>Ga0307489_10001517_pt1 | contig 15291 bp, 24 predicted proteins | sample SB12metaG_FD_202247 | JGI IMG/M metagenome (GOLD analysis project Ga0307489, IMG submission 202247) | Sea-ice brine microbial communities from Beaufort Sea near Barrow, Alaska, United States - SB 1.2 | ecosystem: Environmental > Aquatic > Marine > Coastal | place: USA: Alaska | collected... | reverse complement strand
TTTCGTGACGCCCACGGCGAAGTTGTCGGGGCACCCCAACACGGCGAGCAGGGTGAGGAGCACCCGCGCACGCTCGGCCACTGCCGGGCTATCGGCCTCTGCCTCCGCCACCGCTTCTGCCTGCGACAGCACACGTACCGCGTGCTAGAGGCATACACTCGTCCACTTGTTCCGCTCAACGTAAGCATGTTTTTGTGGAATACCATGAGTAGCGTCAGTCTGTCAGTGAAACTCAACGGCTGAAGTTGAGCAGAAATGTGGACGGGTGTAAGCCCCTGCTGCGCGCGCAGCAGTGGTATCGAAGACGTAAGACAAGTCGTCATCGTCACCGTAATTCTCGTCAGACAACGCCGCCGCCGCCGCCGCCCCCGCCTCCGCTGTGGCGGCCAGAGCGATGCTGGAGCTGCTACCCCGGACTCGCGTCATCCCCGGAGGCACGTCGAGGGCAGCCAGCGCGCCGGCCGGCGGTGGCCCGGCCGACCGCAGCCCCCCGGGCGCCCCGGCCACCGCACCCAGCCACGCTGTAGCGGCGCAAGTTTGAATTGAAAGCAAAATTCGAAAGCAGTCCATCACATTCCAGTTTCAAGCGCTTTGTTCCAAGCGCTTTCAACGTGGGTTTGATAGGGTACACCTGCACCGCCCTACCACGCCAGCATGGCATCGCCGTTCGAGGGCATGCCATCGAATGCATCCAGCGCATTCAGCAAATTATTCTTCTGACTGGCATGACCGTTGGTTTTGGATTTCGTTACGACTGGAGCAGCGGCGGCGGCGGCCGCGGCGGCGACGGCGGCAGGAACCGCGCGCGTGAGACCCTGAATTTAGAGGCGCAATCTTATTCTGAAAGCAACAGTTGAAAGCACTTTAAGATATCAGAATTTCAAGCGCTGAAACCATATGCACTTTCAAATCGGGGTTGCATACTGACAACCTGCACCTCCTCACCTTGACGGCCGACGCGAGGTTGTTGAGGCGGCGCGGCACGAGGCCGCGGCCCACCGCCCACGTGTGCGTGCGCGGCCCTGCCAGCCATGCCAGCAGCGCGGCACGCGTGGCCAGCACGTCACACCCACGCCCGGCGTCCCACGTGCGGCGCCACCGCAGGCTAGGGACTTACACTCGTCCACTTTTCGGCTAACACTCGGCTTACACTCGGCTTACACTCGTCCACTTTTCGGCTCCAGGGACTTACACTCCTAAACAAGAGAGACACGTTGGGTGGTTTCACAGGTTTCAGTGTCAAGAACGGCTCAGGTTGAGCTGAGAAAAGGACAAGTGAAAGCCCCTGCTTCAGGCTCTCGAGCACCGCCGCGGCGAACTCCCCCGGCTTCTTACACATCGCCGGGCTCGGCGTGGTGAACACCTCCGAGCCCAGCGACGCCGCCACCAGCACGGGCCGTCTAAATAATGCATGCCGCGTAAATGATAGCCTATGACATGGCAAGCAACACCAGCCATACCCTGACCGAGGCTGATACACACCAGCGAGTAGGACAAAGAGATGAAGATAGAGAGGGAGAGAGACACGCTTCCGCGTGTAGAAGCAGGCACCAGACTTTCGCCTGGACCCCTTGCTTGCCGCTTCGTAGGAGTGGAGGTAAAAGATAACGTGGGGGGTGACGTGGCGAGCATGCTTCTCTCGACCCTGCCACCAGCACGCCCTCACACGCGCTGCCCGCCAGGCACGCCATGAGCACGAGGCGCGCGCGCGGTATTTCCAGCATGGGCAGCCGCGCGGCGAACGCGCCGAGCGGTAGGGCCAGACCAAACAGCTCTATTCCTTTGGGATTTCATACATGATTTAAACTCCGAATTCTCGAGCATTATGCCTACTAGTATAATTCCGGATGACTTTCCAAAAAAATGCGAGGAATATTACGGATTGCTCGAATTGCCTACAATTCCTTGAGGGGAATTCCGGCATATTTGGCCAGGCCTTACCGAGCGGGGTCACCGCCCCCGCCCCGCCGCCCTCGATGGCGCCCAGTCGTATGAGTGAGTCCAGGGCGTCGGCCACGCGGTCGGGCGGCGGCGGCTCCAGCGCGTCCCGCAGGAGCTCCTCCGCGGGTCCCAGCTTGGCGAGTAACACCTTGGACCAGGGGCTTACACCAGTCCACTTTTGAGCTCAACGTGAGCACTTTGTGTTGGCTGCACTCGTCCACTTCTCGGCTTGACAAGAGCGTTTTGTGCGGGCTATATTGGGAAGTCTCGTTGGCGAAAACGTCTTTGGTTGAGTTGAGAAGTGTACGCCTGCAGTGGCTTCAAACGGCTCAGGTTGAGCTGAGAAGCTGACATGTGGAAGCCCATGCCTCGGATTTGAAGTCAACTTGGGGTTAACTGGGGGTCAAGCTGGGGTCAGTCTGCACCACCCTACCTTGGACTTGAGCACGATGCCCTCCAGCGGCGCGGTGAGCATCTCCGGCGGGTCGTGCTGCGCGAGCATGTCGTGCGCGGCGCGGGGTATCAGCCGGATCGCCGTGCCCGGCGCCACCCGCCCCGCTCGCCCGGAACGCTGCCGCAGCGACGCCTGCGACCAGGGGCTTCCACTTGTCCAGTTTCCGGCTCGTAACTACCTTTTGTGGGACAAGAGGTGTCTGCGGGATATTTTTGGGGGGGATCAGGGAGTCTTCAGGTTGTGTTTAGGGGGTGTTCAGGCTTCAGGTTGTGTTTTGGGGGTGTCTTGGGTGTATTTTGAGCGACGTAAACGGCTCAGGTTGAGCTGAGAAGTGGACAAGTGTTTGCCCCCGCCTGTGAGGTGTGCGTGAGCACCATGGCGGGAGCGCGGCGGCGGTGGTCGTACACCACTGAGCGGCACATGGCGGTGTCGATCACGTGCGTCACGTCCGGGAGTCAAGGGACTAACACTCGACCACATTAGAGCTAAACGCAGGTTACTTTTGTGGGATACGCTGATTGGATTCAGTATTTCAGCGACGCAAAATGTCTCAGGTTGATCTGAAAACTAGAGGCTAGTAAACCCCTGGTAAGTGTGGGCTAACACTCGTCCACTTTTACTTTTCAATGTAAGAATGTTCTGTGGGATACGGTGGGTGGTTTTCCGTGTTTCAGCGGCAAAAAACACGACACAGTTTGAGGTCAGAAGTGGACAAGTGTACGCCCCTGCCGGGAGCGTCACGCTGCTCTCGGCAATGTTGGTGCTCAACACCACCTTGCAGCGGCCGGGATCCAGCGCCAGCGCCGCGTCCTGCTCCTCGCGCTCCACCATACTGTGCAGCACGTGCACCGCAACGAGCCCGAGTGTAAGGCCAGGGACAGAGGTTTAGGTTTTAGGGCTTAGGATTTACGGTTGAGGATACGGCACGCGTGTACACCGGTAAATAGGATCCGAACAGGCAGTCAGGGAACGAGCGACCAGACCAGGGAGGAGGTCACGGCGCTTGTGTACGGGTACACTGGTACAGTATACGAGCAGGATACGAGCAAACAGTCGGGGCACAAGTGGCGAGACCAGGGAGGAGCACAGGGCGAGTGTGTTCGGGTCCACTGGCATACTATGAGGAAAAGTCAGGGAATGAGTGGCCAGACCCTGCCCACGTTGGGCCATGGTGCAGCGTTCCACCGCCTCCGCCGCCAGCTCGATCTCCCCAATGCCGGGTAGGAAAACCAACACACACCCACCGGGAATGGCGACATGGTTACACAACGCGGCGATGAGGTTCGCAATCCCGTACGGCATCTTCACAGGCGCCCCAAGGCCTGCGGATCCCTCGTCAAACGCGCCCGCCGCCAGAGACTCACACCCATCCACTTTTCAGCTCAACATTACACTCTGTCGGAGATGCTGCGTGGCATCAGTCTATCAGTGAAGTACCCAGACACGGCTGAGGAGATGCGGCTCGCCACGTCACAATATGCAATTCAATTCAAGAAACGAGGGATTCACATGCGTGTCGATGACGTGGCGGGAAATGCCTGGATTGAAAAGGAAACGAGTGTAAGCCCCTGCCCGCCACCTGCGAGGCGGATTTCTTCACCTTCGCATCCAAGACCCCCATTGCTCCCTCGGCGATATCATCCGCGTAGAAGATTTCAACGGGGAAGCGCCCGGCGCCCACGAATATGGGCTCATCCTCCTCCTCCTCCTCGCGCCTATCCAACTCACTTCCACCGGGCGTTGAGAAGTATTCACCAAACAGCGATGACTGCAGCGTGGCAGACATCACGACGAGCCGCGTTGTCGTTGCCGGCGCAGCGGAGGCGGCGGCGGCGGCGGCGGAGGTGGAGGAGGCGGCGGCGAAGAGGAGGCGCTTCAGCAAGAGGCACAGGAAATCCTGGGCGTAGGACCTGTCAGATATCGACCGACGCGTCATAGGATGTAATGTTACACCAGGATGGTTCAGAGAGTGAGAGCCGCTTCCGCCTGCTCAAGGAGGCAGCGGGCACCGTGTGACACGATTAATCAGTGTTCTAAATACGTTGGATGACGTGGCGGGCAACATCTGGCGGGCCGTGCCTGGTCGGCGGAGCGCTCGTGGGCCTCGTCCAGGATGACGTGGGTGTACCGCTGCACCTCCGCCGGGTTGTAAAGCCTTGCAGATGTCACTGGCCAAGTCATGGGATATCATGCAAATTTGGGACCGTTCAGAGAGACACAGAGCGTCGCACCAGCCTATATATGGAGGCACCAGGCTTTCGCCCTGCCCACCGTGAAACGAAGGTTCCAATTGCGTTGAATGACGTGGCGAGCAATGTATGCCAGGCCGTACCGGGTTGTGGGACAGCATGGTGAGGAGCCACCCGCTGGTCACGAACAGCAGCCTGGTGCCAGGGCCCGACAGACAGTATTGACCGCGTCAGCCAACGAGGCTAAGGTAGGCCAGCTAATATTTTGAGTACACGAGGCTAAGGTAGGCTAGATGATATTTTGATTACACACACACATTCGCACACAGCATGTCAGCCAACGCATTTTGAGCCCCGTTTCTTGAGTTGAACACCGTCATATGACGTGGCGAGCAGTATGGGATGTGCGAGGCCCTATTTGGTGCGGGGCCCCGCGACGCGCTCGCCGTTGCCCACTGCGTACCCGCAGGTGTTCCCCGGCTCCTCGCCTAGCAGGGAGGACACGCGGTTGCCAGGGGTTCACACTCATCCACACTTTGGCTCAACGTTCGCACTGTTGCGGGTTACATTGGGTCAGATGGGTGTGGTCAGTGACAGACAAGGTACAGACTGAGAATTAGTAAAATTAGTAGATGAGTGGGAGCCCCTGCCGGTTGCACAGTGCACGTGCGGCAAGGCGGCGCGGCTGCGTCACGATGACGTTGACGTCTTGGCCCCTGGCCACGGCATCGCGCACGATCGCCAGCGGGATCTCGCTGCTCTTGCCGCAGCCCGTCTCGCCGCGGAGTAGGATACTGAAGGATGCTGCCCGCCGCGTCATCCAACGGAATTTGAACCCTCGTTTTACATGTGATTCATGGCATCCTATGACGTGGCGAGCATTAATCATTCAGTCCGTACCGCGGATGCACGTGACGCGGCGGCCGTTGATCGCCGCGAGGATCGCGGGCATGTGCGCGTGCACCGGCAGCACCGGGCCCAGCACCGCGGCGCCGGCGGTAGCTCCACGCGGCGTCGCGGCAACCCCAACCCCGTTTTTGCTTTTGGTGCCGTCTTTTTGCCCGTTCCTTCCCTCGTCAGATTTATTCCCGTTTCCTGCGACAACCTGTGGGGGCGCGGGCGCGGCGGCCGCGACAAAGCGCCGCGGCACCATCCCCGCAAATGCGGGCGCCGGCTGGGTGATCCTCGGCGGCTGCTGTGCTGTCGTCCCGGGCGCGGGAGAGGGGGGATGGGCGGTTCCTTTTCCATTCGACTGGATGGGTTGGACGCGGGTGCCTGGTGCGGGAGCCGCGGTCGCGCTGTTGCTCGTGCTCTTGCCGGGGCTGCGCAGTGAGGTGTCATCCGCTTCCGCCGCGGTCCGCAAGCTCGCGAACAGGTCGCTGAGGACCAACCCGGCGAACAGCCCGCGCTCCTCCGGCGGCCCCATTGAGAAGCGAGGCGACGACGGGTCGGCACAGCGCAGCGACGATTCTTTGCAGCAGTACTGGCAGCGGCACACCGCTAGGCGCAGACGGGATGCGTGATGCCACGGTCACGATCGAGACGCCGTGGCGTGTGGGGTTCGTGGAATTATGATTAACGCCGAGTCACGTCGTTCCCGACGGCGTGGCGCGCCGTCAGGGCGTGGTTTAGTTTGTGTGACGTGTGGTCGGTCGTCGCCGGCCGGCGGGTGCCCACTCCACTTCTTTTTGTTTCCGGAGACTATTGATGCGAAAGCAACAACACGGGGCAGCCCAGTTGTCTCCGCGCAATGCTGAGGGTGGCCGGCGCGCTATCATCATTAACCTGCTTCAGGGTCGCCGCCGAGCGCTTAGGCAGGGGGTTTATCAGCAACCGCCAAGTTTTCTGCAAGAGCCACAAACCTTCTCAGCGTGCCCCAACTTCTTTGAATGAGGGAATACCTGGTAACCAAAAGTTTGGTGTCTGAGTTGGTGGGAAAGATGCAATCTCGACCTGCGCCGTCGCGCGTATGTTGCCTAGAGTCTGAAATAACCCACTCGTTCAAAGCGCTAACTTGAGACGAGGCAGTAGACCGACGTTTAATCTCCTCCTCCTCCACCGCAGCGCGTTCGAATCAGCTTCACCCTGAAGGTCAAACGCCAGTCAAGCTCCAATTTCGGTTCGAGTGCTTGTTCACAATGACCCTCGTGCTCGGCCACGTCGGGCGCGGGAGCTGTCTGGTGTTTCGTCGCGGGCCGTGGTACGGCCTGGCAGATATTGCTCGAACTATCCGTGTTCACATTCCGAGCCGCCATCTCTTGAGTTAAATGGCATCCTATGACGTGGCGAGCAATAACTGCCACGCCTGCTGCATCCTATGACGTGGCGAGCAGTATCTGCTAGGCCTGTTGCATCCGATGACGTGGCGAGCTGTATCTGCCAGGCCCTGTTGCTCGAACTTTCCGTCTACAAATAGTGAACCCTAATTTTTTTGATTGTAATGGCATCCTATGACGTGGCGAGCAATATCTGCCAGGCCCTTCCCCGAGGAAGGCTTGGAACGTTCCGCCGCCGCGGTGGGGCCTCACAGATAATACCCTCCACGTCATCGACACGCTTGTTGAACCCTCGTTTCTTGAGTTCGACGATATCCTGTGACGTGGCGAGTAATATCTGCCAGGCCCTATTTGAACCCTTGTGTCTTGATTTAAACGACATCCTATCACGTAGCGAGCAACGTCTGCCAGGCCGTACGACCCGGCGATTCAAAGAGTTTCTGAAGCACCGGAACCTGCAACTTAACTTTCCAAAGCCAGGTGTTCTTACGCTTTCAGAGATGGGCCAGCCGTTTCCATTTGGCGGCGCCGACGGCAAGGCGCCGGCAGGGCCTGTCAGATATTGCTCGAAATATCCGTCTGCACATTCTGACCCCTCGTTTCTTGATTTAAATGGCATCCTATGGCGTGGCGAGCACTATCTGCCTGTAAGTAAGGCCTGGCACACATTGCCCGTCGCGCGTCATCCGACACCTTCGGGCCTGGCAGATATTGCCCGCCACATCATCCGACGCAAACGGGCCTGGCAGATATAGCCCGCCACGTCATCAACACGCGTTATGCGCCCTGGTTTCTTGAATTAACCGGCATGCTATGCCGTGGCGATCAAATATTGCCAGCCATGTCATCCAACGCATTTTGCGTACCCTTGTTCCTGAGTTATGGGCGTGTCATGGCGTGGGACAAGCAGACATTGCCCGCCATGTCATCCAATGCGTTTCAATCCCTCGTTTCTTGAGTCAAATGGCATTCGATGACGTGGTGGAAAAATAACTGCCAGGCCCGCGCCCGAACCCATGCCGCTGTGCGGGCGGGACGGAGTATGGGGTGACAGTGAGGTGACTCCTGGATATACTTGTCGCCCCTAAACAAGCCTACTAAGCACTAGCCCCTAAACTAGCTTAAACTAGCTTAGTTTAGGCCCCCCTATTTGACCAACCCACTGTAGTCCCCTAACCACTAACCACTAACCACTAACCACTAGCCCCTAAACTAGCTTATACTAGCTTAGTTTAACATCCCCCATCGCCAACACTAGCCTAGTTCGACAAGTATACTCCTGGAGCACCAATAAGCTCTTCAGGTGACATGCGTTCACCCTATGAAGTCTGAAATAAAAAAACAAAAAAAACGTGGCGGAGCAATATGTGACAGACCCTGGGCGGGGGCGTCGCTGCCGCGGCTGGAGCAGGAGCTCGTCGCCATCCGCGCCGCGCCCGGCAGGGGGGTGCTTCAGAACCAGCACTACACCGACGTTGAATGTGTAGTTTCTCTCCTTAGCCAAGAGAGACAATCCATTTTTATTCACACAGGTAGAGCCGAGCCGGTGGAGATGGTCACGTCACTTGTTGTGCGCGAACCACACCACGGGCTGGTCTGATTGGTTGCTTGCGTTATTTTGCGTGTGTGTATGAGCATCCATGACTGCGAGCACGTCCGATCTCGGTTCGAGTGCTTGTTCTGAATATACTTGTCGCCCCTAAACTAGCTTTAAGCACTAGCCCCTAAAATAGATTAAACTAGCTCAGTTTAAGCCCCCCTGAATTTACAAACCCACTGTAGTCCCCCATACTAACCCACTAAGCCACTAACCACTAGCCCCTCAATTAGCTTAAACTAGCTTAGTTTAACCCCACCCAATTCCAGCACTAACTTAGTTTGACAAGCATAGTTCTGAATGACCCTTCTGGCGGGCGGGCTCCCGGCGTGGCTGTACTCCCTGTCCGACGCCGCCCCCGCCGCGTGGGTGCTCCCACCCAAGGTAACGCGCCGCAGGATGACCCTATCAAACCCACCTTCAAAGCGCCTGGAACTAGCTCTAGACTCTAAGCGCTTGAAACCAGGATATTATAGACTGCGCTGCTTTTAAAGTTTCCTTTCAAATAATTAAAGTTGCGGCGCCACTCCAAGGATGCGGATACGGGTGATACGGCCCGACGAGGCGTGATCCGCAACCCCGCTCCCGACCTCGGCCCCTGGCACGTCCACCTCCGCGTCAGGGTAGGGCCTATACTTGTCGCCCCTCAACTAGCCCACTAAGCACTAGCCCCTAAACTAGCTTAAACTAGCCTATTTTAATCCCCCCTATTTTACTAATCCACTGTAGTCCCCAATACTACCCCACTAACCCACTAACCACTAGCCCCTAAACTAGCTTATACTAGCTTAGTTTAACGCCCCCCCTCACCAGCACTAGCTTAGTTTGACAAGCATAGCGTTGCTCGCCTCGTCATTGGATGGCATGTATATTCCGTGTCGACGGCGGGCGATGTCTGCCAGGCCGTACATCAAGGGCCCGGCGGGCAGCGGATACGGGGACGGGATTTACGGTAGGCCCTGCCAGATATTGGTATTGCTCGCCACGTCATCCAACGCACGTTCAAGCCTCGTGTATTGACTTTAGATTCATGACTTTAGATTTATGACGTGGCGAGGAAGGACGAGGTGTTCAAAATGCGTTGGATGACGTGGCGAGCAATATCTGCCAGTCCCTAATTAATGGGTATCGCGTGCGGCTGACATTCGGCAGCAACTACCCCTTCGTAGGGCCTGCAGAAATAGCTCCAAATGTCCTTCAGCTTAATATAAGCCCTTTTTATTGATTTGAATGGCATCTGATGACGTGGCGAGAAACATCAGCCAGGCCCGACCCGTGGGAGCCGCCCGACGTGCACTTCCTGAGCGTCATTGTGGGGCGGTGCAGGTTGTCCCTATCAAACCCCGTGCTGAAAGTGCATATGGTCTCAGCCCGTGAAGCTATAATATGATGAAACGCTTTCAAACTTTGATTTCAAATTCAATTTGCGCCGCTACGTCATGCACCACGCGCTGGTTGCCGCCGACAAGGAGGTCGTGGTGGGGCCCCACTGTTTGCTCGTAGTGTGCCAGTGTACCCGTATTCTGGATTTCAAGCGGGTGTGGCGTTCTAAGGAATCTAAGCTGTTAGAATCCTTAGACTCCTTAGATCAAAACGTGAAAGGGAGGCGAAAAAGTCGGTGGTCTACACATAGTTGTTTAAACTTTTTCGGTTTCCTCATTCCCTACAAGTAACCGATTGCTGACGTGGCTAAGGATTCTGAAAGCTTAGATTCCTTAGAAAACGCCACACCAGGCTGAAATCCAGAATACACACCCGCTGCATCCTCTTCCCTGGCCTGGCGGCAGAACATGCTCAAAACCGCGGGTGAGTGTGTTCAAAAGCAGCTAGGCTAATCAGCTATCAACCAACCCCCACCTAGGTCTAGCTAAACCCTAAACAATAGAACAGCAGTTTGTTTAGGGAGAGAAACATAAACCTCTGACTTCTGTATGGGATACCGAAAACATCAGGCGGGTGGCATTTATAATTCAAGAAATGAGGGTTGGCAAATGTGTTGAAGAACATTTCGAGCACTTTCTGGCAGGCTCTAGGTGGCGGGCATCTTCTACCACCCGGATAACTGCCCGCCCGTCATGGTCCAGCAGGCAGGGCCTTGCGTGTGGTTTCATGGGGAGGGGGGTTTTTCATTTCAAAAGATTTAGTCTAATAGAATCGACTAAGGTACTGAGATGGAGCCACGGCTAAAAATCAAATTGATACGAGCTCTGCGCCAATTTTATACTGGGGTTTGGAACCACGCAGCAGCCACGGTCCGGCCGACCTGTTTTCAGGGGCATTTGGTGAAGGTTTGGTGGGGGCGGCGGCGCCAGAGTGACAAGATATCCCATATCGATATGGGAGATGACCGTATCGATACTGGCATCTCCCATATCATTAGCCTCATCTCCCATATCGATATCTAGGATGACCATATCGATATGGTAGATAACCATATCGATGCACCGTATCCCAAATCGATAACCCATATCCCATATCGATATCCCTATCGATATCTCATTCATTTCCGATCTCCCATATCGATCTCCCATATCGATCTCCCAAATCGATCTCCCAAATCGATCTCCCGATCGTATCTTGTCACTCTGGGCGGCGCGCGACGTGGGAGCGCCTCCACACTTGCATTATGTTCCCACACCTGCATTATGTTCCCTTTCCATGCCACTCATCCTGGCCACTCATTCCCTGACAGTTTGCTCATTGCACCAGTGTACCCGTACACACCCGCCGCATCCCCCTCCCTGGCCTGGCCACTCGTTCCCTGACTGATTTACTCACAGTGTGTGTACCAGTGTACCCGTACACAATCGCCGTATCCTTCTCCCTGGCCTGGCTACTCAGTCAGGGAACGAGTGCGCAGGCCCTGTCACAAGGTGACGGACCCGGCAACGGGGGTGACAACTGCGACCAAAGCCGAGTACGGATTAAAGGGGCTCCTCGCGGTGGGGCGTGGCGGATAGTGCCTGCCACATAAAATAAAATCATCGTTCGTTTCTTGATTTTAGGGCCAATTTTGTGACGTGGCGAGCTAGGGCATGGTGGGTTGTGCCTGCCACAGTTTAAATGCCTCAAGGTTTCTGGAGTTCACTGCTAGTGCCTGGTCTGTAACCCGTACTTGTACAAGTACTTCGAGTACGGTCAGATTTTGGTGATATGGCCAAAAGTCAAATGTGTTTTGGTGATTTAGCCAAAAGTCAAACGGTACTAAGGGATTAAAATCCGTACTACGAACAGACCAGGCACTAGTGCCCACACTGTGACATGGCGAAGCCCTTCATGCCGTGCACGGGGCCCTTCATGGCGTGTGTCCACTCGTTCCTGGCGAAGCCCTTGCGGTAGGACGAGTGAAACGCTCCTGCCACGTCATCCACCGCATTTGTTGATGTAACTGTCAATATGTGATGTGGCGAGCATTCGGGGGCCATGGCGATATCCTGGTTCAATTTGATAAACCACATTGATAGGTTGATTTTGATGCGTTTATTTTGATAGGAAGAAATTTACAGGTTGATAGGTTTAGGGTTTAGGGTTGAAAGCCGATTTTGATAGGTTGAGTTTTTTTCGCGCCTTTTGTTCCCCCACCGACGTGTCTATGGACATGCCAGTACGGACTGTCCGACGCGGTGATCATTGGCGCAGAGCTCGTATCAATTTGAGTTTTCGCCGTGGCTTCATCTCAGTGCCTTAGTCGATTCTACTAGACTAAATCTTTTGAAGTGATCATTGTTCACGTGGCCCTAAACTGTGTCTCCCAGGGCCGGAGAGCGACGACCCGCAACTGGTGTCGTTCCGCAGGCACCTGGACGCGAAATGGGCCGCGGCGGGGCGGTGCCGGTTGACCCTATGAAGCCCACGCTGAAAGCGCCTTGAACTAGGCGCTTGAACAAGGCGCTTGAAACTAAATTGTGACAAAACTGCTTTCAAGCCCTGCTTTCAATTTCAACTTGCGCCGCTACACCGCGGCGAGCACGCACAACGCCGAGCGCGAGAAGATCGTCAGCGACTACATCAACGGCAGAGTGACAAGATATCCCATATCGATATGGGAGATGACCGTATCGATACTGTCATCTCCCATATCATTAGCCTCATCTCCCATATCGATATCCAGGATGACCATATCGATATGGTAGATAACCATATCGATATACCATTTCCCAAGTCGATAACACATATTCTATATCGATATCCCTATCGATATCTCATTGATGTCCTATCTCCCATATCGATCTCCCGTATCGATCTCCCATATCGATTTCCCGATCATATCTTGTCACCCTGATCAACGGCGTCGGCAACGCGGGGCCCCTGGACCCGCGGCTGTTTGACGCCGGCGCCGGCGCCGGGGGTGGGGGCGGGGGCGCCGGGAGTGGGGGTGGGGGTGGGGGCGGGGGCGGGGGCGGGGGCGCTTGGCGGCCGGAGTGGCTGCACCCCAAACTCCGCGCCGCGCTGGCAGCTGACTCCGACGCAAGCACACCACGCGAAGCAACCGACGGCGGGAGAGACGGCGGCGGCGTCGGGGTGCTTTCCGTGGCGGCGGCGGAGGAGCTGTGCGAGGAGATGGCGCCGGGTAGGTGCAGGTTGAACCGATGAAACCCGTGTTGAATCCGCCAGGAACAAAGCGCTTGAAACTCAGATATGAGGGAACGCTTTTGTTATGAATTGAGTTCGCACTCATACATGTGTCCTCGAATCGCTGTAGCTGGATAAGTGTTCGGACACTCTGTTGGTGGCCTAGCGGCTCTAGCCAAATCTCAACAGGTTGTGTGCCCACACACGCTTCGTGCTACGATCTTGTAAAGTCGTCAGTCTCGGAAGCCTGAGATACCCGGTTCGATCTCCAATGGGTGCAACCGAGATAATTTAAAAAGAGTGTCATCGAGATCGGTAACAGTTCAAAGAAACTGAATAAAAAGCAGCATCGGCTCACCGAGTGAATTATCGAAACCAGCGGTCAAGGTGGTGGCTATGAGGCTACCTTTCAGTGGGAATGTCCGGTGATATAGCGATGTTCGGAGAAGGGGCGTGTAATGCATTGAGTTCGCACTCATACGTGTGTCCTCGAATCGCTGTAGCTGGATCAGTGTTGGGACACTCTTTTGGTGGCCTAGCGGCTCTAGCCAAATCTCAACAGCTTTCATTTTTTGCTTCTAATTTCAACTTACGCCACTACACCCGGGGGTGTACACGTTCCCGCTCTTCTCCGACGAGTACTGCGCAGCACTCATCGCCGAGGTGCGGTGCTGCTATGACAAACAGCCGAAAGCTATAAAGTTTCGGGCCCTTGCTCAAAAAAATCAATTCCAGATTCTTGAGTCAAAAGACGCCATATCAAAATTTCGGCGTCATATGGCGTCTTTTGACTCAAGAATCTTGAATTGAATTTTTTGAGCAAGGGCCGAATTTTTTTAGCTTTCGGCTGTTTGTCATACTTAAAACCCGAGGGAGAAAGAGAGAGACGATACCTCGTGTATAAGGAGGCACCAGGCTTTCTTCCTGCCCCCCGTGTTATGACCCGCGCGCAAGTGGGCGAACTTGAAACTCATGTTGAAAGCGCCTGGATTCAGCGCTTTACACTAGAATACGATAAGCTGCTTTCCAGTTTTGCTTCCAATTTCAATTCGCGGCCGTACACTGAGGTGGAGCATTTCCAGCGCAGCGGATTTCCGGTGCGGCGCCCCAACTCCATGAATAACTACGGCCTCATCATCAACGAGATCGGCCTCGAGGTAGGGCCTGACAGATCATGCCTGCCACGTCATCCTCCACGTTGTAGACCCTCGTTTCTTGAGTTCAATGGAATCAAATGACGTGGCGAGCATTATCTGTCCGGTTCTACCTGGAGCCCATGATCGACCGCCTGCAACGCCACGTCTTGGCGCCCGTGGCGGAGGCACTGTTCCCAGTAGGGCCTGCCAGATATTACTCACCATGTCACAGGATGCCATGTAACTCAAGAAACGAGGGTTACACATGCGTTTGATGACGTAGTGAGCCAGGCTCAAAACGCGTTGGATGTACTCGCCACGTCACAGGATGCCATTTAACTGAAGAAACGAAGGTTACAAATGGGCTTGATGAAGTGGCGAGCAATATCTGCCAGGTCCTAGTTCCTGGCCCAGGGAGGTGGGGCCCTGGACAGCCACCACGCCTTCATCGTGCAGTACAAACAGGGTGAGGTGGGGTGGTGCAAGTTGGACGGGCTCGAAACCCGTGTTGAAAGCGCGTGGTTTAACCTCGTGGAACTAAAATACGATAAACTGCTTTCAATCATTTAAGTTTTGCTTTCTATTTCAATCCGCGCCGCTACAGCCAGGACCTGGGACTGGACATGCACACGGACGACAGCGACATCACCTTCAATGTGTGCCTGGGGAAGGATTTCCAAGGTCAGGCCCGCCGCAATCATCGTTTTGTTTCCAAAGAATTTAAGCTAAGGAGGTGTGCGAAATTCCGCATCCGGCACTTGGACCTAGGAATGCCGCCGGAGTCATCCCATCCACGTCATTATGGTCATTCTGTCGAACATCACTCACCTTGGCCTCATACCACATACCCGTGTCATCCCATCCACGTCAGTGGCTCCGCAACCTCTCGAAAGCCACAAGCCACAAGCCACTCTATTTGGCCAATTAAATGTTTTTGTTCGATACTGGGCCTTATGCAGCGGCGCGGGGTTGACCTTCTGCGGAGTGCTGGGCGGGCCGGCGCACCGCAAGCTGATCACGGTGTACAAGCACGTGCAGGTGAGGCGGTGCAGGTTGAATCGTATCGAAGCGGTGTTTAAAGTGCTTGGTTTAGCGCTTGAAACTAACATGAGATAAACTGCTTTTA
>Ga0307489_10001516_pt1 | contig 15303 bp, 20 predicted proteins | sample SB12metaG_FD_202247 | JGI IMG/M metagenome (GOLD analysis project Ga0307489, IMG submission 202247) | Sea-ice brine microbial communities from Beaufort Sea near Barrow, Alaska, United States - SB 1.2 | ecosystem: Environmental > Aquatic > Marine > Coastal | place: USA: Alaska | collected... | reverse complement strand
CAGGTGCCCGCCCTGCACGTCCACTTGCTCCACGGGCAGGGCGGGTCGCGGTCTTCGGCCCGAGCCCACTGCAACACCTCCAGGTGCCCGTACTGAGCGGCGACTGCGCACACACACTCATCCCATGGGCATCCGTTATCCCGCGCCCATCGCAACACCTGCAGATTCCCGCCCTCAGCGGCGTTAATGCAACATTCCTCATCCCACTCGCAGCCGTGCTCCCGCGCCCACTGCAGCACCTCGAGGTGCCCTCCGCGAGCGGCGCGTCGACACACCACGTTGTCCCAATCGCAGCCTTGCTCCACTGCCCACGCCAACATCTCCAGATACCCGAATTCAGCAGCAGAGTTGCAGGTCCACACGTTCCACGGGCAGCCTCGCGCCCGCGCCCACTGTAACACCTCCAGGTGTCCGCCCGCGGCGCATGCTCTAGCCGTGTGCTCATCCCACTGGCACCCGCTCGCCCTGGCCCAAGCCAGCATTGCTACGGAACCAACGAAGTTCTCAACTAGGAGCTTCAGGCCGGCGGTCCGACCCGCGCAAGCCAGCTGAGGGCACCGCAGCACCGCGTCCCGACACGCCATCCCGACCCGCCCAAACAGCGCGCGCGTGGTGGGGTCCAGCAGTGTCAGCACCTTTGCGTCAAACACCTCAGATGCATCCTTCAGCCAGGGCCCTTGGCAGATATTGCCCCCCACGTCATCCAACGCACTTTGACCCCTCGTTTCCCGAGTAACATGGAGCCTTTTTCGACGCGGACATGGTGAACGATATCCGCCGGCCCTACCTCCAGCAGCCCCCCCAGCAGCGGCGAGTCAGCGAGGGCGGCGGCACCGCGGAGCCTGCTGCGGGGCCGTGGCCGCAGGTTGTACCGCCCCGCAGCGTTGGAGGAGCTCCCAGCCATGGTCCGAGCGGCACAAGGTCTTGCCCTCGGCAGTCGTGAGGTGCGCGAAGTGGCGCGAAGTGGTGATACCGGTGCGTAAGGATGTGACGGCGGCCGGGGGGGGGCGCTGGGGCGATGGGGCGGGAGCAAGTGGACCCAGGGGGATCTCGGCGTCGCATTCGGAACCAGGTTCGAATCTTAGCTCTCGAATATGTTTAGGGTTTCTTTTTACAAAACCCTCAACTCCAAGCTGTGAACGCCACGTCATCGTCACACCGTCGATAAGGAAAAACCGCACGCAACGTCGCGACGCCATTCTCCGTCGTTCGGCGCCGGTCGACAGCATCGATGGCTGCATCCATGTGCACGCCGCTAAGCGCGCGCCATACATATAGCGCGCAGGGGATGGTGCGTACCACCGCGCGCGCGGCGCCGGCGGTGGCCTGCCGCGTGCCTCTTCGCGTGGAGAACATCGCTCGGCAGCGAGGCGAGAGCCGTATTGGAAAGGCTCCCGTGATGGTCCCGAAGGGCGTGACTTACACGCTGGAGAAGAACTTCCTCAAAGTGAAGGTGCGCGCATGCGCCCGGAGTCGCTTACTAGTATCCCATACCGGCGTGGCGCCGTGGGCTTGTCGTCGAAAGCGCGACGGTCGCGCACCGCGCCATCCACTTTTTCAGGGAGGATAGGGTTTTCGGGTTTCCAGGGTTGAGGCGGTCCTTACTCCTCCAATCGGGGGGACTGGGAGGTTGCGACAGGTCCGACGGCGGCAGACAGGGCTGTAGGGTGAGTGTGGAGGGGCTTAGCGCTGACGGCATGTGTTGCTGGGGCGAGTCCGAGGCCCATCCCCGTCCTCCGCAAGCGTGCGCCCGAGGGGGGAGGGGGGGGGGGAAGTTTCCAAACTTCCAACAGATGGTTTCCAAACATGTTTCAGCGCCAACCTTTAGCAGCCACGCCTCGCCTGGCGCCGTGACTGAGCACCTCCTTTTTTTGTCATGCTGGTGCGCAGGGCCCCAAGGGCGAGCTGGAGATGAAGTTCCCGGAGTTGATGGTGTTCACAGAGGGCGATGGCATGATTACGGTCACCAAGGCGAACAACACCCCTAAGGTATGGCGGTGCAGGTTGACCCTGGATTGACGCCTGCTTGACCGCGCCTGAGGGTGAGAGAGACGCTTCCGCGTGTAGAAGGCGGCACCAGACTATCGCACAGCCCCCCACGACCGCGCTTGGTATGAGCGCTTGAAGTCATAATTTGACGAACGGCCTTCAAACTTTGCCTTCAATTTCAACTTGCGGCGCTACGGTACGGCGCGTGAGGGCCACGGGCTGTACCGCACGCTGGCGAACAACATGTTTCTGGGTGTGTCGGTGGGCTTCGAGAAGAAGCTCAAGCTTGTGGGCGTGGGTTACAAGGCAGGCCGGTGCTGCCTGACAGTATCAACAACATCAAGACCTGTGTTGAAAGCTCATATCCCATATGGTGTCCGCAATCAACGCTTCACAACCAGGGACTTACACTCGTCCACTTTTCGGCTCAACGTAAGCTCTTTATGTGGGATAGGAGGTGCATCTAGGGGTTGTTACGGGGTGTACAGTGGTATGAGGTGCATTAAGGTGTGATCAGGGTGTATTTTGTGTCCGAAACGGCTCAGGTTGAGCTGAAAAGTGGACCAGTGTAAGCCCCTGTTCACAACCACAGTATGATTAACTGCCTTCAACTGTTTTAACTTGCGCCACTACACCAAGGCGACCATGGCGGGGAACGACCTGAACCTGGCGCTGGGGTTCGCGCACCCGGTGCTGCTGCCGATGCCCAAGGGGATCGCGGTGGAGGTTACGAGCCCCACGGAGCTCACCGTGTCGGGTGGGGACTCATGTATAGCGCTCGTCTCGTCATAGGACTGATGGATCGTGCTCGCCACGTCATATGACTGTTGGATGGTGCTCGCCACGTCGTTGGATTGATGATGAGTGCTCGCCACCTCATATGTCTGATGAAAAGTGCTCGCCACGTCATAGGACTGATGCATGGTGCTCGCCACGTCATAGGACTGATGAATGGTGAGCACCACGTCATAGGACAGATGAATAGTGCTCGCCACAGTACGGGACTGGTGAACAGTGCTCGCCGCGTCATAGGGGTCCAGTCAATCCTCAAGACACGAGGGTTCAGAATGCGTTTGATGACGAGGCGAGCACTATGCATCAGACCCTAGTGTGAGGGTACGACAAGGTGGAGGTGGGGAACTTCGCGGCGATCATCCGCTCCAAGCGGAAGCCCGAGCCGTACAAGGGCAAGGGTGTGCGCTACGCCGACGAGGTCGTCGCCATCAAGGAGGGTAAGCGTAAGTAAATTAAGGCCTAGAGCTAGCCATTTTTCATTCGCCAATGTAATCAAAGGAAATCGTTTCAATAGAGGAAATCGTTTCGGCGCTATAACACTCTTGAGTGCTGCTAGATTTGCGTCGCGCCACGCACGTAACGTCTATGTCCTGGACCCAACATCCTCCCTCGAAAGCCGCCGCCGGAGTTCCTACACCTCAGCACCCCCTACGCAGTGCCTGCGCCCCCTCTTGTGCCAAGGTGCAGAGTGAGCCATGCCTGCGTGCCAGGGCATCCTCCAACTAATGTACCCACGCTCGCCATCTCAACCACCACAGAGTGTACCTGTGCTGCCACCTCATCCACCACACAGTGTTCCAGTGCTCAACACATCACCCACCACACAGTGTACATGTGCTCGCCACGCTATCCACTGCATAGTTTCCGCCGCTCAGCTCTTCGGTTGTGGCCTCGCCTTGTAGCCCATCTTCTCGAGATCCTGCGTGGCCACGTTGGGCCTGCGGGACACGACACTGAACTCAGCTACAAGTTTGGTGGCCCTCGACACACGTACTTCACATTACTAACAGCGTGGGTTCGGGTGCTCACCTGCCACGCATCTGCGGGGGGATCAGCGTGTTGACCTTCTTGGCGCTCACGCTGCCCTGCTGCCCGCCGCGCCCACTCTTCGCCGCTACGTCTGTTGGCACAAAAGTTCGTCTGCGTCACATTTTTAGGGCACGCTCCAAAAGCAAAGGCGGGTGCAATACTGCTCGTCTGTTATGGACTGTTATCCTCTCACCTGATATTGGGAACCGTCCACTGGCTGGGCGCTTCGTCCCCGCGACAGGCGCGTCCCTGCGAGTGCGGTTCACACGTCAGCAGTGGGCCTGAAACTCGAGCGTTGAAACGAGCACACTGCTTCAGCAGGCACCCTCGAGGATTCGTTTGATTTGGCTCTTACCGTTGTTCTTGTTGCCCCACGACAAACGCGCGCCCAACGTGCGCTCCGGAGCTCCCGACCTCCGACCCCGTGCTCCCGAACATGTCGGAGGCGCTCGGAAGCACCGTGCTGGTGGAAGGCGCCGCGTTGAAGGGGCTGGCTCGCCCGGGAGCTGGGACTGGGGCTGCTTGTCTAGACGCTGAAATCGCAGCAGGTGCGCTGGGCGCGGACGGTGCTCTCGCGACAGCTGAAGGCGCGTCCTCCTCGTCCGACGAGCTGCCGCTGCCGTAGTCCCCCACGAGGTTCATCGTGCTGTCGAGGCCGCTTGCGTTGGCTGCAGTGGGTCACAGGTCCCGCGAGTGTTGCGAGCTGGACGAGAGAGCGGGCAGTGTAGCAAAAAACGACAAACGAGTAAAAACGACAAACGAGCTGGCCAGTCGTTTGATTTTTGGAGTTCGTTTTACCCAAGCGCGTCGGGGCTCGCATGCCACCACGCCGCCGCGGCTGGCGCAGTTGGCACACCGCTCGCACGGGCGCACGCACGTGTGTGACTGTCGCGCAACTCGCGCGGTTTCTCTCTCGGGGCATTCGTCCGGCGCTGGCTGTTTGTTGGCAAGGGCTTTAACGTCCTTCCGATCCCCAGTTCCGGTTTTAGGGCATCGTAGGGGAACCGAATTCGCTGCGGTCTCGTCGTGAACACTTGTGGGCTACTCGGTCCCGCCGATAGCACGTCAACGCGACTGGCACTATGGCTGCTCAGGGAGCTGCGCTGCAGAATCACAACAATGAGCTGGTCAAATGTGCGTCACCCCATTCCGTTCGTTGCCAGGCAACAGTCGCAACGTCGCAACACCCATCCCTGAAGTATACCCCTCTCTTACCCTTTTATTCAAACGGTCAGTGGGCTGACTCGTGGACCAGGGGCTTACACTCGTTCACTTTTCAGCACAACTTAAGCGCTTTTTATGGGACGGGGTGTGCGCGTCGGGGCTGTGTAGCCCGTGTTCAGGGGGTGTTTAGGGTGTTAAGGGTGTGGTTTCGTGTCAGGCACGGCTCAAGTTGAGCTGAGAAGTGGACGAGTGTAAGCCCCTGCTGTGGACCGTCGCCCGTGTCCTACCAAGCACCCTCCTTTCAGCACGCGGCAGCCCGCGACGGAGACAACACTGCTCCGCCACCACTGACCAGTCAGAACAACACTTTCCCTTGCCGCCTGGCGTGAGCGTCGGCGTCGCATCCCACAAGTTTGCTTGCCGAGGGTATTCGGTATTCGGATTTGACACAGCCATTTGGCCAGTTGGGACCACTCTCCCTCACTCACTCACTCACTCGTTGCACTTGGCATGTTTCTCCGCGCTTCCGCAGGCATTGAGGATTTGCGCGACAAACGCGAGGAGATCAACAAGCAGATTAGCAAGGTAGGGCGGTGCAGGTTGACCCAAAGTTGACCCCAGGTTGACCCGGCATGGCCGTGCTTGGTGTCAGGGTTGATCCCAGGTTGACCCCGGCCTGGCCGTGCTTAGTGTCGGGGACTGAAGTTAAAATACGTTGAACCGCTTACCAACTTTGCTTTCAATTCAACTTGCGGCGCTACAGCACGGAGGAGGACGAGAAGTCGAAGGTGCAGAATGATCTGACCGTGCTGTCCAAGCGCCTGACCACGCTGAACGACTCCATCTCTCGCAAGGTGGGGGTGTGCGTGGGGTGTGCGGAGGAGGGTGTGTGGGGGGTGCTGTGGGGGTATGCGGGGGGTGTGCGGGGTCATGTGGAGGGTATGTGTGGGGTGTGTGTGGGGGGCGTGCGGGGGGGGGTATGGGGGGTGGTGCGGGGGGGGTTGGGGTGTGAGTCGGTGCACGGGGTGTGCAGGAGGTGTGCGGAGGGGGGGTTGGGTGGTATGCGGGGGGTATGTGTGGGGTGCAGCGGGGATGTGCTGGGGTATGCGGGGGAAATGTTTGGGGTGTGCGGGGGCACGTGTGGGGTATGTGGGTGGTGTGTGGGTGTTTGTGGGGGGTGTATTGGTGATATGTGGGAGATGTGAGGGGTATGTGGGGGGGTATGTATGTGGGGCATTGCACGCACCGCCTCCCCCCAGAGGGTCGCGCGTGATTACCTCATAAGGGCGCACGGTGTGCTTGCTTGTTCAGTGCCAGGTATGTCTGCGGCAGAAAATTGACCGTTCCGTCTCCCCTCTCGTGTTGCGCTGTCCCTGTCTGCCGGTTATGGCGAGGAACGACTATGACAAAACCATTCAGGAGACGGAGGCGGCGTACCTCAAGATTCTGGAGAGCTCGCAGACTTTGCTCACCGTGTTGAAGCGGGAGAGCATGGGCCTGACGAAGAAAAAGTCGACGCAGTCGAGCGCGGGGGATGGGAAACATGAGAAATAGTGCTCTGGGCGCCGCAAGCAAGCTTCCGAGCGACGGGAAACATTTAGTCCTCTCGCTGGGTTCGCGCGCTCGCGCAAACGTGTAGTCATCCTCGCGCATAACGCAAAGTAGGTAGCCTCGTTGTGCAGTTTGAATAAAGCTCCGGTACATTCAATCACAACTAAAGCTCGCCGGCTGGTGATCCAAACGCCTGACTCCTCCGCTTCGCGCTCGCCTCCGCCAGCACCTGCAACATCTCCTGGACCTCAGCCACCTCGCCGCCCCCGGCAGAGGACTTGGCCAGCCCCTTGCCGTAGCGCCACAAGTCGAAATTGAGAGTAACATTTGAAAGAGGTCCACCACATGTGAAGCGCCGTGGGGCTCGAAGAACGTTAGTAAGAAAAAATATACATCGTAGCTTCAAGTGCTGAAACTAAGCGCGGTCAACCTGGGGTCAAGCTGCACCGCCCTACCTTGGCCGTGCGCCCTTGGGAATCCTTGTGGAGGATGTTAGCGCCGGCGCCCAGGATGCTCTTGACGGCGCCGACGCTGCGGGACCTCACCGCGGCGTGCAGCAGCGTGTCCCCTGCCCCGTTCCGCGCGTCCGGATCCGCCCCCATCATATAGCGGCGCGAATTGAAAGTGAGAGCAAAGTTTGCAAGCGGCCCATCATATCATATGTCATTGTATTCAAGGGCTGAAACTCGGGAACGGTCAACTTGGGGTCAACCTGGGGTCAACCTGCACCGCCCTACCATGTCGAGCAGAAGCTGCAGCATCTCCAGCCACGGCGAGGCGTTTTGGGGGCCGCGATGACGAGGGACCGCGAGGTGCGTGGGCGTGGCGCCATCCCGGTTGAGACCGTCCACCAGGGGCTTACACTCGTCCACTTTTCGGCTCAACTTGAGCGCTTTGAATGGGATAGGGGATGCGCATAGGGGTTGTGTAGCCCGTGTTCAGGGGGTATTAGGGGGTGTTAGGGGGTGTTTTCTTGTGTAGGGTGTTTTCTTGTGTTAGACACGGCTCAAGTTGAGCTGAGAATTGGACAAGTGTAAGCCCCTGCCGTCCACGTTCGCCCCCCCCTCCTTCACGAGCACCCTGGCCGTCTCCATGTGGCGGGGCTGTCGCCCCCAAACCGTGCGATGCAGCGGCGTGAACCCGTCACGGTGAGGCACGTCCATGGGTACCTGGTTGTAGCGGCGCCAGTCTGAATTGACATCGAATCATGAAAGTGGTTCCTCCTCCAGTCCTCCTCCAACTCCTCCTCCAACTCCTCCTCCTCCTCCTCCCCCTCCTCCTGCTGCGGTCCTCCCCCTCCTCCTGTATTTCATTGTAGCCTCAAGCGCTGAAACCAAGCGCGTTAAACCCGGGGTCACCCCCGTGGGGTCAGCCTGCACCGCCCTGCCTTGTGCTTGATTAACATCCGGGCGGCCTCCGCGCGGCCTTGGAACGCGACGCCGTGAGGAGGGTTGTAGCCATCCTTCTCGGGGATCGTGTAGTCCGCACCCATGCTCAACAGCGTGTCCACCGCATTCGCCTGCCCGGCCAGTGACGCAGCCATCAGGGGAGTCTGAAGCGTGCCAGCCTCTTGCTGAGTGAGTAAGGGGGTGAGGGAGGGAGTGAGTGAGCGAGTGGGGGAGTGAGGGAGGTGAGGGAGTTGGGGAGCGAGGGAGTGAGGGAGTGAGGGAGTGAGGGAGTGAGGGAGTGAGGGAGTGAGGGGTGAGGGAGTGAGGAGTGAGGCAAAAGAATGAGGGAGCGATGGTGAGTGAAGTGCGTAAGGAAGGAAGCATGATAATACCTGGTTGATGCCATCAGGCCCGGCCAAAGCGTTAAGCTCGTGTTCGTTGAAGCTCGCCAGGTACTGCGTCAGGTCGTCCTTATCCCGTGCCGCGTCGTGCAATTTGCCCGCGTCAACTCCCGTGCTGCCCGACGCGCAGAGCAGCAGCAGCAGCACGAGGGGACGTGCCCACATCTTGGACGGCGTGAAGGTATGTTCTATGTGGCTTTACGATTGGACAGCCGACACGCTGAGTTTAGGAGTGTTGGGGGGGCGGGTGGGGAGCTATGCGACTGATGCCGAGCTCTCCTCGCAGGCGCAGCGCGTGTTGTGCGCCTCGGAATGCTCGCTTGCTGTGCTTGCGCTGCGACGATGCGAACTACTTCACAGTATGAGCACATCAGCACAATCGTTTCCGGATAAGGATGTGAACACTTTCCGCATAAATAAACCATAAACCCTAAACCTAGCTGCCGCTGCCGCGCTGTCTGGAACCCTAAACCTGTGGCATTTAGCGGCGGCGCGCAAGGGTGAGCGGCGGCCGGGCCCAGTGGCATACAAACTCCGACACGCACGACGGCGCGGTACCCGTTGATACTCCCAACACGTCCTTCGTGATGGCAGACCTCGCCGGGTTCGCGGCGGGCGACCCGCTGGCCGAGCTGCACGCCAAGCACCGGCGCTCGCCGCAGCCCGAGAGCAAGCAGGTCACAGCTGTGTTGGAAGCCATTGCGGAAATCTTGCGTACGGAGGGGATCCCGCCGTCGCCAACCGCAGTCTTCGCGGCAGGGCCTGACGCGGCATCCCCCTTTCAGCTTTCCCGTGGGAGCTGCGGGTATTGTGGAACCTGTGGTGCACGGCCTGCTACGGCGTTCACTCAGCTCACCTACCCGCCGCCACTGCGGTCGCTGTGGTTTTCCGTTGCAGCTAAGCTGCCCGGCCGGCACAGCTGTGGTGGCTGTGGTGCATGGCCTGAACACGGCGTCCCCTTGTTAGCTCAGCTGCCAGCTGTGGGAGCTGTGGTGCATGGCCAAACGCGACGTCTCCTTCCCAGCTTATCTGCTTAGCTCCACACCGAGGCACCCCTGCTCGTTGCCCCAGGTGCGTACACTCGTACTTGCGTACGCGTACTGTAAATCAGAACTGGTGCGCGGCCCTGCTCCACGGCGGTGATGAGCTCGCTGGAGCGCGCGGGCACGCAGGGGTCGCCCGAGGTGGCGGGCGCGATGCTCACGGTGCTGGGGTGCGCGCTGGAGCACGCGCCGTCCGCGCCCGTGCTCTCTAAGCTGGGCCCCAGCGTCAAGGTGCTCATGGCCGTGGGGCGCTGCATGCAGGACGCCCCGCCGGCACTGCGCGGTAGGGCCTGGCAGACATCGCTCGACCACTCCACATCATGGAATGCCACCTAACGCACCACACGAGGTTTCCTACATGTCGATGACGTTGTGGGCAATGGGCTTGACCCATGCTGCTCCTCGCATCATGGGATGCCACTCAACTCACCACACAAGGCTTCTAAATCCGTGTCGATGACGTGGCGGGCAGTGGGCCTGGCTGATATTGCTCGTGACGTCATGGGATGCCACTCAACTCACCACACAAGGCTTATACACGCGTGTCGGGGGTCGATGACGTGGCGGGCAATGATTGGCAGGCCCTACTGCGCGGCGTTGTGCATTGCATCGGGTTACTCATCTCCAGCCTCCGCGACGCCAACGAGGAGTCGCTGTGGCCGCAGGTGTCCAAGGCGTTCTCCGCCATCTGCAACCTGTGCGTCGACGGCCGCCCCAAAGTCCGCAAGCAAGCCGCAACGTCCGTGACCGAGGTAGGGAGTAAAACGCAAATATCGGTAGCCACGTCACTCAACGCATTGGCACCTTCGCTACTCGATGTAAACTGCATCCTATGACGCGGCGAGCAATATCTACCAGGCCTTAGGCTGAGGCATTGCGGGCGATGCGCGGCAGGCAGGAGGCGGCCCCCGCGGGTGTCGCCTTCGCGGCGGTGGCTGCCAAGACGGCGCGCGCGCCCGCCAAGGTAGGCCCTGACAGATGTCGCCCGCCACTCATCCCTGTTTTGTACTTATCGGCGAGCGCGGCGGCGGCGGCTCATCCACATTGTAGACCCTCGTTTATGAGTGAACCGGTATGGCCTGACGTTGCGAGCATTATCTTGGAGGCCCTTCGGCAAGGCGGCGCGCGAGATGACGGACATGCATGGCACCGCAGGCGCCAAGGCGGCGGAGCAGCGCGCGCAGGCGGCAGCCACGGAGGCGCTCTACCTCCTGGGGGCGCTGAAGCAGGTCCTCGGCGAGCTGGAGGAACCCGCAGCAGGCGAGGTAGCGGCCGCCGTCACGGGTCTACTGGAACTGAGTGAGCCGTTGCTGACACAGCACGCGTGCGAGGCGCTCACCAGCCTATTCGCGCCCACTGCCGCTGGCGCTGCCGCCGAAAGGGCCGCCGCGCTCTCCGGTAGGACACAGCATAAATTGCGCAAAATGTACTTGAACACATTCGTCAGCGTTACTCAAGGAAAAGGCGTCCTATGACGCGGCTAGCAATATCTGCCGGGCCCTACTCTCTGGCGGCGGCTTCGGTGGCTTCGGTGCTCCCAACGCCGCCGCGGCCGGTGCCGCGGGGCCGGGGGCGGGGGCGGGGACGGCCGCCTCCGCCATCGGCCCGCTGGCCGCCGCCGCCGCCGCCGCCGCCGCGCACCGCCCCACCCTGGCCATGTCGCTGGCAGGGAATAACACTCCTCCACTTCTCAACTCAACCTCAGCCGTTTTCGTCACCGAAAACCATCTACTACCCAATGTATCCGCCGAAAGGGCTGACGTTAAGCCGAACAGTGGACGAGCGTAAGCCCCTGGTCGCTGGTGCGCGCGCACGCCAGCGCGGTGCGGCGGCTGCACGAGCTGGACCCGGCCGACGCCGGCGCCCGCGCGCTGCCCGCGGCGTGCCACGAGCTCGTCAAGATGCTCAACAGCGTGCACGAGGTAGGGCGGTGCAGGTTGAACCGATGAAACCCATGTTGAAAGCGCCTGAATCCATGCTCACGGGGGTCAGCGCGAAACCTTGATGCTTCCTTACACGCTCGAAATCGTTTATCTGTCTCAGACACCATGCTCTTGATGTCAGATATGATAGACTGCTTTCGAAGGTTGCTTACAGTTTCAACTTGCGGCGGTACAACGAGGGCGTGTGCCAGGAGGCCGGGCAGTGCCTGTCCATGCTGATCACCCGCTGCGTGGACACCAACATGGTCCGCGAGGGCATCAAATCCATGGCCGCGGCGAAGGCGGCCGGGAAAGCCACGCCCGCGCGCCCGCCTCCCGTCGTGGGAGTCGCCGGCGCGCTGAAGGCCTCCCTGGGGTTCCGGTACCGCGCGGCGTGGCCGGTGGCGCTGCCCGTCGTGGCCGCGGCTTTCGACCGCCTGGGCGCAGCCGCGGGTAGGGCCTGGCGGACGCTGCTCGCCACCTCATCCAACGCTCTTTGAACCCTAGTCTCTTGAGTTGGACGGCAGCCTATGACGTAGCGAGCAACATCCGCCAGGCCCTAGCCGCGGGACCTATCCTTGGGGGCTGTCTCGAAGCGCTGGGCGAGATGGGCGCACACGCAGAGGGGCTCGCAGCGTGCCGCGGGCAGTTGCAACTCTGCCTGGCCGCAGCCGTGAAGGCGCTGGGGCCGGAGCAGGTACTGGCAGTGCTGCCGCTGCACCTGGAGGAGGGCATCAACGCCGAGATCCAGGTGAAGACGGCGCAAGGCGGGGAGGTTACTGACAGCAAACACTAGACCGACGCTGGATCTACTCCTCCTCCGCGGGGGGTCATAGAGAACAAGCACTCAACCGACGCTGAATCTCCTCCTCCTCCTTTTGCGCGTCTGTATGAGCATTCACCCTGAAGGTAAGTCATGCTCCGATATCGGTCGAGTGCTTGTTCTCAATGACCCTCCTGCAAGGCGATGCGTACAACGAGGACGTGTCGGACATGGACGTGGGCGTGGGCGGCGACACGCTGTTCAACGCGGGCGCGGACGGCAACGTGGCGGGCGCGGCGGGCGCCAGGCTGTGGCTGGTCCCCCTGCTGCGCCAGGCCCTCCGCGGCGCGCGCGTGAGCTACTTCGCGGAGGAGATGATGCCCGTGGCGCGGCGCCTGGGTGACCGCGCCGCGAAAGCCAAGGCATGGGGTTCATTGAGACCGACGTTGGATCTCCTCCTCCTCCGCGCGTCTGTGTGAGCACCGCCCAGAAGGTAAGTCATGTGGGCACGTTATGATCTCGGTTCGAATGCTTGTTCTCAACGGCCCTACTGCAAGGCGGCGGGGCGGGCGTTTGAGGCGCAGCGGTGCGGCGCGGCGGAGGCGGCGCTGTGGAGCCTGCTTCCCGCCTTCTGCCGCTGGCCGGAGGACGCGGCGGAGAGCTTCCCGACCCTGGCACCGGCGCTGGGCTCGGCGCTCAGCGCGCGCGCGGACCTGCGGGGCCCGTTGACGGAGGCGCTCCGCCGCCTGGTGCAGCAGGTACGGCCTGGTGGATGATGCTCGCCGCCTCGTCATGATCTCGCATTTGAATCCTCGTTGATAGAGTGTGAGAGTTGCCTCCGCGTTTACAAGGAGGCACCTTTACAAGGAGGCATCAGGCTTACGCCCTGGCCCCCGTGTGTCCTGTGTTAAATGGCATCCTATGATTTAGCGAGCAATATCTGCCAGGCCCAAGTAGCAGGCGCGCGCCGTGCAGACCGCGGACAAGGCCGGCGCCGCGGGCGGGGCCGAGCCCGACGCCGACTCGGACGAGGACGACGAGAAGGTACGGCCTGACAAGATAGTTCTTGCCACATCATAGGATCCCATTCAACTAGAAAGACTATGCTTCAAAGTGCGTGACGTTGACGTGACGCCCCCCCCAAGGGCCTGACGGGTGTCGCTCGCCACGTCATAGGATGCCATTTGAGTCAAGGATCAGGGCTTGAATATGCGATGGTTGACGTGGCGTGCAGTATCTGCTTGGCTCTACTAGAAGGAGGACCAGGACGAGGACGAGGAAGACGAGGACGTGGCCCGGGAGGCTGCCGCCACCGCCGCCATCCTCGAGGACCGCCCAGAATGGTTCACCACCGCCATCGCGACCGGGCAGGCCGCCGCCGTGGCCAAGTATTCCCGGAACTTCCTGCCCATCCTGTTCAACCTGTTCGTGGCGGCGCCGCCTGAGCGCCGCGGCGAGCTGGGGGCCACCGTCGGGTGCTTCGCGCAGATCACGGACGCCCCCACTCTCGGTAGGGAGGTGCAGCTTGACAGTGTCAAAACCTGTGTTGAAACTTGAAAGCGCCTATGGCTTCAGAGCTTGAATTGTGACATAATAAATTGCTTTCAACGTTTGGTGACAACTTCAATTTGCGCCGCTACATCTCGGCGGCTTCTTCCGCACAGTGCTGCGCAAGCTCGTCAAGGTGACCTCGGACGCGGAGGACGCGCCCGACGCGCTGACGGAGGTAGGGACTGATGGATGGTGCTCGCCACGTCATAGGATGATGTTCGACTTAAGCTGAGGGTTCAAAATGCGTTTGATGACGTGGCGAGCGCTATCCATCAGGCCCTATACGGAGGGCGGAGAGTCCCGCTCCGCACGCCGCTGCACTTTCATGGACCTGGCGCTGGCCATGGTGCCCGGCCTGGACGCCGCCGCGCGTGACCTCGTCTTCAAAGCGGCGAAGCCGGCCACAACGGAGCCGGACGCCGCGGTGCAGAAGCGCGCGTACAAGCTGCTGGCGTCGCTGATGAAGCCCGCGGCGGGCCCCGGCGGCGGCATCGCGGGTAGGGCCGCCGCCACTCCTTCCTTGACTGTTCGCGCATAGCTTACAAGTTACCCATACACACTCGCCGCGTCCTCCTCTTTGGCCTGGCCACCATGTTTCTGACTGTTCGTACAGTGCACCAGTGTACCCGCATACACTCGCCGCATCCTCCTCCCTTGCCTGGCCACTCGTTCCCTGACTGTTTGCTCACAGTATACCAGTGCACCCAACCCTAAACCCTATGCCCTAAACCACGCATTCCCTGACTGTTTGCTCATAGTATACCAGTGTACCCTGGTTGGCGGCTCGGAGTGGCTGGCGACGAACCGCAAGGCAGCGGAGCAGGCCATGGTGGAGGGGTCCGGGTCGTGTGCACCCGCGGCGCGTCGGTACCGCCTGCGCTGCGTCGCCGCCATCCTGCCCACCCTCATGGAGCGTGAAGCCGCCAAGGAGCAGGGCCAGGCGGATGATGACGAGGAGGAGGAAAAGGAGGAGGACGGGGCCACCGCTGCGGAGGGGTCCTTCACAGTGCTCCTGGGGGAGCTCATCGTGGCCACAAAGGTAGGGTGGTGCAGGTTGAACCGATGAAACCCGTGTTGAAAGCGTCTGGATCTATGCTCTTGAAACTAAGCCATGATGGACCGCTTTCAAACTTTGCTTCCCAATATCAAGCTGCGTCGCTACACGAAGGAGACCAACGCGCGTACGCGGCAGCAAGCGTTCAAGCTGATGGTGGACATTCCGCGCGCCATGGAGCGGCGCGCGGGTCGCAGTGGCGCCGGATCGCAGCTCGCCGGCGGCGCCGGCGGCGGCATGCTCGGGGTGGGGCCTGACAATGGCACATGATGGCTGTGCGTCATCAGATGCATTTTTTACCCCCGTTTCTCGAGGTAAACGACATGTTATGACGTGGCGAGCAACATCTGTCAGGCCTTAGCTCGGGGCGTGGCTCGCAGATGGCCGCGACGAAGATGACGACGACGACGACAACAGCGGCGGCGGCGGCGGCGGCGGCAGTGTTGCGGGAGGCGATACGGAAAGCATGGGAGGCGACATGGAGATGGGTGCGGGCACGGAGATGGGCGCGGGCGTCCGCAAGTTTTTCATGACGGTGCTGGCCGGCGTGGCGGGCGCCAGCCCCACCATGCAGGTGCGCTCTCTCTCACTCCACTCTCTCCTCTCTCTATCGTCTCTCTCCTCTCTCTCCTCTCTCTCTCTCTCTCGAGTGA
>Ga0307489_10001515_pt1 | contig 15314 bp, 24 predicted proteins | sample SB12metaG_FD_202247 | JGI IMG/M metagenome (GOLD analysis project Ga0307489, IMG submission 202247) | Sea-ice brine microbial communities from Beaufort Sea near Barrow, Alaska, United States - SB 1.2 | ecosystem: Environmental > Aquatic > Marine > Coastal | place: USA: Alaska | collected... | reverse complement strand
TAGGGTCAACTTTCAAAACCCTTTCAGCGAGTATGAAACATCCGATCGAATCTATTAGCTAATTAGTTTAAGGAATGGCTGATGTTTTCAAAATTCAGGGTCAACTTTCAAAATATGTCATATCCATAGGCAAATATGTCAAAATTTAGGGTCAACTTTCAAAACCCTTTCAGCGAGTATGAAACATCCGATATCTATTAGCTAATAACTGAAAGAAAGTGGACAGAATGATGTGAAATAATACGGAATTGCAACTCGTCACACAATGACGCCGTGGTGAGCGTGAGTGCGCCCCTAGCACCTTCGCCACCCAACCCCCGCAGTTGACGCGCCACGGGCGCCTGCCATAATTAGCTCTACCACTGCGAGGGCGGGGCGGGAAGTGCGCGACAGCGTTAGGAGTTCCATAGGACCCCGGCGCCGCCTCGGCCTTTCGCGCGGCGCCGGCGCACATGTGTACCGAGAGCGAGGAGGAGTGGGGGTTAGAGGGGGGGTAATGGAGGGGCAGGAACCCATGTAGTGGAGCGTTTTTGCCGTTGGTCCGCACCATTTGGCATCGGACGGCCGGCGCACCGGTGTGTGAGGCCGATTCTTGAACCAAGATTCAAGACTTTCGTTCATCAGTCATCTGTTCGCACATTTCTCACCGCAATGCGCGTTAAAGAAAGTAACGGTCGCTTTGAGTCGCATGAAGTGCCGACGCGAACAGATGAGGGAGGACTTCGCTTCGTCGTTCCCGCCGACTCCTCCGAGGTCACATCACACATCCCACACCTCTACACCTCCCTCAACGCAACTGTCAGGATGGGTGCCGCGAAGGCCAAGGCCGCGGTCCCCGTCAAGAGCTCGGACAAGCTCAAGAAGAGCAACGCCGACGCGGCTGCGCACATCTGCCTGCTGTGCCGCCAGGCAAGGCCTATTCCCATCGGACGCGTTAGCAATCCCCCCACACCGAATCCCCCGCCTCCTGTCTTCCGAGGCTGCCTTGTCGTCCTCAGAAGAACCAGCGTCGCTTTCTTCGTCGGTAGTCACGTCTTTGGTGTGCGGAAGTGTGGCATGGGCCTCCGTATCAGCGTACTGCCGCTTGTGAAATGCTCGGGATGCACTTCCCTCGAGAAGTCCACTCGTATTTTCTGCCGCCGCCTCAGCATTTGTGAGCGCGTGTGCCACAGCCACAGTGAAACACCAGCGCAGCGCGCGATGCTCCGTGTCGCATTTCCCCAGCGCGTGAGCGCCGCTCCTGCCGCGCCCCACCGCACGTGCCCCGCCTCCCTCCCCGCGACCGCACACGTCATGAATTATCTGCGCCGCATTTTCATGTTTTGGTCTTGTCGCTGTCCAGTGTCACACCAGACGACCTACGAGCACGAATGTACGAAGATGAGCGCGTAGCGGCGGCGCCGCGACGAACCGCATCAATCTCGCACAGCCCACTCCCGGCGCTGTAGCCCGCGCCGCCGCCCGGACGGGAACTTTCGAACGCGCAACCCGCCGAGCCACCTCTCGGAAGCTGGCCGAGCCTACTCGTACCTCGTACCCAATGATGAACATTTTACCACCACTCACCTCTGGAACTGTCGGGAGGCCCTGGCAACGGACGTTCGCCGCGTCTAACAAGAAGCCTACTCTGGACGCGCACGTCGAGGCCAAGCACGCGGTGGGGTGGTGCAGTTCGCAGTTTGCAAAAGTACAGTGCTAAACTTCGCTAAAGTACGCGTACTTCCAGCTGTCATACCCCAGCCCTCAGCCCAAGTTCCTCTTGCTTTGATTGCGTGGGGACCGAGTTGCCACACTGAGTTCGTTGTTGGCTACCTTCGCCAAACTGGCTTCAGCAATAATCCAAGTTGGAACCCGGGGGCTGAATTAGTGAAAGCCAAAGTTGATCTCACAATCGCTTGTTGGCACTAAAGTATGACGAGCACCTTTTCAAACATTGCTTTCGATTTCAATGTGCACGGCGCTATAATGAGGGCAAGACGGCTACTGACTGCTTCAGCACTTACGAGTCCGCCGCCGCCGGCAAGGAGAAAAAGTGAGTGTAAACAAAGGAATGAACAAAAACAAATAAAAAGATGCGGCGGCTATTCTCCTCGCGTGGCATGCAGCTAGTCGCTAGAACCTAATCCGACAGCACTAGATGCATGTAGACTAGGCTGACGGATTAACCACAAACCACCTAGACATTTGATCACACACACGTATATACGATGACTCGCAGCGCCCTGCGCTCATTAGTCGCAATGAGCCAACTACGTTTAATCACGGGCCGGGTGGCTCCCGTTGGTCCGCGGCTGCTACAGGTAAAATCTCCACGACTCTGCCCGGTAGAGGGCGCCAGGGTAGGTGAACACAACTATTATAGTTGACGTGTGCAGCTGACATGTGCAACACTGATGAGGAGTTTATGCATTGGAGTAAAAAAACCCACTAACGGGTCAACAGCGCTAAGCAGTGCCGCGTTTTGCGCAGCAATCTCGTGTTGCGGGCTCCATTTTTTTACGCCACAAGGGCTGAGTCGATGAGTCGAGTAGCTACATTATTTATTGATCTAAGGCTAAGCTGGAGGTAAACGTCTACGTGTCATAGCTGATAAGTAGGTCCCAACTCTGCCGCAGTGCGTGATACGTGCCTGAGTAACAACACCCGCTGCCAGCGCGTTCCAAAGCTGTCTAACTGTGCACCACACCCTGTCATAGACATATTTGCATCTGCTTGCACGCACATGCGTCTTCCTGCAGCCTGACAACCCCAGCCCTTACAGGGGCCAGGGCGAACGCCTGGTGCCTCCTTACGCGCGCGGAAGCACCTCTCACTACCATCCCCAGCCCTTGTTGGACTTGGCTCCGAGCCGCGTCCAGCTGTTCATAGAGTCTACCAGCTTCTGGTTCCGTCGCATCGTTCCGCCCACCTCCCCCAGCGCGCCCCCGCTCCGCACCAGGCTCTCACGCTGCTCCCGCAACGTAAGGACTGATGGATAGTGCCGGCCACGTCATATACTGGATGCCTTTTGACTCCAAAAACGAGCGTTCACAACGCGGTTTGTGACGTGGCGAGCACAACAGGAGGGTCAGAAATGCGTTTGATGACGTGGCGAGCACCTATCTATCAGTCCCTACCGCAACGTGCTCAGCAGATTCTCACCCGTGATGTTGGCCTCCATGTAGCGGCGCAAGTCGAAGTTGAAAGCAAAGTTTGAAAGCGCTTCATCACATTGTAGCTTCAAGAGCTGACATCAATGCGGTCAACTTGGGTTCAACCTGCACCGCCCTACCTCGATGGCGCGTCCACCAGCATCCGCCAGCGCGTCGCTGCCCCGCTCCAGTCTATTGACTCCTCGCACAAGCTCCTCGCGAACCTGGGGCGCGCCCCACTTCGCAGTGGGCGGGGCATACGCGAAGTAGGACGACCCCTCGCCGCCGCTACCGCCCCTGCCGCCCGTGCCTCTGACTGCTTGCTCGTAGCGTGCCTCGATGCAGGGGCTTACACTCGTCCACATTTCGGCTCAACCTAAGCGCGTCCTATGGGATAGGGGTAGGGATAAAGGGGTGTTGAGGGGGTATTAAGTGGGTGTCAGGGGATACGACGGGGTGCTTGGGGTGTGTTTTGTGTCAGAAACGGCTCTGGTTGAGCTGAAAAGTGGACGAGTGTAAGCCCCTGCCTCGATGGCGCTACTACCGCCCCCGCTGGTGCCGCTGCCGCCGTTGATCTCTGAGTGTGTTGAGTTGAGTGTCACCCTGTTGCTGGCGAGGGTGGAGGTGGAGGTGGATGCGAAGAGCTGCTGCCGGGCTGATGACGCCCCTGGCCCCTGCCCCGGCCGCGGCCCAGGCCCCGGCTCCAGCCATGGCCCCGGCCTCGGCCCCAGCCTGGCCCCCGCCTCCGCCCCCGCCCACAGCCCTGGCCCCGGTCCTGGCCCTGGCCCTGACCCCGGCCTCGGTCCCGGTCCCGCGCCGGATCCGTTTTCGTCTCCGCACCAGTGGCCATTCGCGTGCTTTTCTCCTCCATAGCCGCCCGCATCATGCCCGTTCGGATCATTCCCGTTCGCGTGACGTCCGCTCGAGTGACCATCCGTGTGCCCGTTGGCGTCATACCCGTTCGTATGACGTCCGCTCGAGTGACCATCTACATACCCATTGACGCCATAGCCGTTCGCGTCATCGCCGTACGCGTGATTCTCGCTCGAGTGATCCGCGTGCCCCGGCCGCATTGGCGACATGTCCACTGGTGACGCCGACACTGACGTCACAGGTGAAATGTCCGTCAGCGTGACAGTGTCCCCTGGCTGGATGTTGGCATACATGCCCATTAGGAGGGCCAGGCACATATTCCATGCCACGTCACAGGATGCTGTATAGATCAATCAACAAGTGTACAACGCGCTTGCCAGTGAAGCGGCGGGCAATATCAGCAAGGCTCTACCGACGAGGCCGCCGTCCGTTCCGTGCATATGCCCATCTGCGTGCCCCGGCCGCATTGTCGACATGCTCACAGGCGACGCGGACACCGACGCCCCGGGGGAGATGTTCGTCAGCGTGACGGTGTCCCCTGGCTTGATGTTGGCATACATGCCCATGACCAGGGCCTGACAAAGCTTGGTCGCGACGTCGTATGATGCTGTCATCTCATGGAACGAGGGTCCCACATGCGGAGGACGTTAGGGCCTGGCAGATATTGCTCACCACATGATATGATGCCGCTCCAGTCATCAAACGAGGGTTTCAACATGCGTGTCCATGACGGGGCCAGGCACATATTGCTCGCCCCATCATAGGATGCCATCCCAGTCAAGAAGTGGCGGGCAATATTTGCCAGGGCCTACCAATGAGCCGCTCGATGGATGCCTCGTCGGCGTCTCGTTCTTCTGGGGAGGAAGTCCGCAGAATGGGGACCCCCTTCGCCTCCATCGCCGCCGCGGCCTCCGCTGCCGCTTCCGCCGCCACCGCCACTGCCGCAACCTCCGCCGCATCTGACGCCTCTACCACCTCCTTCGCCTCTGCCACCTCCGCCGCCGCCTCGGACTGTTTGCTCACAGTGTACCCCGCCACCATCGGAGCTGCCGCCGCCGCCTCCTCCTCCTCGTGTATGGGCAAACCGTCAGGCGCCACCACCGCCACTATGGGCAAACAGTCGTCAGGCGCCACCACTGCGGCGAAAGACTCACCCACCGTCCCCCCACCGGCGCCAGTCAGCAGGGCCTTACACTAGTCGTCGTCCTAGATGAACTTGAGCGGGCATACTGGTAGACTATGAGCAAGCAGTCTGAGTCAAGTTGAGCTGAAGCGGGAACGAGTGGCGTCGCTCCCTGCCATGCAAGGCCCGCACCCAAAGCTCCTCCTCCATTACCACCTCCTCTGAGCAGTGCAGCAGCTCCTCGCCTTCTGCCCATACAGACTCCGCCCACACGGACTCCTCCCCCCACACCGACTCCGCCACGTCGCGGTCTTGCTCCCCTGGCTGACTGGCCAATGGCAGCCTCTCGTGCACTTGCTGATCCATGTAGTTAGTGAATTGCTGATGTTGTCGCAGTGTCTGCTGCTGCTGCTGCTGCTGCTGATGCTGCTGCTGTGAGTGTGGCTGATGGTGCTGCTCGTGTTGCTGTACCGGTGCACTATGCTGCTGCCGGTGAGGCTCCAGCTGCTGGTGCTGGTGGTGACTGAGTTGCAAGGCGCCCCGCTGCAAAGCAGTATCGTGCCTCTGCCGCTCCTTCAATGACAGCCTGAGGCATATTGCTCGCCACGTCATAGATTGTCGTGAAACTCAAGGGACGAGGGACCAAAGTGCGTTGGATGACGTGGCGTGCAATATTCGCCAGCTCCTACCTTCAACAGCTGTGCCTCTGCCGCCTTCTCCGCCTCAAGCACCGCCTGCCCCACGCTCCCGGCGCGCCAGCTGTCAGGTTCTGCCGACACCCCCACAGATACAGCCGACCCCCTCGCCTCATCCTCGTTGGCGCGGGCCAAGTTGCCTGTCTCCTCTTGCACGGGTGGCATAATAAAATCGCCCGGGCCGCCGCGGCCCTGGGCATGGCTCTTGCGGCGGTGTTGCGAAGGGGAGTGCCCGCTGGAAGTGTGGCCGCCGCTGCCGCCGACACCGCTGCTGCCGCCACCGCGGTTACATCCGCGACTTCCGCCACCATCGCCGCCGCCACCGCCATCGCCGCCACCGCCACCACCACCATCACCACGGTTGCCTCCGCCGCTGCTATTGCCCGCAGAGGCGGCCGGGGGGTAATACCCCGCGGACAGGTGGTAAATCTCCGAGGTTTCAGCGGCCAGTCGCGCAGCTCGATGCGCCTCGGGTCCAGCCTCGCCGCGCCGAGCCGCCCCTACTGCCGGGTCGCCGGGCGGAAGGAGCGGATCCAGGAAGGGATCGTCCAATAGCCCCTTCATGAAAGGCCTGGCAGACATTGGCCGAGTACTCAACGTCATAGGATGTCTTCCGACTGAAGAAACGAGGTTCCAAATGCGTTGGCTGACGTGGCGGGCAATAATCCGGACCGATATTGCTCGCCACGGCAGAGGATGGCCTTCAGCTCAACGAACGAGGGTTCAAATGCGTGTTTGTTGACGTGGCGAGCAATATCTGCGAGGCCCCACCTTGAGAAGATTCATCGTGCCTTTCCAGATGCCACCCAGCGCGCCGCCGCCGCCACCGCCGCCGCCATTGCCTCCCCCTTTGCCGTGGTTATCGCCATCCCCTCGCCCAGAGTGCGCCGAAGGTGGGCTGTCAGACGGGTTGGACGGGGTGGAAGGCCCGAGGGCGGCTTCCCGGATGGCGGCGAGGGTTTTGCGGGACGCCGCAAGCTAGGGAATGATGCATAGTGCTCGCCACATTTGAACCCTCGCCGACACATTTGAACCCTCGCCGCATTGAGCCCTCTCCTCCTTCTTTGAGCTAAATGGTATCCTATGACGTGGCGAACACTATCCATCTGTCCCTACCTCGAGTGAGGACCGGTACGCAGCGACGGGTGGCAGGTCGCGCGTGGCAGACACCGCAAGGCGGGCACGCAATTCCCGCAGCAGGAATTCCGCGCCGTTGATGGCGTACTCCACCTGCGCTAGCGCCGCGTCCAGCTCGCGCTCACGCCATGGCCGCCGCCGCCCTGAGGTGTGCAGGGTTGAGGTGGGGGTGCGTCAGGAGTGTACCAGGGACACACTACGACGGGGAACGAGTAGGGGTGTATATTTGAGGGGTGCATAAGGGTGTTGTAGGGGTGGTGTGGGGTCGGTGCAGGGGTGGTGTAGGGGTGGTGGGATGGTGTGGGGGTGGTGTAAGGGAGGTGTGCGCGGAGCTGGAACCGGGAGTAGACCTCATTTATATAGCGGCGGGGTAAGAAATGAGGAGGGCGTGGTGGAGTGCTGCAGGTGAAGGCGGGTTGTTACGAGTACTCGTAGAACGTTCGGCACCCAAAGCTTGGGCGGCGCCCTGCACCAGCGCCCAAGGTGAAAGATAGACTCACACAGTCGGACGGCAACGTTGACGGCGTGTGGAGCGGTGGGACGGGTGCGGCGGCGGTGCTTCATGGTCGCTGCGTGGTGGGCGCGGGCGGGGGTGTGGAGGGGAAACGAATCGTTGAAAACAACAAGCTGGTTTTCGGCATTTTTCCCACGCGAGTGCTCACCCTGCAGGTCGTTCAGCTGCTCGCGGACGCGCTCGCACATGTCTCGTAAGGTGGCGTTCATCGTTGAAAGCGGCGCCGCGTCCCAGCCCCCGCCCTCACCGCCCCATCCGCCCCTGGTCCCGCCACCGCCACCGCCCCCGTCCCCGACGCCGTCGCCGTCGCCAGGCCTGTTATCCCGTCCGCGTCCCCGCGGCGGCACACCCTCGAACTCCTCGAGGGTGCCCGCCTCCGCCGCCATCCCTGCAACCTAAGCTCCGTCCCGCGCACGGAGCACCCCCTTGTTCTCCTGTGGTCGTCACCGACGCGTGCGAGGCATCAAGCGCGCGTGTGCGGATGACTTCAAGGATGAACGTGGGAGGGTGTTGAGAAAACCGTATCCGTATCCGTTCTGTCATTTATCATAGTATATCCGTGTATCTGCGTGATGATATATCCGTCATCGTTTCTGATTTTCTTGACGAAAATCCCACCGACCGAATCGCCGAAAGTCCGACCGGGTCGTGATCCTCGAGTTAATAGACCGTCGATTTCGAGGAGATAAGCCTGACCGGTCAGGCCAGGCCGACACTGAGTTTAAACCCATCCTAGCCAGGGCGAAAGTGTACGCACGTCGCAACAAAATGCCGCGCTGCCGCCGTGGCGCCAGGTCAACAAAATGCTGACGAGGATGAGCTGTTTTGAGTGGCTGAGGCGCGAGTGAAAACGACGGTCAAGATGCCTCGCCTGGTGGGGTCGCGCCGCCGCCGCCACTCCTCCGCACCAACCCCCACCTCCCCCCAAAACTTCATCCCCGCTTCGCGCGATTCCAACACCACCGGAATCCATCACCACCGCGCGAAGCACCCCGTGTCAAGAACCCTGTGTCTCCTTGCTACTCCAGCATAAGTATTTTTTTGGGACGCATTGTTCTGAAGGAGACAACATCAACAGTAACTTAGTGAAAACAAGGCAACTTACGCACGGCACGATGTCGGACTGTTTCGAAGCGATGAAAAGGGCGCGGGAAGACCACTTCTTCAAGGTCGAGCAAGAGAGGCACCTCGTGGCGTACGTGGTGAGTCAGGTCATTCAAGGCCGCGCATCTTGGGCGGGGATTTTTTTTAATAGTTGGACAGCTGTTGGGTGCCTTGGTGGTGGGGATGGCGGGGACGGGAACGGGGAAGGGGGACGGAGTCGGGACGGGTCGAGACGGGGACATGGGCAAGAAAGGGAAAGGGGACGGGGACGCAGGCTTCGAACGAAACACAACGATGCTTTGTTTGCGCCGTTCACTCCTTACTATGGTGAGTCGAGACGAAGACAGGCGGCGCGAAGTTTAGTTGGAAAGCAGTTCCGTCCCTTGGTGGTGGGGATGGCGGGGACAGGGGGTGGGGACGGACAGCGGCACCGCAGGGGTCGCATGGGGACGGGGACTGGGACAGGGACGGGGATGCATGCCCCGAACGAATTCCGAAACGAATTCACCCCGCCACTCACTCCTCATGTCTTCCGTCCTCCCGACTCCGAACAGAAAAAGCTCAAGGACACGGGCCGCTACGACTCCATTCAAGTGCGCACGGTCGAGCCGTCCGCCAGCGCGCTGCCCCAGGCAGGGGGGTGGTTGACAACAGCCCCCCGACCGACGTTGAATCCCCCCCTCATCCTATGCGCGTGTGCTCTTGCTCCCCTCCTCCTCCTCCTGCTCCTCCTCCTCCTCGTCGTCCTCCTCCTCCTCCTCCTCCTCCCCCTCCTCCTACTCCTCCTCCTCCTCCTCCTCCTCCTCCTCCTCCTCCTCCTCCTCCTCCTCCTCCTCCTCCTCCTCCTCCTCCTCTTCCCTGCCCTCACTCGCTGGAGCCCCACTGAGCGCCGCAGGTGGGCAGCGGGTTCAACCGCGACTACTGGGCGCGCCTGGAGCGCTTCACCCGGTCAGGCCAGGTCAGTCACGCTCACCACGTCATAGGACAAGATGCGTCAAAGTTTTGCGAGCAGGGCAAAGCAAAGCCAAGCATGGACCAATCACAGGCTCGGATCAAACCGTTCCGAGCCTGTCGTGTGATTGGTCCATGCTTTGCTTTGCTTTGCTTTGCTCATAACACTTTGACGACCTTTGTCATAGCATGTCGTTAAATCAACACACGGGAGTTTAATACGTGTTGGGTGATGTGGCAAGCTCTTAGGTCAGATACATCACATCACGCTCGCCACGTCACAGGATGTCATTTGACTCACTACACGAGGGTGTATGGTCAATACATCATGGGGGTCATATGACTCAATACGCGATGGTGTATACTCAATTCATCATGCGGAACCGGGCAACGTGTTTTTGCATGTCCCTGCGTCCCGCGACCTGGCGTTAACAACGGGCGGCGACGTGCTGGTGGCCACGGTAGGGCGGTGCAGGTTTACCCTATGAAACCTGTGTTGAAACCGCCTGGAACTAAGCGCTCGAAATTGAAGTGTGATATGCTGCTTTCAAAATCTGCTTTTAAATTCAACTTGCGCCGCTACACCACGGGCCCGCTGTTCCTGCCCTCCAAGACGCCGGTCGCTACTAGTCATATAGGTAGTACCACAGGCGGGGGGCGGGGCAGTAGCAGTAGCAGTAGCAGTAGTGGTAGTGGTAGCTCCGGAGGCGGAGGCGAGGGAGGTGGAAGCGAGAGAGGTGGAGGCGGCGGAGAGGTTGCCTTGGCGGCGGCGGCGTCAACGGCGCTGACGGTGACAACGGCGGAGGCGGCGTGGACGAGCGCCGCGGCTATGGAGGCGCGGCCGGCGACGGAGTGGGAGATACGGTACCCCTTGCTGGGGTCCGCGCCGGAGCTTATGGCGGTGCCCACGCACTTCTTCAAGGTGGTGCTGGTCGCCCCGCCGCCCTCCTCCTCCTCCTCTTCCTCTTCCTCCTCCTCCTCCTCCTCCTCTACCTCCTCGTCGTCCTCGTCTTCGTCTTGGTCATCATCCCCGCCCACGGCAGTTGTTGCCCTGGTGCTACCCAACGCCCCCATACCGCCCGACACCCCCATGGTAGGGCGGTGCAGGTTGACCGTATGAAACCCATGTTGAAACCTCCTGGAACTAAGCGCTTGTAACTAGAATGTTATATATGGCTTTCAACTTTTGCTTTCCAGTTCAGGTTGCGCCGCTACTCCATGGAGCGCTTCGTGGTGCCGTTGGCCGATCTAGAGGCGGCGGCGGGGCTCTCCTTCTTCCGCCAGGGCGCGCTGGGCGGCGCGCGGCGCGTCGAGTACGAGGTGGCAGGTAGGCCCGCCAGACAATCCTCAAAACATTACGAGTGCACTCTTCAAATTATGTACCGTACCAACCCAGGAGTTTGGGAGCGTAGCCGCGCTGAAATCGCCCAAAATGAACCAAACCGCCGAAAATCGCCGAAACTCGTCACGTACAGATCCCGGAGCCTCCGGAACAATTAGGGTGCGTACCTGGCTCGAAACATTATGTAGAGAGTGCATTCGCACACGTGGTGGTATGGCATATAAGTCAATAAACGGAGGTTTTATATACGTGAAAGGACATTTTGAGCAATAAGTGCCAGGCCCTGGCGGCAGAGCGTAAGTTTCTGAAGTCAGTACGGGCCCGCGAGGCGGAGAGGGGCGGGGTGCTCGAGGGTCAGCGGCGGCAGCGGCGGTTGATTGAGGCGGGGGCGGGGGCGGGGGACGCGGCGATAGGGGGCGCGGTGAATGTTGGGGTAGCGGCGGCGGCGGTGGCAGCGGGGGGGGCGGCGGCGGCAGCGGGGGGGGCGGCGGCAGCGGGTGGGGGAGGTTTGGGTGGCGGCAAAATGAGCGGGAACAGCGGTATGACCTGGCAGACATCGCTTACCTCGTCACAGGATGCCATTTGACTAAAAGAAACGAGGGATCCAAATACCGTTGGACGACGTGGCGAGAAATCTCTGGCAGGCCCTAGGCGGCGGCGGCAACCCCATGGTTGACTCCCGGCACGCGCCCCTCCCCTCCCCAGCCGCCAACTCGGTAGCGCGGTGCACGTTGACGACATCAAAACCCGTGCTGAAAGCGCCTATGGTGTCTGCAATCAGCACTCAAAGCTACAATGTGATGAACCGCTTTCAAACTCTGCTTTCGATTTCAACTTGCGCAGCTACATCTCGGCAGCCGACCGACCGGCCGGCACAGCGTCGCAGCGGCAGATGGCCGTGGAGCTCCGCTCGGCGCTACACGTGTGCCAGATCACCGCCTGTACGCTGCCCAGGGATGAATACGCCAACGGGAGGAAGAATAATGGGGCCGGGCCCAGCGGCGGGCGGCGGCGCTGACGGATTTGTAGACATGTAGTTTTATGTTCTATGGTAGTGTTATTCCCAATCAATATGTATAATATGTTTTGTCTTATGGTAGTTTCATTACCAATCAATGCGATGATGCTCTGCTAACGTTGTTAAGTGGAGTGGCCGTCGACGTCGTTATATATAGATTTGGTGCCGCGCACGCACTCAATAATGACCCTCACTATTTGCTCTTACTCGTAGTGCGCTTATACACATTCACCCGCCTCGGCCTCCTCCCGAGCAAAGTCCAAGGTCCATTCAACTAAAGACGCTGTGTCCCGCCAAGTCAATCCGCACACTACGGGCGGAGAACAGGGATATGGGGTGGGGCGACAGTGACCGTCTGCGACTCAAGAAAGGTCAGCCGTGCCATTGACCCCCCCCCCGCCCCCCCCGAATCAGTTTGCGACAAGAATCCGAGCGGGCGCTTACAGGAGCAGGTCGCCCTCCGGGCAGGGACTTACACCCGTCCACTTTTCAGCTCAACTCGAGCGCATTGTATGGGATAAGGGGTGCGCGTAGGGATTGTGTAGCCCGTGTGGAGGGGGTGTTTAAGGGTGTGTAGGGTGTTTTCTTGTGTCAGACACGGCTCAAGTTGAGCTGAGAAGTGGACGCGTGTAAGGCCCTGCCTCCGGGTAGGTGTCGAGGAAGAGGAGCTCGGAGTAGGTGGCGAGGGTCCACAGGGCGGGGGGGCACAGGCCCTCCGCCTCATCGCAGATCTTGCGGACCTTCATTCAGGGGCTTACACTCGCTCCTATTGCCGCTCAACTTGAGCTCACTTTGCCCCTTTCCGTTCAACTTAAGCTTCCTCTGTCCCCCGTATGACCCAAATTAACTCGGGGATGTGTCCCCAAGGTGCTCCAGTTGAGCTCTAACGTGAGCGATGTGTCCCGAAGGTCCTGAAGTTGAGCTGAAGAGTGGTCGAGTGTAAGCGCCTGCCTTGATCATGGTGTCGAGGCGCAGCACGCGGCACAGCGCGGCGGCGTCCTCCTCCGTCCCCGCTGCGTGCACCTCACCCCAGGGGCATACACTCGCTCACTCTTCAGCTCAACTTCAGGACCTTCAGGACACATCGCTCACGTTTGAGCTCAACTTGAGCACCATCGGGCCACATCCATGGGTTAATTTGGATTGCATGACGGACAAAGTTAGCTTAAGTTGAGCGGAAAGGGGCAAAGTAAGCTCAAGTTGAGCGGGAATGGGAACGAGTGTAAGCCCCTGCCTCGCCCACGCTCTTCTTGAGCTCCGTCACGGACGCCTCCAGCTTCTTGACGAGGTTGATCTCGGCCTTCTTGCAGGAGGGAATAACGTGCTGGTTGATCATGTCGACCATGGTGACAGCCTCCATCTCCACGGTGCCGATGTACAGGGGCTTACACTCGTTCACTTTTCACCTTAACGTATGCGCTTTCTGTGGGATAGGGGGTGTATTTAGGGGTAGTTTACAGGGTGTTTAGGAGGTGTTGGGGGGTATTAGGTGATGTTTAGGGTATATTCTGTGTCACACACGGCTCATTTTGAGCTCAAAACTGGACGAGTTTAAGCCCCTGCCGATGTAGTGCGCTAGCATGATGGACTGCCGCGCCGCGCACTCCTTGGTGTAGCGGCGCAAGATGAAATTGAAAGCAAAACTTGAAAGCAGATAATCATGTTTCAGTTTCGAGCGTTTAGTTCCAGGCGCTTTCAACGTGGGATTGATAGGTTCAACCTGCACTGCCCTACCTTGGGCGAGAGCACGCCCATCTTCTCGAACAGCTCCACGTTCTTCGGGGCCGTGAAGCAGGGGTGCAAGTTGAATTTGAAAGCAAATTTTGAAGGTAACTCATCACATTATGGTTTCAAGTGCTTAATTCCAGGCGCTTTCAACTGGGGTTTCATAGGGTCAACCTGCACCGCCCTACCGTGAAGTTCTTGATGGCGTCCACGCCCGAGTCGATGCGGCACAGCCCCTTGGCCGTCGCCTGTTCCGGCCATTCGGGGTCGTACCCGTTGCCGTTGAAGATGACCTTCTGGTGCTCCTTCAGCAGGTCCTGCGCGATGGCGGCCGGGGTCTCGCCCGCCTCGATGCAGGGACTTACACTCGTTCACTTTTCAGCTCAACTTCAGCGCTTTCTGTGGGACCAGGGGTGTATTTGGGTGTTGTTTAGGGGTGTTTAGGAGGTGTCGTGGGGTGTCAGGGGGTGTTTAGGGTGCACTTCGTGCCAGACGTGCCAGAAACGGCTCAGGTTGAGCTGAAAACTGGACGAGTCTAAGCCCCTGCCTCGATGCGGTCCGCCACGATCTTGAAGGCCTCGGCCGCCATGGTGTTGAGCACCACGTTGACCATGCTGACGTTCTGCGAGGAGCCGGCGGCGCGGAACTCGAAGCGCGCGCCGCCGTACGTTAGGGACTGACGGATAATGCTCGCCACGTCACAGGGTGCCATTTGACTCAAGTAACGAGGGTCCAAAGTGCATTGGATCGCGTGGCGAGCATTCTACCTCAGTCCCTACCGTACGGGAACGGCGACGTGCGGTTGCGGTCCTCCGCGGGCACCTCGATGTTGGTGATGGCCGCCGCGCCGAACCCTAGATGTAGAGCCGCAAGTTCAAATCGAAAGCAACGTTTGAAGGCAGTTCAAAGCCGGTCAAAGCCAGTCAAAGCAATGTCGGCAAAGCCGGTCAAAGCCGGTAAAAGCCGATCAGAGCCCGTCAAGCAGGTAAAAGCCGGTAAAAGCCGGTAAAAGTCGGTAAAATATTTCCGCCAAAATCAGAGTCCAAATTTCATTTTTTGTACTCCTTGCTGTACTGTACTTGGGGCCAAACTGCTCGCGCGGGCTCGAAACTGCTCGCGCAGGCTCGGGGAAGCGAGGCCGTACTCGAATCCGTCCGTCGCCAAGCGGCCCATTCAGGCGCGTCTGAACAGGTCGCGTTTCCAAAATGCTGTCGACCAATCACGTAATTTAGCCCAAGGAGCGCTGTGAGAGCCGCTAGGTTGGGTTTCGGGAGAGTGAGCACGCGCTTTCAACGTGGGTTTGATAGGGTGAATATGCATGGCCTCACCCAGGCTCTTCTTGACGGGCGTGTACTCGTTGAGCTTACCGCTCTCCACGAAGTCCATGAGGTATGCGGTCATGTCCTCTCCCAGGTAGGTGGAGATCACGGAGGGGGGCGCCTCCATGCAGGGCCTTACACTCGTCCACTTCTCAGCTCAACTTGACCGCATTCCGTGGGACAGGGGTGCATTGAGGGGTTGTTTAGGGGGTGTTTAGAAGTTGTCGGGGGGTGTTAAGGAGTATCCAGGGGTGTTCAGAGTGTATTTTGTGTCAGAAGCGGCTCAGGTTGAGCTGAGAAGTGGACGAGTGTAAGCCCCAGCCTCCAAGGCACCCAGGCGGAAGTCGTTGCCAGGGGAGGAGATGGCCAGCCCCATCAGGTC
>Ga0307489_10001514_pt1 | contig 15315 bp, 25 predicted proteins | sample SB12metaG_FD_202247 | JGI IMG/M metagenome (GOLD analysis project Ga0307489, IMG submission 202247) | Sea-ice brine microbial communities from Beaufort Sea near Barrow, Alaska, United States - SB 1.2 | ecosystem: Environmental > Aquatic > Marine > Coastal | place: USA: Alaska | collected... | reverse complement strand
GGCGTGCGGGCGCAAGGTGGGGCGGCGAAGCGCTACGTTTCAGTGCTTGAAACTGTAGAGAGACGCGTCCGCCGCCTACATGAGAATTTACACAAGGCTCTCGCCATGACCCTCGTGTTATGACCCGGGCGCCACCACGACCTACGCTGTGAAGCCAAAATACGATGGAAGCGCTTTTAAAACTTTTGTTCTCTTTCGACTTGCGTCCCTAAAGCAAGCAGAGGAAGGTCGGATGACGCGCCTGCGTGACCACGTGCGATCGTTCACGGCAGGGGCTTACACTCGTCCACTTTTCAGCTCAACTTGAGCGTTTTTTATGGGATAGGGGGAGCGCGTAGGGGTTGTATAGTCCGTGTTAAGGGGGTGTCAGGGGATGTTTAGGGTGTGTAGGGTGTTTTCTTGTGACAGACACGGCTCAAGTTGAGCTGAGAAGTGGACGAGTGTAAGCCCCTGGTTCACGGCGGGCCTCGAGGCGGGCCCGGCGCGATCGGTGCTCAAGCGCGTTGAGGTGGATGACGAGGGGATCTGTGTCACCGTCACGCTCACGCGCAAGAACTGCGCGCACACCTCCGGCCTCACCCTGATATTCGAGGTGAGAACGCGTGACGCTTTTTACAGCTCGTTTCTCTGGGCATCCATCTCCTGAAGGATCTTGAGCGTCCACCTCGTCCGGGGTCATCTGCCCCGCGCTCGCGATTGCCCTGGCAATCATCATGTCCTCAGCCGCTTCCTTGCTCAGTCCCTCCTCCTCCCCCTCCTCCTCCGCGGACCTTTCTTCTGCGCGTAGCTTCTTTTCTTGTTTTGCGCTTTGCTTTACTCGCCCCTGGTCCTGTGTGCCAGCCACCCACTGTACGCGAGCGATGCCTGAGACGCCCCGCTTCTGTGTTCCGCAGGATGGATATCCCAAGGGGTGCGTGATGGCGACGAGCGATGACGCGCGCGACGACGCGCCGGTGTCGAAGCTGAACGCCTCCATTAACGGCTGGAAGGGTGTCACGCTCACGCTGTTCGCCGCGATGCGCATGATTGGCGTCGCGTTCGAGTGCTCGCATGAGGTTGACGCGGCGCTCGATGCCGCCGAGCCGGCCGCGGCCCTCGAGGCGGCGACGCCGACCGCGGCAAACACGCGCAACGTCCGCGACGCCGACGCCGCCGAGGAGGAGGAGGACGCCCGCGGCGGCCGCGGCCGCGCGCGCGATGCCCCCACCCCCGCCACCACCACCCCCGCCCCCGAGGACAAAGCGGGACCCGGTGGGCATGGTGCCCACGGGAAACAAGATCTGGGATCGGACCTTGGGTCGGACGACGAGGAGGAGCAGTCGGGCGGTTCGGACAGCGACGCGGCGTACGACGATGACTCCGACGGCGAGGGCGCGCTCCCCGAGGTCCGCTCCCCATCCCCTTGAACTTAGACAGCTGTCGGCAGGACTACATCTCCTTGCCTTGAGCACTGAAAGCTGTTGGTCGTCAGCACCCCCCACTGAACATAGACAGCCTGTCAACTTTGAGCCATACACTGTCACTGCCATTGAGGCCCAGGCAGATAAGAATCGCCACGTCAGGTGATGCCATTTCACTGAAGAAGCGAGTGTGTATAACTTAAGGAGGAGGAGGATGCGGCGGGCAATATCTGCCAGGCCTTACTCCACTGTTCAATATTACCGCTCAACATACTGTAGCACGTGCTAACGTACCCTATCAACTTGACCGACACACAGGACAACAAGCTGAACTCGGACCAGCTGACGACGCTGTACCAGAACAAGCGTAAGGTGGGGCGGTGCAAGTTGAAACCCAACCTAGAAACCCGTGTTTAAAGCGCCTGCTTTCCGCGCTTGAAACTGAAACGCGATAATCTGTACTAGTATTCATTTTTTGGTAACAATTTCAAGTTGCGCCGCTACAGCAAGGTGGTGGAGCGCGAGGAGCGGCGCGTGCAGCAGAAGACGCAGGTGGTGGAGGACCCCAAGTCGGCCATGACGTGGGACATGAAGCAGGCGGCGCGCAACCAGATATTCTCCCCTGAGGTAGGGCGGTGCATGTTCACCCCAGGTTGACCCGAAGTTGACCGCGCTTGACGTCAGCGCTTGTCGCTAAAATGGGATGAACCGCTTTTCATCTTTGGTCTCAATTTAAACTTTCGACACTATACCGAGGGCGCCTTCGCGCGGCTATCCTCGGAGCTGTTTGCGCTGCAAGAGCGGCTGGACCCGGCGCTGCTGGTTGAGGCGGTGAACCACGACGTATATGAGTGGGACATCAAGTTCTGCGGCGGCTTTCCCGCCGGCTCCGACATTGCCAGCGACCTGGAACTCCTCGAGGCAGGGGAGTTATTGCGAATAAGCACTCGACCGACGATCACTTCCCTCCTCCTCCTCCTCCTTTTCCTCCTCCTCCGGGGGGGGTATTGAGAAGGAGCGCTCGACCAACGTTGAATCGACATGCCGAGTCCGCGCATATGTCAGAGCATTCACCATGATGTCACAAGTACAAGTCATGATCCGTCTCTGTTCGAGTGTCTGCCACCAATAGGCCGATCTCGGTGCATCGCTTCCCTCGCCGAGCGCTGACGCTTCGCCCGCAACTCTGTATGAGCATTCAACCTGGCGCCCGCTTTCACGCGCGAAGCGCTGATGCTTTGCCCGCAACTCTGTATGGGCAATTCACTCAGGCGATATACCGAAATCGGCCTATGACCCTCCTGCGAGGCGGTCAACGGGTACGGGCATGTGCAGCTGCGGCTGCACTTCAAGGCGGACCTGTACCCGTTCTACCCGCCGCGTGTGTCCCTGGTACGCCCCAAGCTGGAGGGCTTCGTGCCCGGCGCCATGATCGCGCACCCCAAGCTGCACCTGCGCAACTGGCAGGACCTGGTCTCAAACCATCGTATGCTCCCTCGTACTTTCCCAACGTTCATCGAGCCCCATGGTGCTCACATGGTGAGCAAAATCCACCTCTTTCCGCCATCGTATGTACCCTCGTATGTACGCTTCACTCCATTACTTGCTGTACCCTCGTATGTATCTGTATCTCCAATACTGCGGTTCCTGTATGAGATGGTACATGACAGTTACATCTCAAGTTCTGACGCGGCGAGCGTTATGTATCTGTCCCTGGCGTGAGGCAGCCGTTCCAGCCCATCGTTGCGGTGATCGAGCACCTGCGTACCTTCATCGTGCGGTTTGGGCGGGTGGATCTGGCGTCGGAGATGAACGACGAGACGCGGTTTCCCGAGGGCGCTTACGTGGAGCACCTGTCGCAGCTGGAGATGAGCCTGGCAAGGGGGGTTGTTGAGAACAAGCACTCGACCGACGTTGTTTCGACCGATCAAGTCAGCGCGTCTGTATGAGCATTCACCGTGAAGGTAAATTTTGCCCCATGCGATTACAGGGGCCAAGGCGAAAGCCTGGTGCCTCATTATACACGCGGAAGCGTCTCCCTCTCTATCTTTGCCCCGTGCGGTTGTTAACAACAAGCATTCGACCGACGTTGTTTCGATGCATCGAATCCGTGCGTCTGTACGAGCATTCACCCTGAAGGTACGTCATGCGGGCACATCTGATCTCAAATCGAGTGCTGATTGTCATTGACCCTGCTACCTGGCGCGCCTGGCGGCGTGCGGCACCTCCTGCGGCTCTGCGCTGCTACCCGCGCACTTCCAGGTGGGGACCAGTCTACAGTGCTCGCCACGGCACCCACCACACAGCGCTCACGATGTCATGCACCACACTGTTTACAGGTGCTCGTCGCGTCATCCACCACACAATGTACCGGTGCTTGTCACGTCATCGCGTCATTCACCAGATAGTGTACCGGACCTCGCCACATCATCCACTGCTTAGCGTACTGATGCTCGCCACGTCATCCACCACATACTGTTTCGGTGCTCGCTACGTCATCTACCACATAGTGTATCGGTGTTGGCCACCTCATGCACCACATAGCGTACCGGTCTGAACCTCCTGTGACGTGGCGAGCAGTGTATGCCTGGCCCTACTGTCCGGAGCTTTACTCGAAAGAGGAACAGCTGGACATCGAGGAGGGTGCGGGCGGCGGCGCCGCGTCCGGGGCGAGCGCTGAGGCAGGGAGGTTATTGAGAACAAGCGCTCGACCGACGCTGCGTCTCCTACTCCTCATCCGCGCGTCTGCATGAGCATCAACACTCAGACGGTAAGTCCTGCTCCGATCTCGGTCCAGTGCTTGTTCTGAATGACCCTCCCGGGAGGTTCAGAAGCTGGACTTTTCGCACATGCTGTCAGGCGGCGACGCCAAGCGCGCGGCCACGGAGGCGGCGGAGGCCACCAAGAGGTTCGAGGACGGCGGCGGCGGGGTGGAGAAGAAGGGGACATACTGGGCCAAGGGCACGGGGTACGGGTAGGGTCACATCCGTGGTGTACCCACCGGGCCCGCCGCCTCCAAGCCCACCTCCTCCTCCCAGCCTGCCGCCTGTCACCCCTCCTTCGCCGCTGAGCCCACCGCTGCCGGATATGATTCCAGACTCGTTTGACATTAGCCCACTGGATCCAGTGCTCCCTGCGTCATCTCGTGCATTATGAACCCTCATCTGTTGATTTGAGCATACGGTGACGCGGTGAGCTCGATGTAGGTGGTCCTGGCACCAGGTACGACCGGCGGGACGCCACGGTGGGCGGCGGCAGCGGCGGTAACGGGGGCGGGCAGCAGCTGTGGGACGCCGCCGCGGCGCAGAACGCCCAAGCGGCGGAGGACCAGGCGGGGATGAACACATCATGCTCGCCGTATCATCCAACACATTGTGTATCGGTACTCACAACGCCACACACCACATAGCGTTCCAACTATCGCCGCGTCATCTTCCTCAGGCTGCTCGCCGCGTCATCCGCCACATTGTAGTTCCTCGTTCAGTGAGTTGAACGGCATCGTATGACGCTGGAACATTTTTTTATTCGACCCTAGGACCAGGCTGTGCAGACGCTGCTTGAGGACGCCACGCGCTTCATCCGCACCATGCCACGCGGCGGGGCTTGCGCCGACGGTACCGCCACCGCCACCGCCACAGCACACGCCAAGTCCTCCAAAGCCGCAGGTTCTAGCAAGTTCGCCACCGCCGCCGCTGCCGGCGCCGGCCCCAGTAGCTCCGCCGCCACCGCGACTCTCGACAGCTCGCCGGAGGCAGGGGCTTACACTCGTTCACTTTAGAGCTCAACTTGAGCAACTCCAGGACACATTTATAACATAGATTGGCTGACCCGGTGGACAGAACAGAACAAGTTGAGCTGAAACGGAACGATTGTAAGCCCCTTGCCGCAGGCAGTGGAGGCGGTTGTGCGGCGGTCATGCGTCGCCGCTTTCCTCTCGCGCGAGCTCCGCGGATGCGCCTTCCCGGATATGGCAGGGCCAGCCACATGTCGCTCAGGCCCCGTTCCATTGAACCCTTCTCCCTATCTGTTATTCCCCCTGTCAGCTGTCACCCTGCCTGTTGGCAAACATTGCTCGCAACGTCATAGGATGCCATGTAATTTAACAAACGAGGGTTCAAAATGCATGTTGATGACGTGGCGGGCAATATTTGCCTGGTCCCTAGGACATGGTGGCGCGCATCGGGTACTACACGAGTCTGATGGAAGCGACTCTGGCAGGGAGGTTATTGAAAACAAACATTCGATCGATTCTCAATCGACAAACCGAGTTGGCGCGTCTGTATGAGCACTCATCCTGGAGTTAAGTCATGCTCCGATCCCGGTCGAGTGCTCATTCTCAATGACCCTGCTATCTGGCGCTGGCGCAGTCGTCGTGCGCCGCGCTGCTCATCCACGGCGGCGATGGGTCCGCCGGGGGCAGCGGGCGGGGGGACGGCCCGGGGGGGGCGGGGCCGGGCTCGGGGATTGTAGCAACGCTGGGGGAGGCAATGAAGCAGGCGAAGATATACCTGCGGTCGATCGAGTCAGCGCACATCTCGCAGGCAAGGCCTGGTTATCGACACGCATTCTCCTCTCCTCTCCTTCTCCTCTCCTGCTGCTGCTCTCCTCCTCCTCTCTTCCATCTCTCCTCTCTTCCATCTCTTCCTTCCTCCTCCTCTCCTCCTACTATCCTACTCTCCTCTGATCCTTTCATCCTCGACTTCTATCTCCTCTGTTTTACTCTGTCGTGACCACTCTCGTCTCTTGAGTCACACGGCATCCGATGACATGGCGAGCAATATTCACCAGGCACTACTCGCAGGCGGGGGTGGCGGCGGCGGCGGCGAAGCGCGCTGCCGAGGAGGACAGCGAGACCACAGCCACCGCGCCGGCGCCGGCCATTGCGGGGACGCCGGGGGCCAAGGCCAAGGCTGCTAAGGCGGTGGCGGCGGCGGGGGGCAGCGGCAGCGGGGTTGCTAAGGCGGCGGCGGCGGGCGGCAGCGGGGGGGGGTCCAACTCAGCGCAGGTTGCCGCGGCGACGAAGGCAGCCAATGCGGCGACGGCGGCGGCGGCGGCGGTGGCGGGGATTGCCTTGCAATCACCTATAGGCAGGGGCTTACACTCGTCCACTTTTCGGCTCAACGTAAGCACATTGGGTGCATGATTCACCCCCAGTCTATAGACAGGGGGGCACGGGGAGGTGTGACCAAAGCGGCTCAGGCTGAGCTGGAAAGCGGACGAGTGTCAGCCCCTGATTTTAGGCTCCGTCGCCACTGTCGCCAAGGCTATGGCCGCCATGGTCGGTGGGGGTGCCAACCCCACCACCGGCGCCGGCGCCACCGCCACCGCCGCCGCCGCGGTGGTTGTGACCGGCGACACCTCCGACGACCCCGGCGGGTGGCGCGCCACCGCTGCTAGCGAGACCGCGCTCGCCATGCTCATTCTCAAGACGGGCGAGGCTGTCACCGCCGCCGCCATGGTATGGCCGTGCAGGTTGACATGATCAAAACCCGTATTCAAAGCGCGTTTGGTTTCAGCGCTTGAATCTATAATATCATAAATTGCTCTCATGCTTTGCATTAAATTCCAACTTGCGCCGCTACACCATGGCGCTGGCTCCCGCCGAGCCTCGCAAGTCCATCCCTACCCCCGCCGCCGCTCCCGCCCCCGCCGCTGGGCGCAAGACACGCTCCGGCGCCGCCCCTAGCACGAGCACCGCCACCCCCAGCAAGAAGGGGGCCGGTGCCGCCGGCGGCGCGGGCGGTAGCAGCGGCGCGGGAGCCAGCGGCGCCAGCGGCGGCGGCAGCGGTGGCGCGGGTGGCAGCGGCGGCGCCGTCGATGGCGTTTCCGAGGAAGCGTATTGCGCGGAGCTGAGGCCGCTGCAGTACGACGCTGCTCCGTTGGGTCCGGGGCACGCGTACGTTAGCAACGCGCGCGACGACCTTCGGGTGGCAGGGGGGTCCTTGAAACCGGACACTCCGCCAACGTTGAATTTCCTTCACCTCCTCCTCCTCCTCCTCCTCCTTATTCTCCTCCTCCTCCTCCTCCTCCTTCTCCTCCTCCTCCTCCTCCTCCTCCCCCTCCTCCTCCTCCGTCTCCTCCTCCTCCTCCTCCTCCTCCTCCTCCTCCTCCTCCTCCTTCTCTTCCTCCTTCTCCTCCTCTTCCTCCTCCTGCTTCTCCTCCTCTTCCTCCTCCTCCTCCTCCTCCTTCTCCTCCTCCTCCTCCTTCACCTCCTCCTCCTCCTCCTCCGCGTGTCCGTATGAGCAATCACCGTGACGGTCAGTCTACGGGCACGTCCGATGTCAGTTTGAGTGCTTGTTCTCAATGACCCTGCCGCCCGGGCGCACACATATCGCGCGTGGCTCGGGAGGTGGCGGGGCTGGCCGCCACGCTGCCGCTCAACCGGTCGTCCTCCGCCATGGTGCGCATCGACGAGGAGCGCGCCGTGCTGTGGTCCATCATGATAACCGGGCCTGAGGCAGGGGGGGGTGGTGAGAACCAGCACCTCACCGACGTTGAATCGTCGAAACGCAAGCACTCCACCGAGTCGAATCGACGAAACATAGGCACTCGACCGGCGTTGAATCGACCAGAATCCGACACTAGCGGGCCACCGTTTGCCAGGGCGAGGGTAAATGATCATACGATGGTCTGGTGGTCAGGTAAAGTACTCCACCAGGAACAGAATTCTCCGCGCCTGTATCAGCATTCACCCTGAATGTTTTGTGCATGTACCGATCTCGGCTCGAGTGCTTGTTCTCAATGACCCTGCTGCAAGGATACGCCGTACGACGGCGGGTGCTTTGTTTTCGACGCCTTCTTCCCTAGTCAGTACCCCACGGCGGCGCCGATGATCAAGCTGCGCACCACGGGTGGCGGGAAGGTGCGCTTCAACCCCAACCTATACAAGGTGGGGCCACGCCCACGACCCTTCCCTTACTGTCTGCTCATAGTGAGCCTGTACACACTCATCGCATCGTGGTGAGGCGGCAGGCACACGCGACAAGTCGTCGTCCGCGTGTCTAACAATGTATCTGAGACGTTCCTCCTGCATGAGTTGCATACATAAGGTGCATACATGCGGATACGGCGTCGTCGGTGTGTCTGACTAGATGCCTGTGTGTGATATTGGGTATGCGGTGGTCTGACCACGTGCTGCTACTCATGTGTGTGCCCTACCACAAGGATGGCAAGGTGTGCCTGAGCCTGCTGGGGACCTGGAGCGGCGCCAAGGGGGAGATGTGGGAGCCGGCGCACTCCACCATGCTGCAGGTGATCGTGTCCATCCAGAGCCTCATCCTCGTGCCGCAGCCCTACTTCAACGAGCCGGGGCAGGGGCGTACACTCGTTCACTTTTCAGCTCAACTTGAGCGTTTTTTTTGGGATAGGGGGGCGCGCGTAGGGGTTGTGTAGCCCGCTAAAGCGGGTGTTTATGGTGTGCAGGGGTATTTGTGTGTCAGACACGGCTCAAGTTGAGCTGAAAAGTGAACGAGTGCAAGCCCCTGAGCCGGGGTATGAGCGGCTGATCGGCACACCGGACGGCGACAAGCAGGGCGCGGCGTACAACGCGGGGATCCAGGAGGGCGCCCTCAAGTACGCCATGATCGAGTGCCTGCGTAAGCCGCCGCCGGGCTTCGAGGTGGGCTGGTGCATGATGACCCCACATTGACCCTAGTGCCTGGTCTGTGAGCTGTCCTTGTACAAGTACTCTGTACTTGTGCAAGTACGGTGGAGTTTGGTGATCTGGCCCAAAGTCACATGTGTTTTGGTAATTTGGCAGGTACTACAAGTTACGATCCCGCACTAGGTTGACCCCAGGTTGACCCCAGGTTGACCCCAGGCTGACCCCAGGTTGACCCCAGGTTGACTCCGAGTTGACCCAGGGTTCACTGCGCTTGGTGTCAGCGCTTGAGACTACAATATGATGAACTACGTTCAAGTTTGGCTTTCAATTCCAACCTGTGCCGCTACATTAAGGATGCGACCAAAGCGCACTTCAAGATGCGGCGAGGGTACCTGCTGGGCCCGGTCAAGGCAGGGCCTGAAAAGAACTGCTCGCCACGTCATCGCCACGTCAGCGGTTTTTGAATCCTCGTTTATTGAGTTAGACGTCAAGCTATGACAGGGAGAGTGCCATCTGTCAGGCCCTAGGTGAAGGAGCGGTGGATGGAGGGTGTGACGGGGGAGCGCAAGACGCGGATGGACAAGCTGTACGCTGAGCTCAAGGTTGAGCTGGACAAACTTTGAGTGTTGATTGGCGAGGGGGTAGTGAGCTGGACTAACTCTGAGCTGTGATTGGCTGAGTGGTGCTGAGCTGGGAAAACTCCGATAGGTGATTGGGCGGGATAGCAGGGTACCTGCTGGGCCTGGTGAAGGAGCGGTGGATGTAGGGTGTGACGGAGGACCGCAAGCAGCGGCTGGACAAGCTGTTAGCCGAGCTGAAGGTCGAGCTGGACAAACTCTGAGCGGTGATTGGCTGAGTGATGCTGAGTCGGACCAACTCTGACCAGTGAGTGGCTGGGACTAGCGGTGGATGAAGGGTGTGCCCGGGGAGCGCAAGCAGCGGCTGGACAAGCTATATGCTGAGCTGGAGGTTAAGCTGGACACACACTGAGCGGTGATTAGCGGAGGGGTGCTGAGCTGGACAAACTCTGAGCTGTGAGTGGCTGAGGGATAGCGAGCTGGACAAACCATGAGCGATAATTGGCTGGGGCTGAGGGGTGTATTTGCTGGACATGTTACCTCCCAAGTGCATAGTGGACCCAATATGCATAGTGGTTCACTATCCATCTGGGAGGTAACAGAGACACGCCCAGTCGTGAGTGGTGGAGGGGTGATAGGCTGGACACACTGCGAGTCACGAGTGGCTAAGAGGTGCGGTGGCGAGCTTGACAGAGTATAGCGTGGTAGTGAGAGGGTGTTGGGTGGTGTTTGGGAGGGTGCAGGGGTTTAGAGTTTAGGGTTTAGCCCTAATCCCCAGGCCCTAAACCCTGGGTGTTTGGGATGGTGCAGGGGTCACAACGTGAGAGGATCGGAGGGAGGTTGGGAGGGGACCAAAACAGTACGGTACGCGATGCAGTAGCTCTACGAGTAAAATGATTAGACAGACTTGTTTGGATTTTTGTTGTGCAATATAAGATGAATGAACGTGGACCCGTGCCTATTGCGCCCCACGCCACCTGTGTGGTCTACCCGTTCCGAAGGATGTCACGTCAGATCACACGGCCATCAGCCTGTTGCGAGCGCACTATGATAGAGGCAGCACACATTCGCTGTGCCTATACGCAGCACACACAACCTTGTCATCGTCTCAGCACTCAATACGGACTGTTAGATATCGCTTGCCACGTCATTCAACGCAGTTTCAACCCTCGTCTCTTGGATTATATAGTCTCCTACTCGCATGACGCAGCGAGCAGTATCCGCGATGCTCTAGGGGGGTGTTCGAGAAAGGAATCATTAAAATTACATCTTGTCACGCCGCGTGTCAAGGCGGGCTATAGGGCTAGGCTATGTCCCCACATTCATCTCGCCTGCTCGACCCAGCGTTCGCCAAACTCATCGTACATCGCCCGCCCAATCACATGAGCGCCTTTAGTATAACGCCCAATCACATGAGGTCCTTCAGCGTAACGACCAATCACATGGGGCCTTCTGCGAGCGCTAGGTCCCCGCATTCAACTGGCCTGCTCGACCCAAGCCTCGCCGAACTCATCGTACATCGCCCGCTTCTCAGAGTCCCGCAGCACGGCGTACGCTTTCGCCAGCCCGTAGAACTCCATCTGGTCGCCGCCGTTGTCTGGATGCTTCGCGCGCGCCGCCGCTCGGTATGCCTTGTTGTGCCGGCGCAAGTGGAAATTGAAAGCAACGTGTGAAAGCGGTGTATGATGATGTAACTTCAAGCGCTGAAGCAAGGCGCGGTCAACCCAGCATCAACCTAGGGTCAACCTGCACCGCCCTACCTCGCTCAGCTCTTTGGCGCCAGCCCCCCTGCCCACCCCCAACACGGTGTAGTACCGTGTGTTGTCGCTCGACAGAACCTCCGCCGGCTCCGAGGACAGCGCCACGGACGCCGTGGTCACACCTCCGCCGAAGAACTCCATGGACACGTCGCGCAGCTCCGGGCGCTCCTTGTTGTCGCGGCGCAGGTTAAAGTAAGCAAAAAACTTGAAACCGGTTCATATTACTACACTTTCAAGCGCTTTGCTCCAGGCGCTTTCAACTTGGGTTTCATTGGGTCAACTTGCACCGCCTTTCCTTGTACTCCGCCACGCACTCCATGCCGCCGCCCTGTACTGCGCGGAACACCCGCCACGGTCCCGGGTAGGTTCGGTACAGCAGCCCGGGCCTGGTGCCCGCCGCGATCAAGTGCCGCAACTTCAATTTGAAAGCAAGTATTGACACCAGTTCATACCTTAGTTGCAAACGCTGAATCCAGAGGGTTTCAATACGGGTGTTAACCGGTTTGAACTTTGCAACTTGCACCGCCCCGCCGCGAACTTGTGCACATAGAAGACGGTCTCAAATTGCGGCACAAACTGCTGCTTCAGCTTCTTGCCGTTGCCGAAGGGGGCGAACATGGAGCGGATGCCGTCGAGGTTCCCGTTGAAGACTAAGATGGGCCGAGCGTGTTCCTCCCGCTTGCAAGGCCCGGTATCTCGCACGAAACCCGATTAATGACGACGTAAGTCCCCCGGGGTGGGTGACGCCAGCTTGGTCACTGCTCAACTCTGGCTGATGCCAAGAGATTTTAGGTGGTGTGGATGCTTCGCGTGTTTGCGGGCAAGACAATCATTGCCGGTTCGGGCGTGGGTGCACAGCTTGGCGGCGCGGAGGGGTGTGTTGCGTAGTGCAATATGTCACTCCTGGCCTCACCCATAACCGCATCACCTGCTCCATCTCCGAGGCGTAGCGGCGCAAGTTGAAATGGAAAGCAAGTTTGAAAGCCGTTCAGCAAATTCTGGCCTCCATCGCTGCATCCAATCGCGGTCAACCCGGGGTGAACCTTGGATCAACATGCACCGCCCTACCGAGGTATTGTCGTACGGATACCCAACCACGTACAAGCGGTCCGCCACTTCTGCGGTTGCCTCCACCTCTTTCTTCCCCGTCAGAAAGTCTGGCAGGTCCGCTACCCCGTAGGCTTTGCGGCTGGTCTGGCTGATGAAGTCGTCGCGCAGCAGGTAGTCCACGTGCCCTGGCAGCAGGGTCATTGAGAACTTGCACTTGACCAAGATCGGAGCATGACTTAAATTCATGATGAATGCTTATACAGACATGGGCAGTATACGGAGAAGCAGGAGGAGGATGAGGAGGAGGATGAGGAGGAGGAGGAGGAAGAGGAGGAGGAGGAGGAGGAGGAGGAGGAGGACGAGGACGAGGAGGACGAGGACGAGGAGGACGAGGACGAGGAGGACGAGGAGGAGAGAAGCAGAAGGAGAAGGATGCGGAGGAGGGGAAGGAGGATAAGGAAGAGGATATGCAACGTGGGTCGAGTGCTTGTGTTCAATACCCCCCCCTGCCCGGCCAGTCGTGGAAGGTGGCGTCCTGCTCCCATTGCCCGGACACCGGGTTCATTCCAGCGCCCTGCAGCGCGATGCTGCATTCGGCGGCGTCGGGGAAGAACACCCGCACCGCCGGAGCCTGCCCCAGCCGTAGCGGCGCAAGTTGACATTGAATGCAAAGTTTGAAAGCGGTTTATCACAAGCTTCAAGAGCTGAAACCAAGCGCGATCAAAACCTGGGGCCAACCTGGAGTCAACCTGGGGTCAGCCGGGGTTCAACCTAGGGTCAACCGGGGGTCAATCTGGGGTCAACTTGGGCCGCCCCACCCAGCCACTCGAACAGCCGCACCACCTTCCGCAGCACCGATAAGTAGTGGCCCAAGTTCAATTTGACAGCAAAAATTGAAAGCTGGCATTCATATGTCAGTTTCAAGCACGGAACCCAGGCGGTTTCAACACGACTGTCAACACGTTTCAACCTGCACCGCCCTACAGTCATGTTGGCGTTGAACTCCGAGATGGCGATGCAGTCGGAGCCGCTCACGCCCACCAACAGGGGCTTATACTGCTCCACTTTCCGGCTTGACGTGAGCACTTCTGTTTGCATGCATTGGGGTGGTTTCGGTGCGGTTTCGAATACGAAACGGCTCAGGTGGAGCTCGAAAGTGGGCGAGTAGACGCCCCTGCCCACCACTCCCGAGAAGCAGGGGCTTACACTCATCCACTTTTCGGCTCAACGTAAGCACATCTTGTGGGATACGTTGAGTGCATGATTCCCCCCCAGTCTATTAGACAGGGGGACACGGGAAGTTGTGACCAAAACGGCTTAGGTTGAGCTGAGAAGTGGACGAGTGTACGCCCCTGCCGAGAAGTAGTTGACGGGCACCTCCACGTCCAGCAGTACCTTGCCGTCCGCCAGCGCCGCCCGCGGGGAGGGCCCCGGTACAACATGGGCGAACAGTCAGGTTGAGCTGACAAAGGAGCACCCATCCGTCACCGCCGCCCGCCGCGAGGGCCCTGGCCCCGGTGCCGTCTGAGCCGCATCAGTACATGCGGTCACTCTGTTTCATCCGGTCACATGCACGTCAGTACCTGTGGTCGCTCTAGTGCCTAGTCTGTGGGTACGTAACTCCTAGTAAGCTGGATTTTGGTGATTTGGCCAAAAGTCAAATGACTTCTGGTGAACATCACCAAACGCCTGCTTACTACGGTCAGTACGAGATATTACATAGTACGCTTTACAGACTAGACACTAGACGTCCCAAATGTCATGCCATCCCATGCACGTCATGTAGCTGTTTGTTTTTGCACTGCTTGCCGTGTGCCCTGCCTGGATGCTGGTGTGCATCTGCGCCAACAGGTCACTTTCGTCGTTCGGCAGCGCGAAGCGGTATGACCCCTGCGACATATGGCCTGGGAGACGTTGCTCGCCATGTCGGCCTGGTAGATATTGCTCGCCATGTCATAGGATGCCGTTTGACTCAAGACTCGAGGGTGCATACGGCGTCTCGATAACGTGGCGGGCCCCTAGGGTCTGGAAGGTACTGCTCGCCATGCCTGCGATGCCACCTTGCCGGACGCCGACGACGACGCCGATGCCGCCAATACTGTTCTTGTTCTTTCCGTGGTGGTGGTTGTGGTGGTTGTGGACTTGTTTTTTATTCGGTGGGGACGATGCGTTGGGGTGGCCGTGGTCCGGAGGGTGCAGCTTGTCTTTGTGCGGACATGCGCCGATTGACACGACGCGGCGGGAAGCGCGCGGGCGCCGCCGCACGTCAGCGGGGCCATCGTGCGCGGCACGCTCGCGAGGAATGCGGGGCGCGTCAACAATGTGTGGTACGCTCGCCAGTTGCGAAAGAAACGGCTGTGATTGGAGCGCGCGGATTTGATGACAGGCCACCGCCTAGGTGTAGGGTTTCAGGTTTAGGGTTTAGGGTTTTCGGAAGGACCGGCCACCGGACGCGTACCGGACCCCGCCATGCGTACACTCCACTGCGCGCGAACGAGCACCTCGCCGCGTGCTGGCTTGCACACGCCCCCTTCTCGTCGTCCCCTCCTCGCGGCGCCGACGGCGCGCGATGGCGTCGGCGACCGAGCCGCCAGCCCGCGACGGCCTCGACTCGTCGCCGCTCCTCGGGAAACTCATAAATGAGCAAGAAATAGTCTTTGTCGACATGGTGCTGAAGCGCCTGGATATCAGGGACGGCGCCCGGCTCAAGGCAGGGGAGGGGGTTGATTGAAAGCAAGCACGAATCTCCTCGTCCTCCTCCTCCTCCTTCTCCTCCTCCTCCTCCTCCTCCTCTTCCTCCTCTTCCTCCTCTTCCTCCTCCTCCTCCTCCTCCTCCTCCTCCTCGTCCTCGTCCTCCTCGTCCTCGTCCTCCTCCTCCTCCTCCTCCTCCCCCTCCTCCTCCTCCTCCTCCTCCCCCCCCTCCT
>Ga0307489_10001511_pt1 | contig 15325 bp, 21 predicted proteins | sample SB12metaG_FD_202247 | JGI IMG/M metagenome (GOLD analysis project Ga0307489, IMG submission 202247) | Sea-ice brine microbial communities from Beaufort Sea near Barrow, Alaska, United States - SB 1.2 | ecosystem: Environmental > Aquatic > Marine > Coastal | place: USA: Alaska | collected... | reverse complement strand
ATCCTCTCGGCGTCGAACGCCACGTCATCGGCGTTGACGGAGGGTTCGCCGCAGCGCGCTACGCGCCACAAAGATCTCGGCAGCGCTTACAACCCCTTCTCGGCGCCGCTGCGCTTCCGCAACACCGCGATCACGTCACGCGCCCCCGCACTCTGCACCGTCTTCCGCGGCATTTCTCCCACGGTGCCTGAGTGCGCTGGGTTGGCGCCAGCGTGGAGCAACGCCTGCGCGCCAGCGGCGAGGTTGTGGGAGGTCATGCGGTGCAGCGGCGTCAATCCGTAGGTGTCGAGCGCCTCCATGTCCGCCCCGCGGCCAACGCCTGATCAGCACCGCCGTCGACGGTTGATTGGTCGCGCTCATGCCGCACAATAGGGCATGAAGGATATTGCTCGCCACGTCACAGGGTGCCATATGACTCAATAGACGGGGCTTGAAAGTGCGTTGGATGACGTGTTCCTCGCACCATCCGCCCGGCCCCACCGCACAAGTGAAGCGGCTGCGCACCGCCCGTCGACCCTTAAACCCTAAACCCTGAACTCTAAACCCTAAACCTGGGAGGGGGGTGCACGCAGTCAACGCGACCACGAAAGGAGGGTCAATGAGAACTGAAACCACGGCTCGAACGACGATCGGGCATGCATGACTTCCATCTCCGTTCTGAATGCTCATACAGACGCGCGGACTCGGTTCGTCGATCGATGTCTTCAAATACGCATGCCAAAAAAGGATGTCGTGTCCCATTGTAAAATGTCCCTGGGCTCAAATTTGATCGGCAAACTTTGGTATTCATCGGAGCGAAAAAAGCGCGATGTCGGTCGAGTCGTAGTGGTTCTCAATAATCATGCTTCTCTCAGTCACTGTGCCGTGCGGTATGAAAGTTCTCGCGAAAAATGCGTGGCGTTTGGGGTCGCGGTCGTCGTCTTGCGAAGCATTGTGGTCGGCCCATTGGGATAAGGAAGCACCACGCGCTGGCAGTATTCAACGGAGGACTCATCGACGACGCATGAGCGCAACCGAAGTCGTCGCCAGGCACGCCGCAACGGCGGTTCTCGGCGCCGAGGCGCAGCTCGGGGGGGCGGCGGCTGCGGCCGCGGTGGTTGCTTTCGCAGGCCGCTGGAAAAAGAATGCGGATGCGGCGAAGGCGAAGGTGGAGCGTGGGGACCCCTTGGAGAGGCTGAGGCAGGCCGTTGACCGAGGCACGGCGGAGACGTCGCTGGACGACCTGCTGCGGGCGGAGACGAGACGTCACGTGGTTGATGGCGAGCGGCGTGCGGCTGAGGGCGCTGAGCCCCACCCTCCTCCGCCTGCTCCGGCGTCGTCGCGCCAGCGCCACTCCGACTCCTCCATTCTTCGCGATGGCGCGGGCCCTGAACAACAACAACCTCCTCCTCATCTTCCTCCGTCCGGCGCTGAACCGCTGCCTCCTCCGCCTGCGCTGCCAGTTCCGCCGACGTCGCGCCGGCGCCAGTCCGTAGGTGCGGAGCCTCCTCTTGATCCCCCTCCCGGTCGGCGAAACTCCACAGGACAGCCTCCTCGTCCTCCTGCTCCTCCTCCTGCTCATCCTCCTGCTCGTCCCCTGCTGTGGCAGCCCGCCCGAAGAAGCGTCCCGTCCGAAGCCGGGGGCGGCTCCACCGGCGTGGGCGCGGGCGAGGAACATCCTGTTCCTCGGCGGAGTGTGCCCTTCAAAGGCCGAAGGGAAAGCGAGCCGAGTGACCCGACGGGCGCGGACCATCAACTCCCACCTCTGCGGCGAAGCGTCCCGTCCCAAAGCCGACCGGGAAGCGAGCCGACGGACCCGCCGGGCGAGCAGGGCGCTGCTCGCTGTAGTCTTCCTCCATTGCGGAGTGTGCGAAGCGACCCATTGCCCGGAGTCCCCGGGGGAAGCGGCCGCGACAATACCCCGCGTCGGGAGTCCAGGGGCGTGCCAGCGGCGGCGGCTGCCGCTGTTCGACTGCCGCACCTGGGGGTCCAACGCAGCGCACAAAGCGACCCCGGGTGGGGACAAGCACATGAGTCCAATCATGCCATCGATACTTTGACAGATTGACACTTCAACTCTGCCTGGTGCCTGCCACGTCATCGACACGCATTCTCAACCTCCGATTTTTTTAAGTAAAATGGCATCTTATGACGCTTTCATCGCACTATGTGCCCAGGCTCTAGCCCGGGGGGGCGCCTCGGGGGCATGACGAGGCCCATTCTCGAGGACCGCACTGGAGGAGCACGCGTCAAGCCGCACGCGCGGGACACTAATCACAAAAATCGACGAAATAAACGGCTCGAGGCAGGGGCTTACACTCGTTCACTTTTCAGCCAACTTGAGCCGTGTCTGACACACAAAAACACCCTACACACCCCTAAATACCCCCTAAAACCCCCTTTCACGGGCTACACAACCCCTGCGCGCACCCCCTATCCCATACAAAGCGCTCAAGTTGAGCTGAGAAGTGAACGAGTGTAAGGTCCTGGCGCGAGGCGGCTGCCGAGATCGACAGGGTACACCGCGTTGCACATTTTCACGCGGCGGCGGCGAACAAAGTGCACGGCGACTGGAACTAGGGCCTGGCAGATATTGCTCGCCACGTCATAGGGTGCAATTCAACTCCAGAGACGGGATCCCGCACGGCCGTATTCACATGTGGTGACCCGCTGGCCCCGCATTGGGCGCAACGGGAACCTCACTGCACTAGAATGCTTAAATATGTGCGGTGGCTCCGCAAGAAGCGGCGCCCCCGACGCGTTTTGATAGTAGGTAGCCGGGGGTGCCCCTTAGCAGGCGGCGCCCCCGTTTCGTTAGGTAACAGGGGTTGCCCTGATGCTGGTAGCGCCCCCATGTAGTGGATTGATAGATACAAGCCACGCGCGCGTGCATACTGCAGGTACCTTCTGTGCCTTGACTTCGTGGGGGCATTGAGATGGGGTTCCGCCACGGAAGGCGCGCGGACAAGTGGCGCGGGCTGGGGCGGATGCGAGCGATGTGATGGGTGAGTAGGTAGACCCTCTGCCAGGCCGTTTCAATGTGCGGGGTTGGGGTCGGCGGGCATGCCGGGCGGGCAGGCCGGAGAGAGACCACTCGATTGTAACTGTAAGCGGCTTCGGGTCATCCTGGGTTCACCGGTTGTTCCCCGGTCATGCGCCTGGCAGTCCGGCGGTAATAACATGTGCGCCCTGCCACCTGCGGGAATGTCCAGCCACGACTATTTCTGTTAAAGGAGGCTGGGTTCAACACCCTTGCCATCTTGGTCCGCTTGATACGTAGAGCTGACAGGCTGAGGCGTTTCACCCGCGCAGCTGCAAGACAGTTGGTGACAGTCGTCCTGATAGTGTGTTGCTTTCCAACATTTTTCCAATGAAGATATGCCCCACGTGTCGCGTTCTGTGGAAGGCGAAGGGACCGCTGCACCCCGAAAGCTGCTCACTCCCTGCCGCGCAGGAGCTCACACACAGAGCTGCACCGTTCGCGCGCCCGGCCCCGCCGCCGCCCGGCCCCGCCGCCGCCCGGCCCCACTCCTGCCGCCCCGCCGCCGCCGACACGAGGCGAGTCGCTGGATCTGCACACGAAAACAAGGCGTGAACACCGCTCGGGGTTCGGTCGTCGGTGCAACTGCCGTGAACAGAAGGGCGACGCTGAGGAGCGAGTGCTTCAGTGGGGGGGACACCGCCGGGTTCTACAGCTGTCGCCGGTATGGTAGCGCCGATAGAGCTCGAGTTTGAAAGCTTGGAAGAGGCTTGGTGTGCCTTCGGAACTCGCTATCGCACCGGTGACGGCGAGGAGCTTGACTACCGGGCGGCAGGGGCTTACACTCGTTCCCAATTCAGCTCAACTTGAGCTATTCTGTCCACCGTATAGCCCGACTTAGCTCATGAACGTCTCCTGGAGTTGCTCAAGTTGAGCTCTAACGTGAACGAGTGTAAGCCCCTGCCCGGCGGCCGAGCGAGGCCACGCGTTGAGCCAGTATCACCTCGGCGCGTGCTACTTCTCCGGGGAGGGCGTGGAGCGCAATGTGGTGCTGGCGGTGGAGTGGACCCGCCGAGCGGCCGAGCAGGGCAGGGGAGTTTTGACAACAAGCACTCGACCAACGTTGAATCTGCAATAGCTGCTCCTTATCCGCACGTCAGTATGAGAATTGAAGTTAACAAAGTCATGCTCCGACATCGGTTCGAGTGCTCGTTCTCAATGACCTTTCTGCAAGGGCACGCGAACCCACAGGCCTGCATGGGCGTGCTCTGCGAGCACGGCGAGGGCGTGCCGCGGTGTCTGGCGCGGGCGGAGATGTGGTACAGCCGGGCTGCTGCCCAAGGAGCCGCGAGCGCTCGGAACCGGCTGGAAGCCCTCGTGGCGTGGCGTGAGGCGGCATCGGCGGCAACGGGCGGGGATGAGGCCGCCGTCGAAGCGCGGATGCGCGAGGAGACGCGCGAGGCGGTGGTGCTGAGGCGCGCGGAGATGGCACGGGTGCAGGAGGGCATCGCGAGGCGTGAAGCGGCGGCGGCCGCAGCGAAGGAGGCTGAGGCCGCCGCTGCCGCCACCGCTGTCGCCGTCGCCGCCACCTAGCCGCAGCCGTCGCTGCCGCCATAGCGCTGGCTGTGGCAACCGGTCAAGCAGGGGCCGGAGGCCGCAGCCAACAAGCGTCAAAATACCGGCTAGGGCGCAGAACGCGCTTTCGTTGTTCGCTCGGGTTCCAGAAACGATGAAAACTTTCAATGTGTAAGAATTTCAAGTCTAAAAGTTGCAGTCTTCCCCGCAACGCACGCCGCGGTCTCCTCCCCGGCCGCCGGCGCCGCTGACACCCACCACAGTAAGTCGTGGTGTGGTGCCGCGTGCGCCGGCCGACCGGGCCTTCGGAGGTGGAGATGCGATGAACTTCGGGCGCGGCTCAACGGAAAGAAATCCGCTTGGCGAGCCGGCCGTCACATTCACATCCCCCCGCGGTAAATTACAATAAACGTGCGTGCAGACAGGAAGCCCCCGGTCCCAGTGTGGTGTGACTGGAACGAGAGGTTCTGCTGAGGCCTCCGCGCAGAGCCGCACACTCGTTCACGTGTTAGCTCACCTTGTGCACCTTCCACGTATTGAGCTAGGAATACGGGGGCAGCAGAGAAAGGCCAAACTCGAAGCGGAATAAAGTCAATAAACCCCAATAATCCATCAACTCGGGAGAATCACGCGAACAAACGAAAACATTTAAAGCAACACCCACAAAGAGGAGGGTGAATGGGTCGGATGGGTAGTAAATAAGGAGTGGTTAAAGGGACAACGCGGATTGCGTTGAGCTGAAAAGAGGACGAGTGCGAGGTCCTGCCTCCAGGCCGCCCCCCCCCCCGGCGCGACGATGCTTGCAAAAGAACATTATGACATGCCTCGCAAAACACCGCCGCGCAAGGCTGAAAGACGCAACAAGCAAGCAAGCCGTGAGCGCGCGAATGTGTGCGTTATACAACACATTCACGCACGCACGGCATGACTTGCTTGTCGCGTCAAGGGGCGGGTCCGGTGGCACTCAGCAGGGCATTAGCCTCAGCATAGGGCCTGGCAGATATTGCTCGCCTCGTCACAGGATGCCGTTTACAGCAAGAAACGAGCGTTGAACACGCGAGTTATAGTCGCGGAATGCAATATTCTGTCCAGGATGCACGAGAGAGAGACGCTTCCAAGTGTAAAAGTAGGCACCAAGCATTCGCCTTAGCCCCCATGGGCAACATCTGCTACCCGTCCCCCCCCCGCCTCAGCACCCCTTCTTGGCGGCGTCGACGCCGGAGCGCTTGGTGATGAACATGGTGGTGAACTCCTCCGCCACCACCGGGTGGATGCCCACCGTGTCGCCCTATACGGTCACATCAATCGTCCTAATCGCGTCAGAATAAACCATGCCAAAAGGGGTGTCCCATTGTCTCAGAGGTGATGACTCTGGGTGAGTGATTTCTTCACTCAGATCTGAATGTTTGCAGACTTCAGACGCATGGACAACGCGGTTTTGTTTTTGTTTTTGCACTACAGGTGTGGCCCGACCGTCGAAGTCCGCCTTAGTGGCGCCCAGCTTCAACGCGACGGCGAACCCCTGCGTGATCTCGCCGGCGTTGGGCCCCACGTAGTGGAACCCCACCACGCGCTCCTTGTCTGTTAGGTGCGTGATCAGCTTGGTGTAGCAGCTGTTGTCCTCACGCACGGCCACGCCGTCGTGCTCCTCGTGGTTCAGCGCCCACTCCAGCGGCTTGAACTGCGAGATGTAGACCTCTAGGTTGTCGGCGCCGTAGGTGGAAATCGCCAGCTCCTCGCTCATGCCGATGTGTAGCAGCGCAAGTTGGATTTGAAAGCAAATCTTGAATGCAACTCATCAAATTTCAGTTTCAAGAGCTTAATTCCAGGCGCTTTCAACGTGGGTTTGATAGGGTCAACTTGCACCACCCTACCGATGCACCCGTACTCCATGGGCGTGAACACCGTGGTGGGCACCAGGTCGTAGTTCATGAACTCCTTGCCGCCGCCGAAGAGGCGCGCCGAGAGCCAGGGGCTTACACTCGTCCACTTTCCGGCTCAACATAAGCGCTTTCTGTGGGATAGGGGGTGCATTTAGGGGTTGTCTAGGGGGTGTTTGTTTGATTAGGAGGTAATTCAGGGCATCAGGGGGTGTTCAGGGTGTATTTTGGGTCAGGAACGGCTCAAGTTGAGCTGAAAGGTGGACGAGTGTAAGCCCCTGCCGAGAGGCGCATGCCAGCCTTGATGGCCACGGGTGTCAGCTCCTGGCGCGTGTCGAGCACGTCGCCCACGGCGTAGATGTGCGCCACGTTGGACTGCTCGTTCACGCACGGGATCTTGCCCGTCTTGGGGTTGACCTCCGCACAGGGGCTTACACTCGTCCGCTTCTCAGCTCATTTTGAGCCGTGTCTGACAGAAGAAAACACCCTAAACACCCTAAACAACCCATAACACCCCCTCAACACGGCTACACAATCCCTGCGCGCATCCCCCATCCCATACAAAGCGCTCAGGTTGCGCCGAAAAGTGGATGAGTGTAAGCCCCTGCCTCCACGCCGGCGGCGGCCAGGTTGAGCCCCTCCGTGACCGCGTTGCGCCCCACGGCCAGCACCACGGTGTCGTACTCAGCGTCGAAGGAGGACCCGAACACGGTGTTGGTCACCGTCACCTTGATCTTGCCCTCGGGCGTCTTCTCGAACGCGCTGGGCTGCGAGTCGCGCATGAACGTGGTGCCGTGCCGCTCCATGTATCCCACCAGCTTCTCGGCCACCTCGAGGTCGAAGCCGCGCAGGGGGACGGAGCGGATGGCCACTGTGGTGTCGTACCCCAGCGCGGTCAGCAGGCCGGCGGTCAGGGGCTTACACTTGTCCACTTCGCAGCTCAACTTGAGGGCTTTGTATGGGATAGGGGGTGCGCGTAGGGGTTGTGTAGCCCGTGTTAAGGGGGTATTAGGGGGTGTTTAGGGTGGGTAGTATGTTTTCTTGGACAGCCACGGCTCAAGTTCAGCTGAGAAGTGGACGAGTGTAAGCCCTGCCGGCGGTCTCCAGGGAGATGTAGGAGGCGCCCACGCACAGCGTCTTGCCGGGCGCGTGCGGCAGCGAGAAGATGTCATCGGAGGTGATGCAGTGCTCCTTGGCTCCCGGGCAGTCGAGGTAGGACGGACGGCCGCCGACGGCGACGATGAACTTGTCCGCCGTGATGGTCTCCTCCTTGCCGTTCTTCTTGGTGGCGGTGATGGTGTGCGGGTCCGTGAAGCAGAGGCTTACACTCGTCCACTTTTTGGCTCAACGTAAGCGCTGTCTGTGGAATAGGGGGTGCATGTACGGGATGTATGGGGGTGTTTAAAGGGTGTTATGGGGTGTTGGGGGCTGGTGTGGGTTGTTGGGGGGTGTTTAGGGTGTATTCTGTGTCAGAAACGGCTCAGGTTGAGCTGAGACGTGGACGAGTGTAAGCCCCTGCCGTGAAGGCGGCGTACGCGTTCATGTACGTCACGCCCTTGTCGCGCAGCGAGGTGCGGTACCCGAAGTTCAGGCTGCCGATGTAGTCCCCGATGGCGCCCACCATCTTCTCCCAGTCGTGGCCCTCGCTCTTGATCTTCCACCCGAAGGCAGTTGCGTCGGAGAAGGACTCGCCCAGGATCCCGGCCTGGTGCATCAGCTTCTTGGGGATGCACCCCACGTTGACACACGTGCCGCCCAGGCCCCAGCTTAAGGCCCAGCAGATATTGCCCGCCGCGTCATAGGGTGTTATGCGACGCAAAAGGCGAGGGTGCAGAGCGAGTGAGATCACGTGGCGGGCCCCGGTCGCCCCGATATGTGGGCGGCCCTGCCCCAGGTTGTGCCGGCCGGCGACGGCTTGACAAAGTCCAGGCATGCCACCTTGGCGCCGTGCTTCGCCGCCTCCTTCGCGGCGGCCTGTTGGCGTGCGGCGCGCGGAGAGGAGATGCAGGTGAGTTGGAGGGCGAGGGCGTGAAGTGATGGCACATACGACCGCGCGGCAGTTGGCTATGCGCGCCGAAGTGAGGACAGGGACAGCTCAGAAGGTGGGAGGGAAGGATTCCTTCGCGACGCGCTCGAGGATCTGGTGAAGGGAAATTACGCCGGGGCCACCCGCTACAACGGCGCGGCGCCAGAGAAGTGCAACATCGAAAACCACCGAACGGGTGAGCGTTTTCGGCGTCGCCCCGCTCCACCTGACCCGCTCCCCCTCTCGCAGCGCTTGTTGCAGAGACGAGATTGGTGTGGGCGGTTGGGGGAGGGAATAACGCGAGCATTGGCGGGACACATAAAAATGTGCGCGGCTGGACTGGGGCGCGGGCGCTCACGAGGCCGCCGCTGCCGCCGCCGATCACCACGACGTCATAGTCGAAGGAATGCGCCATGCTTGTCCAAGTGGACGCCGCCCTGCGAGCCGCTGCCGTCGCCGGTGAGACCGCGACTAATGGTTTACCGCCGACGTGGACAGAAGCGGCGGCGGATGGAGTGCGAAGCGCTCCCCCGAGCAAGCGAAGCGCGCTTTGCAGGTGGCGCTTGATGGCTCGGTTGGGGGTCACGGCCACAGCCACGCAGACTGCCGCCGCGAGGTATTTGCCGAGGTTTCCCGTCGTGCAAACTCTCACGCTACCGCGCGCAACAAAGTGGGGGGCAAGCGTTTGCCACATGATCCTGACCCGCTTCACGTGCCGACCTCCTCGTCCTCCGAAGTCACCTCGATGACGTTATGAAAAACGCCACGTGTCAGTCGTCCAGTCAGAATTCGATGTCGCCAAGAAATGTAAAAAACATGGGGTGGTCGTCCACAGCCGGCGCGCGCTCGGGTAGACGTCGCGCCGATAAGAAGCTTTACTTGGGAGATGCGGCCTCGCATCGGGGTACGTGGGGTGGGCGGCGACTCCGAGCCCACGGGGAGCTCGGCGGGCCGGCCCGGTGCCTTCGGCTCCTCGGCAGGAATCTCTGAACAAGATGACTCGTTGGACTTGACGCTGTTCGGGGACGGGGGGTTGGTGGGGGGACCGAAGGGTTGGCGGAGGCGGCACGAGCAGCACCTCGGGGAGGCCAACGGCGTCGCGCGCGCCGTCCCGGGCGTCTTCGGGGTCGGGCACGACCTCTGGGGCGGCTTCAGCAACGTCGCCTCGGCGCGCCGGGGCGACTTCCAATTTCGCCGAGGAGCTTTCGACTTACGCGGAGGCGCGAGAGGCGCCTTCGTCTACCGCGGGAGGGGCGGGAGCACGCTCGCGGGGGGGCACACGGTGGGGCCTGGCCACTCATCCCCTGTTCGACTCGGTTGAAGCCGTCGACTCCCTGCAACACGCAAGGGCAGGACGGGTTTGCGGCCGCCACAGTCGCGCGGAGAAAACGCTTGTTTGAAAGCGGAGCGAGTGTGAGCATGCTTATGGGATAGGAGCGCACCTGAGAATTGGTTGTGCAAGGCCCTGGCGCACGGTGTGTGCCGATGCCGCCGCCAGGGACGGGGGCGGGGCGGGCACGGGGGCGGGGGCGGGGGCAGGCCCGGACGAGGGTGATAAAGCGCCCATGAACGCGGGGGACATCGGGCGAGCGGCGGCGGCGGCGTCCGCGGCGCAGGTGGCCGCCGCTCCGACGTGCCGCTGGTGCTTCGAGGAATCCGAACGCTTCGTGAAGGACGGCCGCCTGATAACGCCGTGCGCGTGCACCGGCACGCAGGCGCACCTGCACGTGCGGTGCCTGCGCGCGTGGCAGGACACCGCCGGGGACGGCGGCGTAGGCGAGCGCACGCACTGCCAGGTGTGCCGCCAGCCGTTCCGCATGCCGCCGCGCTCCATGCTGGAGCGCGCGTGGGTCTTCGCACGCGTGGGACTGCGTAAGGCGCTCTGGCGGCGGTAGGGCCTGGCACACATCACCCGCCGCGTCATCGTCATCGACACGCAGATACTGCCCACCACCCCGCCCAACGCATTTGGAACCCTGGTTTCTCAGAATTAAACGGCATCCTATGACGAGGCGAGCAATATACCCGGCAGGCCCTAGTCCGCGCTCCTTCACGTACGTGGTGCTGTTCGCGCGGCTGATGTCGGGCCTGGCCTACATCCAGATCGGGCACGGCACGGACGTGTTCGCGGCGATGGCGGGGCGCGGCGCGGACGTCACCCTCGCCCTCATCGCCGCCTTCCTGGCAGGGGCTTACACTCGTCCACCTGTCTGCTCAACGTAAGCACTTTTGGTGGGACAAGGGGTATTTAGGGGGTGTTTCGGGAGTGATTCAGACGGGGTCGGAGGGGGTGTCTGGGCGTTGAGGGGATGTGTTGAGTGTCAGAAACGGCTCAGGTTGAGCTGAGAAGTGGATGAGTGTGAGCCCCTGCTTCCTGGCCGACAGCGAGATCGCCTTCCGCATCACAAACAGCCCCCTGAGCCTGGTTTACGGCCTGCGCATCGACCATATGACTTACATGGTGTGCCAGCTGCTGGTCGGCGGGCAAATAGACAGCCTCCCCCACTGGCTCAACGTGGGACAGGATTATCTGAACACCCCGGTTCTGTACGCGCTGTGTTACGGGTACCTGTATATGGTGGACCCCGCAGCGCTGTTCTGGGAGAGCTGGGTAGGGCGGTGCAGCTTGACCCCATCAACCCCACGTTGAAACCGACTGGAACTAAGAGCTTGAAACTGAAGTGAGATGAACTGCTTTCAACCTCTGCTTTCACTTTCAACTTGCGCCGCTACAGCTGGGGCCCCGGGGGGGCGGCGGCGGATGCGGCGGAGGCGGCGGAGGCGGCGGGGAGGAGCCCGCTGCGCGTGTTACTGCGCGGCGTAGGCTGCGTGGAGGGAACGCTACTGCGGAGGTACGGCGCGAAGATGGCGGCCGCGCTCGCCGCCGCCGCGCCCGCCGCGCTCGGGGGGGGTATCTGGGACGTGCCGTGGCTGTGATAACACAGTCAGCGTCAGCCGGCCAATATCTTTGTAAATAGCACTCCCGTAGTAGTTGAATAGCAGAACTTTAGAGACGTAGCGTATGCATCAATGAGCTTTAGCACCAGCTCATCACTTGCCTTTTGTGCTGCTTTCCTTGGGCTGGAGGGATGATCGACCGCTCTACTCTACTCTACCCGCCCGCCCGCGCGCCTGGCAGTGTAGGACGCTGGAGAGCTACTCCGTGCCCTCGTCGCTTGTTGGCTTCCACTTTATATACGGCATACATCATTCTCGCCCGCGGACGACACTGACCAACCGAGAGGCGAGACTGCCAGAACTACTGGATGTACTGCCGGATCGAGATCGAGAATTGGAGATCGAGCTGGCATCCAGTTTGAAAGCCACGACAACCCTAGCTCCGTTTGCTTCCTCACTCCCCAACGCCTTCCGCAGTGCCCCCGCTGAAGCACTGCAGTCCACCCTCACACACCGAGACGAAGATGCGCGATGACCGGACGCTGCCGATCCTGCGCACCATCGGGGTAGCGCTGGGGATGTGAACGCGGTTCTAGTATTCAGCCAGCTCATCAGCGCTTAATCTATTATGTTTTTCTAGTCTTGTGACTCGAAACTACTGCTTCCTCTATGCTCATCTTCTCCGCGGGCGTTCCTGCATCTTAATCAATTTTGCGAGTTCTCGTTACTACAGTGTGATCGTTAGACTTGCGATGAAGGCGGACGTTATATCGTCCTGCTAGAAGCCCTCCTCGCGCCGGCGTTTCTTTTTGAGCGTCTTCGCCATGGTGCCCGGTGTCCGACCGACCGTGCCCGGCGCCGGCTGCGACGCGGGCCGCTCCCGCACGGGTGTCAGGGCGGGTTGGGATCCCAATCCTCCGGGGCCGGGGCCGGGGCCGGCGCCAGGGCCAGGGTTGGGCTGACTGCCCCCGCCCCCGCCGCCGCCACCGCCACCACCGCCACCGCCGCCGCCGCCACCGCCGCCGCCACCGCCGCCGCCGCTGCCACCGCCACCACCGCCGCCGCCGCCGCTGGAAGCCCTCCCCGGCGCCGGCTGCGAGGAAGACGGCTGCGAGAAGCGGGCGGGGCGCGGCGGCGGCGGGTGCATCGGCGTCTGAGATTAGGGTCTGGCCGCTCCTCTCCGTTTCAGACGAGTGGCCAGGCCAGGGAGGAGGATGCGGAAAATGCGTATCGGTACACGGATACACTACGAGCGAACAGCCAGGTAGGAGGATGCGGAAAATGTGGACCGTTACACGGGTACACTACGAGCGAGCAGCCAGGTTAAGCTGAATAGGGAAGTATTGGCCTAGCCCTGCCTGAGATGGGTTCTGAGATGATTGCGAGAGGCGGTGCTGCGAGCCGCCTCCACCCACCGGCTGCGACCCGCCACCCCCCCGTGCCCCGCCACCACCGAGTGGCTCAGACCCACCCAACGGCTTAGACCTGCCAATTGTTAGGGCCTGGCAGATGGTGCCCGCCTCGTCATCATCACGCATTTTGCACGCTCGTCTCTTGAGTGTAATGGCATCCAATGATATGGCGATTAACATCTGCCAGGCCCTACCAGACGGCTGAGACCCACGCCCGCTGTTGCCCAACGGCTGAGACCCCCCGAACCCCTGTGACCCCCTGGCGGGGGCGGGTCTGCTGAAGCCACTGCGGACGCCGCCGTCGCCTTCGCCGCCGACTGTTCGTCGTCGTGCCCCGCCGCGCACATCGCGTCCGCTGCCCGCGAACGGAGCCCTTGCGGCTGCCGCCGCCGCCCCCGCCGCCGCCGCCCCTGCCGCGGCCGCTTCCACTGCCGCTGCCGCCGCTGCCGGGGCCAGGGCAGAACGAAGCTCCGCGAGGGAAGTCGTTTTCTTGTCACCCCGTTCGAGCGCACCCCACTGCGCCTGCAGCGCGGCGAACGCCCTCGCGCCCGCCGCCCTTGCCTCACCGGCCGCCGTCCCCACTCCCACCGCCGCCCCCCTCTCCTCCGCCTTATCTACCTTTGCCGCACCTGCCGCCGCGTGCGTGGTGGGAAGCGCACACGACTGCGTGGTATACAGCGATGCGGCGGCGCCGGCTGTGACAGCGTCCTCGAAGGCCCCGAGCCATCGCTCCGTGGACTGCAGCCACTCATGGTGGAGGTTACGCGAACGGCGCTTGGGCTTTCCGTCGGCGTCCAGCGTGGGGGGACCTAGCAGGGTGGTCAGCAAACCGCCTGCGCTGGCGCTGGTTCCTCCTCCTCCGCCTCCGCCGCCGCCGACTCCGCCGCCTCCACCGCCACCGCCGCCACCACTCGCTCCTCCGTCGCTTCGCAACCCGAGTTCTGCTTCCGCCGCGGATTGCGAGCCCGTCTGCGCCACCGCCTCGACCGCTCTGCCCGCACCAACAGGGTGCGCGTCGATGCGTCGCAGCCGCAGGCTGGCGGCCGCCTCCGCCGCGGCTCTCGCAGCTTTCCTCGCAGCCTTGGCCGCCGGGGTTTTCCTCGCAGCCCCGGCCGCCGCGTGGGCCACGTCTTCTGTCGCCGACGCCGCTGCCGCACCACCGATGTTGGCGGTGACATCCCCGTCGAGGTCATCGTCGTCTTCCTCACTCTGCGTGTTGGGGTTTGGGGTTCAGGGTTTAAAGTTAAGGGTTCAGGGTTTAAGCTTTAGTATTTATAATTTAGGGTTTAGGTTTTAGGGTCTAGGGAGGCGATAAAATCGACTGTTAGGCTCATGTTGCCGTCAAGATGATAGAATGTTGATAGGCTCAGGTTGCTGCCAAGTTCATCGGATGCTAGGTTCAGGTTCTGCCAAGTTGATTGGAAGTTGAGTCCAGGTTGGCACCGAGTTTGGTCGGATGATAGGCGCAAGTGGTGAAGTGGGCGGGATCACCTCGTCGCTATCGGTGCCCCCGCCCTCGTGCTTGACGTCCACAGAGGGAGAATAGCCACCGCCCGCCTCCTCCCAACCCCCACCTCCCCCACCGCCGCCGACATCGCCGCCGCCGCTGCCGCCGTCGCCGCCGCCGTCGCCGCCGCCGCCGCCGCCGCCGCCGTCGCCGCCGTCGCGCGCTCTGTTCGCCGCTCTCCGCTCCGTCGCCGATTGGCCCTCTTTGTATGTAGAGCTCATGTGCCGGGACTTACAGGCCCGCCAGTCCGCTACCTAGGGACAACCACATACCGCTCGCCGTGTCCTGGAATGACATTTGACGCAAGAAGCGAGGGTTGAGAATGCGTCGGATGACGTAGCGAGCATCGGTACACCACGTGGTGGATGATGTGGCGACAATCGGTACATCATGAAGTGGATGACGTGGCGAGAACCGGTACGCGATGTGGTAGATGACTTGGCGAGCACCTGTACACTATGCGGTGGATGACGTGGCGAGCACAGATACACTAGAATACTTTGTGGTGGATGACTTGGTGGGCACCGGTACACTATACCGTCGATGACGTGGTGAGCACTGGTACACTATGCCATGGATGAGGTGGCGAGCACCGGCATACGACGTGGCGAGAACCGGTACACAATGAACTCCCAGGGTTTAGGGTTCAGGGTTTAGGGTTTAGGACCTTGAAATCGTCCCTACCATCAGCCCCGGCGCGGTGGCGTCTCCCCGCTCGATCGCCGCCGCCTGTGACCGATTCATAGAATGTCAGCTTCGAGTTAACGCGAGTTGATAGAATGTCAGGTTCAAGTGTACACAAGTTGATAGGATATGCCTGTTGGAGTTGACCCAAGCCGATAGGATGTGTCGGTCCAGGTGGACCGACGTGGATGATACCGGGCCTTCGTGGTAGTGGCGAGGGGTACACTGGTACACTAATAGGTCCGCGCAAGGGCCGGTAAACTGACCCCAGAATTTACCAGTTCAGACGGGTATATTTTATTTTTAGGGGGGTATTAGGGGGGTCGTCTCGTAAAAGTACAACCCTAAGACCTAAACCCTAAACCCTAAAAGTACTTTAACTGT
>Ga0307489_10001510_pt1 | contig 15326 bp, 22 predicted proteins | sample SB12metaG_FD_202247 | JGI IMG/M metagenome (GOLD analysis project Ga0307489, IMG submission 202247) | Sea-ice brine microbial communities from Beaufort Sea near Barrow, Alaska, United States - SB 1.2 | ecosystem: Environmental > Aquatic > Marine > Coastal | place: USA: Alaska | collected... | reverse complement strand
CTTCGCTTTGCTCGTAACACTTTGACGCAGCTTGACAGCTGGCGCTCGGCGGGCTTAACATTCCGACGTCGGGTCGGGCCCCGCCTTGAGGGCCTCGGCGCGCTCCTTGGGGTCGTGCATGAAGCGGTCGCGGCACGCGATGAACGAGTCCGCCACCGCGTCTAAGGCCCCCGCTCAATCACACTAATACATTCCAGGTGAAACCAACCAACTTGGTCGCCAGCTGTGCAGACCAGATGACCAGAGGGAGGGTAGGCTGTTTGACAGGGCCCCCACCGGTCTCGGCGGCCAGCGTGTACGAGAAGAGCGCTACGGACACGCGGCTCTGAGAGTAGAGGCGCAAATTGAAATTAAAGGCAAAGTTTGAGAGCGGTTCATCACAGTTTATATTCAAGCGCTGAAACAAAGCGCGGTCAACCGACTAGCTAGGGTCAACGTGGGTTGGAGCTGCAGTGGCCTCCCTACCTTGGTGAAGAGCTGGACGCGCGAGGGCTGCCGCGCCCACGTCCAGGGCCGCGAAACTCCTTAACTTTCCACCTCAACGTAAGCACTGTTTGTGGGATACGTTGGTCGTTTCAAGTACAGAAACGGCTCAAGTTGAGGTGGAAAGTGGACGAGGGTGCGGTGGCGGCCCTGCCGCCATGCCGCCGCGCTCGTCCACGACGGCGACGGAGCCCGCGGGCAGTGGCCCACACTTGTCAATTATTCTGCTCAACGTAAGCACATTTTGTGGGATGCGTTGGGCGCATGAATTTCCCCCAGTCTATTAGACAGGGGACACCGGGAGGTGTGACCAAATCGGCTGAGGTTGAGCTGAAAAGTGGACGAGCGTAAGCCCCTGCCCGCGGGCAGCAGCGCGGCCAGCGCCGCCTTGCCGCAGCGCCGCAAGTTAAAATTGAAAGCAAAATTTAAAAGTGGTTCATCACATTTTAGTTTCAAGCGCTTAGCTCCAGGCAGTTTCAACTTGGGTAGTTGGGTTGATAGGGTCAACCTGCACCGCCCTACCTTGCGCGCCTCCTCCACCGCCGCCTCCTCCGCGGCGCCCAGGGGTTCCTCGTCCTTGGGGCGCACCGTGCATATGAACAGTGCGTCCGTGATGTAGGGCCTCACGCGCGTCCCCGTGAATGTTCAACTTTTGGCGTGTCAGGACCTGAGGAGTCGCATCTTCTCTTGGAGGTGGGAAGGGAAGATCTAGGAGGGTCAGCGACAACGCGCCTCCCGCGGCGCGGAGCGCCGTTAAGCGGCGGGGCGAACCTCTGGCCGCATGCGCTAGCCCAGACAGCGCAACGCCGCCAGTGTTGCACGGACAACGCGTTTCGAGAAAAAAAACGGCGTGAGGTGTCCGGTGGAATCGGAATGTCGGAAGAGGAGTCAGCACGGAAAAGAAAAAGAAGTGAACCACGATTCTGTCGCGGGGGGCGGGGGCACGGGAAAAGGTCGCGCAAGCAGCAGCGGCCGCAGCAGACGGTGCTTTACGGTTCACGAGGCACACCGCGCGCCGCGGGGGGTGACGATGGCGGCGCGGGGTCATCCGCGGGCGCGCCAGCCCCCCCGGAAATACGAGTCCAACCAGGGGGGGGATGTGGGGGAGAGGGGTGCAAAGTCATGCCCCCGCCTTATAGAGTGCGGCCTCCGTTTTCACCTCCGTCCGGAGGGGAGGAGTCTTCAGCGAAGTAGTCATGTTGGTATTTCCGACCGCCAGGGCCCGGCACTCGCTACCGATTGCGATCAGCGTAAGCCGGCGCAGCCGCGGGGCTGTCCCTCACCACCGGGTGCGGATGGGCCGCCATTGAGAAAACAAAGAAGGGGGAACTTTTCTTTTCCCTGCCGGTGGTTTAATTGTTGGTGGTGGCGGGGACCGCGTGGGCGGCGGCGTCGGGGCGCGGGGGGGGAGTGCGCGGCGGGTGTGCGCGTATCCGTGTGCGGGTACGCTGCGGCGTATAGATGGCGCGTGTGCGGGGGGTGTGCTTGGAAAAGTGCTTGGTTGGCAGCCACGATACGTTTTTTTTTCTGGCTTTTCGTGGATTTTGTTGACGCGTGTTGACCGTGTCCTTTCTCCGAGCTGGAGATCTTCGTTGCCAACTGTCGCACTCGCGGATAAGATTTGCTGATTCATCGATTGGTTGCTCGTGATTTGTTTCGGATTTTAGCGCGGGCGCCGGAGCCGGTCTGGAGTGCCAAAATCCAACCCAGATACTCCGAAGTCCCGATTAGTCGAGACGTTGCCAACGGTGTACCTGTATCGTCGATCGGGACGTGGCAAAAGTGCCTTTTCTTATCTTCGAAATATCTCTTTGGAAGGGAGGTTGTGAGAAAATGACTCAAACAAGTTATGGGCACGCGCGCTTACACATGAAGACGACTGACGAGGCTGCCGCGTCAGCGCCAATGAATATGGTTGGTCGTGACGCGATTTTCCCGGTAAAACGGATGCCAAATGATTTTAAGGAGACATGTGAGTCACTGGTGAGTCACCAAAGTGCGACACTGCGTGCGCCGCCGTTTGATGGTTCACTCTTGTTCCCGCAGCGCACTTTTGACGCACCTCCGCACGCGCCGGTTGCGTCGTACGAGAGGCAGCCAGTTTCGTTGGCGGCAGCTTCTGTCAGCATCCTTCCTGTCGTGCAAGCGGACCCTCCTTCCTTCTCAAAATGGACGACCTCCTCCCTCAATTCAGCCGTTCAGACGGGGGCATGCGAGAGCTCTTGAGCGGGAATGGGCAGGGGTTCCGCGTGTACACGGAGAAGGAGGTGGCGGGCGGCCTGCAGTGGATGTGCTTCATGCTGTCGTGGATCCTCTTCGCGTTCTACGCGTACCAATACCGCCGCCAAACCTGCGGCTGGGAGGGTGAGTCCGCCCGCGCCCCGCGCCCACCCCACGCGGGTAGAAAACCAAAGCCACGCACCGACGTATCGTATCTCGTTGACCAAGCATCTCAATATGCACGGTGGCGACGTTCGCGTTCCTAGTCAAGCCTCACGTTTCGTTGGCCACGATAGCGAACGCGGCGCTGTTGTGTCTTTGGGAAGTGCGCGTCGCCGTGAGAGCCATTCCAGCGCCGCGTGAATTTATCTTGCCGCCAGTCAGCCGCCAGCTCGCATTCAACACAACATTTGGATACTTTTGCTCTGACTAGACTAATCGTGTCGCGCGTTTTCTCGCACACGGGTCGCGTTTTCCCTCGCCAACCGTACGGTACCTCATGTTTGCGCTCGCCCACCGCCCCCCGATAAGTGTCCCATCTCGCGAGACTGACGCCCCGCGCCCCGCCCGGCCTCCCCCCGCCCCGCGCCGCAGTGATTTACATCGCCTGGGTGGAGTCGATCAAGTACATTCTGGAGATTTGGTGGGAGGCAGGGGCTTACACTCGTCCACTTTTCAGCTCAACCTGAGCCGTTTCTGACACAACATGTACCCTACAAACCCTATAATACCCCATAACACCGCGTAAACACCCCCTAAACATTCCCTAAATGCACCCATTATCCCTCAAAATGTGCTTACGAAAAGTCGACGAGTGTAAGCCCCTTGTGGCAGGAGTCCTCGCCCGCCACCATCCGCCTCACCAACGGCAGGGCCTTACACTCGTCCACTTCTCAGCTCAACCTGAGCCGTCTCTGCCTCGAAATTCACCGTAAAACCCCCTAATATCCCCTAACACACCCTAAACACCCCCTACCAACCCCTAAATGCACCCCCTATCCCACAGAAAGCGCTTACGTTGAGCCGAAAAGTGGAGGAGTGTTGCGCCCCTGACGAACGGCACCATCGCGCCGTGGCTGCGGTACGGCGAGTGGCTGATCACGTGCCCCGTCATCCTCATCGCGCTCAGCCGCGTCGGCACCGAGGGCAGGGCCTTACACTCGTCCACTTTCCAGCTCAACCTAAGCCGTTTTGGTCTGCTCACACCTCCCCTTGTCCCCCTGTCTAATAGACTGGGGGGAAATCATGCGCCCGACGTATCGCACAAAATGTGCTTAAGTTGAGCAGAATAGTGGACAAGAGTAAGCCCCTGACCAGGGGCGGCAACTACAGCATCCGCACTATGAAGCTGCTCACATCAGATCAGGCGCGGGGGTTATGTTATTATCGAGAACAAGGTAGCGCACTCGACCGACGTTGAACAGACGACGGTCGCATCCACGCGTGGGTATGAGCAGTCACCCTGAGGGTACGACATGCACCGACCTTGGTCGTGTGCTTGTTGTCAATGACCCTACTGGGCGGGCACCATCATCATGGGCATCACCGCGGCGTACAGCAGGGGCCCCGTCAAGGCAGGGCCCGGGGCCCGGGGGTCCGGGTACGGCGGATAGTGCGTCACCCACGCGCACTTCTTCGCAGCTTTCCAGGGTACTTCAAATGGCGGTCAACGCTCTTCGAATCGGAAGACTAGAGTGAATAGACGTTATGTTTGCCATACAACGGTACAATGGCGATTCGATCGTCTATTACTCAAGAATCGGCGACCACCATTTGAGGTATCCTGGAAAACTGCGAAGAAACGCACTTAGAACCCTCGTGTGTCGAGTCCAATGGCATCATATGACGTGGCGCACCATGGATAGGCACACACCGCCAGCCACGTTGTCGACACCCTTTTCTAAACCTCGTTTCTTGAGTCAAACGGCGGCATCCTATGACGTGGCGGGCAGTATCTGGCGGGCCCTAGGTGTGGATAGTCTTCTTCTTCGTGGGCCTGGTAGGGCGGTGCAGGTTGACCCTATCAAAGCCAAGTTGACACTGCCTGGAATTGAGCGCTTGAAACTAAAATTGTGATGAACCGCCTTCAACATTTGCTTTCAGATTCAACTTGCGCCGCTACAGCCTGGCATACGGCTTCAACACCTTTTACACCGCCGCCACCGTCTACCTCGAGGCGGGGGGGGGGCGCCCATAACAATCACTCGACCGACGTTGAATGGATTAAACTCAGTGTCGGGGTGACCGGTTGCCCTGAGATCCTCGAAACCGAGGGTCAAATTACTCAAGGATCGTCATCCGGTCGGACTCTTGGCGAGTCGGTCTGTGGGATTTTCGAATTGGACTGTTCTGATTGGTCGAACGGGATTTGATACCATACTCTCGGTACCAGACCTGACACTCAGTTTAAACCAGTGCGCGCTTGTGTACGATATACGAGCGTTCACCCTGAATATAAGTCACGCTCCGAATCGGTGGAGTGCTCATTCTCAAGGACCCTCCTGCGCGGCGTTCCGCAACGTGCCGGACGACCTCAAAAACCTCGTCAGGTACATGACCTACTGCTTCTACTCCTCGTGGTACGCCGGTGCAGGTTGACCCTATCAAACGCAAGCTGAAACCGCCTGGAACAAAGCGCTTGAAACAAAAATATGATAAACCGCTTTCAAATTTGCCCTAAAATTTGCTTTCTCATTCAACATGCGATGCTACATCATGGTGCATGTTTCCCATCCTGTTCGTGGTGGGCCCCGAGGTAGGGCGGTGCGGGTTGACCCTATCAAACCCACGTTGAAACCAAATGGAACTAAGCGCTTGAAACTAGAGTATGATGGACCGGTTTCAAAATTTGCTTACAATTTCAAGTTGCGCCGGTACAGCTCGGGGTTCGGGCACATCACCCCCGCCGGTTCCGTCATCGGCCACACCATGGCCGACCTCCTGTCCAAGGTAAGCCTGCCAGATGTCGATATGCCACGTCATTCATACGCCACGTCATATGTCTACACGCCACGTCGGATGTCGACACGCCACGGCATATGTCGATACGCCACGTCAGATGTCGACGCGCCACGTCAGATGTCGATAGGCCACGTCATATGTCGATAGGCCACGTCAGATGTCGACACGCCACGTCATGTACCGACACGCCACGTTAGATGCCGATAGGCCCAGATGCCGATAGGCCACATCATATGTCCATACGCCATGTCGTCGATACGCATTGCGAATCCTCGTTCATTGATGCATTGGCATCCTTATGACGCGGCGAGCAATATCTGGCTAGCCCTGTCAGATATCTCCCGCCACCTCATCGAACCCCCACCCCACACGCGTTGTGAACCCTCCCTTCTTACTTTCATGGCATCCTGACGACAAGGCGAGCAATACCTACCGGGCCCTGTTCCGAGAACCTTTGGGGGATCTTCGACTGGTGGCTCGACTATAACATGAAGGTGGGGCGGTGCACCTTCACCCCAATAGGCCGATTTCGGTATATCGCTTCCCGCGCCGAGCGCTGACGCGTTGCCCGCAACTCTGTATGGGCATTCAACCTGACACCCGCTTTCCCACGCAGAGCGCTGATGCTTTGCCCGCAACTCTGTATGGGTATTTCACCTAGGCGATATACCGAAATCGGCCTGTTGAACACCGGTTTGACCGCTCTTGGTTTCAGCGCTTGACAGCTAGAATGTGATTGTCCGCTTTCAAACCGTGCTGTTTAAAATTCAACTTGCGGCGCTGCATGGCGGTCCGCGGCATGATGAATGAGAACGACGACGACGACGACGACGAGTACGACGAGGACGGCGAGCTCATTCAGAAGGGCGGCGAGGGCAGGGGCTTACACTCGTCCACTTTCCAGCTCAACTTAAGCGCTGCCTGTGGGATAGGGGGTGCGCTTAGCGGTCGTTTAGGGGCTGTTCAGGGGGTGATTAGGGGGTGTTAGGGATTATGAGGTGGTGTTTAGAATGTGTTTCGTGTCAGAAACGGCTCAGGTTAAGCTGAGAAGTGGACGAGTGTAAGCCCCTGGGCGAGGGTGCCGCCGCGCTGCCTCCCCCGCCGCACGTCGCCAACGTCATCCTCGGCGACCCGCAGGGCTCCCTCGTAGGGCCCGCCCCATCCTCCTCCTCCTCCTCCTCCTCCTCCTCCTCCTCCTATGCTGCTCGCCGCGTCATCCACACGCGTTGCGAATCTGCGAGTCTTAATCCGAATGACATCTCACGACGCTGCGGACGGTATGTGCGGCAGACCCTGGTGTATGGTGCCGTACTATACGAACGCATTCGCCAAGCTGCCCGCCGCACTGACGGTAAGGCGTTGCAGGTTGAACCGATCAGACCCATGTTGAAAGCGCCTGGAATCAAACGCTTGAAACGAAATTATGATGAAGTGCTTTCATTTTTGCTACAATTTTGCTTTCAAATTCAACTTGCGCCGCTACATGACGGTGGTGACGTCCATGGAGACGCTGCTGGCGGAGCTCGAGGAATCGGCCTCCGCGGGCAAGAAGGTGGACATTTGCCTGGTATGCCCCGGGCCCCGGGGCCCGCACCCCCTCATGGTGCTGCCAAGCCCTTTTGAGGATTCTTGAGCGAATCGGGCGCCGAATTTTGTGGAAGCAGAGTGCAAGGGCGGCACGAGCACCGAGGGTGAACTGGCACCGAGTGGTGCGGCGGGCGGCGCGGGATTGGCACCAGCACCGGGGACCGAGTGGTGCCTGGTGCGGCGGGCGGCGCGGGGGCGCAGGCTTCGAGCGGGGCCCCGGAGACGTCCGGGCGCGTGGTGCTGACCAGCGCTGCGGGCTGTCGCTCACAAATAGCGCTCGACCGACGTTGCCTTCCGACGAACCGAGCCCGCGCGCCTATTTAAGCATTCACCGTGACGGTCAGTCATGCTCCGATCTCAGTTGGAGTGCTGCTTGTGAATGACCCTGGCTGGCGGTGGCGCCGACGCTGCTGGAGCACGAGGCGTTCGACACGCTGCGGTCGGAGCACGCGGTGCGCATCGTGGTGTACGTGGAGGGGCTGGCGGGCATACCCGAGGAGAGCCTGTTGCCCTTCCGCGACCGCTGCGACGACTTCATCGAGGCGCCCGCGCGCGGCCTGCCCGTCGACGAAAACCAGCTCAGCCAGGTCTTCTACAAGCACGCCACCTCCCTCGTCGGCCCCGCCGCCTCCGTCGAGGTGAGGCGGTGCAGGTTGACCCTGTCAACCCCACGTTGAAAGCGCCTGGAACCAAGCGCTTGAAACTAAAATATTATGAACTGCTTTCAATCTCTGCTTTCGCCTTCAAGTTGCGCCGCTACATCGAGGCGCACATGGCGGCGCACACCGCGCTCCTCCTCCAGATCCAGGCAGCGGCTTACACACGTCCATTTTTCAGCTCAACCTCAGCCGTTTCTTGTCATTGACCCCGCCCACAGACACCGAGTATCCCACACAGGGGCCAGGGCGAAAGCCTGGTGCCTCTCTATACACGCGAAAGCGTTTCTCTCTCTCGAGTATCCCACAAAACGTGCTTACCTTAAGCCGAAAAGTGGATGAGTGTAAGCCCCTGCATCCAGGCCGACATCGCCGCCCTGTCCCACAACGCGGGCCGCGACAAACGCACCGCCTCCGCCATGCACACCACCTACTGAATCCATCACCAGGTTTTGTGGAATGTGAGCGCCGAGTGACGTGTTGCGGAGGTGGCCACGGGGTACTTCCACCCTTCCACCAGGGTGCTCTGTCATCGGCAAGCAAGCCCCCTTGTTCGTATACTCCTGTCGAGTTGTACACCTGTATACCATATCGAGTTGTCGATTCAATTTATGTAGACTCATGTCGAGTTGTATATCTGTATATCAATCCAGTCAATTTCTGTTCTGTTACATCACCTTTGGATGATAATAATATTTTATTCATAATTTTCAATTATTTCATGGGCGCGCTCTCATGCAGAGAGCCGCCCTGACATTTATTTTGATTTATTATTGTAATGAGCATGTATTCACTTGTCCCGTCGACCGTGTACACCTCGAGCCATATGCCCAACCATGCAAGCCGCGGGATACGGTGTCCCCCGACGGTGACTGTGCACGGCCGCGCGCCGGCCTGCACGCCGGTCCCCAGGAAAGATCGCGACGGCCGATTCGTCTACTTGGCGGTAAGAGGCGGGGAGACGAGATTATAATAATGCGTGTGCCCGCTGGAATGTAGGCCAATAGGCTACAGGCAGGCTGGCAGGGCACTACACAGATCGGTCTCCAGTTGGAGTATAGGCAGCCAGTAGCACGTCATCGACACCAGCCGCCTCATCCATCCTACGCAGCGCGCGCACGGACGGCGGGACGGGGGCACACGGGGATGGCGCGCCGCGCGGTGCGACGTACGAGTATGGTCACGCGTCCTGTCCTTGCGCCAGATTCCACAACACCCCTTTGAAACGTCCAACCTGGAAGCTGGCGCCGGTCACGTGCGCCTCGATGCGCCTCGACGATTGGAAGCGGTTCGCGAATGTGTGCGTGTAACTTTAATAGTACCAACCGAAGCAACATAGATGTTTTATAGCAAGCAAAACACCCTCGAGCAGTCTAGATGCAGCCGCCAAAGGGCGCTGGGGTCAGGCCGAGGGGTCCGGCCAAGGGGTCTGGCAGAGGGGTCCGGCGGTGTGATTGGCGGCGTGCATCGAGGGATGGAAAGACGGTACGGTAGATTGAAGGCCCTGCTGGAAACGCGTCCCAGTTGTTCGTCCCGTCCCGCGTCCCGCTGTGGATCCTGCCGGCGGGTTCGTGTGGGTCAGAACGCGGGCTGAGCCCTCACCCACAGCGCCACCTCCACGTGCCCGAGTTCATCTGCGATGTGTGCACACTCGTTCGCGTCCCACGGGCAACCGGCCTCTCGCGCCCACCGCAACACCGCCAGGTGCCCGCCCCGAGTAGCGGTTGCGCAGCACCGCGCATCCCAAGGGCAATCGTGCGCCCGCACCCACTGCAATACCGCCAGGTGCCCGCCCTCAGCAGCGCTTGCACACGTCACCTCATCCCACTGGCAGCCGTGCTCCCGCGCCCACCGCAACACCGCCAGGTGCCCGCCCGCTGCTGCGGCTTCACATATGTGGAACCCGTTCCACGGACAGCCCTGCGCTCGCGCCCACCGCAACACCGCCAGGTGCCCACCCCGCGCGGCGAGTGCACAACAGTTCATGGTGGCCTCGGCATCATACTCACCCTCCTCCTCCTCTTCCCATTCGCAGCCCTGCGCCCGTGCCCACTGCAACACCTTCAGATGCCCGCCTTCGGCGGCGCGTGCACACGTTTCCCAATCCCACTCGGAGCCGTGCTTCCGCGCCCACCTCGCAGCGGCGCAACTTGAAGCTGAAAGCAACGTTCAAACGTGGTTCATGATATTAGAGTTCCAAGCGTTGAAGCCATAGGCGCTTTCAACACGGGTGTTGATACCTCCCTACCACATCAGAACCTGAAGGTCCCCGCCCTCAGCGGCGCCTGCACACGTTCGCCAGTCCCACTCGCAGCCGTGCTCCCTCACCCACGGTAGCACCTGTAAGATCCCGTGCCGAGCGGCGAGCTCAAATGTCCTGCGTCCCCACGGGCACCCGCTGTCCTTAGCCCACGCCAACGTCTCGACGGATCCGAGAAAGTCCACGAGCTTGAGCGGCACCGCCCCACCTCCCTTCCCCGCGCGCGGCAGGTTGTTGGCCACCACCACCGCCAGCCACGGCTTCCCCACCCGCGCGAGCAGGGCGCAGTCTGTGGGGTTCAGCCGCGACAGCACGTGCGTAACCAGCACGTGGCGCCACTCCTCCAGCAGTGGGACGAGCAACTCGCTGGGGGCGTCGTCGTCGCCATTGTTTGCCTGGGGCGGCCCACCCGAGGCCATCGCCCCACTGCAGTCACCGCCCGCCCCCGCCGCGCGTCCGCCGCCACCGCCGCCGCCGTCGCCGCCCGCACATCCACCGCCGCGGCGTTTGACTCGCGTCTTCATGTGCGACCCCACGGATGCCGGGTTCTGTGAATGGCCTGGACGCGGCGTGCTGCCGATGTGTAGCTCATCGAGTGTGTGTGTACGTGTGTGAAGCGGCACCGAAACGGATGGCTGAGCAGTAGTGCGACTTGATGTGACGTTGCTGCTACAGATCCGCTCATCTGCGGTAGATTGACCGCGATTGCTTTCAGATCTTGAAGCTAAAATGTGATGAGCTGCTTTCAAACTTTGCTTTCGATCTTGCGCGTTCATATCACCATCGGATTTGCTCAACGATCTGGATATGATTTCAATCTCCCAAAGATCCAAAAGATATTCACCGGCGATGCTGCATGCGGCGCTTGATGGCCTCGGGCGGCCACTTCCTTGCGAGCGCCGCCGCCGTTGTCCCCGCAGCGAAGTCGCCGGAACGAACGTCGACACTCCGACGGACGGAGCGAGCCTGCGCGCCGGTTGCGTCGTACGAGGGACACCCAGCCCCACTGGAGTCTTCGTCCTTTTTGTGAAGATTTTAACATAAAATAAAGCGTCGGCCACAATGGGTACTGGCAATGGGCAGGGCTTCCGCGTGTACACGGAGAAGGAGGTGGCGGGCGGCCTGCAGTGGATGTGCTTCATGCTGTCGTGGATCCTCTTCGCCTTCTACGCGTTCCAGTACCGCCGCCAGACCTGCGGCTGGGAGGGTCAGTCCCCCCCCGCCCAATGCCCAATCTCGCGCCACCCCGAACGGGATGTTCTCGAGCGTTTTCGTCTCTGTACCAACTGACTTTTCGTATCTTTGGAGTATCTTCCTTCTTTAGGAACCCGCGTGTTTGCGCTCGCCCACCGCACCGCCCCCCGATGTGTCGGTTCCCGCGCGACCGACGCTGACGCCCCGCGCCCCCCGCCGTCCGCGCCGCAGTGATTTACATCGCCTGGGTGGAGACCATCAAGTACATTCTGGAGATTTGGTGGGAGGCAGAGGCTTACACTCGTTCCCATTTTAGCTCAACTTGAGCTCCTCTGTCCACCGCATGACCCAGATTAACCAATGAATGTGTATAGGAGTTGCTCAAGTTGAGCTCTAACGTGAAGGAGTGTAAGCCCCTGGTGGGAGGAGTCCTCGCCCGCGACGATCCGGCTGACGAACGGCACCATCGCCCCCTGGCTGCGCTACGCGGAGTGGCTCATCACCTGTCCCACGATCCTCATCGCGCTCAGCCGCGTCGGCACGGAGGCAGGGGCTTACACTCGTTCCCATTTCAGCTCAACTTGAGCTCTTCCGTCCACCGTATCAGCAAACTTAACTCATGAATGTGTCCTGGAGTAGCTCAAGTTGAGCACTAAGGTGAATGAGTGTAAGGCCCTGCACTGAGGGTGGCAGCTACAGCCGCCGCACCATGAAGCTGCTCACCTCGGATCAGGGCACAATCATTATGGTGGGGCGGTGCAGGTTGACCCTATCAAACCCGACTCGAAACCGCGCCTGATTTCAGCGCTTGAAACCAGAATGTGACGAAGCGCTTTCAAACTTTGCTTTCAGTTTCAACTTGCACCGCTACATTATGGGCATCACCGCGGCGTACAGCCAGGGCCCCGTCAAGGCAGGGCCAGGGCCGCGGCCTCCCAGTCATCACCCGCCACGTCATCCACCCGTATGCTCTCAACCAGTCACCATCCGCCACGTCATCCACCTGCATGTTCTCGGCCAGTCATCACCCGCCACGTTATCCACACGCATGCTCCCAACCCTCGTTCATTGAGTTGAACGGCATCATATATCGTGGCAAGAGCAATGTCTGCCGGACCCATCACCCACCACGATCGACACGCGTTTTTGAGCCATCGTTTGTTGAGCCAAATGGCATCCGGTGACGCGGCTGCGCGATATCTGGGCGCGGGGGCACTACGCGGCGGTGGTGTTCTTCTTCGTGGGGTGCATGTACGGCTTCAACACCTTCTACACCGCCGCCACCGTCTACCTCGAGGCAGGGGCTCGTCCACAACTCAGCTCAACGTAAGCGCTTTTTGTGGACTACAGACGTCCACTTTTCTGCTTGACGTGAGCACTTTCTGTGGCTATGTTCGGAGGTTGCATGGGCAAAAATGTCTCCGGTTCAGCTGAGAAGGGGACGCTTGATGTGGCTTCAGTGACCAGAAACGGCTTCGGCTGAGCTGAGAAGTGGACGAGTGTAAGCCCCTGCCTCGAGGCGTTCCGCAACGTGCCCGAGGACCTCAAGAACCTGGTCAAGGTAGGGCGGCGCAGGTTGACTCTATGAAACCCGTGTCGAAAGCGCCTGGAACCGAGCGCTTGAAACCATGATCTGATGAACTGCTTTCAACTTCTGCTTTCAAATTCAACTTGCGCCGCTACATCAAGTACATGACGTACTGCTTCTACTCGTCCTGGTGTATGTTCCCCATCCTCTTCGTCGTCGGCAGGGCCTTACGCTCCTTCCCATTTCCCCTCAACTTAGCTTACTTTGCCCCTGTCTGCTCAACTTAAGCTGACCTTGTCCCCCGTGCAATCCTAAATAATCCGTGAATGTGGCCTGAAGGTGCTCAAGTTGGGCTCTAATGGAAGCGATGTGTCCCCGAAGGTCCTCAAGTTGAGCTTTGAAGTGAGCGAGTGTGCGCCCCTGGTCGTGGGCCCCGAGGGGTTCGGCCACGTCACCCCCGCCGGCGGCGTCATCGGCAGGGGCTTACACTTGTCCATTTTTCAGCTCAAGCTGAGCCGTTTCTGACATAACATATACCCTGTACAACCCTTGATACCCCCTAACACCTCCTACACCCCCCCTAAACAACCCATAAATGCAACCCCTACGCCACAGAAAGCGCTTACTTGAGCTGAAAAGTGACTGGTGTAATTCCCTGGTGATCGGGCACACGATCGCCGACCTACTGTCGAAGAACCTGTGGGGCATCTTCGACTGGTGGCTGGAGTACAACATCAAGATGCGCGCCATGTCCGCGGGCGACGACGACGACGATTCCGAGGCAGGGGCTTACACTCCTTCACTTTTCAGCTCAACCTCAGCCGCTTCTCACACAAAATACACCCTGCGTACCCCCTAATACCCCCCACACCCGCTAAACATCCCCCCTAAACAACCCCTAAACAACCCCGAAATGCACCCCCTATCCCGCACAAAGCGCTTACGTTGAGCCGAAAAGTGGACGTCGAGTGTATTAAGCCCCTGGTCGGAGGAGGGCGAGGATGGCGAGAAGGGCGTGGACGGCTCCGGCGTCAAGGCGCTGCCCGCCCCGCCGCACGTCGCCAACGTCATCCTCGGCGACCCGCAGGGCTCCCTCGTAGGGCCCGCCCGCCCGCTGCTGCTCGCCGCGTCATCCACGCATGTTTCGAACCCGCGTTTCTTGCGGCGAATGACATCTTACCTGCCCGGTGTTGCTCGCCGCGTCATCCACACACGTGTCCAACCCGCGTTTCTGATTCCGAATGACATGCTCCGACGTGGCGGGCAATGTGTGCGATGGGCCCTGGTGTCGGGTGCCGTACTACACGAACGCGTTCGCCAAGCTGCCCGCCGCGCTCACCGTGGTCACGTCCATGGTAGGCCGGTGCAGGTTGACACTACTATCAAACCGACGTTCAAAGCGCCTGGAATTAAGCTCTCATTGAGACTGAAATATGATCAACTGCTTTCCAGATTTTGTTTTCAAATTCAACTCGCGGCGGTACGGCATGGAGACGCTGCTGGCGGAGCTGGAGGAGGCGGCCACCGCGGGCAAGAAGGTTGACATTGTCCTGGTGGGGCCGGGTGCATGCTGCCCGTCATGTCATACAATGCCAATGAACTCAATAAACCACGGTTGTTCAAAATGCGTTGGTTGAGGTGGGGAGTGGTGGCAGCGTGTGGCGGGCCCTGACGGGCGGTGGCGCCGACGCTGCTGGAGCACGAGGCGTTCGACACGGTAGGGCGGTGCAGGTTGACCCTATGAGACCCAAGTTGAAACCGTCTGGAACCAAGCGCTTGGAACTACAGTGTGATATACTGCTGTCAACTTCTGCTTTCAACATCAACTTGCGCCGCTACAACACGCTACGGTCGGAGCACGCGGTGCGCATCGTGGTGTACGTGGAGGGGCTGGCGGGCATACCCGAGGAGAGCCTGTTGCCCTTCCGCGACCGCTGCGACGACTTCATCGAGGCGCCCGCGCGCGGCCTGCCCGTCGACGAAAACCAGCTCAGCCAGGTCTTCTACAAGCACGCCACCTCCCTCGTCGGCCCCGCGGTAGGGCGGTGCAGGTTAACGTTAACAAAGCCTATGTCGAAAGCGCCTTTGGCTTGAGCGCTTGAAACTAGAATGTCATAAACTGCTTTCAACGCTTGCTTTCAATTTCAGCTTGCGCCGATACACCGTGGCGTCGATCGAGGCGCACATGGCGGCGCACACCGCGCTGCTCCTGCAGATCCAGTCGGACATCGCCGCCCTCGCGCACAACGCGGGGCCCATGCGCGACAAGACTGCCATGTACGGCACCTTCTGAACCCGTGTCACAGTCCACCGCCACCCTGGATGATGCGGGCTCTCTCATCTCCGAGATGATTCTCCTCCTTTCGCCTGGCCGTCGACTCCTTCGTGCATCAGAGGCACAATGTATGTTATGTTTCACTTTATGTTATACTTCCCT
>Ga0307489_10001509_pt1 | contig 15332 bp, 9 predicted proteins | sample SB12metaG_FD_202247 | JGI IMG/M metagenome (GOLD analysis project Ga0307489, IMG submission 202247) | Sea-ice brine microbial communities from Beaufort Sea near Barrow, Alaska, United States - SB 1.2 | ecosystem: Environmental > Aquatic > Marine > Coastal | place: USA: Alaska | collected 2017-05-06 | reverse complement strand
TACGCAGAATAATTGGCCTTGGGCGTCTTGCGCTGCATTATTATCAAAAATTGTACAAGCTGAGGTGAAAAACACAATCGTAAGCAGCGGTATGGATCTCGCGATGACCTTTCTTCTGTTTGTATGCTGCATATCAAATATCCTTGTTCTCGAAAGCAAAATAGCAAGTATTAATGTGAATTTCATCATTACTCTTCTTACCATTAATTTAAAGGCGATTAACTTTTTCAAAGAACCTAATTTCCAACAACGTACAGTATTATTGTTAGATTAACTAAATATAAAATAAATATTTTATTGTTATATGACAGATTTGGAGAACAGTATTTAAGTGTTCATTTACCGCAAATTGCGGGCTAGACTCTGGTATTGAGCCCTATGTGCGTGTTTACCTCATTCTTAAATACGGCCAATCACGGACGGTCAGGTTATTTTCACAAAAATTGATTTTGACTAACTTTGTCAAAGAAAAAAATGTTTGAAGCAATATTGATTCAAGTTGCGAACAATAATGCTTCAAAATAGCAGAGCGCTATGAGTACAGATAGTAAAACCGCGTGTTTCAGGAGATTGCTTACTCAAAGCTGTTTATTCTTAAAATAGTAAAATAGTAAACTAGTAAACTAGTAAAGTAGCAAAGTAGCAAAATACCTTTATAATTAATGAATACAACAATGTCAGTGCAACAACGCGAAGGCAGGCCCAAAAGAGTCAGCATTTACAAGTCCGGCAATAGCGATAGCGCCACAGCCGACAACACTAAATAGAAACGAGCAAATGGTGGTTACGGTTTGATATGTTTGCAACGAATAGTCTATTTCGCTGGCGTTGACACGATAAAAAGATCTATTTGCACATTCACGTATATTCGATGATATCGCCAATATGTATGTTACCGTTTGTTATTGGCATAAATCTACGCTGTTGCATAGAACAGGCTTATGGTTTATTTTCCCTATATTCCAAATAGGACTTGGTGGAGTAAAATACTGTGCTACCTATTCTAAAAGCTAAATTCACTAGCAAAAGCATTCCGCAACAACTCAATTTTAGCTAATTCTCTGGGTCTTTTTTTATTAACCACTGATAAATTAAATTGATAGGTACGTAAACTGGGCTGAATGATACGTATTTCTCCCTGAACTAATTCTTGTTGGATGCAACTTTGAGGCATAAATCCTATATATTGTCCTGAAAGTATCATCGCTTTTCGAGTATCAAATTGGTAAGCCTTAGCGCAAAGATTTAGCTGTTTTAGTTGTGCTCTGCCAGCCATATCAATATCAATCCCTGGATGGATAGCCGCGACCGAGGCTAAATTCTTATTGCTTATTTCACTATCTACCTTATTGAAAAATTTGTGTTTTTTACCACAGCATAGGTAGATTGATTCGCTAAATAAGGGTACATAGTTTAGACCTTCCACTTGTTGATAACCTGGGAAAATACCAATGTGAGCCTTATCTCTGAGTAATAATTTTTCAATATTTGAAATTGAATCACCATCCAAAACCACGTGCAAGTTAGGAGAGCTTTCATGTACAAATTCGATAATTCTGGCGAGTTTTAGTTGTTTTTTTTCATCTAACTGATCTGCACATAATATAACCAACTCGCCACTGAGTTCCTTACTCAAAGTACCCACTAATAATGAAAAATCATTTAACGAATCAAATAAATTGAGCACTGCTCGATAAACAGACTGACCGTCTTCGGTGAGAGAAAAACCTCCTCGTCCCCGTAAACAAAGCTTTAGCTTCATACGGGTTTCTAGATTCGACATATGAACGCTGATCGTTGAACGAGTTATACCTAAAGCATTTTCAGCTGCCGCGAATCCTCCATGTTCAACCACAAAGATGAAAATACGCAACAAGCGTAGATCATATTCGGTAATAGATTTTGGGATTATGGATGTTGTCATAGGGTTCACAATGTTTGGTCCAGTTAAAACATAGGACGTAATGTTTAGTATTTAACCAGATATAGAAATGTTGTTCAATAGTTAAAACACAATATAGCGGAGTTGAGCATGCAAGACCTTCAAAAATTCGGAGTACAGGATACTCAGTTAGTCAAACAAAACTCTTATATCAACGGCACTTGGCACAGCAGTGGTAATCAGATTTCGGTAATAAACCCTGCAAATGGTAATGAAGTTGCGCAGGTGAGTAATGCCGGCATTGTAGAAACCGAACTAGCTGTGAAAGCCGCCAAAGATGCACTAAAAGTGTGGTCAGCAAAATCGGCTAATGAAAGAGCAGCTCTACTTCGTACCTGGTTTAACTTAATGATGCATCATCAAGATGACTTAGGGCGAATATTAACACTAGAGCAAGGTAAGCCTTTTGCTGAAGCCAAAGGTGAAATTGCTTATGGCGCCGCTTTTATTGAATGGTTTTCTGAAGAAGGCAAACGTGTTTATGGTGATACTATTCCTGCACCCTCTAGCGACAAACGTATTATTGTGATCAAACAACCTGTAGGTGTAGTGGCTTCCATTACCCCTTGGAATTTCCCCAATGCGATGATCGCCAGAAAGGCTGCGGCTGCTCTAGCCGCAGGTTGTACTTTTGTTGTGCGTCCGGCCATATTAACACCACTTTCTGCATTAGCCATGGCAGAGCTTGCAGACCGTGCAGGCATTCCTGCCGGAGTATTCAATGTTGTGGTCGGTGATGACTCCCTAGGCATGGGCAAAGTGTTAACCCAGCATCCTGATGTTGCTAAGTTTACTTTTACCGGTTCAACCCCAGTGGGAAAAATGCTAATTAATCAATGTGCTACGTCGGTTAAAAAAGTATCAATGGAGTTGGGTGGTAATGCCCCTTTTATTGTGTTTGATGACGCTGATATTGAAGTGGCAGTGCAGGGGGCATTAGTATCGAAATATCGAAATGCGGGGCAAACCTGTGTGTGCACCAACCGTATTTTTGTGCAGAAAAAAGTACTTAAGTCTTTCACTGATAAATTTACTGCTGCAGTAGCCGAGTTAGTTTTAGGTGATGGCTTATCTGACGTGGTGAGTATTGGCCCGATGATTTCAAGTACCGCAGTTGATGATGTGCATCAATTAGTACTCGATTCTATTGCTGCTGGGGCCAAATTGGTACATGGCGGAAAGCGCGACCAATTAGGTAAGACTTTCTATCAACCCACTATTCTAACCGATGTTACTAATGATATGCCTATCGCCAGTAATGAAATATTTGGTCCCGTTTCGCCCATCATTGCTTTTGATGAAGAAGAACAGGTGATTGCGATGGCAAATGATACTGAGTATGGCTTGGCTGCTTATTTTTATACCCGTGATATTGGCCGTATTTGGCGTGTTGCAGAAGGGCTTGAATTCGGCATGGTGGGCATTAACGAAAGTGTTATTTCAAATGCAGTTGCTCCCTTTGGTGGCGTCAAACAATCGGGCAATGGCCGAGAAGGTTCAAAGTACGGTTTAGATGACTATTTGGAAATCAAATATCTATGCATGGGTGGCCTTGATAAATAGGCACCTAGGCAATTAATCTCAATATCTTTTAGACAGTTTTAGTGAGTCAGGTAAAGAATATGACAAATCAAAATTTACAAGTAAGAAAAAGTCAAGTCATCGCACGTGGACAAGGTAACGTGTATCCGGTGTATGTGCAGCATGCCAAAAATGCAGAGCTTTGGGACGTTGAAGGTAACCGTTATATTGATTTTGGTACCGGTATTGCGGTGTGTAACACTGGTCATAGTCACCCTAAGATCATTGATGCTGTAAAAGCACAAATTGACAAATTCAGCCACACCTGTGTGATGGTTAACCCCTATGAAGTGGCTGTTGAGTTGGCAGAAAAGTTAACCGCTCTTGCCCCGGGTAAAACTCAGAAAAAAGCCATTTTTGTAACCACTGGTGCTGAAGCGGTGGAAAACTGCGTTAAGATCGCCCGAGCTCACACAGGGCGTCGCGGAGTTATTGCGTTTAATGGGGGCTTCCATGGACGCACAAATTTAAGTATGGCGTTAACCGGTAAAATCACGCCTTATAAAAACCTATTTGGGCCTTTTCCTGGTGATATTTTTCATGCACCTTTTCCTATAGCGTGTCATGGCGTCAGTCTTAAAGACTCGCTTAAAGGTTTAGAAAATTTATTTAAAGTGGATATTGCACCGACTGATGTGGCGGCTATTATTGTTGAACCCATACAAGGCGAGGGTGGTTTTTATCAAGCACCCGCAGAGTTTTTACAAGTACTACGTAACATCTGTGATCAACACGGAATTGTATTGATTGCTGATGAAATTCAAACGGGGTTTGGCCGTACAGGTAAAATGTTTAATTTTGAGTACTCTGGTGTTGAGCCTGATTTGATTACAATGGCAAAAGGTATCGCGGGCGGCTTCCCTATCGCAGCGGTAGTGGGTAAAAGTGACATCATGGATGCACCGTTAGCCGGTGGTTTAGGCGGTACTTATGGTGGTTCTCCTGTGGCGTGTGCTGCGGCCTTGGCTGTTTTAGACATTATCGAACAAGAAAACTTGGTGCCACGTGCTAATGAGATTGGAGCGATATTTAGCCAGCGACTGACTGCCTTGCAAAACCAATACCCGGGACTCATTTTAGAGGTGCGCAATAAAGGAGCAATGATCGCAATAGAATTAGTATGTAATGGCGATGCACGGCAGCCAAACGGCAAATTAACCCAAGCGATCATTGCTAATGCTGCGCAACATGGTTTGATTTTATTAGCCTGTGGTTTCTACGGTAATGTCATTCGTTTTTTACCGGCATTAACTATAAGTGATCAAATTATCAACGAAGGACTGGATAATTTTAGTCGTCTATTTGCTAGCCTGATTGAATAAGGTATTGTTGTTAGCCTAACAATTATAGATTATTGATGCCATGAACCGTCGTTTAATTCATATTGAACCGAACCAAGAAGATAGCTTACAAAGTCAAATCCGCCAAAAATTGGTGGAGGGAATTTTAGTTGGCTCTTTTGCGGCTGGCTGCAAATTGCCCTCTTCTCGTAAATTAGCAAAACAATTAGAAGTGTCGCGCAATACAGTAGTTTTAGTTTTCCAAGCGTTGATTGATGAAGGCTATTTAGAAAGTCGTGAACGCAGTGGTATTTATGTCACCTCTAACGTTTTATCTGGCAAGGTTGCTGTCAGTTACCCAGTTAGTTTTGATACAAATTCTAATATTAATAAACACCGTTTTAAAGGAGCCATTGCCACCACAAATGCAACCTCATGTCCTTCTAATTGGCGTAGTTTTCCTTACTCTTTTATCGATGGGAAATTTGATTCGTCATTGTATCCGGTAAAAGAATGGCGAGAAGCAAACAACAAAGCCAATGCAACGCGAGAGATTTACAAGTGGTCAGAAACTCAAGGTAAAGAAGATGATCCTATGTTGTTGGATGAAATTCGCACCAAAATATTGCCACGCAGAGGAATACAAGCGGGGCGCGGCGAAATTCTGATCACCGCAGGCAGCCAACAAGCATTATATTTACTGACACAACTTTTTGTAGACAGTGATGTTAACGTGGCAGTAGAGGAGCCTGGTTATCCCGAAATGCACGAATTGTTAACCAATAGGGGTGCAACCCTTGTTTATCAACCCATTGATGATCGCGGTATTGTGGTTAATGAGCACTTAGATAACTGCGATATTATCTACACCACACCTAGTCATCAAACCCCAACCAGCATTACCATGTCAATGGCACGCCGAGACGAATTACTCAAAAAGGCTAATGAACATGACCTGCTAATTATTGAAGACGACTTTGAATTTGAGAGTAATTTTTTGGGCCAACCCCATCCGGCACTGCGCAGTTTAGATAAAGACAACCGGGTAGTGTATGTGTCTTGTTTATCCAAGGTCTTGGCCGCAGGAGTACAAATAGGCTTTATTGTTGCAGATAAATATGTGATCTCTGAGTTGAAAAAACTCAGAAAATTGATGATGCGTAATCCGCCGTTAAATAATCAACGTAGTGTGGCTTATTTTCTGTCATTGGGCTATTACGACTCTTTTATGATGCAATTGCACAAAGTGTTTTTTGAACGCTGGCTGACCTTAAGAGAAGCTCTTAATATTTATTTGCCTAATTGCATCGATACTGGACCTATACAGGGAGGCACGGCTTATTGGGTAACTGGACCTAAACAACTGGACGGCGAATATTTAAGAAAAAAAGCGGCAGAATTAGGCATATTGATCGAGCCGGTAAAACGTTATTTTGCTAAACAAGATCATCCCGAAAATTGTTTCCGGCTGGGTATAACCGGTATTCCGAATGAAAAAATCAGAGAAGGGGTCAGGAAACTTGCAGAACTCATTCACCTGTTAACCGCTGAATTTGAAGAAACACTGTCTAATGCTAAAGGTAAACTGCTGAGCAATGAGGCATTAAAACAAATATTGCCTGATGTACAACTTGAATGCCAAATGGTCTATGGAGTGCCATGTATCATAGAACTACTGGCCGATGGCTCAATGCACGGTTGTACTGGAGGCAAAGAAAAAGAAATTGATACTGGCAGGTGGTGGATTGATAGTGGCATGTACTATCGTCAATGGAAGTTATGGGGGTACGGAGAAACTAAAGGTTTTTACGTCATAATGGATGGTGACGAAATGAAATGGTTTGATCAATATTATTGTTTTGTACGGCAACTTGATCTGAAAGGTTATAATAAACACAATCTGGCACCATAATCATTATTAAACTGGCACTACCTAAAGCTGAGGGTATATTAGAAAGTAAATATCACAAATCACAAATCATAGAGTCACTATCCATGTGACATAGAGTGAATATTTATGAGTCACTTCTCAATTGCTGGACTTCAATTAGACCTATCAACGGGTGATAACCTTGACGTGATAGCTAACGAAATAATTAAAACTAAAAAACGCTTTCCTTGGTTAAACATGATTGTTCTAAGTGAGTTAGCCAGTCATGGACCGGAAAAAAAATACGCTACTACCTTCCCCAGTGAAGCAGAACAATTTTACAGCCAATTGGCCGAAGAACATGATGTTTGGTTGATCCCTGGCTCTATGTATGAACAAGCAGGGACTGAGATTTTCAACACCACTACTGTTATCAATAACAAAGGTGAAATTGTTGAAAGATATAGAAAAATTTATCCTTTCTACCCCTATGAAGATGGCGTGTCATGTGGACAAGACTTTGTGGTTTTTGACGTGCCTCAGGGGCGAATTGGGGTGGCAATTTGTTATGACCTTTGGTTCCCTGAGGTTGCCAGACAGCTGACCAGTATCGGGGCTGAAGTACTTATCTATCCAACATTAACTGGCACCATAGATCGGCCAATTGAGCTGGTGATGGCTCAGGCAACGGCCGCAACTAACCAAAGTTATGTAATTGCTATTAATGCTGCAGGAAACTTAGGAAACGGTCAATCGATAGTGGTTGGACCCGAAGGTAACCTTATTTATCAAGCTGGCGTGGGGGTTGAAATCATTCCATTTGAGGTGGATTTTGACCTAGTACGTCGCAATCGAGAAAGGGGCTTACACAATTTAGGTCAGCCACTTAAAAGCTTTGCAAATAATCAAATTCAATTTTCAGTCTATACAGACAGAGCTCCATTAAACGATGTATTAAAAGAGCTTGGTCTTTTAGCCATTCCAAAAAATAATGTAATGAAAAGAAAATAAACTGGACCTAACACAAGTGTAAAACTGGTACTACGAGAAAAATAAAGTCTAGTTTAATCTCAATTTATAGGCTAAAAAAAACGACATACTATCTGGAGCCACACATGAAACAAGCTACCTATAACAAGTCAATCATTGCCAGTGCTGTGAATACAGCATTAATGCTTTCACTAACATCATTTACCGCACAAAGTGCCGAAGAAGATGCAGAAGAAAATAAATTTGAAAGAATAGAGGTGACAGCTACTCATCGCTCAGTGTTGCAGGAAGAATTGCCTTTCAATATTTCATCGGTTTTAGGTGGGGATATTGAAGGACATAATATCAGCGATAGCGCTGAGTTATTAAGAACTGTGGCTGGGGTTACTCTGATAGACAGAGGACATCGCAACGGCGGCACCGCCAATAGTATGGTTGTCAGAGGGATAAACGTTGATAGTGGTGTGTCGGGTGCCAATGTAGGGCAATCAACGGCACCGACAGTTTCAACCTACGTTGATAGCACGCCCATCTTTGCCAATTTTTTATTAAAAGATATTGAGCGAGTTGAAATCTTGCGCGGACCTCAAGGCACCTTATACGGTTCGGGTGCATTAGGTGGAACCGTGCGTTACATTATGAATAAACCTAATACTGAATTTTTGGAAGGCAGCGTTAAAGTAGACATTGGTCAAACCGACGGCTCAGATGGCAATAACCTTTCTTTTGACGGTATGGTTAATATTCCCCTAACTGATAAATCAGCTTTTAGGTTTGCTTTTGCAAAGATAGATAATGATGGTGTGATAGATCAACCCAAAATTTATCAATTAGACGACGGCGGTATTCCAATAGTCGAAGCCGATGACAGCAGTTGTCAAGGTGTCAATAGTGGCGGGTTAACCTCGGATGAAATATTGGTAAACGGTGCTTGTTATGAAGGTAAAAAAGATGTTGATAGTGTAGAAATTACTTATTTTAAAGCCGCTTTTAGTTCTGAGATAACCGACGATGTTGATTTACTGCTAACGTATCACAATCAAAGTGATGAAGTAGGTGGCCGTCGTGCAGTTACCAATGGCGCCGATTACGAAGGTAACCCTTACGCTGAATACGACAATGGCTCTGCCTTATTAGAGCAATCAGAACGTGATGTTTCACTGGTTAGTTTAGAAGTGTCTGCTGATCTGGGTTTTGCCACTCTCACTTCCAATACATCGCAGTATAACCACGATGGCAACGGTTGGCGCGACAACACCGGCTTGTGGGTTATCCGCGATTGGTATAACGCATGGTATACAGGCAACCCTAGACCTGCATCACATGTAGAAGCAGGTTTCGATGAAAGTGCTTTTGTGCAAGAGTTTAGATTAGTATCCAACAATGACGGTGATGATAAGTTTGATTGGATTGTTGGCGCCTATTATATGGATCAGGAGCGTCAAACCAATAATCTCAGTCATTTACGCGGTTTAGAAGAATATGGTGAAGCGTGTATTGCTCTTGGTAATCCTGATAATTGTTCGTCATGGTGGGTAGGCGCTGAAACAGATAAAGATTTCACCTACATTCGGGATGAAAAATTTGAAGATATGGCTATATTTGGAGAGTTTTCATACCATCTCTCAGATGCATTCACTATCACTACGGGGGCTCGTTGGTTTGACAATACCCTAAAAAACAATACGGCTATTGATGCCTATTATGGACAACCCAGAGTGGTGCCATCTATGCCTTTTCCGACACAAGAAGAAGATGATGTTTTACTAAAATTAAACCTTTCTTATGATGTGTCAGATGAAATGATGACTTATGCGACATATTCAGAAGGCTTTAGACGCGGAGGGTCAAATGCGATTCCAACCGATGGTCCATTTGCCGAGTTAAATCCAGAAAAAGCCGAGTTATTCGGCAAAGACACGGTTAAAAACTACGAGATTGGCGTTAAAGGTTTTACGGGTAAAATTTCTTATTCAGCTGATATCTATATGGTGAAGTGGGATGATCCGCAGTTTAATACCGGTACCACTTATTGGAGCTTCTTCATGGCTCAAAATGGTCAAAGCGCTAAAACAAAAGGTTTAGAAGCAGAAGCTAGTATCGCTGTGACTGATCAACTGAATATGCGTGTGAGTTATTCCTTTACCGATGCAGAGTTAACCGATGATTTGATTCAACCTCAAAATGAAGCGATTGTAGCCACCGCTGGAGCGACATTACCTGGTGTGGCCGAAAATGTATTTTCAATTAGCCTAACCCATAATACAGAAGTGATGGAAGGTATTGAAATGGTCAGTCGATTATCGGGTTATTATCAGTCTGATACCGTTAATCACATTTCAAAGGATAGCTCGATTTATGATGAGTTTGATGGATTTTCAATTTGGAATGCTTCGGTTCAGTTCTTAAAAGACGATTGGGCAGTGTCAATTTATGCGAAAAACCTGTTTAATGAAAAAGGTATTACAGGTAGTTATCCAGACACCTATTTATCTACAGATACGGGGGTTTTTGAAAATTATTACGGTAATAATCAAAAAGACTATATTGCACAACCTATGACCATAGGTGCATCCGTATCCTTTAAGTTTTAATAGCTAAATGAACCGCCAATTTTCATATTGGCGGTTCACTTTTTAGTGGACTTATTGCATGACATTGTGCTTATTTATAAAAGAATTTCAGTACGGCATTGATTAAAGAATTATGAAAAAAACGGCTCAAACTTCAGCCAAATCCTTACTTGTCAATGGTTGGGAAGCGCTAAAAAAACAGCAAATAAAACATGCTATCAGTTTGAGTCAGCAGCTTAATCAACAGTATCCCAATCACAGCGAAGGCTGGTATTACACTGCTCAGGTTGCGATGATTATTAATAACAAAGCGGCTGCAGAGCAGGGGTTGAAAAACGCCTGCAAATTAGCCCCAACGAATATCAGCCTCAAGATGATTTTGGCTAACTTTTGTTTAAGTAATAGTGACTTTAAAAAAGCTAAAACTCTGGCTCTGGAATTAGATGGGTTATTGCTCAAAGCCGCAGAACATAATCAACTGGCTTTATTGTTTTCAAAGCTCAACCTTGTTGATCAAGCCATTAGCCATTATCAACACGCTATTTCCTTAGACAGTGAAAACCATGAACATTATTATAGCTTAGCGACAGTACTTCGTTTTGCTGGTGACTTGGCCTTAGCTGAACAGCATTTAGATAAAGCTGTGACATTGCAGCCGTTGGACATTGATGCCCATGTCTTAAAGGTTGATTTGAGAAAACAAACATTCGAAAACAATAATATTGATAACTTATCTGAGTTATTGGCGAAAGATTTAGCGATTAAAGACCGTGTTCAAGTCTATTTTGCTCTGGCTAAATCTTACGAAGATTTAGCCGATTATCAGCAATCATTTGTTTATCTTGAACAAGGTAATAAACTTAGGCGTAAACACATCAATTATCAGGTGCAAACCGATAAAAATATTATGTCTGATATTCGCCAAATTTTTAGTCCATTATGGTGGCGTAATCACAAAGGTCATGGTTTAAGTGCCATTAAAGCCAGTTCAACTATTACCCCCATTTTTGTTTTAGGTATGCCTCGTACCGGCTCAACCTTAACTGATCGTTTACTCAGCGCCAATGACAACGTATTCTCTGCTGGAGAGCTAAGTGATTTTGAACAGCAATTAACGGCTCAAGTTAATCAATATCGTTCACCAAGAGACCATTCGAAAAAGTCATTTATATCGGCCGCTAGCCAAGTAGATTTTAGGCAACTGGGTCAAGATTATTTGTCTTCAGTAACCGCTCATTTTGGCGAGGCGGTTGTTGGCGATAAAACCACTTACTTTATCGATAAATTACCTTTTAATTACTTGTATGTCGGGCTAATTAAAGCCGCTTTGCCGCAAGCTAAAATTGTGCACGTAATACGCAACCCAATGGACACTTGTTATGCCGTTTATAAAACGTTATTTCAACAAGCCTATCCATTTTCATATCAACAACAAGAACTCGCAGCTTACTTTATTTCCTATCAGAAGCTAATGCAGCATTGGGCGCAGCTGGCTGATTTAGACATTCATCAACTTAGTTACGAAGAGCTTGTCGGTGATCCTAAAGAAACAGGGAAAAAGTTATATCAGTTTTGTGGTTTGGAATGGCATGACCGTTATATCGATGTTACTTCGCAACAAGGTATGGTCAATACTGCAAGTGCCAGTCAAGTAAGACAAGAGATCCATCAAGGTTCGTTAAAAAAATGGCAACACTATAGGCAGCAACTAGCGCCATTAAAAGCTCAATTAGAGAAGGCTGGGATTGTTTGCGATTAATCCAATTAATCTTGTTATGCATGGTTATGTTGGGCTTTTATGCTCACTCTGGTAATGCCACTTCCTTTGAGCGAGAATATTTAACCTATGTCCAACTTAGTATTGAATCCAATGTCGACATAAACCAACCGATATCATTAAGTGCAATGACAGCACCTGCAAAGCCTAACCCTTCCAAGTTGCGTTTAAAGGGCCGCTTTAATTTTTCACCAATAGCAGGACTTTCGCACTTGACGTTAGTTGAAGAAAGCGATGCTTATCATTTTGAACGCAGAACAAGACCTGCTGCTTTTACGCAAGCGCGCGTTTTTTTACCTGATATCTCGATAGACTTTGTGCAATCAGGTCAAAACATCATTCCAACGAACCAGACCTTGCAACTGAGCGAACACGCTAACTGGGATTATATAGTGGGTGTTGGTGGTATTTGGCAGGAGCCAGATGACAGCGGTTATTCCCGTATATCTATGCCTTTTACTTTGGTGGAGAAAAATCAAAATTGTGTGCATAATGGCGCATTAAGTTTTTTAGTGAATGAACAAGGTAAAACGACCAATTTTTATTATCAAATTAGCAGTGAAACGTGCCTCTATTATAAAGTAAATATGTGGGGGAAAGGTCAGGTTACTTTCACTGAGAAGAATATAGCTGGCGCGAATAAAATCGTTGATGAGTATCGTATTGAACAAAAAAATAGGTTCCCTACACAACCACTTAGTCATCTTAAACAACAATACCCGGACATTAATTTAGATAACATTAGTTTATCAAATTCGATATCCGCTCTAGATTTATCTAGTGTCGGGGTAATACTTAATGACCAGCATTATGTGTCTGATTGTGAGACTCGATTTGGCTTTTATCCATTTTGTTCGCAGTTGGTCTTGCCATCATATTCAACCGCAAAATCAATTTTTGCGGGGATCGCGATGCTTTATTTAGAGCAAATTTACCCTACTATTTTTCAGCAAAAGATCAGCGATTGGATAAAAGAATGCAAAGGCCAACAGTGGCAGGGCGTGACTTTTGGTCATCTACTGAATATGAGTACAGGTAATTATCAGTCCATTGGACATGGTATTGATGAAGCCGCACCTCATAGCCAAATTTTTTTCAAAGCAAAATCACACCATGAAAAATTAAACTACAGCTGCGGGCAGTTTGCACACCAAAGACCAGCAGGCAATACATTTGTGTATCACACCTCGGATACTTATTTACTTGGAAGTGCATTAAATTATTTTTTAAACACCCAACTAAAAATATTAAAACCGCAGGCAACAACCAGTGTTTTTGAGCATGTTTTTGTGGAGAAACTGTGGCCATTATTACAATTAAGTCCCGTTGCTTTTACTGTCCAAAAAACTGCGGATGCAGAACAACAAGCGTTTACCGGTTATGGCATGTTCTTCATTCGAGATGATATTGCCAAATTAGCTCATTTTTTAATGAATCAGAGCAATCATCAAGATGCATATTTGAATAGCCAACGATGGCAGAAAACATTACAGCGCAGTCTGTCAGGTGATGAGTTAAAAACGCAGTATAAGTTTATTCGTTATACGAATAGTTTTTGGAAGCAGAATATAAGCGACTATCTTGGCTGTGAAAAAGACACTTGGTTACCTTACATGTCGGGTTATGGTGGCATAGCCATCGTTTTAGCAAAGCACAATATGCAGTATTACTATTTTAGTGATACTAACCAACATAACTGGCGAGAGACCATTAAAGAGTTAAATGAAATTACATCGCTTTGTCGATGATAAGCATTTTTCAATTAAATTACCCTATAAAGGCTTGAATAATAATGACGCAGATTACCCCTGATACCGATAAAAACGCAGCATCACAGTCAGTCACTGCTATAAGAAAAGCTAGGGTTCGGCAAAATGGCATGTTAGCGCGAATAATGCTGGCGTTTTTAACCACTGCTGGCATTTTTTACATTAATATTATGCCGGCTGTTGTGAGTGGTTTAAAAGAGGGTTTGGCTTTTACCAATCAACAAGCTGGTTTTGTAAGCTCTGCCAACTTATATGGTGCAGCCATTGGTGCGTTAACGGCGGTTTTTCTAATTAAACGGATTAATTGGCGTGTATGGTCATATGTCTTATTAATCAGTTTGGTTGCGATAGACGGCATCTGTATATTTATACAAGAGCCGACGTTAATGGTTGTTGTCCGGTTTATCCATGGTTTAACCGGTGGATTGTTAGTGGGTATAGGATTTGGCATCATTTCACGCACCACTGAAGCTGATAAAACCTTTGGTTATCTGTTATTTATTCAATGGGGGTTAGGCGGTTTAGGTTTGATGTTTTTACCTGAACTAGTTCCTAGTTATGGGACTGCTGCTTTGTTTGTATCTTTAATGGCTTTTACCTTAGTCACCTTGTTGATGATGCCATTTATTCCACACTATAAAATTGAGCAAAATCAATCTACTCATCAGTCTGAGACTCCACTGAATAGAACACTACTTATTTTAAATCTTGTCGCCATTTTTCTGTTTCAGGCTGCTAATATGGGATTGTTTGCTTACATAATAGGACTAGGAAAAGCACAAGGTCTAAGTATAGATTTTATGAGCCCTGCGCTAGCATCGGCAAGTTGGTTTGCATTAATAGGTCCGTTTTTGGTCATTATTATTGGTACTAAATACGGTCGCACTATCCCTTTAGTGACATCAATCCTAATCACCGCGCTGTGTAGTTGGTTGTTACATTACAGTGATAGTGCTCAAGTCTATTTAATTGCCAATATAATCATTGGGGTGACCTGGGCGTTTGCATTGCCTTATATGTTTGGTATTTGTTCGGAACTAGACAAAGCTGGGCAATTAGCCGCTTTAGGAGGTTTTGCATCTAAAGTGGGGCTGGCAACCGGGCCTATGGTGGGAGCACTTATATTGACAGGTGAGCAATATGATTTGGTCATCAACGTCGCTGTTATTACGTTAACTCTTTGCGCAATATCTGTGATGAAACCAGCCAAAGTATTAGATGTCTATAGTCAGGGTAAAACATCACCCTGATCTATGCAACAGAGTAGGTTTGTGCCAATTCATCCGATCCCGTTAACTTAATAGTGCCCATAGGGGGAGGGAGCTGGGTTATTTGGTTTACCTAGCGATGCAGCGGAGAATCCCTGTCTCTCCGCCCACGCAAATCATAGTATCTTCAGTGTGGATGTCTGGCGTTTTGGTTCTTTTTTTATTTGAAACAATTCAACACTGACGGTTCTTCTTTAGATGAGCAACAAGTTTCCAGATATCCTGGTTGCCTTCCGGTAACTTACCACCAAAACCAATCATTCTAGTGCCTTCGACCCCATT
>Ga0307489_10001508_pt1 | contig 15332 bp, 32 predicted proteins | sample SB12metaG_FD_202247 | JGI IMG/M metagenome (GOLD analysis project Ga0307489, IMG submission 202247) | Sea-ice brine microbial communities from Beaufort Sea near Barrow, Alaska, United States - SB 1.2 | ecosystem: Environmental > Aquatic > Marine > Coastal | place: USA: Alaska | collected... | reverse complement strand
TAAGCACATTTTGTGGGATGCGTTGAGTGCATGATTTCCCCCCAGTCTATTAGACAGCGGGACACCGGGAGGTGTGACCAGAACGGCTTATATTGAGCTGAAAAGTGGACGAGTGTAAGCCTCTGCCTGGTTCGGAAAGCTCTTGACCAGGCGGTACAGCAGCTCGTGGATGAGCTGCCGCACCTCGTGGTGCGGGTGGCACAGGCGGCTGGTGAGCTGCGGCAGCGCGGGCAGCCACGTGTACAGCGGCAGCTGCTGCGTGAATGACTTCAGCGTCGTGGTCACCTGGCTCGCCACCTTACGCTCCTTCTGTTGCTCAGCCGACACTCAGGGGCTTACACTTGTCCACCTTTCAGCTCAACATAAGGGCTTTTGTGGGACAAGGGGTGTTTATGGGGTGTTTAGAGGGTATTCATGGCACGGGTGGAGGGAATGTTCAGGGGTTAAGGGATGTTTTCAGTGTCAGAAACGGCTCAGGATGAGCTGAGAAGTGGACGAGTGTAAGCCCCTGCCGACAGCCCGCCGCCGGCGCCACCGGCCCCGCCGCCGCCCCGCCCGCTGGACGCCGACGTGCTCTTGCCGCCTGCCTCGTGCGCCGCTGCCGCCGCGCCCACGTCGAACCACAGCGTGAGCATCCGCGGCAGGCTCTCGTTGTAGCGGCGCAAGTTGAATTTGAAAGCAAAAGTTGAAAGCAGTTGATCATATTGCAGTTTCAAGGCCACTTTCACCGTGGGTTTGATAGGGTCAACCTGCACCGCCTTACCTCGTACACGTGGCGGTGGCCGTAGCGCAGGCTGGTGGCGTAGTGCGTGATCACCTCCATCACGTAGTCCACCGACCGCTCGTCCACGTCCATGTTGCGCGCCCCCTTGGGCCTGGGGAGGCCGGGTGCGGCGCCGGCGGCGTTGGCCGCGGCGTCGGCTGCCGTGCGGAGCTGCTCGCGGCGTAGCGCGTCCTTCATGTAGCGGCGCAGGTTGAAATTGAAAGCAAACATTGACAGCAGATCCATCACATTTTGGTTTCAAGCGCCCAGATATTGGCGCCTTCACCGTGGGTTTGATAGGGTGAACCTGCACCGGCCTACCTTGAGCAGGTCGTCCATGTACTTGGCCACGTGGAAGTTGGCCTTCTCCGTGTGCCGCTGCTCAGGGGCTTACATTCGTCCACTTTTCTGCTCAACGTAAGCACACTTTGTGGAATACGTTGGAGGCATGATTTCTCCCAGTCTATTAGACATGGGGGCACATGGAGGTGTGACCAAAACGGCTGGGGTTGAGCTGAGAAGTGGACGAGTGTAAGCCCCTGCCGCTGGTCGCGCAGCACGTTGGAGTAGATGTGCAACACGTCCGTCTTCTGCCGCTGACCGGTGGCGGCGGACCAGCGCGCGAGGCGCAGCATGGCGCGCGAAGTGGTCAGCGGATCAGCGTCCTTCAATGTCGAATCATCCAGCGCCTCCTGGATCTCCACCACCGCGCGGTGCTGCCGACCCGTGGCCCACAGCAGCTTGGCCTGTTCGACGGCCAGCGCCATGCCGGGGGCCGGCCGGCCGTCCGACCGAGTGCGGCCCGCGCTGCTGCCGGTACCGGCAACCTCCAAGCTCAGACCGGCGCCTTGCAGTGAGGCCATGTGAATCATGCTCGCCACGTCGTATGACGTAGTTTCACTCGTTAAACAACGGTCTGAGCTGTGGTACGTAACGTGGCGAGCAGTAATCACATGTCCCCAGGTATGGCGTTTCCGGATTTGGACGGATTCGGTAGAGGGTCGGATTCGGACGGATTCGGACGGATTCCTGGACCCCAAACATGGGAGTCACCAACCCAGGTTGTCCCCGCCTTCTAGCGCGGCCCGGGCTTCGAGCAGTGCGAGCTGAGCGGCGCCGTGGTGTAGCGGCGCACGTTGAAACTGAATGCAACGTTTGAAGGCGGTTCATCACATTTTGATTTCAAGCGCTGAAACCAGGCGCGCTTTCAACTCCGGTTTTGATAGGGTCAACCTGCACCGCCCCACCGTGGTGCCCCGTGGAGCGGCACAGCTTGGCCTGCGCCAGCCAGGTGTACGCCGCGGCGTCGCGCGCGCCGAGCTGTAGCGGCGCAAGTTGAATTTGAAAGCAAAGTTTGAAGGCGGCTCATCATATTATAGTTTCAACACGCTTAGTTCCAGGTGCTTTCAACGTGGGCTTGATACGGTCAACCTGCACCGCCCTACCGAGCGCAGCGTACGTGGCGCGGCGCAGCGCCAGGATGTAGCGGGGCAAGTTGAATTTGAAAGCACAACTTGAAAGCAGTTCATCATATTCCAGTTTCAAGCGAATAGTCCCAGGCGGTTTCAACTTGGGTCTTGAAGGGTTAACCTGCACCGCCATACCAGGATCGGCTCGCGGGTCGCCAGCGCGGGAGGGGTCAGCTCCAGGCGCGGCTCCCAGTCTAGCAGCAGCTGCATGCCTCTCGCGCCGCTGCCAACACTGTTGAGGCTGTTGTTGTTCATACCAGTACCGTTGGGGTGGTTCTGAGAGTTGGTGAGGCTGTTGAGGCTGTTGAGGTTGTTTGGTGGTGGGGGTGGTTCGAGGGAGGCGACCGCGGCCATTGCTTCTTCGGCCTCGCGGATGAGGTGGAGTTGGACAATGGCAGGGTGCGCGCGGCGGTAGCTGCCCTCCATCAGGGGCTCACACTCGTCAACCATTCTGCTAAACGTAAGCACATTTTGTGGGATACCTTGGGCGCATGATTTGCCCCCAGTCTACTAGACAGGGAGACACGGGGAGGTGTGACCAAAACAGCTTAGGTTGAGCTGGAAAGTGGACGAGTGTAAGCCCCTGCCCTCCATGGCGGCGGCGGCGAGCGGGGTGATGACAGCGTCGCGCGCGGCGGTGGCGGTGCGGGCCACGGCGCAGGGGCTTACACTCGTCCACTTCTCAAGTCAACGTAAGCACTTTCTGTGGGACAGGGGGTGCAATTAGGGGCTGTGGAGGGGGTGTCGAGGAGGTGTCAGAGAGTAGTATGGGGTGTTTGGGGTGTATTTTGTGTCAGAAACGGCTCAGGTTGAGCTGAAATGTGGACGAGTGTAAGCCCCTGCCACGGCGGCGGCGTCACGCTGATGAAGCGCCAGCAGCACGCGCCCCACCGCCGCCTCGCCCCCGGGGTGTAGCGGCGCAAGTCGAAACTGCAAGCAAAGTTTGAAAGCAGTTCACCATATTGTAGCTTCATGCGCCGAAATTGTGGGCGGTTTCAACACGGGGCTTGATACTGTCCACCTGCACCGCCCTACCGGGGCGCCCGCTGCCTCCCTCGCCGCTGCTGCCGCCGAAACCACCACCCCCGCCGCCACCCCCGCCGCCGCCGCCGCCGCCACCGCCGCCGCCGCTGCTGCCCCCGCCGCCGCCGCCGCTGCCGCCGCTGCCGCCGTGGGCGTCCAACACCCCCAGGAAGCCCTCGAGGGAGTCCCAGCGGCCGAGGCGCCACGCGGCAGCGGCGCCCGCCTCCGCCAGCTCGGCGTAGCGCCGCAAGTTAAATTTGAAAGCAAAGTTTGAAGGCGGTTCATCATAGTATAGTTTCAAGCGCTTAGCTCTCGACGCTATCAACGTAGGTCTGAAAGGGTCAACCTGAACGATCTTACCTCGGCGCGCGCGGCGGGGCGCTGCGCGATGAGCGCCGCCGCCTCGCGCTCCAGCGCGCGCAGGTGCCCCAACTCAGGGACTTACACTCGTCCACTTTTCAGCTCAACTTGAGCCCTTTCCGACACAAAATGCACCCTGTAAACACCCCCTGATACCCCCGAACAACTCCTGAACACCCCATAAACCACCCTTACATGCACCTCCTATCCCACAGGAAGCGCTTACGTTGAGCCGAAAAGTGGACGAGTTTAAGCCCCTGCCCCAACCCCTGCAAGCACCGCAGTCGTCCCCACTCCGCCGGATCTACCGCACTGTACGGCCAAGGGATACTAATACTCGCCACGTCATAGGATGACATTTAACTCTATAAACGAGGAGTCGGTTGAAACGCGGTGGCCAATGCGGCGAGAGAGTTGTGTACGTTTTCCTACCGTTGCAGCGTCACCGTCCACTTCCCCGCCGCCGCCGCCGCTGCCGCCGCCGCCGCCGCCGCCGCCGCGGCCGCAGCAGTTTGAGGAGCCTCCCCGTTGGAGCGCCGACTCATAGTGCGTCAACGCCTCCGTCCACTCTCCAGCCCGCTCGCAGGGCCTGACTGTGCACTCGTTCCCTTTTCAGCTCAACGGGTGCACCGGTACACTATGAGCAAGCAGTCAGGGAACCAGAGCAAGGCCAGGCCTGTTCATACTGAACACCGGCACGCTATGAGCAATCAGTCAGAGAAGCAGAGCAAGGCCAGGCCTGTTCATACTGAACGCCGGTACGCTATGAGCAAACAGTCAGGGAAGCAGAGCGAGGCCCGGCCTGTTCGTGCTGCAGCAGCGCGTCCTCCGTCCGCCGCCGCGCCGCCGCGATGGCGCCGATGCCGCCGCCCACCAGGGGCTTACACTTGTCCACTTTTCGACTCAACGTAAGCGCTTTCTGTGGGATAGGGGGTCGATTGAGGGTTTGTTCAGGGGGTGTTTAGTGGCTCTCAGGGGCTATTCAGGGGTCTTCAGGGTGTATTTTGTATTAGAAAGAGCTCAGGTTGAGCCGAAAAGTGGACGAGTGTAAGCCCCTGCCGCCCACCCCGCCGGCTCCCGCCGTCTCGCGCCGGTCCCCGGGTCCCCCGCCCCGCGACCGCAGCCTCGAGACAGCGTCCAACGCATCAGGTTCCGCCAGCGCCTAAGGCCTGGCAGCTATTGCTCGCCGCATCATCGTCACGCGTCTTGAACCAACGTTTTGCGGGTGAATGCTATCCTATCAAGTGGTGGGGTAGGGCCTGGCGGAGATATTGCTCGGCACGTCATCGACACGCGTTTGAACCCTCGTTTCTCGAGAAAGATGTCATCATTCGACGTGGCGGGCGATGCCTGGTATGCCCTACAGGTGTAGGGTTTAGGGTTAGGGTTTAGGGTTTAGGGTTTAGGGTTGAGGGTTTAGGATTTGGGGTGTAGGCCCTACGAGCGCCTGATGCACGGCAGCGAGGAACGCGGCGGACGCGTCGTCCAGGCCGCCGCCCTCGGGCTCGCCGCACCGCAGCGAGGCTTGGTTTATCACGTTTCGGCTCGCGCGAAGATGATCCTCAGAGTAGGGACGAATTGAATTATGATGATGTTGTTGTGGCCAACATTATTGATGACGTGACGAGCGTTGCTGCTGACGCACTAATCATGATGACGTTGTTGTGGCTAACGTCATTGATGACGTGATGAGCGTTACTTTGCTGATGACGCGGCAAGCGTTGTTGATATGTGACACTGCCTCGAAGAAGAGTAAGGCGCGGGCCGGGGCGCCGCAGCGGAGCGCGGCGCGTGCAAGCAGCTCGCGGGGAACCGAGTCCAGGAGCAGCGCGACGGCTTCGTCGCCGACGCCGCCGCCCCCGCCGGCGGCGCCTGTGCTGAGGCCGCTGCCGCCAGCCAGGGGCTTACAATCGTCCATCTTGCGGCTCAATGTAAGCGCTTTCTGTTAGATTGTTAGAAGGGGGTACGTTCAGGGGTTATTTAGGCGGTGCTAAGGAGGTTTTAGGGGTTGTTTGGGGGTGTTTAGGATGTATTTTGTGTCAGAAACGGCTCAGGTTGAGCTGAAACGTGGACGAGTGTAAGCCCCTGCCGCCCGCCCCGCCGCCGCCGCCGTAGGTGACCCGGGCCTTGTCCTCGCTCCATGCCGTCAGCTGGTCGAGCAGCGTGAACACGGCGGAGGCGGCAAGCTCCGCCTGCTCGCCCTGCACGGACTGCTGGTGCTGCCGCTGCTGGTCCGCGGTGTAGCGGCGCAAGTTGAATTTGAAAGCAGAAGTTGAAAGCAGTATATCAATCTTTGCTTTCAATCGCTTAGTTCCAGGCGGTTTCATCTTGGGTTTGATAGGGTCAACCTGCACCGCCCTACTGCGGGAGCCCACGCCTCGCCCGCCGCGTCGTGCAGGACGGCGATAATCTCGGCGCTGACGTGATCGCGGCGGATGACGTCGTTGGCGCCCAGCGCGTCCAGAACCATGCTGCAGCGGCACAAGTTGAAATTGAAAGCAAAACTTCAAAGCAGCTCATCATAATGTAGAGCTAATGCCTGGTCTGTGAGCCGTAAGTGATTACTTGGCTAGTAAGTACTCGGACGAGTTATTAACTCGTCAGATCACTTACTGACTTCCTCAACTTACTTAGCTAACAGACCCGGCACTAGTAAGCGCTGCAACCCGGGATCAACCTGGGATGAAGCTGCACTGCCCATGCCCTACCATACGCGGGAGGAGGAAGAGCATGGTGCGGGTGTCGTGGCGGAACACGCCGGCGCACGCGGCGAACAGCGGCGCGTCGGGCCCCGTGGCCTCCGCCGCCAGCGCGCGGCACCACGCGTACATCCACCGCCGGAACGTGGGGCCCCCGGGCCAGGGCCGCCCAGATTGCTCCCCACATCATCCAACGCACCTGCACTTTTAAAACATAATTTCTAGAGGTAAACGAGCCAGTCGGTCGGATATTGCTCGCCACATCATACAACGCTCTATAAACCACCCTGGGTTCTTGAATTTAATGGCAACGACCCATGGCGGTCACTCCCAACATCTGCAAGGCGTTGGTCACTCCCAACATCTGAAAGGCGTTACCCCGGGCGCGGTGTACAGCGGGCGCAGCGCCGGCGCCGCCATGGGCTTGTGCGTGAGGCAGTACATAGACGTCAGCCCAGGCGCCAACAGCACCCGCACCTCCTCGGACTGCGCGGCCCAGAACGCCGAGCACCAGGGTCGGGCGCCGAGCTCGTAATAATTTCGATTTTTAGCTGTGGCTCCATCTCAGTACCTTCGTCGATCTAGACTAAATGTTTTGAAACGGAAAATCCCCCCATTCAGGTCATCCGTAACAAGCACTCGACCGAGATCGGAGCATGATTTACCTTGAGTGTGAAACTGTGAATGCACATACAGACGCGTGGAGGAGAGAAGAGGAGGAAATTGGACTTCGGTCGAGGAGTTGTTGGCAATGATCCCCCTGCCTCGCCCTCCGGCGTGGCGCCGTCCGGGGGCCGGTGCGAGCCGCCGCCGCCTTCGCCGTCGCCCTCGCCGCCGTTGTTGTCCGCCTCGATGCGGGGCCTAACAAACATCGCTCGCCACCTCATAGGATTACGTTTAAATCAACATACGAGGGTTTGAAAAGCTTTGGACGACGTGGCGAGCAGTATCTGGCAGGCCTTACCTCGATGACATCTTCGGGGCGCACCGTCTCCGGCCGGCACCCCATGGCAGGGCCTGCCAGACATTGGGAGTGAAGAGCATAGGACGAAGATGTCTCAATGAATGAGGGTTCAAACGTGTGTCGACCTGATGACGTGGCGGCCTGGCAGATATTTCTTGCTCCCCACGTCATAGGTTTCCATGTGGACTTAAGAAACGGGGGTTCATAATGCGTTGGACGACATGGCGGGTGGTGGCATATAGCGGACCCTACCCCACGTGCACGAGCACCTCCTGCACGGCGAGCGCCGCAGCGTCCAGCATGTCCACGTCATTCGCGCCGCGGACCGAGCGCGCCAGGTGGTCGCGCAGCAACACCCGCGCCAGTTCCGCGGTGTTGCCGCTGCTCAGTTTCTCCGCGGGGGCTACCGGCATGTCGATGCGCCCAGGGTCAACGGCGCCCAACTCTCCGAGGCACTGAGCGGCCAAGCGCTGGACTCGACGTGACAGCAGTGTGCGGCCCTCGCCGGCGCAGCACCGCAGGAGTGCCGCCACCGGGCTTTAGCGGCGCAGCTTGAAATTGAAAGCAACGTTCGAAGGCGGATCATCATATTATAGTTGCAAGCGCCCAGTTCCAGGCACTTTCAACATGGGTTTGATGGGGTCAACCTGCACCGGCTGACCAAGCGGCCGACGACGGCGGGGGCGGTGGCGTCGTCCTCCGCGCCTGCGAGGAGCACGGAGACAGCGCTGGGGTCGCTGCGGAGCGCACGGCGTAGCTCGCCCAGTGCTGTGGCGCGAACCGCCTGACTCTCGTCCTCAGCGCCGTCCGTGAGCGTCGCGAGTAAACTGGGCAGCGGCACCTCGCCCCGCTCGCGGCTCACCGCACCGTTAGCCCGTGCCAGTCGCTCACACGCGGGTAGCATGGGCAACCGCGCCAGGTGACCCTTCATGCACGACGCGCCGCTCCGCAGCAAGAGCTCATCGATGACCTCAGCCGCCGCCGCCGCGTTGTCCCATCCGGCGTCATCCTCTCCCCCGACGCTACCTCCGCCGCTCACGCTGACGCTGCTGACGACACCGCCACCGCCGTCACCGCTCCTGCCGCCGCCGCCGCCTCCTCCGCCTCCACCGCGGCCGCCGCCCCCGCCCCCGCCTCCGCCGCCGCCGCCGCCCCCGCTGCCGTTACTGCCCCCACTGCCGGCCCCGCTGCCGCTACCGCCGCTGCTTCCGTCCGGAAGGTGCGGCAGCATGGCGACGACGACGCGGCCGGCGACCAGGGACTTACACTCGTCCACTGTTCTGCTCAACGTAAGCACATTTTGTGGGATACGTTGGGCGCATGATTTCCTCACAGTCCATTAGTCAGGGGGACACAGGGAGGTGTGACCAGGACGGCTTTGGTTGAGCTGAAAAGTGGATGAGTGCAAGCCCCTGCCGGCGACGCGGCGCAGCACCGCCGGCGCGTGCCCCGACAGCTGCTTCACCACCAGCAGCCAGGGGCTTACACTCGTCCACATTTGAGCTCAACCTGAGCCGTTTCTGACACAGAATACACCCTAAGTACCCCATAATACCCCCTAAGACCTACTAAACACCCCCTGAACAAACCCTACATACACCCCCAATCCCACAGAAAGCGCTTACGTCGAGCTGAAAAGTCAACGAGTGTAAGCCCCAGCCAGCAGCCACGCGGCGAGCGCGTCGTGCCGCAGTCGCGGCGAGGCACGCTCCAACGCGCTGGCCAGGTGCGCCATCACCTTGGTGTACCGCCGCATGCCGAAATTGCACGCAAAACCTAAAAGCAGTTGATGATATTTAGTTTCGAGCCCTTGTTTCCAGGCGCGCTGCGCTCAGCACGGGTGTCATCGTTTCGACTTGCGGCGCCTTACCTTGGGCGCAAACTGTGGCAGGTGAGGGCCAATGAGGTGAACCATGATGGTGAGGGAGCGGAGGAAGCGGCGCTGCGCGGCGGTGTCGCCCCCGCGGCAGGGGCTTACACTCGTTCACCTTTCAGCTCAATGTAAGCGGTTTTTGTGGGTCAGGGGATGTTTAGGGGGTGTTTTGGGGGTATTCATGGCGCAGGTGGAGGGGGTGTTCGGGCGTTTAGGGGATGTTTTGAGTGTCAGAAACGGCTTAAGTTCAGCTGAGGTCCGGACGAGTGTAAGCCCTTGCCCCGCGGTCGTTGGCGTCCCCCATGACCAGCCAGGTGAAGTGCGGGCGCATGAAGTCGGGCACGGACGGCGGCGCGTGCTCGGAGCTGGCCGCCGCCGCCGCCGCCAGCGTGCCGAGCACTACCTGCAGCCGCTCCGCCTCGCTCTGCGGGTCCGCCGCGTCGTCCGCCCCGGCCGACCTTCTTGAAGCGGCGCAAGTTGGATTTGAAATCATAAGTTGAAAGCCGTTTATCACATTTTACTTTCAAGGGCTTAGGTCCAGGCGTTCTCAGCGTGGGTTTGATAGGGTCAAGCTGCACCGCCCTACCTTATAAGCGCCACGATGAGCTCCTTCTTGTGGTCAGCCACCAGCAACTCCATCTCGCACCCGGTGTGCAGCACCAGAAAGCGCTTGCAGGACTCGAGCTCGTCCGGGCTCTTGGTGTCGCCGCTGTTGATCAGGTCCGCGATGGCCGTGTAGCACCAGTCGTGCAGCATCTCTGACACGTCCTGCCCCAGCCGCGCCGCGTACGCGCGCAGCGTTATGATGTCCTGGCGCTCGGGTCGTTGGGAACAAGGCACTCCAACCGGTCTCGGAGCATGACTTGCCTTCATGGTGGATGCTCATACAGACGTGCGGTTTCGGAGCATGACTTGCCTTCAGGGTGGATGCTCATACAGACGTGCGGTTTCGGAGCATGACTCGCCTTCAGGGTGGATGCTCATACAGACGTGCGGTTCCCGAGCATGACTTGCCTTCAGGGTGGATGCCCATACAGACGTGTGGAGGAGGAGGCGGAGATCAAACGTGGCGGTCGAGTGCTCGTTCTCAATGACCCCCCTGCCTGGCGCTCGACCAGCGTCGGCACGGCGGCGGGCAGCAGCTCCAGCAGCACGTTGCGCTCCGTCATGTGCACCAACGCCTCGGAGAGGGTGGTGAGCATGCCTGGGGCGTTGGGCGCTCGTGACCCCAGGTGCGCGGCTACCATGCGGCAGGGGCTTACACTCGTCGACTTCTCAGCTCAACTTGAGCCGTGTCTGTCACAAGAAACCACCCTAAACACCCCTGAAAACCCCCCTTACGCGGGCTACACAACCCGTACGCGCACCCCCTATCCCATACAAAGCGCTCAAGTTGAGCTGAAAAGTGGACGAGTGTAAGCCCCTGCCACGCGGTTGTTGAGGAGGAGCTCGCGGGGCCGGACGCCGCGGCGGGCGGCGGCGGCCCGCACGAGGCCGACCGCACACGCGCGCACTCCCGCGTCCGTGTCATCGAGTCGCCGCAGAATTTGAATGAGAGCGGCCGTGAGGGCGTCGGCGTACGGCAGCGCGGCGGCGGATGCGGCGAAGGTTTGTAACGCCGACTCGCGAATCGCGGCGTCTGTGGCGTCTTCGATGTTGGTCTTGAGGCGCTGAAGGAGAGCCAGGCCCGCGGCAACCACGGTGTAGCGGCGCAAGTTGAATTTGAAAGCAAAATTCAAGCAAAATTGAAAGCAGCTCATCAAATTACAGTTTCAAGCGCTGAGTTCCTGGCAGTTTCACCGTAGGTTTGATAGGGGCAACCTGCACAGCCCAACCACGGCGCGGTCTTCGTCGCCGTCTACGTCCATCTGGCTGGCGCCGTCAACGCCGTCGAGGAGCACGCGGCGTGCCGCGAGCGCGGGGGCTGCGGCGCACAGCGCGGCGCGCACCGCCAGAGCGGGGTGCAGCGCTAGGGGCGTGGCGGCGGCGGAGAGCACCGCGGCGCCGCGCATGGCCTTGGTCTAGCGGCGCGAGTTGAATTTGAAAGCATAATTTGAAAGCAGTATATCTCACTTTAGGTTGTAGCGCTTAGTTCCAGGCAGTTTCAATCCGGGTCTCATAGGGTCAACCTGCACCACCCTACCTTGGACCCGGGGCGGGACCCGCGACCCCCCCCGTCGTCGCCGCCGCCGTGTTCGGCGGCGTAATGAACGACGCGAGGCAACGCGGTGAGCGCCGCGGTCGCCACCCCTGCTTCCTCCTTTTCAGTCATCATTGGCGCCAGCACGTCCGCTGCGGCGGCCACGGGGAGCAACGCTTTCTTTCCCGCCGCCGAAGCAACCGCGGTGGTGGTGGCGGCGGTGGTGGCAGCGGCTATAGCGTCGCGCACGGTGTAGGCGCGCAAGTTGAAATTGAAAGCAAAGTTTTAAGGCGGTTCATCAGATTTCAGCTTCAAGCGCTTAGCTCCAGGCGCTTTCAACGTGGGTTTGATAGGGGCGACCTGCACCGTCATACCACGGCGGCGTCGAACGCAGCGGCGGCGGCGTCGCGCTCGGTGACGTCCGAAATGTAGCGGCGCAAATTGAATTTGAAAGCAAAACTTGAAAGCAGTTCATTATGATTCAGTGTCAAGCGCTTAGTTCCAGGCGCTCTCAACGTGGGTTTGATAGGGTCGGCTTGCACCGCCCTACCGAGATGGCGGCGGCGGCGACCGCGCGCTGCCCTGCGTCGCGCGCCCGCGCCCGCAGTACAGCGTCACCGGCGCACTTCGCCGCTAACGCCGCGCCCGCCGCAGCTAATCCACCAACCGCCACCGCCACTGCCGCGCGCACCGCCGGCTCCGACGCTTCCTCAAGCGCCGTCCGCGCCGTCAGCGCCTTGCTGTAACGGCGCAAGTTGAGTTAGAAAGCAGAACTTAAAAGCGGTGCATGATGTTCCAGTTTCAAGCGAGTAGTTCCAGGCGCTTTCAATATTGGTTGAAGGGGTCAACCTGCACTGCCCCACCTTGAGCGCGGCGAGCGTGTCAGGCCCGTTTCCCGCCGCGAGAAGGTGCGCCGCGGGGGCAGCGCACGCCGCCGCCGCCCGCATACACACGTCGCCGTCCGCCACCGCCGCCTGGAGCGTCCGCCGCGCAGCCATTGCCGCCGCGGACGTGGACTTGCAACGCGCCGCGGTAGCAGCCAGCGCCGCGTGAAGCGACGCCGTCTTCGCCGCCCTCAAGCAGGGGCTCACACTCGTTCCCATTTCAGCTCAACTTGAGCACTTCCTTCCACCGTATAACTCAACTTAACTCATGACGGTGTCCTGGAGTTGCTCAAGTTGAGCTGAAATGGGAACGAGTGTAAGCCCCTGCCCGCAAGTACCCCACGGGGGCTTCCTCCGCACCAGTGCCCCACGGCCACAACAACACGTCTGAGGTCAGGTCGTCCTCATTGAACACCGAAGCCGCGTGACTGCCTGCGCCCCCGCCTCCGCCGCCACCCCCCCCTGCGCCACCGCCGTTGCCGTTGATGGTCCCGGCCTCGGACTGGTCGATGCGGAGTAGTGCCTCGGCGGCATCTAAGATTGCGGCGAACGCAGTGGTGGGGGCACCGTCGCCGGTATCGTGCGCGCGCCGCACCCACCGCAGCCAGTCGTGCACGGCGCTCGCCGCGGCCAGGCACAGCGGGCGGGCGCACCCCGCGGCGGCGGCGACGCGCGCGAGTCCTGCGGCGGCTAGCGCGCACTTGGGCGCCGCCTCCGCCCAGGGGCTTACACTCGTCCACTTTTCGGCTCAACGTAAGTGCTCTCTGTGGGATAGGGAGTGCGTGTAGGGGATGTTCGGGGGTGTTTATGAGGTACTAGGGGATTTTACGGGGTGTTTGGGGTGCATTTTGTGTCAGAAACGGCTCAAGTTCAGCTGAAAAGTGAACGAGTGTGAGCCCCTGCCTCCGCCCGGTCGCCCTGCGTCAGTCCGCCGCCGGATGCATGGGTTGAGGCCGGTCCGAGCTGCGACAGCGCCGAGCGCACGCACTCCTCGACCCACGCCAGCATCGACTCGTCGCCACCGGCCGAGGCCTCTGCCCCGGTACCTACTCCATCGTCGGCGCGGCCACCACCAACCCTCTCACCCTCGTCGCCTTCCCCGCCACCGCCGCCGCCGCCGCCGCCGCCGACCCACCCGTCGCCCATGGACACACGCCGCCGCTTAGCCGCCTGCGCCGCGGCAGCAATCACCCCGCCGCCGGCGTCGTGCGCCGCCCTCGCCATTCCCTCGCCACCACCGCCGCCGCCGGTGCCGCCGCCGGTGCCACGGCCGGAAGCGGCAGCAAACACGGGCTTCAGGCACGCGATGAGGGCGTCTGCGACGTCGGCCGACCTAGGTGTAGCGGCGCAACTTGAAATTGATAGTACTTTTTGAAAGCGGTTAATCCTATTTAAGCCTCAAGCGCTTAGTTCCAGGCGCTTTCAACATGGGCGTCATAGGGTAAACCTACACCGCCCCACCCCGCGTGAGGGAGCAGTGACATCAGCACGGGCGCCAGCACGGGACGCGCGGCGACGCACGAACGCAAGGCGCGCAGCGAGTAGCGGCGCAAGTTGAAATTTGAAAGCAAAATTTGAAATCAATATATCACATTTTAGTTTCAAGTGCTTAGTTCCAGGCGGTTTCAACATGGGTTTGATAGGGTCAACCTGCACCGCCCAACCAGGGAGGCAAAGCGCAGTACGTCGCCCATAGCACCCTCCCCCGCCACCACGATAGCAACCGCCGCGCGCGCCAGCGCCCCCGCCCCCGCCGCCACCGCCCCGCCCCCGGCCACCGACAGCACCGCGTTGATACACGCCGCAAGCTCCGCATCGAACGCGTCCCGGTCGCGCTTCACCACCTGCGTTGCCCCGGCGCCGACCCCGACCCCCGCCGCACGCTCTCTCAACGTCGCCGCCAGAAACCCCAAGGCAGGGGCTTACACTCGTTCACATGAGAGCTCAACTTCAGCAGCGACAGGACACATCCATGCGTTAATTTGGGTTATACTGTCGTCAGAGGAGCTCACGATGAGCTGAAATGGGAACGAGTGTACCCCCCTGCCCCAAGCACGCCTCCGCGGGCAGCACCACCGGCGGCAGCTCCGTGGCGACGCCGCGCAAGGCGCTGAGCGCGGCGAGGCGCGCGGGGATGTTGGCGCGGGGCGACGCGGCGATGAAGGCCAGCGCACGCGCCGTGGAGGGCGCCACCAATCAGGGGCTTACACTCGTCCACTTCTCAGCTCAACTTAAGCGCTTTCTGTGGGACAGGGGTGTGTTTAGGGATTGTTTACGGGGTGTGTCGGAGGTGTCAGGGGCATTAGGGGATGTGTACGGTGTATTCTGTGTCAGAAACGGCTCAGGTTGAGCTGAAAAGTGGAAGAGTTTAAGCCCCTGCCAGCAGCCCGGCGGCGGTCTGCGGGCTGAGGCGCAGCGCGTGCGACATGAGCTTGCACGCCGCCGCCGCCAGCGTGGCGATGGCCTCCGCGCTGCCTACCTCGACCATCAGCCCCACCTCCTGCGTCACCTCCCCCGCTGCCGCCGCCGCAACCGGAGCCGACGCGGTGGCAATGACGAGGACGGCCAAGGCTGTCGACGCCGCACCCTCCGCCGCGCCTTCCCCGACGACCTCGGATCCCGTACTAGGCGGCGTCGACGCCCCCATGACGGCGCCGCAGATGTGGCGTAGCGCCTCGCGGTAGCAGCACAGCACCACCGTGCTGCCGTGCCCGCCGTGGTGCAGTGGCTTACACTCGTCTGCTTTTCAGCTCAACCTGAGCCGTTTCTGACACAAAATGCCCTCTCAACACCCCCTAATACCCCCTGACACCTCCCTCCCACACCCAAAAGCACCCCTGTATGCAACCCCTATCCCACAGAAAGCGCTTACGTTAAGCTGAAAAGTGAACGAGTGTAAGCCCCTGCCGTGGTGCCCCGCGTGCCAGCTGTGTTGCGCCGCCGCCAGCTGTATCTCCACCGTCTGCGCCACGTCCTCCACCAGCTCCGCGGTGCCCACGAAGAGCGCGGCGGACGCCTCGGGATCGGCGGCGCTGGCCAGCTGGCCGGTGAGCTGGCACAGCGTCCACACGATGGCCTCCGCCATGTTCTCGCTGCGGGGGGGGTGTGAGGGGGGTGTGAAGGGGATGTGAAGGGGGTGTCAGGGGGGTGTGAAGGG
>Ga0307489_10001507_pt1 | contig 15332 bp, 29 predicted proteins | sample SB12metaG_FD_202247 | JGI IMG/M metagenome (GOLD analysis project Ga0307489, IMG submission 202247) | Sea-ice brine microbial communities from Beaufort Sea near Barrow, Alaska, United States - SB 1.2 | ecosystem: Environmental > Aquatic > Marine > Coastal | place: USA: Alaska | collected... | reverse complement strand
CATTTCTTGGATCTATATTGCTCATGCCGGTGGACACACGTCACTTCCCACCGCGCCAAGCACCCTGCACGCGTCACCTGAACAGTTATACCGTCCGGCGCCGCGTTGGCTTACCTTCGCCGCTCCGCGGTACACCGCCATGGGGTCGTGCTTGTGTGTGTGAAGATGTCGTGAGTGGGGAACGTAATTAAGGTGTCGGGCCAAATTGTTAACGTCACCCCGAAAACCAGAGTACGAGTACCGAAGAGTCGCGCCGTATGTCGAGCCCCCCGCAGCCCAAGCGGGAGGCGTCGTACTTCTCGGCCGACGCGCTACTGACCGCGGCAGGGCGGTGATTGAGCCCGCGCTGCGTGGCGGCGAACCAAGTCCGAGCGTCCGTGAGAGGGTACACGCTGAAGCTCTAAGTTTCCTTCCAACCGATCTCTCTGCGAGTGCTCGCTCTGAAGGACCCTCCCGCGCGGTGCTGCAGACGTTCGCCGTGGTGTTCCTGGGCTTCATCGTCGCCGTGGGCGGCCTGCGCGGCGAGGCCGGCCGTACCGTCACCGCCGGCCTCACGCGTGTCGTCGCCATCTTCACCCTGCCCGCCGCGGTACGGCCCTCCAGATGCCACGTCACGTCAGGAAATGCAGTTCACGAAGGAGACGACGAGGGGTTCGTTACGCGTGTAGATGACGAGGCGGCAATGCCTGCCAGGCCCTACGCAGCGGTGTTCCGCGCGCTGGCCAGCGTGCACGTCTCGGAGGTCAACATTCCGTAGGGCCCGGGCCCCGGCTCTTTGCTCGTGGTGTACCTCCCACACGGAGGCCCGGTTTCAACCACGAAGAAAAGAGGTGAACCATCCCGTAAAAAAACACTAGCTGTTTGCTCGTAGTGTACCTACCTCCCACACCGAGGCCCGGGTCCATCTGCTCCACGCTCTCCGAACGCGCCCCGCCTGGCTTCGCCCTCGCCCTCCCCGCCGCGGTGTGCCGCGCGCTCTCATATTATCATCTGGATTTTGGCGAGTAGGTAAGATGTCAAACTACCCAAACTACTGCCGTCCGCAAGATGATACCAGAAGTCCGCACTGACAACCGTGACGTCGATGGTCCTTCTACCGACACCCACGGGACTGGTTATCGAAACACACAAACACCACGCACAGTGACACACGGTGACGTGAATGACAGCCGCGCCTCCTCCCCGGCCGTACCCCGCGGTTCCTGGGCGCGGCGTTCATTGCCAAGGCGGTGGCGGCCGCCGCCGCCGTGGCGTGCACCCTCACCCTCGCCGGTGCTGGCGGCGGCACGACCACTCGAGGTCGGGTCAACATCGGTCTCGAGTCCGTCTTTAATGCAAGTCTTGACGATCAAACGCATCGTATGAACCATAATGCATGAAACAGACCCTATGTTTACAACTCCGGAGGAAGCCCAGAGGAAGCGGCTACTATGCTCCACGTCATCCGCCACACTGTTAATCCTCATTTGTTGAGTCTGATGTCATCCTATGACGTGGTATGCGTCATGCACTCGACCTGGCTTCGCGGCGACGGGCTGTCGCGCGCCGGCGCCAACGTGCTGATGATGACGATGTCCAACGACCTCGCCATTGGCAGGACCCGGGGCGCGCGGGGGGCCTGGGGCCCGGCGCCGCTTACTCCTGACTTCATGTTAACTTCCATCGCGGCCGACACCGCGTACGCCTACTAGTATTCGCGTTTCAGCCTAACTTCCTTCGGGGGTTGAATTGAGTACACCATGAGCTGGAAAGGGAACAAGCGTCCACAGGGCCCTGGGCGGCGGCTTGCCAATCGTGACAGCCATCTTCAAGGTGTCGCGGCCCACCTTCCCCGACCAGTTGTTCCTCGTGGTAAGACCACATGTCAACCGCCACGTCATCCGACGCATTTTGAACCCTCGTTGATTTCAAGTCGTTTCTTGAATTTAATGTTGTACTATAACACAGCGAGCAATGTCTGCCTGGCCCGACTTCCAGGCGCCGTTTCAGATCCTCTTCTTCACCACGCTGGGCATCGCGCTCATGCGCTTCGGAAGCGCCGCGGCCATCAGCGCCGACCGAGACGACCGGGACGACGCAGACAGTGAGGCATTACAGGAGGCAGGGCCTTGGCTGAAACTGCTCAAAATGTCTTTTTAACACATTTTGAACCCTAAACACGTTTATTTTGTTCAGTGGCATCATATGAGGTGACGAGCAATCATTGCCAGGCCCCAGCAGGAGGGGGCGCCGCGTGGAGCGCCGCAACGGAACGACAGTGACAACGCGGCGGCGGAGGAGGGAGCGCAGCTGAGGGGTGAAGGCCAGAACGCGGCGGCAGCGGCGGAGGGAGCGGCGCACCGGGATGACGGCGGTAACGCTGCGGCGGCGGCGAGTGAAGCGGCGCACGGGGCGGCGGCGCGGCGCGCGCCTCAGGGCATCAGCATTCCGCGGCTGCTGGCACAGACCCTGCGCACACCCGTCGTGTTCGCCTCCGTGCTGGGTAGGCACATGTCCATACCGCCTGCCACGTTGTCGATATGCGCTTTGATCCCTCGTTTGTGAAATTGAACGGCATCACATGACACGGAGAGCGAAATATAGCAGGCCCTGATTGTGGGGCTGGTGGTGAATGCGGTGTGCGGCGCGGCGCCGCCCCCCGCGCTGCAGGCCGTGGTGGACCCCGTGGCGGACGCGTACGCCGGCACCGCGCTTCTGGCGCTGGGCATGCAGGTGGGAGCCCTGCCCCTGCCAAACAACGCTCGTCCGGTCATGGGTGCCAACTATCTCACGAAACGAGGGCTCGGAATGCGCGTCGGACGCGGCGGGCGGTATCGGGCAGGCCTTATACGGCGGTGGCGCGCACGCGGCTGTCCGCGCTGCGGTCGGACGCGCCGCAGGTGGGCGCGCTGACGGCGGGCAAGCTGGTGATCACGCCGGCGGTGGCGGCGGCGGCGGCCTTTGTGCTGTCCGGCGGCATGCGCTGCACCACCACGCTTGCATTTATCTACGGCACGCCTCAGCGACTCATACCCGCCACGTCATCCACCGCAATGCATAATGCCCGCCATGCCATCCCCCACATTGCATCATGCCCGCCACGTCGTCCACCGCTGAGTGCATTATGCCTGCCACGTCATCCACCGCACGCACCGACCCTCATTTCTTGAGTTCAGTGGCATTCTATGACGCGGCGAGCGTGGTTCACTCGGCCCGCATGCACGGCGTGCTGCCCACGGCGCCCAGTGTGCCCTCCCTCATCGCGCCCTTCGAAACAGTCACCGCCGCCGCAACAACCGCCGCCACCGCCGCCACAACCGCCGCCACCACCGCCGCCGGCGCAGCAGCCGGCGCCGCACCGCGCAGCCACGGCGGGCCCAGCGCCGCGGTGGCGTCTTCCACGGTGATGGTGGGGCCGCGGAATCACTCGTCGTCGGTGTGTCTGACTCAATGCCTGCATCACATTGTGTGATATACGTTGATATCAACGCGTGCTAGGGTGCAGCTACTGATGTGTGTACGGGTGCAGTGTGTGGTGTGGTCCCTGCTGGGCGGCGTGCTTGTGCAGCTCAGCGCCGCTGCTGCTGTGCGCCGGCCTGCTGTTCGCCGCCGGCGACGCCGTGCGCGACTCCTACGCCCGCGCGGTGCTGCGCTGCACGGCCGTGCTGGGCGGCGCCGCCGCCGCCGCCCACGCGCTGCTGCTGCTGGGCTGGGCGCGCCGCGTACGGCCTCGTAGATATTGCTCGCCACGTCATCCAACGCATTCTGATCCCTGGTTTCTTGAGGTGAATGGCACCCTTTGACGTGGGGAGCAAGATCTATCAGGCCCTCGCGGCAGGGCTGGTGGAGGGGAGGGCGGGGCGGGTGCGGGGCCGGGGGACGGGGGAGCTGCTTGGGCGACGGGGGTGGCGGCGGTGCGTTGGGGTCTGACGGCGGTGGGACCCGCGGCTGGCCGCCGCCCACCCCGCGGCACCTGGTGGGCAGCCTGGCGGCGTACCTGTGCGCCGCCGCCGTATGCGCCTCCGCCTTCTCGGCCGTCGCCTACCGCATCGCCAGCGCCCACGACGGTGCCGCCGCCGACGCGGGCGCCGCTCCCGTACCGTCCCCCCCGCCGCCGCCGCCGCCCCCGGCGGGCCTGGCGGTTGCCTTTGCGTTTGCCGAGGTGACCAAGCTGGCGTCGTGGGGGTGGCTGGTGGTGGTGTCCGCCGTGCTGGCGCAGCGCCGGCGAGGCGCGGGCCGCGGGCCGCTGAGTCGCGCGCCGCCGATCGCGCGACACGTGGCGGTGGTGGCGGCGGCCGTTGGCGCCTACGCGGCCATGCAGCTGGCACAGGTCGGGCTTGGCAACACATATTGCCCGCCACGTCATCAAACCCACATTGAACCCTCGTTTCTTGCTTCAAATGGGATCCCATGACGTGGCGAGCAATATCTGGCGGGCCCTGGGATCACGTCCACAGCGAATCAGTGCTTCCCCCCGGATCAACCGTCCAGGACTCTCAAAAATGTCTGAAACCATTTTTCGGCCATTTGCCCCGATTTTAGGGTTTCTCCCTGATTTTGCCACTGATTTCGGCTTTTTAGAGTTTAGGTTTTCGGATGGCCCGCCCGCCTACCTTTGCCATGTGGCCGGGACGGCTGCCTCGCGAGGGATGTGAGGACACCAAACTTTGGTGGTGGCACAATGTACATACCCTCCGACGATGTACGGAGTTTGGTGTCCTCACACCCCTCGCAAGGCAGCGGGCTCAACGTTGGCACATGTTTTTCGAATTAGTTGAACTCGTTGTGGACGTGAGGGCCCTGGGGTATGGCGGCGGGTTGGGGGCGCGGGCGCGGCGTGACGGCGGCGATGGCGGCGGCGGCGCTGCCGGTGGCGGCGGCGGAGGCCATGCAGCCCGCCGGTGCCCCTGAGGTTGGGCCTGCCAGATATTGTTCTGCACATCACAGGATGCCGATCAACACAAGAAATGAGGCTTCAAAATGCGTGCCGATGATGTGACGGGCAGCATCTGGCAGGCGCTACCAGTGGGGGGTGATCACCTCCGTGCTAGGCGCCGCGGTGGTGGTGGCGTGTGTGGCCCTCATCACCCGCCCCCGCCCCCGCTCCCGCCCCCATCGCCGCCGCCGCCACCGCCGCGGACTGATGTCCCCGGGCGCCGCTGCGGCGGCGGTGGCGGCGGTGGCGGCGGCGGTGGCGGGGGGGGGGGAGTCGGGGTACAGCCCAGGGGGCGAGGCGCGGCGCCCCCTGCTGGCGGCCCAGTTCGACGATGAGAGCGAGGCTGAGGAGGAGGAAGAGGAGGAGGAGGATGTGGATGGGGGTCTAGCAGCAGACTATCTTGACCACACAATTCGGGGCGGCGGCGGGGGCGGCGGCGGGGGCGGCGGCGGGGGCGGGGGCGGGGGCGGGGGCGGGGGGCTCAGGGGGGGGGGCAGGATGACCGAGTCAGTTTTGAGCCTGGCCAGCCTGGAGGCCGACGAGCACAACGACGGCGGCAGCGACTCGGAGTTGGACTCGGATGCGGATTATTCCGATTCTGAGTCCGAATCCGGTAGGCGGGCGGCAGCGGCGTGGGGCCGGCGGCGGCGCGGGGCGCAGTGGTCCACCGCCACGCGGCTGCGCACCTTCGTGGCGTTCGCGCTGCTGGACGTGGCACTGGACGCCGCGCAGCAGGCGCTGCTCACCGCCCCCGCCGCTGGTTCCCCCGGCGACGACGGGCCGGCGTCGGCGTCGGTGGGCGTGGCGCTTGCGCTGATGGGCGCGGTGGCCAATGCGGCGCAGGCCGCGGTGCTCTGCTCCCTCTTCGCCGCGCCGCTGGACCTCCGCCGCGCGCTGCGCGCCATAGCCGGAGCCTTCCACCTGGGTGCTACCCACTAGACGATATAGTGTGCACAAATGACCTTGCTTGCGCCTAACTCCCGTACAACATACAGGGGCGCCTTGTACTAACATCTCAACATAAATTTCCTTTGACGTACAACCATTTTACAATTTTATTCGTGTATATCATTGCTATTGTTTCATTCTTTCCCGAGGACTCCAGATGTGCCACCGAGTGGAGTGCCGTGGGTGCGATTAGAGCCCCGCGCGCGCACCGATGCGACGGAGTTCGCAAGTCTCTCGCCGGTCGCCGCGCGCACATTGTGTCGCACATCTGTGCCAAGGCATACGCTAATGCCTCTTGGTTTTAAGAATGGCTAACACCCCTTGCCGAGGCCAGATCGGCGGAGCCAGTTTGGCCAATCCAACGTAGTTTCGCCAGGCAGCCTAAATTGACTCAAAGACTAATTATCCTGAGACGTCAATCGCAATCGGCGGTGTCGAGGAGCAGTGTCATCGTCGTAGTTGCGACCCATTGGTAGCTCAACTTCAGCAACTTTGAGCTATTCGCGGTGGGACAGATCGCGTTGTTCAGAGACGAAGCACGAAAGGGCTTACGAGCTAACGAGTGCTGAGACAGCACACCATCGTAGGGATGATGTACATTCATTCAAGCTCATATGTACCTATTTCATACGATTCATTTTAAGAGGAGCTCATTCTCCATTTACAGCTCTACAGTAGCGTTCAGAGAGCCCCAAGGCGCTCACATGGCGAGCATTCACCAATCCCACCGAACTTTTCAAGCGGACAGCCCAATCGATATATTGGGATTAACGCCATGTGAATCACATTTAAAGTATCGTCAGCATTTGTTTCCGGCACTGTTGTGGCACACTATTCTTAGCTCGGTGTGTTCCCTTCTCACCGCGGCATGTCATCGACCCGAATTTTTGTGGCGTCATCATCACGCCAGCCACGCCCACAGCACCACCAGTAGCAGGAGCGATATAGCAGCGTAGGCGACGACACGACACAGCCCGCCACAGCACACCGCGCAGCACGGGCAGCACCCCCGCGGGCGGCGCGGCCGTGGCAGGATATCGAGCACAGGCGCGGCGCACTGCTGCTGCGGCGACGGCCGCGGCTGCTGCACCGGCTGTCTCCCCCGCGGCGGCGGCCCCAGCGGCGGCGTCAGCAGTGGCAGCAGCGGCTGCACAGGCTCGGCCGTCGGCGCCCAGTGGTAGCGGCAGGCGGGGTGGTGCGCGATGTTGCCCACGGCGAGGATGCCGCCCGGGCCCAGGTAGTCGGCGCGGCAGTGCCAGCAGAACTGAGCTCCGCACCCGGCGGGCGGCCGGCACGTCATGTGGTCGCACCCCTACCTACGGCCTGCCAGACATAGCCCGCCATGTCGTCACACGCACTTTCAGCCCTCGTTTCTCGCGTTGAATGGCATCCTATGACGTGGCGAGGAATATCAGGCAGGCCCTGCCCGGAGCGCTTCTGGATGGCCTGCTTGCACCACAGGGCAGGGCCGGACGCGCCGTCCTGCGCTGTCTCGAGTCATAGTGTGTCGGCACACATCGGGACAGGGCGTCCCTTTTCTAGCTCAACTGCTAGCCGTCACAACTGTGGGGTACACTATGAGGAAACAGAAAGGTTGAGCTGACCATAGGACCAGTGTGAGGCCAGGCCTGGGGCCAGGGGCTTACACTTGCTCACTTCACAGCTCAGCTTGAGGACCTTCGGGACACCTCGCTCACGTTGGAGCTCAACTGAAGCACCGTCGGGACACATCCACTGGTTACGTTGGGTTACATGGGGGACAATGTAAGCTTAGGTTGAGCGGAAAGGGGTCAAGTAGCTCAAGTTGAGCGGAAATGGGAACGAGTGTAAGCCCGTGCCTCGGGCACTGCTTGACATTGTGGAGGCGGAGCACCTTGGCGTCGTCCGCCGCCGCCGCCGCCGCCGACCCCCCGGCCGCCGCCGCCGCCGCCGCCGCCGCGCCCTCGCGCGCGACCTCCGCGTCGAAGTCGGCGCACGTGCGGCCGCGGTGCCACGGCGTCTTGTGCGTGAAGCACGACTGGGCGCCGCACCCGGGGGCCAGGGGCGGCCAGATCTCGCTCGCCGCATCACAAGACGCCATTTGGTCAAAGGAACGATGAATACAAATGCGTTTTATGACGTGGCGGACCATGGGCCGGGTGTACGTTGCTCGCCACGTCATACGATGCCGTTTATCTCAATAAACTAGGGTTCAAAATGCATTTCGTTGACGAGACGGGCAATATGTGATGATCCCTACCGGGAGCCTGGCACGTCATGATGGGGAACGTGGCGCCCTCGGCGTGCACCTGCCCCGCCCCGCACCCCGCGCCACAGGGCCTTGCACGCAGTACTTTCTTCAGCTGAATTTTAAGCCATTCCTCCCTGATACCTCTCGAGAGTTATCCCCCCCTACGAATCGCACGGGGGCCGGGGAGAAAGCCTGATGCCTCCTCATACACTCGGAAGCATCTCTCTCTCTCTCTGACTGTCTCCCTCCTCAGAGCTCTAGCTTAAAGATACGCAGACACTCATCAAGCCAGCAGGAAAGAAACAACACTTATTTTGCAAGGCCCTGCCGCGCGCGTGCACCAGCGGAAGTCGGGCGTGGCCTCCAGCGCGCGGCGCGCCAGGATGCGGTCGTAGTGCTCGAAATCATCCGCCGCGGCGCCCGCCCGCACGTCGTCGTGCTCCAGCGCCGCCCCGCACCAGGGGCTTACACTCGTCCACTTTCGGCTCAACGTAAGCGCTTTCCGTGGGATAGGGAGGACATTCAGAGGTTGTGTGGACGGTGTTTGGGGGGTTTTGTGGGGCATTAGGCGGCGTTCAGGGTGTATTCTGTGTCAGAATCGGCTCAGGTTGAGCTGAAGAGTGGACGAGTGTAAGCCCCTGCCCCGCACCCGGCCTCGGGGCACGTGATGCCCGCCGCCGCCACCACCCCGCGCCCGCGCACCAAGGCCTTACGTACGTACTCTCTCCAGCTCAAATTCAGTACATTAGAAGCGTTTAGTTGGTAAGTGGGGACAACTCAAGTGGTTTCAGGTTATCTGGGATAAAAGGTGTAAAGTTGAGCCGGAAAAAGTATGTCAAAGTGCGTGACACCACTTAGACACTTAGAGAGACGTAGTGCGAACTCGTGCCGCTCGACCAATCAGAACGCTCCATTTGGACGACTTATTACTACTTGTTGCTAAGTGTGTAAGTGGTTTCGCGCACTTTGTCAAGTTGTCGAGAGACGCTCCCGCGCGACTGTGTAAAGAGGCACCAGACTTTTGCTCTCCCCCCCGCGAGAGAGAGAGAAAGAGAGGGAGAGACGATCGGCGTGTGTAAGGAGGCACCAGACTTTCGCCCTGGTCCCCGTGAGAGAGAGGGCGACGCTTTCAAAGAGGGCATTAGGCTGTTGCCCTGGGCCCCGTAAACGGCTTAAAGTTGAGCTGGAAACAGTACGTGGGCACCCTGCCACGTATCTCGTGGTGGATATACTTGGCCAAGCAGGCGCCGCAGGTGCTACGCGCGTGACCGCACTTCCCGTCGGCGACCGCGCGGGCGGGGATGGCCTCGGTCTCGGCGCAGATGCCACACGTGCCGCGCGCCGCGTCGTCCGCGCCTGCCGACGTGGTGCCTGGGCCAGGACGTGGCTTCTTGGACACTTCACCGCCCATAGCGCGGCGCTGAGGTCGGCGGTCGTCTGAGCTCTGTGTGATCACTCAGTGCGATACTTCACCTCTGGGAGCGGGAGACCGCTCCGCGCACGGCGTACGTGTATGAGGAGACACCAGGCCAGGCTTTCACACGGGACCCCGTCCGTGCCTGGACGGCGGGGGGCGGCGGGCCGCGGACGGCGGGCGCGGTGCGGACTGTGTCTCGGCTACCGCCGGCGCAAGGAATATGGAAGGCGCATAAACAACGACACCGTTTCTTGGGTGCCGTCAAAGCACCGTTTCTTATTCCTGGAGAATAGGGGTGGCTAGGGTTTAGGCGATGAGAGATCTGAACCATAGATCTGACCCAGAGATCTGAACCAAATGTGCCCGGCCCACTAATGGGGGCCGACAGGAGGGTGACAGATGAGTGTGTTCCGGTACATGCCGTCGTGGACGCCGCGGGTGGCGCGCTATTCCTTGACACACTTCGATTCGCGGAAGCGTGCCCTGTTGATGCGCATGAAAATAGCAGCGAAGATAATCCATTACACGTCCTAATGGATGGCGTTGGTTCGATATTCACCATGTTAGCGCATTTCAGCTCAATGATCACCAGCTCAAGTACAAAGGACACAATGCTACACTGCGTCCCACCGCGAGGTTGCCGGACCAGGCCGGGAAGCCAACTATCAAGACTATTCATTTGGTGCGTCGCACGCTCTACTGAGCCGGGGCGTCTTAAAGTTCCAAACTTTGAAAGAACTCACCGCTTGACTCCGAAGGTGAGCGCCATGTAGCCCGCGGCCGCCACCACGCCCGCGCCCAGCATCGCGCCGTACACGGCGGCATACGCCTCGCCACCCACGCCGCCGCCACCCACGCCGCCGCCACCCCCAATGCTGACGGTGCCGCCCTCGCCCTCGTCGCCCCTGCCGCCGCCCCACGCCGCCGCCACCGCCGCCGCCGCCCTGGCCTGCTCGAGCTGCACCTGAGACCCAACCAGCTCAGCCTGGCAGTCGGCCAGCTTGGCAGTGGTGGCCGCCGCTGCCGCCACCGCCGCCCCCATGCCGGCCGCCGTCTCCTCCAGCGCCGCCGCCTTCTCCTGCGACCAGGGGCTGACACTCGTCCACTTTTCGGCTCAACGTAAGCACATCTTGTGGGATACGTTGGGGGCATTATTTCCCCCCAGTCTATTAGACAGGGGGACACGGGGAGGTGTGACCAAAACGGCTGAGGTTGAGTTGGAAAGTGGACGAGTGTAAGCCCCTGCCTGCGACTCCATCAACATCTCCGCCGAGCAGGGCCTCACGCGGCATCCCCTTGTCACTTCAACTTGAGCCGTGAAAGCTGTGGTTTCGTCCCCGAAACTCAATACCCACTCCAAGTTTATTGTTATGATTCCGACTGACGTTCGTCGAGCCCCAAGGCGGTCACACGGTGAGGCATAGAACCTAAAATCATTCAACAGAACTGGCCACATGTTGTGGTCTAGGGATGCATCAAGGGGCACAGGTACGTTAGGTTCATAACGTAGACACCACTCACAATATCCCAACTTGATGCCTATAAGACGCTCGATTGAGCTGCTGAAAAGTGGACGCCGTGTAAGGCCAGGGAGGAGGACGCGGCGAGTGTGTACGGGTGCACGGGTACACTTTGAGCAAAAAGCAGGATGCCAGCTGTCACGAGGACGCCGTGTGTCGCCTGAGGCCCCGCCGTGACCTTGTAGAGCTCATCCTCGCCCTCGCTGTAGCGGCGCAATTTGAAATTGAAAGCAAACTTTGAAAGCGGTCCATCATAGATCAGTTCTAAGCGCTTAGATCCAGGCGGTTTCAACGCGGGTTTGATAGGGTCAACCTGCAGCGCCCTGCCTCGGTGTCCTGCAGCAGGCGCAGCTTGTCCTCCAGGGCGCTGACCCGCCGCTTCGCCGCCCAACAGGGTGCGCCGCCGCAACACTTCACTTGCTCAGCTGCGGCCCAGTCGACAGTGATATGTTTAGTTTCTGGTAGACTGGGTGTTAGCTCCAGGTTGCTGCCACAATCGGTAGGATGGTTGGGAGGTTCAAGTGGACACGGTGTTAGCTCCAGGTGCCACCACGTTGCGTTGGCGTGAGCGAACCCACTGACGGCGACAGAGTGCTGCCAAGACAGTCACCGGGCGGCTTGGGTGCGCTGGCCGCCGCCCGCCCCCCGGTGCCCCACCTCGGCCGCTTCGTCCTTGTACTTTTGGCGGCTCTCCTTCAGCTTCTCGTACCGGTCGCGGTTGTTGCTCAGCTCCTCACTGCAGGGCCCCACTAAGCGCACTCTTCGCAATTTCCCAGGGTGCCTCAAATGGCGGTTGCCAATTCTTGAGAAACAGACAGGTCGAATTGCCTCATTGTACCATTGTCTGGCAAATTTGACCGTCTATTCACTTTAGGTCGCAAATTCGCGCACCGTTGACCGTCATTTGAGGTAACCTGGATACCTGCGAAGCTTGAACCTGTCGAAGGGCAACTTGGGCAAGAGCATCTTGGAGGTACCGAGTGGGGATCCTCTTAGAAACTACAGTGGCGTCAGCGACAAACCCACAGCATAGCCGTCAAGGGCTGGCAGCTGGACAGGGAGCGGCGTGACCGGCCCCGCCTTTCCGCCGCTGGCGCTACCCTGGTCGCAGGGTCTCACACCACACACTCACCCTGTTCAGCTCAACTTGAGCATCTTGAGTGGTTCCAGGAACAAACCCTCAGGAGTGACGGCTGTAGCTCATTTGACATCTTGAGGTTCAAGCTGGAAACACTCGAGTGGTTGCAGGAACAAGCCCACAGCTGGGACGGCTGTCGGCTGGGCTATACTGGCGGCGCTGTCTCAGGCCCTGAGTGCTTTTAGGGACAGACCCACAGCTGTGACGCTGGCGGTTGATGCTGGGAGCGACACCCCCGGCACGGCACGCAGTAATCCACATACACTATAAAGCACATCTTCACCGGCGAGAAAGATTACGAGCGCCGCCGCCGGTGGTTCCAGGGACATCGCGGCTGGAAGTTGCGCGCTGAGGAGGGGACGGTGCACGGGTACACCAGGGCACATTGAGAAAAACAGTCAGGCGCCCCGCCTTGTCGCTCTCAGCCGAACCGCTCATCGTGTGCCGAGAGGTGTGCCGAAGGGAAGTGGTGATTCTTGGATATGAAGATAGCTTTGTTTGCCACACGCTTGACTGGTGCGGCGGCGCCGCCGGAGATCAGAGGCGGGAGGCGCGAGGAGGGCGCGTCGGAGCGGAGACGCGGTGGTCCGGCGCGACGAGTGCGTTCCCGTTGTGGCGACACGGCGGGACACAGTGGACAGGCGAGAAGCAAGAGGTAAAAAACCAGATCGGTACTACGGAGATATTCGGTGATGGCGGATGGCGCGCGGCGCGGCGGCTCGTTTTAGAATCCAAAGGAATTGCCAAAACAATTGAACTCCAATTCGCGGCGGCACCGCGCCGCCAATGCGACACCCGTCGGGCTGAGCCTCGCGCCGCCACCGCCGCGATGGAGCTCGACATTAGATGTCCCGCGTGCGGGAAGCAAGAGGCGAGTGACCACCTCCCTGCCCCCCGTGAGACGTCCTGGGGGGTGCCCGCATTTTCAGCATTTTGCTTTCACCCAACGTCGTCCTCACCCAACCGCCGCCGCGAGGTGCCCGCCCTGCGGCGGCTCCACGCGTCGACGGGTTCCAGGGGCACGTTGTCACCTCCTCCTCCTTGTCCCCCTCCTCCTGTGTACCCATGAACATTGACCTCCTCCTCCTCATAGTGTACCCGCACACATTCACCTCGGAAATCGTGCCAATTCGCGCCCACTGCTATTCGCCGCCGTGAAGCCGGCTTCCTCCCCGCTCACGCCGCGCCTCCAGTGCTCCTCCTCCTCCTCCTCCACCTCCGCTGTCTCCTCCAGTTGGAGGCCGGCGTCGTCTTCGTTGACTCATAGCGGACACATTCTCCTCATCACCCTCGCAGGTGACGCACGAGCAAGATCTGGGCTGCGAGATCTGCGCGGCGTGCGGGCACGTGTGCACCGAGACAGTGCTGCACAGCGCCGTGGAGTGGACCACGGACGGCGCCACGGGCACCTTCCTGCATGACGACAATGGCGGCGGCGGGCACCTGGCGGCGGCGCGGGTGGGGCTGGCGGTGGGCGACGGCGGGCGCAACGTGGCGCGGCAGATGTTCCGCGACGTCACCAGCCAGCACCTGGAGAACCTCAACCGCTCCGTCACCTACGCTGTGCTGCAGCTCAAGCTCTCCAAGGACGCCGCCGCGGCATGGCCTCACAGATGATGCTCGCCACGTCATAGGATGTAGAATGCCTATCAACTCGAGGAACGAAAGTGCACAATGCGTGTCAATGACGTGGCGAGCTACATTTGGTTGTCCGTACACGGCGGACGCCAAGGCACTGGTGATCCGCGCCAGCAACGGGCGGTGGGGCGTGGGCGACTGGACCATGCTGCTCACGGTAGGGCCAGCCTCATTTGCTCGCCACGTCATAGGATGCCATACATATCAAGGCACGACGGATCACAATGTGTGTCGATGACGTGGAGGGCAACGTCCGGCTGGCCTTAACTGGCGGGCGCGTGCGTGTACGCGGCGTGCCGGCAGAACAAGCTGCCGGTGTCCATCCGCGACGTGGCCGAGGCCTGCCAGCTCGACTGCTTCGCCGTGGCAGGGCCTGCCAGCTGTTGCCCGTCACGTCATCAATACGCATTTTCCACCCTTGATTATTGAGGTACACGGCATCCTATGACGCGGCGAGCGATGTCAGCCCGGCCCTACGCAGTGGGACGTGTGTACAACAAGCTGAAGCGGCTGCACGGCCTCAAGGTGCCGCCGCTGGACCCGGGGGTACGGCCGGGCGGACATTGCTCGCCACGTCATCCGCCTCAATACATAACCTTACAGCTTGAGTACACGATATCCTATGACGCGGCGGCAAGCAATGTCTGCCGTTCCCTACCCGGGGGCGTTTGTGGCACGCGCCGCCGCCGCAATTCCGGGGAACCCGTTCGGAGGCGGCGACGGCGCCGGCGCGCAGGGGGCGTTTGAGGCGAGCCTGGGCGCGGGGGCGGCGGGCCGCAACAACCCGCGCGGTATTGCCGGCGCCGGGGGGCGGTTCCGCGAATTTACCCTGGCTCCGCTGGTGACCGACGCCAAGTCGCTGCTTTGCTTCTGCCACACGCGGGGGCTGATGACGGGCCACCACCCCATCGCGCTCGTCGCCGCCTCGCTGCTGGTGGCCGCGGCGGCGCGCGGCGTCAAGCTGGCGGTGCAGCAGGTGGCGGACGCGGCGCGCGCCAGCTGTGAGGCGACGCGCTTGAACCAGGCGGCGCTGCGGCGGGAGCTGCTGGCCTTCGCGCGGACGTTCCCGTGGGGTCAGGTGGCGACGCTGAAGACGCTGGACGAGATGCTGCCGAGTCTGCTGCAGCACGTGGCTAGCGCGCTGCACGCGCGGGAGGCGCTGGCGGTGCAGCAGGCGGAGCGGCAGGAGGAGGGGCGAGGGGAGGAGCAGCAGCGGGCAGGGGCAGGGGCAGGGGCGGGGGCGGGGGCGGGGGCTGCGGCGGGTGCGGGGGCGGGGGCGGGGGCGGGTGTGGGGATTGGCGCGGGTCCATTGGCGGGGGCGGGGGTTAGTGCGGCGACGAAGACGGCGGCGCGGATCGCCGCGTTTGCGGCGGCAGCGGCGGCGGCGAGGTGCGACGCAGAACCAGTGTCGTACCGCGCCGCTGCGGCGGAGCATACGAAGCGGACGCAGCGCATCGCGCAGACGCGGGAGATGACCATCGTGACGATGGGCAATGCGGGCGGCGGCGGTGGCGGCAAGGGTGTCA
>Ga0307489_10001506_pt1 | contig 15338 bp, 16 predicted proteins | sample SB12metaG_FD_202247 | JGI IMG/M metagenome (GOLD analysis project Ga0307489, IMG submission 202247) | Sea-ice brine microbial communities from Beaufort Sea near Barrow, Alaska, United States - SB 1.2 | ecosystem: Environmental > Aquatic > Marine > Coastal | place: USA: Alaska | collected... | reverse complement strand
GTGTACGGTGGTGTACGGTCGTGTACGGTCGACTACAGACACATGTAAAGAGAATCAATCGTGAACATCGAATCAAGCCCAGCGCCGACTGGGACGCACAGAATCTGGGCACCCTTGTCGTCCACTAAGAAACGACTGTAGAGATTGCCTTCGAAGATGAGGATAGGCTGATGCAGTACGTGTGCGGTGATCGGGATACGCGTGCTGAGAAGTGGATGGTCAAGATTAAACCGCACATAAGCCACCAATAGTCGAGGGCAGTGTAGGATCCGATCAGTGGTGTACGCGTGGATGCGCACTGGACTGGCATGTGTGAGTACCCGGATCACCTGTTTCGCCACCTTGGATGACACGGTGTTATCCTCGTCGCTCCCAAGTACGGTCGTGCCAACTGTGAGAATATCCAGCCCGGGGATGTCTGCCATCTCACCGATCGCCACCAGCCGTTGATATGCCACCGTTTTGATCGTAGTGGTCACCATGTCACATGTCATACCCTCTCCGGTAACCAATGACGACACGACCTGCATGCAGAATTTGAATGACAAGTAGTCCAGAACTATCACAGATTTCCCACACGACATCACATCCATACCGTTGACGATGACAGTTGGCCCGTTGATAAGAGATCCACTGAGAGTCACTGGCGGGATCTTTGCAGGCGTCAGGTCGGCCAATTGAAGTAGCTCATCAATACCCATTACGTCATCATCTACCTCGGAAGGGGTGGGATAGTTCAGCTTAACCAATGCGAGGCTCGCGGATTCTGGATGCTCGCTCGCCCATTTCCGTAGCCACTCGTCTGCCATCAAGGCCGCCAGAAATTCGGTCTTGCACGAACCCACCCAAACCTGTTTAGTCTTTGACCCGGGGGGTCGGATACGGACATGGAACATACCCGACGGGGTGCTGTAAACACACCGGGCGGTCGTGTGAGGCTTGATGCGATGATCCGGGGGTGTGGTTTTCCGGATACGAGGCTTGATCATTTTGGTAATTTTTGGGTATTTCTAAAGGCGGGGTTTCGGCGGATTTATGAGTCGAATCGGATACGGGTCGAATTTATAGGTTTTTACGCACGGTCCACGTTGCCACGTCCACGCTGTCACGATATCGACCGAGGAAAAAAAAACGGGAAAAAAACGGACCGTAGAATTTTAGATATTATAAATTTACAAAGATCTGGATTCTGGAGATTTCCTAATTCTGCGACTATTCGATCCGACGGCGGAACATTGTCTGCATCAGATCTTCTACGGAAAATGAGACAATCAAATTGCGACGCATTGTACCCCCCTGTCCGTTGGTCCCAGCGATCAAATCACCCACATATGTAATTGGAAAACTGCCCGAATCGGAACCAGATGACCGTCCGCGAAAGGCCCCCCCCTCTGCGCTCGTAAATTGCTCCAGGATAAACGTCAGATCAATATCCACGATGGCACACAGCTCGCCCCGGAGCTCGTTCATTTGGATGTCAGTGAAGACGGGCAAGACACCCGCTGATGGAGGAATGTTCCGGGTCGCCGGTGGAATGTTCTGGGTCGCCGGTTCGACATACCCGGGGAGAATTGCGCGACGGGTGGGTGTACGGGGCATCGAAAAATCATACCCAGCGGGTTCGGTGTGCGCGGGTGCCACGCGAGGGGGGGTCATGTAAATCACCTCCACGTCATCATCATGTAACTCGGGACGGGGGGGGGACTGTGGGGGCGAGGACATCCGACTGTACGACCTGAGATCTGGACCGTTGCTTTCTGATGTAATGCGCCAGTCGTCCGATGTGTACCCAGTAGCAAGGAACACGTGCCATGACAGGGGGATCCCATCGGGCCACGTCGACCCGTTGAACAGCAATGCCTTCTCAGATTTAACGGTCAACTCGATCGACGAACGACAATTAGGGCAGTTGACATCGCACGGTCGTACCCTCTCGCTGTTGGCGATGATGTAAGAGACGATGCAGCCAGGATGGAATAGATGGGCACACGTGTCCTGTGTTGCTTTGAAATACGTGGCACCATTTTCGTCATCAAATTTCTCCAGACAGATCGTGCATATAGATTCTGGATCAGCGCCTTCTGGAAGTACCGTCGGCCAATCATGTGCCGGCACGGCGTCACCGATCAGTGTAAAAACCTCAGCCGGTAGATCGCCAGGGAATGTATCCTCTGGGTCCAGGGAACGGATCCTCGCAGGGACCCCTGGGTAAATCTGCGTGCCGAATCTCCCCCGCACATTCCTCGGGTTTAACCCCCGCCGCGAGGCCCGGCGAGACCCGTCGACCCGCGGGGTCCAGTGAAAATCAGTACCAGTAACTCCCCGGGTGATGGCGTGCCTCACGTGATAATTGCAGACGGGAAACCCGCGAATGAACCGGGTACTGAGTCGACCACACCGATGCCGTGCGTTTGGTACTCCGGGTTGATCCAACAGTTGGTTTGCAACCACGCGCGGGGTGTTGAGGTTGTACATGCAATGGTTGTCAGGAACGGGTGGTGCCGGTATAAAATTGGGCGAACGGTTCTCCATGACTGGTAAATTTGTGACGGTTCTGTCGAGGATTTCAAAATTTATACAAAAATGGACATGTACAAGATCATTCAAACGGTCCACGGGTCATTTAGATCTTTCCACGGGTTCCGTACAATTTTATTAGATACTTCCACGGTTCCGGTACTTCTACGGTTTCAAAAACGAAACCGTAGACCAAACCACGACGTGGACGCACCGTACATCTGAACCGAATTTTTTTGTTTTTTTACAGGCTTAATTGCAACATTAAATTCAATTACGAAATTTCCCGTTTTTTTACCGGCTTAATTGAAACGTAAAATTCAATTAGTCAATTGGATCTTATCTCGACATTGGTACTGGTGTACGTACTAGTGGACCGATGACGCGCGCGAGAAATGTGCCAAATTTTACGGTAATCTTGACAAATCTTGATGACGACAGCCAAAACGTTGCGTACCAAAAATGCGACTGGTTTCTGATTGGGTCTGATCGGTGCCACGAGTACAATCGGGCGTCGGAATCGAACCCGGGCCGGATCACTCACACGTATAAGACACACACACATGCTTATTTTGACATTTTCAGCGACAATAACTATTTTCAGCTACCGGTGCGTGTCAGGTTTGTATATCGCAAGGGCGTTTCGTTGTTCGTACTTTGTATCGTTGGACATGGCATCACCACAGGAGAAGATATGCACGGTCGCCAATGGGATGGCGTCGACGCTGGGGCCGGTGTCGGTGTTGGCGCGCCCACGCGCGGTTGATCGCCTCGGCCCGAAGAACCGATGGCAGAAGCGCCACACTGCCTCGAACATCACACTGGTTGCGACACGACGCGCGCGCTCTTTGCGCAAGAACAATGTCAACAACATCACATCTGTGGGAATCATGCCCATCGTGCCAGAGACTGGGCGCGAACTGCATCACACCATACTGGGCGCACCTTGGAACGTGCAACCTGTTTTCGGCCCGCTCGCGCCTTTACCTGGTGGTGTTTTTGACAACACCATGTGCACTGGGTGTGATGAACTTCTCCATGTTAATCCCGCGCCCTTGTCGCTGGGGCCTGTCGGATCTGGTACTTATTACATGTGCGGCGAGACGATCGACCTGAACGCGCCCTTCTCCCCTCTGGTCAGCATGGACTTTTTGGACGCTGACCCTGATGTTTCGGCAGTCGACATGGTGCACACACTTGATGCGCCCAACGCTGCCGTCGATGGTCTCATCGTTCTGGGTGACACTAACAACGTGCCGATCATACTGGGATCTGACACTGACATCGATAGCGACGATGAACCTGTTTGGCCTGTCATTACTCTGGACCATGGCGACAACGATGTTCTGGGCGACACACCTCGTCCGCCATTAATGGCGCCCGCGTCCGCCATTAATGGCGCCCACACCATCGACCTGACTGGGACACCCGATGACTGGACCATCAATCTGACGGCCGAGGATCATGAATGGCTGGATGATGTGCCACCTGCTCCCATCCAGATCCCGGGCACCCCCCCAGATTGCCGCAGACGTCGTCCTCGTTCCACATCACCTGTTGCTGATAGGAACGTCCGCCGTAGGATCTCTTTCTAGTTGTAAATTTAATATAACCTGATTTTAGTTAGGGGGGTGTCGTTGGCACCCCCCACCCCTTGTATACCCACCTACCAACCTGCCTTACCTTACATCAACATCTCCAATGCATTGTATACCTACCTGCTTACATCCAATTAGAGGTGTACATAGATGTAACGTTACTGGTAACGATATACAACGTACCGTTACGGTGTATTATATTACTATTAAATTACGCAAGTGTTACGCACTTACGTTGGTATCATCCCCTCCACCCACAGATTGGTTGAGGATTGAAGATCTTTATTTACATGCTCTACCCCGGTACCCTTATGATCAAACCACTTGTTATCAAATGGGTTTAACGGGTCTACCGTACCGGGTCTAACAGCATCCGCACCCGCCTCCTCTAACCGACTGGTCCACCCAACCCGATGGGAATTCTCCTCCATATGCTCCCGGGCCGATTCCGAGAATATACCCACAAAGGCCCCGGCCGCCCACGCGGAGGCTCTCTGGTCAGCCCCGGGTGTGTACGAATCGATCTCGGTGTATTGGGCATCGTCAATTAGGGCCCCCGGGTCTAGACCCATGTCCGCCATCATTCCCAGAATCGGGTTGTCCAGCTCAAGACCATCCATTATAGCCCGATGGAACCCGGAAACCTCCCCCGGGTTATCGCGGGCGTGGTCGTACGCGATCCTAGCCGTGTCTGCTACAGATCTGACCAGGGTATGCGTGCCCCACATGTCACCGTACGGATGTATCATACCGTAGAGTTTGCCATAATATGCACCAATGGCAGCACCCGTCAATCGGAGCACGGTCTCTGCTGTCGACTCCTTGTCCGTCGGATTGAAGAAAAGTCCATCGGTGGTACGTGTCGCATCGTCACTGTAAAAGTTACCCTCTAACGTGTGAGGACTGTACCCCTTGTGATTTTTAACCCATGTAGTCTCACGCGCGTGCGTAGGATCAATGCTGTCCTTACTCGTCGTACCATTGGCATGGTCTATCAAATGAACTTGTAAAAAAGACACCGGATCAAGCTCCGTGGAATATATGTGAGTGTTTTCAGACGGGTTTTGCATATAATCCTTGGTGCGTTTCCCGAATATATCTTTGTGACCGATGGCTGCGTTGAACACGAAGGACTCTAACCCATTTGACTCGGCTACGTACATCGCAATCCCACCCCCTAAACTATGCCCCGTTACATCGATATTATGACCGCCATCGTCGTACTTAGCTTTGACCCTTTCCATCAACGCCATACTACTCTTGTATCGCGCGGTGCTTCGCTCCTTGCCTACAAAAATGGCGGCGTCTGTTTTTATATCACTCGCGTTGGTAGTCCCTCGATACGAGACTACAACCGCACCGGTCGTTTGATTAACAAATACACTGGCATTAGAGTCTGACAATGTAGCATCCATGACAAACGACGCGGTCTCGTTCATACCGTCCAAGATGTGTCGACGCCCCTTTTTATCATCAAAATGATAGGCAGCATCAGCTAATCGAGCGTATTGATGCTGTGCGATCGTTTCCATTTAATATATTATGTACACATAAATACACTGTCTCTTTTAAAGCACGATGGGTCCGTGTTTAGGAGGGGTCCATCGGTTCGTCATTTTTACACCATCCTTCCTCCCTTTCTCGTACAACCAATAATGCTCGCGTCTTAGGCAAGTGTCTGTGTGTGTACTACTGTCACCGGCCTTGCGCGGGGTATACAAACCATTGATGGGGAGACGGTACGCGGGATCGGGACGCATGGTTGTTGTACACATACCCGCACTGTAAATCTTTAATGCAGATACCTACTTTAAGAATAGTATATCATATTGGATATAATACAATAGCAATGGCTGTCGTTGTCCCTAGCGTGTCCACCGCATGTGTCGCTGCACCGTCGATTGGTCCATGTCACCAATATCTAACGCTTCATACGGACACTCCGTCCCTCGTCGACGATCCAATGGACACGTCCGATGATGACGTGTCGGATCCGAATGATATCTACAGTGACCGTCATCCATGGGATAATCGCCAGCTGACTCGACAAGGCGCAGTTGGTGCTCAGTGCTTCATGTCATACCAATCTACCGAATGAAATAAAAATTGCCATCCATATCTCGCCGGAAGCCTTCCTGTACCTCGGCGACTGGGCTGACTGGTGTGGGATTTATCCGACGTGTCCTTTTTGTGACCGTTGCTACAGAATCTTCAGGTGTACCGACATCATCTCCGTCATCCGATACAGATCGCTGACGCTTGGGCGCGGGCTGCTTACGTGATCGTGGTTTACGTGTCACAACGGGTGTACTCGGCACTGGCTCGCTAGGAGCAGTGTCAGCATTGGCTGGGGCAATAACATCCACAGGATCAGATACCGGGGCAGTATCCGACGGAACAGGGGGCGTCGGAAGCACTTTGTCAGTGACTGTCGGAGGCAATACATCAGCGACTGGCAATGATGTAGGCACGTCATTGCTGACGGGTGTATTTTTCTTCTTTAGCTCGCGTCTAATCTCTAAAGCACGTTCACGCGCCCTTTTCAAATGCGCCAATCGAGCTTCGCTTGGGGTATACGTGCGCTTAACAGGTTCGGATGTAGTTGCAACATCAGCCACATTAGCCACGTCAGCCACATCAACCACGTCAGCGATGGGGGCAGACATAGTCGACTGGATTTCGCCACTGGTCTGAACAACGATAACTGGTTTGCGAATAGGCATGACTCTTTATATGTTACAATAATATCGACAGTTTGGTTCCTGTAAGTGACATCTATAACTTAAAATTCTTTCGCCTAAACCCAGACCGTACATAAACCATCTCCGCGGTTTCGGGAGAATGTTTGTTATCCTCGTCAAATTTGAGTATCTGTTCCCGGGTGTGGTCCGGGTGGTGATGAAACCATGTCGCGCAGCTGGGGCGCAATATCTTTATACCGATGGGGGTGGTCTTTGGTGTGATCCATTTAATACCCGTCATCTGACGTGGACGCATTGCCGCATCGATCACTTTGGCGGTGATCGAATCGCCAAGTGGTTTATCGTGGGAATGGACTTGATGAAGTAGATATTTCCTATTAGGCACCGTCTCCAGTTGATGGTTGATGATATCGATTGTCTTCTGGTCCAGTTTGAACTTGTACGGCGTCCATCCAAACTTTTTCTTGTTATTCTTGAACTTGTTGAGGACAATCACACCGGTCGCTACTGTGTAATAATTGGCCACCTTCTTGTCGATCGTCGAACCGTTGCCGTAGTCCATCAACACCTTGCCATAATCGTCGCGCGTGTATACCAAGGTGTCACCGAACAGCGAACAGATCAAGTGATTCTGAGAGTTTTTCAAATTCGCTTTCTTCGCGGCATTTGACTCGCGATACCATTGAGCCGCTCGCATGACGTTTACATAATCCTCAAGATCCTTTGCCGCTTGTTCATCAAACTTTTGAATGTTCTTCGATCTATTGTTCAAGTTGATACCGTGTTGGGTGTACCCATAAATGATGTCATCGGTGTGGGGGTCCACTGCCAGTTGATATTCGAGATTGTACTTCTTCAGAGTACTAAAGTGATTCCACACGTCTTTACCGCTACCGTTCCTTGCGTAGCTTCCGACGGACAGTATACCTTCCTGCATCAATGCGTGATGTTTTCTGATTGCCTCGAGGACGTCGATTTTTAAGTAAACCTCTGAATTGACGTCTAGATTGGCATATTCTGGCACAATCCCGAGAAGCATGTGCAGTTTAGATTCGTAAGCCTTTTTCGTTTCCGGGAGCCAATGATCGATCGACACCTTTGCAATTGCGTCAATATGTTTCCAGACAGGCCACACCATGTTGATCCTGACACCATCAACCTCTCTGTTCATGACAATATTTGTCAGGTTCGCATTCATTGGTCGATAACACGTGGGACATTCTTTGCGCACTTCGTCTGCCTCTAGCGGGTACTGGTAATTGTTTCTCTCGTCATCCAATACCACAACAGGCCGTCGCACATTACGCCGGACGATAGGGGTACCAGGCACATCAACACCCTCGTTGTAATTTAATACACGCGGCGCAAGTCGCGCGGATCGTCTGCGCGTTTCGTCGCGAGGTGTTTCCGCGAGCGTGTCGCGTATAACAGCACGTCTATTCAACGGAGTCACGGGCTCGATTCCGGCACGTGCTAGGTTTATCGAAACAAATCCATCAAGTCGGTCAAATTCTTCAAGTGCGTCGACAAAATCATCCGATTCGTTATCTGATTCCACAGGCGCAATTTCTAGTCCCCACGAAGGCATTGTTGTACGTCCGTTGATGTCGCTATTATAATATTACAATAGATGTTACAACTATATACAAAAATATACCAATGATCAAGTGCATGCTAAACCATCTCCTCCTCGTCACCATGTATATCTGTCATCATCAGGATCGGACCAGCCTTCGCAACCGCCTCGTCATACTCGTCCACGTCATCTTGCTGGAAACTAAACCCAGAATATCCGAAATCCCGCAGATCGGGTAGACTGACAACCTCTAGCTGGATCAGGTTGAGTGTGAGGCCGAACTGCTTATTCATGAACCAGACGGGTGCAAACTCGACAATTGCCTTGACGGTTGCGCCCGAGACAAAATTGGTCATGTCAAATGACTTCTTCTCCGAATCAAATGCCTGCAGGTTGAATGTACCATCCCGTGCATTTGTGCGAATCTTGCACTTGGTCGTGGGCATGTATTTATCAGCCTGCTTGGGTAGCTTCAACAACGGGCGGTACAATTCGGTCACGACATCCTTTGAAAGCGACTTGCCAAACCACGCAATCGAATTCTCAACACCGAGGGTGATCATCTTGTTGTCGATCCCATCAATTAGGTTCCGGAAAGTCGCGACACGCGGGTCGGTCTCGAGATGTCTGTACGAAAGGTCGATGCTGTACTTGATCTGGCCATTCTCGGGTGTATATTCAGAGAGTCCAAATGGTGTCGGCATGGCCGGGGTTTGCATGAAGATGCTCCGGTTCCGGTTGTAGAGGGGGGCCACGCTCTTACCACCCATGCGATTCTTGGTGACGACCCCCATGGTGAGGGCATCTAGGTCAAATTCTCTGTAAAGGATCGTGGAGTTGGTCATTTTAATTGATAACGAGAAAATGAAGAAATAAGAGTGTGCGATTAATAATTTACCCGATCGCTTTGTATTTATGCGATTTTTTTCGATGCACGTGATACATGCCCGCCATGCACGTCGTGCATGTATCGTATCTGATCACTCGGGATCCAATTTGTCCGGTCACAATCTATTTCCCAAGATGACGTGTGTCCACTGCGGACCCGTGTACGAATCTGTGTTGTACGACGACTTCGTCACGGGTGATACGATATGTACAACGTGTGGATATATACTGGACAGATCATGCGCGATGTTCGCATGTGATCGGGACCACGAGGTGGTGGACGATATACCCAAAAATGGACCCACGCGATCGACACCGATCCCACGGGATAATCGGATAGTATCGCCCCGTTTGTTATATAGTCACATCCTAAAGTCGATGAGTAGATATCTCGTAGATTTAGATAGGCAATCGATCGCGCTGATGCAACAAATATGCGTACGAGCCGTCACGAATAAACCACATATGGTTATGAAGAATCCGTCAACCATTGCACTGGCTGTTTACGTGATATGTAATAAACCTGCCGGGACATCTAGGAAACGAAGAGCAATCAGACAAGATCCGCTTATTTGTAGAGTGTGTGCCCAAATGGGAACGACACCATGGAGTGTGTCAGATACCATCAAGTTATTAGAACAAGATCCAATTAGAGAAATATGTGTGTAACAATGTGTAAATCTGATCCAATGGAAAAATATCCACTGTTATACGCATCCGCGCGAGATTATCTGAAATTCATGCGCGTCGTGTACAAGAACAAACACTCGTTTAATATCTCACCGATTACGCTTATATGTGTGCTTAATGTGAATAAATTTGACGTGGACACGTTCCGAAGACAATTTGACGATACAAAGACATTCATGCGGATACAATCGACACCTCTAAGCAAAAAGAAACGTGTGTTTTATAATCAAATTAGTATCCGATACGCTGATATGTCTAAAAAGTCAATCAAATTGTTCTCGAATGGTAAAGTGCAGATAACCGGACTGTCTTCACATATAGAATGCTATGAATTGATGGAGTATCTATTACGTCTAATTCGACGCGTGATGAACCAGCCGAATATCCAATTAGAGGATCATTATATCGCGATGATTAACGGTAACTATCGGATACAATCACGACCCGTTCAAGGAGACAATACGATCATAGATTTGCACCGGTTACTTTCTGTTATAAATAAACACGACCGGATCTTTGCTACATATAATCCAGAAAGTTATCCAGCAATCAACGCAAAGTACACAAATACGGTCACCGGTATCCGTACATCCATCTTTATATTTGGGACGGGAAGTGTGGTCATAAGCGCCGCTAAAGCCATCCATCATCTACAAGAGACGTATGAATATCTCACGGAGTATATCTTCGCGGAGTTCGCCCTGGAGCATCCACTCGCCTTGTCAATTAAAGGCCCCTACATCCACGGATACCCCGCCAGTCAATATATGTCCGCAGTTGGGTACAGAGAAGCGTAGTGGATTGTATCATACGCATGTGCCGGTTACGTTCATCGTCGCCGATTGTCCGTTCTGCATGGTATTTGGAAATGTATTGAACAATCCCGGGAAGATGCCGCTCATGCTAACGACAAATTCTAGAGCATCTGCACCGGTCGCGGGCTGTTTTTTGGTCATGAACCAATACACAGTAAAAGGTGTATGGTAGTGCATGGTATGGGTCGATTATAAACAGCCTAATATGTAGTAGAAAATAGGCATTATTTTCATATAGGTTTAAAACTTTAAACCATACATACCATACACACCATACACCTTTTGTATTATTTTATTCAAATTATTAAGTGTATATTGCTGAGAGCCAATGAGAAGCTGACACGTGGCACTTTTGTCGACGTGGACCAATGAGAAGCTGCCACGTGGCACTATTTTTTTATTTCATGGTGTATGGTTTGAAATCGGAACCATACACCTTTTTCCCAAACCATACACCTTTTTCACTTAGAGATTTGAGACATTGTGCTTGTACAATTCGATACCTATTTGATAGACCATGTATCCTATCCATTCTATGCATGATACCCGATTAGCATTCGACGATATGTTATACGTTTATCGTATAGACGATACATTGATGGGTGTAATGCAAAAACATAGCGACTATGACTATGACAAATATTCATTACAATTAAATATTTACAAATACGTACTGGAGCAGAGTGATGGTGTCACTATCCGGGATATGTTCCTAATACGGGCTGACCAACACGCATCTATCTACCAGAAAACGAATGTATGTAATATGCAAGAGGAAGTACGTCGACTATTTGCACCACTGTCACCTATCCCGTCAATGTTCGTCACGGACGACCCACGATCACCACGTGTGCAGCACGAAGAAGATTAAGTAACGGCTGAATAGAATTATTCAATGTCTCCGAGCTCTTGAATCCCATTAGTTGGACACTGCCGCCATGATCAAACCGAGCAGATCCGCCATTGCTATATTTTAGACCCACGCTGCATATACGACCCTTTCTAGTCCGAACATGCCCATCAAGGACGAAACAAATCGGAGGCGTGATACTAACAAAGTCATTGGACGGTACAAGATGCATCAATTCTTCACACATGCGCCGATATGCTAGTGGGTTTATTGTGTGGGTACTTCCTAGTTTATATATCCCGTTGAGCAGACACAGTTGCCATTGTGCACATGACCCTAGAAATGCATGCAAGACATCGTTCGCATATATGCTAGTAATCACGTCAGATTCCAACCATGCCTCGTACGTAGCATGGTCGGATTTGGATGCATAATATCGCGTACTTCCTCCGCTTATTTTTATTTTTCCATTTTTGAAAATGAATAAACTATATTCGTTATATTCGTTGGTTGTGGTCACAAGTCGCATCCGGATACTCAATGACCCGATCACCCACCCATTACCCGGTTTCACGTCCTGCCCAAGTGACCCGGGTGCATATGCACGTGCGCGTACGAATGTGGTATCAGACGATTCTTTTATGTTTCCATATAACGCGCGCAAATCTATATCTATTTTTTCTGATTGGGTCATGCACTGGAACATCGCAATACGTGGCATTATATTGGTATCCATAATTAAAAGGAATAATCACAACCGGTCGTTTTTTGTTATTTATAATGCATCGAAGCCATGCACGTCGTGCATCGGACATGCACGTCGTGCATTGAAAAAATCCACCGGTGCATTGAAAAAATCCACCGGTCGAATGTATTTAAGATGGATCGTTTCATATATCAAATAACCAACATGAACATCATCCAATTTTGTGAACGGTTTGAAATTAGATGGCAGCCAGTTACATTTCGCAAACAAAACGGCCGAAATCATCTTCCAGGTATCTCATTTTCCAAAGCACCCGCAGTTGTGACCAATCGGGTAGATTCGAAATCATGGCTTCCACGGATGACCGATTATTACGGACCGAGTCAAATTTCAGACACTGAGCTCCGATACAGACAAACAAACTACCCGACCAGTTACGAATTTATCATTTTAGACACCACATCGGTTCAGCAAATAGATATCGATTCACCGGATATTATTGATCGGTTACACGACCCGGTCATCGACGAACTGCTCCGGTCAGGTGCATGGTACCCAAGTGCATCTAAGAGACTCCCGCATATATTTGTCAAGCTACAGAACGCGTCGAGATATAACAAACGGGACGTTGCTAAGGTGTCCAACAAGATCGATATATTGAACGGACAATGGTCAATTGCGCGGGTAAATGAACAGATGATGAACGGTGACATTACCGAGATATCTGTATTATCCGATACCTTCCTCAAGAAATATATACCGGTGGCTACCGATACCCTCCCATTCCATCGAATCCGTAAGCAAGATGTCGAGGTCCCAACGACGACGCCGGGCACGAGTACAGACACGCATATTGGAGACGCTACTGGAGCGATGTCGGTCAGTGAGTATGATACACCGAACGTTTCAGAATTCAGTGGTTATGAAGAGGACGTTGACACAGAGGAGACGGCGTCTGAATCAGTACAGAATAATGCGACGACGTTTGAAGTGAACCTACTTTTAGATATGCTCGACACTTCGCGTGTGATTATATACAGCCAGTGGATAGATGTCGGGATCGTACTCAAGTGTATCGGATCGGCTACTGATTCGGACGGGCTTATGTTTGACAATTGGGTGTCGTGGAGTCAAGCAGCACCCGCGTTTGATCACGCGACATGTGTGTACAAATGGGGTACATTCAACCGGGTAGACATGACTATTGGGTCTCTTCGGCACTGGGCAAAGCAGGACAGTCCTATCGCATACGCGCGTCACATACGAACCGTGCAAAGGGAAATGGTGCGCGATCTGGACGAGTTTACAGATTACGATTTGGCGACATTTGCGAAGACTGCGTTCAGTGACCGGTTCGTAGCTGTCAGTTTACCGGGTGGCAAATATGAATGGTACGAGTTCACGGGGCATCGCTGGGTCCCGATGGGGCAGACACCAGCGGCATTACTCTGCTTATTCTCGGAAGAGCTGTATGATTTATTTCTGAAAGAATGTGCGAGATGTGAGGGCCTCGTGGAAAGTCAGGCTGGTAACATACGTACACCGACCGCTGCTGATTTGAAAAAGCTCACTGTATCCACGCGCGTGGAGGAACTGAAGAAAATTTGCCAGAAATTACGAACCAACGCGTTTAAGAGTACACTCCTGAAGGAGTGCAGTGTGGTATTTTACGACTCGACGTTTATGCGCAAATTAGATGAATACCACCACCTCTTGGGATTTACGAATGGTGTGTTTGATCTGGACGCGATGGTATTCCGAGACGGTCGACCCGATGATTATGTTTCATTTTCTACGAATTATGACTACGTGTCCGAGGTGGATGAAACGATTCGTGCCGATCTGCTCTCATTCAAGTCGGATATTATGAGCTCTGACGAGATGATGCATTATCTACTGACATCCGAGGCATATGCGCTACACGGGGACACATGGATTCAGAATATATTCATCCACACCGGGAGGGGTGGTAATGGCAAGAGTGTGAATGGTGTTCTTATGCGCAATACATTCGGCGACTATTTCTACGCACCCGATATCACGATGTTCACGGGCAGGAAATCAATAAGCAGTGGGGGGACAAGTAGCGAGGTCGCAAAGGCAAAGGGTCGCCGATTCATGTTATCTACCGAACCCGAGGCTGGTGACCAATTGCAAGTATCCAAGATCAAATATTTCACCGGTGGTGAGGTGATCCAGGCACGGGCATTGTACAAGGATGCCATCGAATTTACACCACAATTCAGTATACATCTCCAGATGAATCAGGTACCTCAGTTGAGTAATCATGACGGTGGAATCGCGCGCCGTTTGAAGTTCATCCCGTACACTTTCCAGTTTGTGGACAATCCCGTGTTGAGCAATCAGAAACAATTGGATACGAAATTATCGGACCGGTTCAACACAACCGCCTACGCTCAGCAGTTTATGCTCGTTCTGATTGATTACTTTCATCGATTTTTATCTGGCAAGCGTACACTCGTATATCCCGAAGAAGTCGATTTATACACTAGCGAATATCTGGCAGAAGAGGATGTCGTGGGTGCATTCTTGCAGCACGAGTGTCAGCTAACACATGCCCGGACCGACCGAGTGACCGCCTCGGATCTGTTTGCACATTTCCGAAACACGGAGTATTTTCGGGCAGAAATCACACAATCGATGTTCGGACGTAAAATACGGGAGGCGGGCATCAACAAAGCAAGAACAAAGCAAGGGAATGTGTACCGCGGTATAAAATTGGTGTACCAAACCGATATCGATGACGATATAGTTGACGATGATGAGGACATGATCGCGTAAATTATATTATAATTTGCATTTGTTTACATCATCTAGAGTTTGCTATTTGATTGATAATCTACCTAATACACGGACTGAGATCCGGGCTTTTGCTCCTCGTAATGGATAGCACCATTCTTAAACACTAGGTCGTATGCCAACTCGCAAAAGTTAAGCACGACACGAGCTCCAGAGCCATCGGCACCATTGTTGTG
>Ga0307489_10001505_pt1 | contig 15340 bp, 15 predicted proteins | sample SB12metaG_FD_202247 | JGI IMG/M metagenome (GOLD analysis project Ga0307489, IMG submission 202247) | Sea-ice brine microbial communities from Beaufort Sea near Barrow, Alaska, United States - SB 1.2 | ecosystem: Environmental > Aquatic > Marine > Coastal | place: USA: Alaska | collected... | reverse complement strand
AACTACAATTCATGCTCTTTTATTGCGACCCAAGACTTAGGAAAGGTACACGAAAACGGAACGTTTGAAATCATTGGGCGTTTTGATAGTTCGGATATTAGAGGTTGCAATTTAATGGTTTTGTAAATACTATTAAGAAATTCTTATAGAGAAATAATCAATAAACTTCTAGTTACAAGAATTTAGCTGCTTTTTAGCAAATACACTTAAAAAAAGAGAGGCATCTAAACTGTAAAATAAAAAAGAGTTTTAAATTCCTATGGACAGGAATCTATAACTTTTTGAGCCCGATCTCGAAATATAGCCGGATCAATATTAAAAATTATGCCCAAAGTAATCGTGAAAAACGAAGTTATAATAATGGCAAAAATATTCATAATAAATTCATTTTTAATCATTTTTAATCATTTGTGCTATTGTGAGCTTCCCTGTTTAGAGGCTTTACTATAAAATCTGGTAGCAGTATTACCCTAAAATAGATCTTTAAACGTCTTTATTTAGAATAACAATTGTAATTAACGGTGTAACCTTTTCAATAAATTGTATAACAGAATTCCTAAAAATAGAATTAAAATTACAAAATTTTAAAGTATTTTTTTTAATTAATTCATATTTAAATATCTGATTATTATAGTAATAGTGTTTATTACGTGTATTATTATTTGCTTCAGGTACATTTAACATTAAGAATGTTTGTAGTCTACAAAGAGTTTATAATTTTGATGATGATATTAAACTAAAAATATGAGAAGATTTATCTATTTATTTTTTGGTGTTTTAATAACCAATATCACATGGTCTCAAGATTTCCGTGTAGGTTTTGGAGAAACAATAACAACGGTACCTGATGGTCTATTATTTGAAGGAAGTACTGTTTTTATCGATACAGCAGCAAGCTTAGCCACAGCGTCAGATGCCACTGCAAGTCGCTTGTTTATTTTTAATGGCAGCACAACAGGAAACAATTCGTATAAGCGTAATATACATATCGATAATGGGCATTTGGTTTCTGCACCTCATACAAATCAAGACATTCTAGATTTTTTAGGATTTGATCGTAATACACTAACTCAAAGTGGTACAAGAAGTAAGTACCCAAGGTCCAATTACAAAAAATTAAATGTTACGTTTGAACGTTGGACGTTTTATAATAAGATAGTCTTAGGGATTGTTTTATTTTATGGATTGTTAATGTTTTTAGGTTTCATTATTTATAAGAAAAGACGGGGTTTTAAGAAAAAAGAGTCGGCTACAGTCAATAATACGGAAACAATTACTCGTACTCATTGTCGAGAGAATTCAGAGAGTAGGGTTATAGATGCGGAATGCGATGAAATTAAGAAAGATACTGGTAGTAATGATGTGGAAGAACTGGGTGTGAAGCCTTCTTTTTTAAAAAAGGGAAGGAGAAAGCCTGTTATTGAAAAAACTATAACTGTGACAGGAGTTAATAAGGGGGAGAAATTGACAATTGATTCTTCTAAAATTATTTATGTAAAAGCAAGTGGGCATTACATTGATTTATTTTATTTTTCGGAACAAGAAAGAAAAATTAAATCGCGGTTAATAAGAACCTCTATGACTAAGTTTAATATTGATTTAGGGGTAGTTTCTTCTATAATTAGAGTTCACAAATCATATTACGTGGGTTTAAATTATGTGAAATATATTAGAATAAATTCAAAAGGAGGGATTATTTGTTTGACAATAGAGAACATTAAATTAGTTTTAAGTCAAACAAATAAAGAATATGTGAAAAGGCATGTTGAAGTATATTTCAAAGATACAGTAGAAATATACGCGTAGAGATTTATAGAATTAACCTCTATAAATGATGTAATATCTCAGATCTAAAAATATCGAATGTTTCTTTTTAGGATAGTGCTATTCTACTGTATTGGTATTATATTCAGGTATAAATACATGTATAGAGATCAATAGGTAAATACGCATATTCAAGAGTACTAAAAACAACGATTATTACAATTATATATATTCTAAATGCTCGTCAGGAGAAAATACAGTTATTTATTAAAATAATATTGTATAAGTTTCATGAAATTTTATTTCATTACTTTCTTTCAGCTTTGTAATTACGTGATTTTTATTAATTCATTCATGTTTAAATAACTAATTATTAAAACAATAGGGTTTGTTACGTGTACTGTTACGCGCTTCACGCATTTTATGTTTAAATGTTTTTTTTCATCCTTAGATTTACAGTATGAAAAAGGGTAAAATAGCCACATTAAAAATTATGCCCAAAGTAATCGTGAAAAATGATAGTACAAAAATTGCAAAATATTCATACTAAATTTATTTTATTCATTTGTGCTATTATGAGTTTCCCTGTTTTAAAGGTTTTACTATAAAATCTGGTAGCAGTATTACCCTAAAATAAATCTTTAAACGTTTTTATTTAGAATCACAATTGTAATGAGCTTTGTAACCTTTTCAAGAAATTGTACAACAAAAATTTTTAGAAAGAGCGTTAATTTGTATGAGTATAATAAATACCTTTTATTAATATGCAAAGGTATTTGAGTTAAAAAACCAAGATGAAAAAAATAGTAGTAATTATATTTATTTTATGTCTTCAGTTTTCTAATGCTCAGGTAGGTATTGGAACAAGTGACCCAAATAAATCTGCTCAATTGGAAGTATTATCTTCAGAAAAAGGGTTGTTGATACCTCGTTTACAATTAAGTAGTACGGCAGATGCAACTACAATAAAAAATGGAAATGTAGAAAGTTTATTGATCTATAACACAGTTAATACTTCAGATGTAATCAAAGGGTTTTATTATTGGGGAGGTACCAAGTGGAGAAAAATAGTAACTGAATCCATTGTTAATAATTTAATTTCTGAGGATAATACATTAGCCGAAGGAAAGGTGTTTGTAGGTAATGGTTCAGACGTTGGCGCTGCAGTAAGTATTAATGGGGATGCAACAATTGCAAACACAGGAGTATTAACAATAGCAAATAATGCAGTAACTGAAGATAAGATTTCGGACGGTGCAATAACAAAGACAAAATTAATCTCAACGACAACAGTAGCAGATAATGGAAAAGTATTAGGAATAAAAAGTGATGGCACTGGTTTAGAATGGAAAGTTTCTAGTACTGGTGGTGTTTTATATACAGAAGATTTTATACTGGCAAATTCTACAACAACTACATATCAATTAACAAAGCAGGCTTCCGGTGCTACTACTGCTAATAATTTTAAAGTGAGTCTCAATGGAAGTGTTGTTTCTCCATCTAATATAGCTTATGATCCTTCTAACGGTACAAACGGTTCAATAAAAATTACTGGAATCCCAGTTTTTATTTATGATATTGTAACGGTTGTGTACGCAACAAACGAATAATAAATTAATTAATAATAGTATCAAGTTATGAAAAAAATTACACTAACATTATTTTTTCTATTTACCTGTTTTGTTTCTTTTGCACAGGTTGCAACTGTAAAAACAATACGTGTTGTAAACCCAACAACTGCAATAGGTGAGAATATTCCCGTTGGAACTATAATAATAGATGTTTCAACAAATAAAATGTACGTAGCTAAAATTGGTATAGCTAGTTCTGAGACTATAACCACTTCGATTGCTAATTTAGATTTAAAAATTGCTACTTCGTCTATTGTAGATAATTTAACAGCTGGAGGTGCTACGGTTCCGTTATCAGCGCAACAAGGAGTTGCTTTAAATAATTTGATTACTTCTTCTACAGTTGCAGTAACAGATAATTTAGGATCTACAGTAACAACAGATGCATTGTCTGCCAACCAAGGAAAAGTATTGAAAGATTTAGTTGATTTAAACGTTACTACTGCGTCTATTGTAAATGATTTAACAAATGGAGGTGCTGCGGTTCCGTTATCAGCAGAACAAGGAAAGACATTAAAAACTACAGTTGATTCAAAAGTTGCTACTTTGTCTATTATAAATAATTTAACAACTGGAGGTATTGCGGTTCCTTTATCAGCAGAACAAGGAAAGACATTAAATGGATTGATTACTTCTTCTACAGTTGCAGTAACAGATAATTTAGGATCTACAGTAACAACAGATGCATTGTCTGCCAACCAAGGAAAAGTATTGAAAGATTTAGTTGATTTAAACGTTACTACTGCGTCTATTGTAAATGATTTATCAACTGGAGGTGCTACGGTTCCGTTATCAGCGCAACAAGGAGTTGATTTAAATAATTTGATTACTTCTTCTACAGTTGATGTAACAGATAATTTAGGATCTACAGTAACAACAGATGCATTGTCTGCCAACCAAGGAAAAGTATTGAAAGATTTAGTTGATTTAAACGTTACTACCGCGTCTATTGTAAATGATTTATCAACTGGAGGTACTACGGTTCCGTTATCAGCAGAACAAGGAAAGGCATTAAATGCATTGATTACCAATAAGAAACAATCGTATTTACACACAGATACTTTTTCAGAAACAAGTGGTACTGCAAGTGCGCATGCTTTAACAAAAGCAGTTACAGCTACAGCAACAAATGAAGTGAACTTCAAAGTTTCTGTTAATGGAGGTGAAGTGTTGGCAACTGCCATTACATATGATTCTGGTGACAACACAATAACACTATCAGGAATTTCTGTTGCTCAATATGACTTAGTTACTGTGGTGTATACAACAAATGAGTAATAATATTAATTTTAAATATTAGAATTTTGAAAAAACATGTACTAACTCTTTTTATCTTATTTATTGGTGTTGCTTCGTTTTCACAAGCAACACCCGTAAATACGGTTCGAATAGCTAATTCAACAACACAAATTGGAGAGAATGTCCCTGTTGGAACACTAGTTATAGATCGTCTTAACAACAAGATCTACTTAGCTAAAGTAAGTATGTTGAGTACAGAAAATTTAACTTCAGCTGCAGCTAATTTCGAGCTTTTAAATGATGTAGTAAATGACTCCTATGCATTAGATGCTACAACAGCTAATTATACAACAGACTTAACCAAAGGAGGAACCCTATTAGTCAGTCCAGCAGCAGATGATACGGTTACAATCACTTTAACCACAACTGGTGTGGCTATAGGAAAAAGGTATTCTGTGAAAAAAGCAAATAAAACTGATGGTACTGTTAATGTTGTACCCGAAACAGGATTTATAGAAGGTACAACTTCTATAGAAACAAATGTGCCTTATCAAGGTTGGGTTTTGCAATTTGACGGAACAGATTGGCATATCATTGGGCATATTTAAAGAAGATTCAAAAAGAAAAGTGCATCTTATTTTGTTATAATATCTCAGAGCAGATATTTGTATAAAATCAGTTATTACACCTCTCTTACAAAAAGCAGCTGCTTAGTGTATTAAATCAATACTGCATGCTTGATTATTATTATTGTATTTCTCCCTAGAAATTCATGTATAGTTTAGAGCATGCTTTTTTAGTAAATAAAAATAATCATGAAGAAGAATACAACCATTGTCTTTCTCCTTTTTGTTGCAGTGTGCTTTTCACAAACTACAGTGCAATCTAAATTAACAATTTTAAAAGGCACCCAGGTAAGTGTTTTAGACAACTTTAAGATAACCACCACGGCGAATGTTGTGAACGATGGTGAATTAATGTTGAAAGCAAACATTATAAATAATGGCATTGTATCCTACTCACCTGCAAGCACATCTAGCAAGGTTCATTTTTTAGGAGATGATAACCAAGAAATAGGGGGTGCAAACCCATTGTTTCTTTATAATGTGGTGTTTAATAACAACGGTAGTACTTTAAGTGCACCTTTGCAAATAGACAATGATGCAGATTTCACAAAAGGGATTGTGAACAATAGAGATCATGGAGGTACCTTATTTTTTAATGAGCTATCAGATCACTTGAACACTTCCGATGAAAGTTTTGTGGATGGTACAGTGCTTAGAACAGGAAGTTTAGACTTTACTTTACCTGTTGGAACACAGAATACATATCGGCCTATTTCTTTAGAAGGGCTGTCTGCAACAAATTCATTTTCTAGTACTTACTTTTTAGAGAACAGCAATATTGAGTATCCTCATGACAAAAAAACAGATCTTATAGAATTTATTGACACCAATGAATATTGGGCTTTAGAGCGTACCGAAGGGAATGATTTTGCAATCATAGAATTAACTAGAAATGTAGCAACCTCTTCTGCAGAAATTATGAATGCAGATGTAAACAATATTCATATTGCACGTTGGGATGCTGATAGAAATTTTTGGGTAGATGAAGGTGGTGTTGCGGATGCTACTAACGGCTCTATAAAGACAATTACAAACGTTTCTGGGTATGGTATCTATGCATTGGCAACTATTTATGCAGATAAAGTTTTACCTGGAAATGTGGTAGTTTACAACAATCTAACGCCAAATGGAGATGGCATTAATGATGAATTTATCATTGTAGGAATAGAAGAACATCCAGATAATGTAGTGGAAATTTTTAATAGATGGGGTGCCCCTGTTTCTGAGATTAAAGGATATAACAATAAAGAAAAAGTATTCAGAGGTTTTGCTAATGTTGGGCTTACGTTAAATAACTCAGAGGTATTACCTTCTGGTACTTATTACTATGTTTTAACGTATACTGTAGACGGTGAGTCTGTAAGAAAAATTGATTATTTATATATCAACGGCAAATAATAATAATGAAATATACAATTAAAACGCTAGTATTGTTTTTTGTTTTTACACTTGTGGGTGTAAAGTTAAGTGCGCAGCAGCAAACGCAATACACCCAATATATGTATACCCCGTCATTAATAAATCCTGCATATGTTGGTATAGATCAAGTAATGAAGTTAAGTTTGCTACACAGGTCACAATGGGTTGGTGTGAACGGAGCACCTGTTTCGCAGACACTTATGCTTTCTACCCCTTTAGGACAAAAAGTGGGAATTGGATTGAATGTTGTACGAGACCAAATTGGCCCTGCTAAGGAAACAAATGCCTCTTTAGACCTGTCTTATGGTTTGCAATTAAATGATGCTGGATTGAACCTTTCCTTTGGAATGAAAGGAGGCGTACAGTTGTTAAATGTAGATTATACGAAATTAACAACGCAAAACCCTAATGACCCTTCATTAAATGAAAACATTAATTCAAGAATTAAGCCAAACATAGGAGCTGGTATTTATGTATACAACAACGATTGGTATGTAGGGTTTTCTGCCCCTAATTTATTAAGTACCAAACATTATAATAGAGCTTCAGTATCTACTGTAACGAGTGCGACTCACTATTATTTAACTGGAGGTATGAATTTTAATGTGAATGAAAACACGAAGTTTAAGCCTGCTTTTTTAATAAGTAGTGTTGCTGGAGCGCCTACTTCAATAGATCTTTCAGTAAACCTTTTATTTAACAACAAATTTACTACAGGTCTTTCTTATAGATACAAGGCTTCCGTTAGTGGCTTGATAGACTTTAAGGTGAATAGTTCTTTCTCTTTAGGCTATGCTTATGATTTGAGCACTTCAGACATCAGTTATTTTTCTGGAGGTTCACATGAGGTACTCTTAAGATATTATTTTAATAGAGTGCTACGTAATGTAAGACAACCAACTTGGTTATTTTAGAAATAAAAAATGAAAAAAAATAGCACTCTTATTTTAAATTTTGCTTTGTTTTTTATAAACATTTCATTAATGTGTAGTCAAGATGTTTTGTTACGAATAAAACAAGACGCTGTATTATTAAATAATTATCAATTAAAGAAAGTCGCAGTAAATTCTTCTGCTGATGATTTTGGCGTTTTTAATTTTAAGGATACCCTTTATTTCTCATCTAATAGAAAACGAAGACGCGTAACACAACATAGAAATGAAGATGATACTTATTTTTATGATATTTATTTTTCTTCAGTAGACACCACGAACCAAAAAAATAATAAAATTTCGTTTCTAAGTGGTACTGTAAATACAACATCCAATGAATCTTCGCCTTTTATCACTAAAAGTGGTAAAACCATGTATTATACAGCTAATTTGAAGAAAGGCAGACGAATTAATGAAAATTTATCTATTCTTAGAGGGACTAAAAAAAATGGAGTTTGGCAAAATGTAGAGAATTTATCGATCAATGATGAGAAGTATTCAAACGGTCAAGCAGTATTAAATGATGCTGAAACGCTGCTATATTTTGTTTCAGATAGAGATTCAATTGGCGGTTCTGATATTTATGCATCAGCGGTGCATGAAGATGGTAGTTTTGGTATTCCTGAAAAATTAGGAAATAGGATAAACACATTAAAAAAAGAAATATCGCCGTTTGTAACAAAAAATAATGAATTATACTTTTCTTCTAATGGACATGGCGGTTTTGGTGGTTTTGATGTTTTTTATATTGATTTAAATGAACCAGATGCGAAGCCAATTAATTTAGGAGGTGCTATAAATAGTACTGCAGATGATTTTTCTTTTTCTATGATGCGAGAAAAGCCATCTAAAGGGTTTCTAAGCTCAAATAAAGAAGGAAATCTAAATATTTATGAGGTAACAGAACACCATCCTATTAAAAAAATACTAAAGGAAGAGAGAAAAAAATACGATGCTGCCAAACTAGTTGAAAAATATCAGGTAACAGTTGTAGGTACTAAAATTAGATCCCCTATTAAAATTGGTTTTCAACGGGGTACACACAAATTAAATACTGAAGGAAAAGAATTTTTACAGTATTTAATTGATTACATCAAAGAAAACCCTACTGCTGTTTTAGATGTAAACGCTTTAATTAAAAGTAATGGAATTTCTGTCGATTTATTAAATAAAAGAATAAGCCATGTTGTAGATAAAATAAAGGAAAGTCTTAAATATACATATCACTTCAAAATTGAAGCAGAAAAAACACCAACAATTGCAGAAAGTGCAGCAAAAAATAAAACAAATACTGCCTTTTATTTTGAAAATAATTCATCGTATTTAAATAAAATTTCTAAAGAGAAATTGAAGACTATCGCAGAGCAGTTAAATGCAGATCGTACACTCAGAGTAGATTTTTCTACGCATGCAGATAGTAGAGGAACTAGTGATTACAACATGTGGTTAACAAAGAAAAGATTAGAAAACATTAAAAGCTATTTGTTTTCGAAAAATATTAGTAAAAATCAAATTTCAGGAATGGCATACGATGAAGATAAAGTAACAATTAATTGCAGTAGCGATATAGCATGTAACGAGGCTGATCATAAACAAAATAGAAGAGTTAATTACAATCTTTTTAGAGACACTATTCATAATAGTAGCAATAGTAAGAATTAAATACCCGTTTTACTTTATAAATTGTAACGAAAGATACGTTGCAATTAATTGCAAAGCGTCAGCTAATAATATATATAATGAAAACCATAATGAAAACAATATTCAAAACAACAATAATGCTGCTATTACTAATTAGTAGTGGTGTTTATGGGCAGCGTGGTATTGGTACAAACACGCCAGATACAGCTGCTATTTTAGAGTTAGCAAGCACCAGCAAAGGTTTTTTATTACCGCGTCTTACCAAGTTGCAAAGAGATGCTATTGATTCTCCTGTTGCAGGTTTAACTGTTTATTGTATAGATTGTAATAGTGGAGAAATAAGTTTATTTAACGGTTCTACTTGGGGTGTCACGTCAACAGGTTATGTATCTCTATATACTAATGTAAGTTCTGATGATTCTGGAGGTACCTATACTTTTTTGAATCACAACTTAGGTGCAGATACCTCACTAGACCCACATACTCCGGTAAAAGGCCTTAACGGTGATTATTACCAATGGGGGAGATATGCACCTGCCGCTGACACAGATATTATTATAGGTACTTGGGGCGCCCAAGGAGGTAATCCCGATGATGTTGATGGAGGATGGACACCAGTCGCAAAAGGTCCTAAAGACCCTTGCCCTGTAGGTTTTAGAGTACCTAGCAGTGCGGAATGGGTAGCTGTAGATACTTACAATACTGCTTTTAGAACAGCATCACCTTGGGGATCTACTGAATTTGGTAGTGCCTTACATTACGGCCCAGATGCAAACACAAAGCTACTGACTTTGCCTGCTGCTGGCACCCGCTCCAACACCAATGGCGCGCTCAACAACCGTGGTAGCAACGGCGTCTACTGGAGTAGTACAGAGAATAGCAGCGTTGCTTACTACTTAAGCTTCAATAGTAGCAACGTAAGCCTGGCCAATAACTACAATCGTACAAACGGCTTTTCCGTTCGTTGTATCGCAGAATAAAAATTCTATTAATTTATTATTTATATATTAGGCAAGTAGTAGAAAAATGTGGCGGCGTAGCCGCCGCATTTTTTTTTAAAAGCCCTATAAAATGAGTATTAAAGAAAAACTAGCGAAAGAAGATGGCACGCATATGTATTGCTATAAGCAAGGTGCTTTTTGGGTGTGTTATGAGCAAAGTGCTTATATAGTAAGTCTAAGTAAAGCTTATAAACCTAGCAAAAAATGGATTAAAAATATAGCACAAGAAGTGGTAACTATTGGTTTTCCTAATACGGCATTACAGCAGTGGGTGCATGAGCAAGGCGTTAAACCGATTATAAGTACAGAGGTTTTAAATGTATTTGAATGGGGTAACACTTTTGTAGCTGAAGGGTACGTAAAATGGAAAAATGCCATTGTGCTAAAAGAAAATAAAACAACGTTACATCGTATGCATATAGAAGAAGAAGTTAGAGGTTTTCCTTTAGCTACAAGTACGCCAACAGATGCATTTTTGTTTTTACACAGCTTGCAATTAAAAATTAAAAATGCTTAAATTATGGCGCTATATAATCAGTTACCAGTATATAAAGCCAGTTATGATCTATTGTTACAGCTCTTTCAGATTTCTAAAAATATGGAAAGAGATTATAAATTTACCTTAGGAGAGAACATAAAGAATGAAGCTACTACACTAATCATACAAATTTATAAAGCCAACACACAACAAGATAAAAGAGAATTTTTGCTATTAGCAAAAGAAAAAGTAGAGGTCATACGTTTATTATTAAGAATTTACAAAGACTTAAAACAACTATCTGTGCAACAATATGTAACAGTGTCAGAACAATTAGAAAGTGTAAGCAAACAAGTAAACGCTTGGTATGCTTCACAAAACAAATAACTACAAAATAAAACAGCACTTATAAGGTCAGAGTTTTAAGCAATACTGTATTGTTTAAAAGCGCACCAATTAAGTTCAGTAGAACACCTATATAGGTAAAAGCGTCTAGATAAAAAGAGGTACTAATAGGTAAAGACAACAGTTTCTACGAGTAATGCTAGGTGCCTGCTGCTGGCAACCGCAACAACACCAATGGCGCGCTCAACAACCGTGGTAACAACGGCAACTACTGGAGTAGTACAGAGAATAGCAGCAATGCTTACAACTTAAACTTCAATAGTAGCAACGTAAACCCGGCCAATAACAACAATCGTACAAACGGCTTTTCCGTTCGTTGTATCGCAGCACTTAATACTAAATGTTGTTTTAATTTTGAGTTACTATTTTATTAACAGAATGAATCAATTAAAAATAAACCTATTTGAAGCCTACTATAATGCTAGAAAAAACAAAAGAAACACGCACAATCAGTTACGCTTTGAAATAAACTACGAACAAGAACTTTTTAAACTCTATGAAGAAATAAAAAATAAAACGTATAAAGTGGGTAAAAGCATTGCTTTTATTATAAACAAACCTGTTAAAAGAGAAATTTTTGCAGCAAGCTTTAGAGATAGAGTAGTGCACCATCTTATTTTTAATTATATAAACCCTATAGTAGAGCCACAGTTTATACCCAATAGTTATAGCTGTAGAAAAGAAAAAGGTGCGTTGTATGGCATAAAGCAAGCCAGTAGTTATCTAAAAGAAGTTTCAGACAATTATACCAAAGATGCTTATATTTTAAAATTAGATATATCGGGCTATTTTATGAATATAAACGAAGATTTGTTGTGGCATAAACTTAAAAAAATGATTCCAAAATCTAAATTTAACCAATCTATTAAGCTTACAACTAACAATAAAATGGAGGAAGATATAGATTTTGACACCCTATTTTTTTTGCTAAAGGAGATTATTTATAACAACCCTGTATTAGGTTGTAAAATTAAAGGAAATTTATTAGACTGGGATACTTTGCCAGCTTCAAAGAGTTTGTTTAAGTCTAAACCTAACTGTGGTTTGCCTATTGGTAATTTAACGTCTCAGTTGTTTAGTAACGTGTATCTTAATGATTTAGACCATTATATACAAAAAACGCTGAACCTAAAATATTATGGCAGGTATGTAGATGATTTTTTTATTTTTACAAATAATACCCCAGAACTTAAAAGCTTACTACATCATTTACAGCAACATATAAAAATTAATTTTGGTTTGCAAATTCATCCCAAAAAAATATATCTACAGCATTATACCAAGGGTATGGCGTTTTTAGGAGCCTATATAAAACCGTATAGAATATATATTGGTAACAGAAGCAAAATACAATTTAAAAATAAACTTTCTAAAATAGCTACTTATTTGCAGCAAAATAATGTGATCTTGCAAAAAACAGCACATCATATGGTATCTGTAACCAATTCATACCTTGGTTTATTAAGTCATTATAATACCTATAACCTTAGGCACAAATTGCTCTTTTCTAAGCCCCCTTGCTTGTTATATAAAATGGGGTACTTTAATTCGAACATCAAAAAAATAATACTTTATAAAAACCTTAAAAAGCAACACAATAAATACCTCTTAAGATGATAAAAAAAATACTAGTACCACTTACTTTGTTTATTGCCATAAATAGCTTTTCTCAAGCTGTTTCTATGGATTTTCCTGCCTTTGCAGGTAAAACCTACGATTTTATTATTTTTCAGGGGAGCCAACAAGAAGCGATACAACAAGATACCATACCCGCTAACGGTAAGTTTACCTTAACCATACCAGCAAAATTTGCACCCTATACAGGAATGAGCCGCTGGTTAATTACAGGCACTGCACAAGGGGGTGGTTTAGACATGGCAATACCTGGGCACAATTTTTCGGTAACTTGCCTAAGCGATACCCCAGATATTAACAATATTGTCTATACTGGTTTTAATGCCGTAAACGAACTAAACAGCCTAAACGCCCAGCAACAGCAGATCATAGAAAAATTTGCAGTTGCAAGTAAGGCTTCGGTTTTATATGCAAAAAATAAAAAGCTCTATAAAATTTTTAATAAAGAAAAAATAAAACAAAAAGAAGCGTTCGAAAACTTTAACAAACAACTAAAGAGCAACCCTAGTTTTAATGCCCGTTATTTACCCATCGTAAATCTTACAAAAGGCATACCGCCGCATTTAACAACTAATGAAGACGAAAAAGCAGGGATCTATAACCAATTTATAACGCAAGAATTAAATTTTAATGATTTATATGTATCTGGCCATTGGACTGCTATTATACGAGATTGGGTAGGTTACCAAAGTAACGTAGTAAATGATATCGCCCAATTTGTAAAAGATTTTAAATTGATAAGTAATCGAATAACCAACCCAACGCAGTACACCGATTTTATAGGGAAACTTACCTATTACTTAACCACGTATGGTAAAGATAATTATGTAGCCGCCATTGCAAATGCTGTGGTAGGTTCGGGTAAAGTGAATGCGTATGTGGGCAGTTTGCAAGTGTACATAAAGGCTATAATGGGTAAGCAAGCTCCAGATATCGTTATTAAAGAAAATGTAGGGTCAGAAAAAGAAGTGAAGCTTGTAAATACCCTTTTAAAAACAGACGCTTTCGCATCTAAATACAGTTTGCTATTGTTTTACCAATCTGGTTGCGAGCCTTGTGAGGCTGCTATAGAAGGTTTAAAAAATAATTATACTATTTTAAAGGAAAAAGGGATTCGTATAATTGCACTCTCTGCAGATACAGACCCACAGGTATTTAAAGACAACGCAACAGCATTTCCATGGAAGGATACGTATTGTAATTTAGAAGGTTTTAAGGGTGTTAATTTTAAGAGTTATGCAGTAACTGGCACACCTACAATGTTTGTCTTAGATAGTAAAGGCATCTTGCTCAAAAAAATAGCGACTATAGAACAGTTATTAACTTGGAGTGAAAAGTTATAATACCGATAAAAATTTAGACTTAAAAAGTACTTGATTGCAGTATACGCCCCGCTACCGCACGATTGTATCGTGTGGCATAACAAATATTAATAACCCCGCTACCGCACGATTGTATCGTGTGGCCATAATAAATATTAATAACAAAATCCCCGCTACCGCACGATTGTATCGTGTGGCCATAACAAATATTAATACCCCCGCTACCGCACGATTGTATCGTGTGGTCATAACAAATATTAATACCCCCGCTACCGCACGATTGTATCGTGTGGTCATAACAAATATTAATAACAAAATCCCCGCTACCGCACGATTGTATCGTGTGGCCATAACAAATATTAATACCCCCGCTACCGCACGATTGCATCGTGTGGCATAACAAATATTAATAACAAAATCTTGTATAACGTAGGTTTTGTACTTATATATAATGCAATTAGTATATTTACTAAATAATCTAAAATAGTATGCGTGAGCAGAAATTATAAATTTCATAATCCAGAAGGTCTTTATTTTGTAAGTTTTGCTGTTGTAGGTTGGCTAGCTGTATTTACTAGAAATACATATAAAGATTTGTTTATAGAAAGTTTAGTTTTTTGCCAAAAAAATAAAGGGTTAGAAATACATGCTTGGTGCATTATGACAAACCATGTACATTTAGTGTTTAGAAGTATAAAAGGGCAGAAACCAGAATTATTAATTGGAGATTTAAAAAGATTTACAAGTAAAATAATTGTAAAAAGCATACAAGAAAACCCTAGAGAAAGCAGCAAAGAATTTTTATTAGACTTTTTTAAAAAAGAAGCAGAAAAAAGTTCTAATGTACAAAACTACCAGTTTTGGAGGCATGATAATAAACCAATTGAACTTTGGAGTAATAAGGTGATACAACAAAAAATAGAGTATATTCATAATAACCCAGTAGCAGGAGGTTTGGTATATAAAGCCGAAGATTATGTGTATAGCAGTGCATTAGATTATGCAGACGAGAACGGATTAATTGAAGATATAGTAGTATTTAGAATGTTTGATATTTAAAGATACTAAACCACACGAAAGGATTCGTGCGGTATCTGCGGCATCTGGGTTTTGACAATTCAGATATTAGAGGTTGTAATTTATTGGTTTTGTAAGCGTTTTAGTTTTGCACCGACAAAACAAAAAACATACGTGATGAAGGGTTTTATAACAATTTTACTGATGCTATTTTCTGCTACTTTTTTTGC
>Ga0307489_10001504_pt1 | contig 15341 bp, 13 predicted proteins | sample SB12metaG_FD_202247 | JGI IMG/M metagenome (GOLD analysis project Ga0307489, IMG submission 202247) | Sea-ice brine microbial communities from Beaufort Sea near Barrow, Alaska, United States - SB 1.2 | ecosystem: Environmental > Aquatic > Marine > Coastal | place: USA: Alaska | collected... | reverse complement strand
TTTTTCGCAGCCGTTAGAGCAGCGTTGAGTCCCGCTGGACCTGAACCGACCACAAGCACATCGCAAAATGCGTGTACTTGATCATAGCTGTCTGGGTCAGCTTCGCGAGAAGCTGTTCCCATTCCCGCGGCTTTACGAATGATTTTTTCATACTGCATCCAGATAGCAGTTCCCTTACACCATTCAAAAGGCCCTGAACGTATAAAATTTGGCCCCATAAAAGTCTTGTAATAAAAACCCGCAGAAAAGAACCGACCCAGCAGATTATTAACCACACCAAAGTCGTGGCGCACACTCGGCCAGGCATTTTGTCCATTAGCAACAAGGCCCTGGAAAAGCTCTTGTAACGTCGCTTTAACATTAGGTTCATGCCGACTGCCGCTACCGATTGAGACAATAGCACCTGACTCTTCAACGCCCGCTGACATAATTCCTCGGGGTCGATGATACTTAAAGCTACGGGCTAATATTTGTTCGTCGTTCGCCATCAAAGCTGACGCTAACGTATCTCCAGCAAAGCCTTGCAGCGATTTTCCGTCCCACGTAAAAGTAACGGGGCGAGTTCGGTCAATATTGCCGCCCGTTTCCAGGCGTTTAGCTGTCATAGACCTTTCTCCAACACTTTTGCGTATCCTGGATGGGCGGGTCGTACTGAATGAATTTCATGCGTCAAGGTGTCACGCTCAATCAATAACCACATGCGACAGCCATTAAGGTGTTGCCATGTTTCAGTCTGTATTCCACAGATGTTCTCTCGTAGGAAAACCGCATCGTGCCAAGCCTGCATGTCTGCCTCTAATGCAGGATAAACAATCGAACCATCGCCACCATAGCTAAATTCACTATGATCACGGGTACCACAAAATGGGCAAGGTATTCTTATCATCAGGTGTTCTTATCCATGTAGTTTGGGATCAGATCCAGCGCCACGTTCATCAATATGAATGCCACGTTCAAAACGTTTTAAATCGTGATTGGCAACCACCTTATGGGGCCTATCATGAGCAATAAGATCAGAGAAATACCAGCCCGCCGCAGGTGTCGCTTTGAACCCCCCATAGTTCCAACCGGCATTCAAGTAGAGATTGCTGATAGGCGTTTTACAGATAAAATGTGACCCATCCATCGACATGTCGACTGTTCCGGACCAATGTCTCAATAATTTTACGCGTCCAAGACAGGGTAAAATAGACATCGCCGCTTCTGCTACATCTTGCACCATAGGCAAACTGCCTCGTTGTGCATAAGATTTATACCAATCGAGGTCGCCTCCAAAAACCATACCACCCTTGTCTGATTGAGAAATATAGAAATGCGCGCCACCCGCACCAAACACCACGACTTGATCGAGCAGGGGTTTTAACGGCTCAGTGACAAAAGCTTGTAGGTTATGTGATTCAATCGGTAAACTACCTAATCCCGCCATATTCCATAACCGGGAGGTATTTCCAGCAACTGAAAAAGCCACTTTCCCAGCACTGATGATGCCACGCGACGTTTCAAGCGACGTTATTTTATCTTGGTCGCGAGAAATTCCAGTGACTTCGCAATTTTGGATAATGTCGACACCCATTTGATCCGCGGCTCTTGCGTATCCCCAAACCACAGCATCATGACGTGCCGTACCCGCACGCTTTTGTACAGCGGCCCCCATAATAGGAAATCGAGCATCAGCCTTATAATTAAGGTGAGGAACAGCCTGTTTTAAGGTGTCTAAATTCCATATTTCAGTATCTGAATTACCCGTTTGTCGCATGATATTGTAATCACGTGATGCGGTATCAATGGCACCGGGATTATGCAACAGCGAAATATGCGAGCGTTGGCTGAACATAACATTATAGTTCAATTCAAAACTGAGGTTTTCCCACAGCTTAAGTGAATGCTCATAGAATTCACGGTTACCCGGTTGGAAATAATTGGAGCGCACTATAGTCGTATTGCGGCCCGCATTCCCACCCCCTATCCATCCCTTTTCCAGAATGGCTATATTTTTAATGCCGTGGTTTTTTCCGAGATAATACGCAGTCGCCAGGCCATGCAAGCCACCACCCACGATCACTACGTCATAATGTTTTTTTGGCTCAGGGTCACGCCATTGGCGCTTCCATCCCTTTTGACCCGTCATACCATTCCAGAAGACATTCCATGCGGAAAATTTTGTCATTTCTAGTAATACCTAGGCTAACTTTATTGCAGTAATGGCGTTCTCAAGTTTTGAGATCATAGTTTGTAGCAGTGTAAACATTAAATAATTACCGCTTCTAGAGATTTAGGGTGGTCCGTTAAGGCTTCATATCCATCTTCAGTGATGATAAAGCTGTCGCCCACTTGCGCCCGAAAAGTATCAACTGAAACCGAGCCATCAACCGCTAACACCATGCCCGGTTGTAATAGAGTTTTATCACCAGTCACCAGTTGTGGTTTTTCAAGAAAACTAAAGCCTGTCGCGCGCCCGCAACGAAAGGGATAGTCATAACCCGCACCTTGAATAACTTCAGCGTAGGCTGCATGCACACTTTCAGCGGTCACACCGGGGCGTAAGGCATCAAGTGCCGCTTGCTGACTCGCGACTGCAACTTCATAAACAGCAGCCTGAGATTTATCTGCTATTTCTCCTATCCAAAAAGTTCGGTCAAAACCCAACTTAAAACGATGGAAATTAGTCATTCCGCAGAAACATAAAAACACCGGTTCGCCATGCTTCATAACGCGGGTTGTAGCACGATGATGAGTTTTAGTAATTTCTTCACCCGATGCCATAATCTGTAAAAAATGGGTGTTGGGAGACATTGCGGCGTCTTGATAATGCGCCATTAACAGTTCTGCTGCTTTGCGCGTACCTGCTTGAGATGTGGCGATTGCAACTTCGTACTCAGGAACACCATCGGCGACTGCTGCTCGTCCTGCCGTCATCATTGCATTCGCTACTTGACCCGCATGACGCGCTAATTGGAGTTCTTGTGCGGTTTTAATCATCCGCATGTCAGCCAGAATTGAAGTTCCATTCACTAAGTTATCAGCGTCTACAAAGTTATCTACATAAGCACGCACCAGTGGCGGCATGTGATTGGGTTCGATAGCAATATTACTGGCGTTTTTTAGAACGGCAGGCAATTCTTCACGCCATTCATTTCCCGCACCGTCATTCCAAGCCGCAATTCTACCCACTTGAGCAGCAGCTTCAGCCATAACCAGATCAATCGTCGGCGTAATTAGTAAGGTTTCACCTGATTGCGGCACCACCAAGATCGTTGGGCGGCCAAACTCCATGTGTAAATAATCATAATATCCAGTGAGATAATAAACGTTGTCGTCATCAGTGATCAGCGCCACGTCAATATTAGCGGCTGCGAGCTTTGCTTGAAGTTGAGTAATACTGTCAGTGGACATCATTTAAACTCTGCTGAATTAATTTTTAAGAAATAGTTCACCTAAACTTATCTACCATCTCGAAGGATTGATCTTTCATTCATTCTAGTCAATTAAAACTTTTCATAACAATAGCGTATCCTCTAAAAACACTTTTTCAAAATGATATTTGTTATATGAAAACGATAAGCTCTGGTTATGAAAAAACATCGGCGCTCCCTTCCACCGTTAGACTATCTTCTATTCTTTGAAGCGGTTGCGCGACAGGGTAATTTCACCAGAGCCGCAGAAGAGCTCAATGTTAGTCAAGCCACGGTCAGTAAACGCGTCAAAGTACTGGAGGGTTTGCTAGGCTTCTCTTTGGTTCACCGGCAGGGACGTCACATCAACTTCGCTCCAGAGTGGCTTAAAATCGCCAATAAGACGTCTGAAGCACTTGATCATCTGGAAAAATGTTTAATCCAATTACAAGCAGTCGCTCACATTGGATTAAAGTTAGCGTCAAATGTGGCCGTTTCTCAATTCTGGTTGACACCTCGTATCAACGAATACCTGTTAAGAAGTAACCCGGCTCCTATTACCTCAACCGCTTCAGATAAGGATTCAGATCTAATCAATCACGAAAATGATGCCGTCATTTATTATGGAGAAGACATTCCCAAAGGTTGGGAAGGAAACTTACTTTTTAAAGAGGTTTGGCTACCACTAGCAGCACCTGATCTACTGACTCTGAAATCAGAACTGAGTAGCAACATCCTACTCGATTTCGAAAAAATGACACCAAAATGGGTCAATTGGTCAGACTTAGCTGATCGTAGTGGAATTTCGGAATTATCAAAAGCCCAAAGAATTAACCTAGGATCGTATGCCAATACAGTTTACGCAGCCATAAAAGGTAAAGGGTTAGCTCTGGGCTGTCCTGATGTGCTAAAAAATGAGATCGAATCAGAGCGCCTTGTGCCACTTTACGATTTTCAGATAAAAACAGAACGAAGCTATTTCGTAATATGGAGAAATGGAACTATGACACAGCAACGCCAAAGCCTACTGAATGATATCGGAATTTTAAGCCAATGACGCGCTCCAATAAAACGATCGACCTTGGCAACGACGAGAGCCGACTAACATCGCACTGGAGAGTGAAGCAACCAACAAATGAAGTGGTCTATTGATGCCAAGCGCTGGCTCCTGAATAAATCAACTTAAGAAATGCCGTTTTCCAAGCATGCTAATGCGGTAATGGAATATTTTCTAGGTGGTCAAGAATACCAATAAACACAACGGTGAAAATATAGCCATCAGCCTAGTCCCATCGTTGCTTAAAACTTCGAGCATTGGCCGATTGTTACGAGTGGACTATCGGTATTATCGGCAAAATAGCCAAATGCCTGGGACATGACAAATGTCCGTGTTTTTTACTCATATTAAAAACTGTAATGACATCGCTTCCATCATTTATGGCGCCTTTACAATATAATTCACCTTTGGCGTTGAATCCTTCGAGACAATTAGCCAGAGCGTCGTTATTACCTAACTGCGTTATGTGATATTTATACTGATTCTCGAGATTTGTGGGCCCAACAATATATTTAAATTGTTCGACATCGAATTTAGTTTGCTTCCACTGTTTCGAATATTCGTTGTATTCAAACCCTGTCGATCTATCAGCAGCACACAACCACTGATCCGCAATACTGACACCAGGTAACATAAACAGCACTAGACATATTAATCGTTTCATTCTTCACCCAATTGATTCATTTCCAATAACGATACAGCACTGATAAATAAAAGTTAACAGCGGAAACTCATAGGTATTTGTTAAAACAGCAAATCTATCCAGCCATGACATTATTTGCATAAGTGATTTTGCAGCCTTCACCATAGTTTCAAATACGGTTTCTACAGAACATACAAAGGATTCCAAAGGAACGTAGTTTTGCTTCAATCTATAAGTTTACGTTTGTCAATTGAAAAGCCCCTGTTATTTATTCTCTTTCTTTATTCTACTTATTATTCGGGATTTAAACTCTGGTTGCATGGCATTAAAATCAATAGAGAAGGTTTGCAGTGTGGTGCTGATCCGCATCGTTTTGGTCGAGCGATGGGTCAATAAGTTATGTGAGTAGCAAAGGGGCCATTGGAATCATTTTCATAATCCAACGACTTCGTTATTTTAGATAGTAGTTTAGTTAAGAGGAGGTGTGTCACAACGCTGCTCTAACGCGCAGGCTTTGGCCCTGCTGGTGACACTAAGTGCCTTCAAGATCATTGTTACATGAGCCTTTACGGTGCTATCAGTACACCCTATTTGACGAGCAATCTCCTTGTTCGAGGCCCCGGTGCGCATAAGTCCATATACTTCCCGTTGACGCGGGGTTAATTTGTCCAGTGTGGAATTTAAATTAATGTCGTTTTTGGTTCGAGTATTATTAGACTCAAGGTAGAGGGATGGTATGTACATTTCCCCATCTAAAATTAAACGAATGGCACTGAGCATAATGGCAGTTTTAGAGGTCTTTGAGATGTAACCATCAGCGCCAAGCGAAAGGGCTTCTTTTATCAGGCCTGGGTCGTTGTGAGCAGAGAGGATCGCAATAGGAATGTCAGGCGCAAGGGCTTTTAGGTCGACTATATTTTTAATACCTTTCATTCCAGGCATAGAAATATCTAATAAAATAAGGTCAATGTCGGTATGAGATGTGACCGCATTGACCACCCCCTCAAAATCTTCGGCCTCAAATGTCATTAGTTCTGCGTCAAGTGCACACAGCACACCTTTAACGCCTTCACGAACCATCTGATGATCATCTGCAATCAGTATTTTCAACATGCTTTTTCCTAGACTTATTAACGAACAAAATCAGTCTACTAACCCACCCCCTAAAAGTGAGTATTAATAGTACCGATCAAATGCTGTTAAAAGCAAGCCAAGAAGGGCGCGTTAGAAATTAAACTGGTCGCCTGAATTCGGCTTCTTTGTATCCCTGAAGGTATAGCAACGCAGTGAGATCAGAATGATCAATATGGTAATGAGTGTCTTTTTTAAGTGTTTGTTTTGCCCGAAAGGCGACTCCAAGGTTGGTGGCTTTAATCATTGCGCTGTCGTTAGCACCATCACCGACTGCGAGCGTATTGGAGGACGTTAGGTGGTGCTGTTGCATAAATGTATTTAAAATTATTTGTTTAGTTTGTTTGCCTATAATTGGGGAGATCACTTCTCCAGTTAGACGGTGATTTTTAATTTCCAGTTGGTTGGCTCTAAAGTGCTCAAAACCAACCCGCTGCGCTATCATTTCGGCAATGCAGGTAAAACCACCAGTTGCTAGGATAGTGATAGCTCCAGCATGGTTCATGGTTTGAACCAGAGTGCAGGCTCCATCTGTTAACTGGATACGATTAGTTAAGATATCTTCAATTGATGATGATGAAAGGCCTTTGAGTAAATGGACCCGGGCAATCAAAGATGCATTAAAATCAAGTAACCCGGCCATAGCCTCATCGGTTATAGCTTTAACACGTTCTGAAATGCCATGGAGGGCTGCAAGTTCATCAATACACTCTGAAGTAATAATGGTTGAATCCATATCTGCGATTAAAAGGTTTTTTTTGCGGTTGGCTAATGGCAATATATTGGCGTCAATTTTAAGGTCTTGAAGGCTCTCTCTAATAGCCTTAATCGTTTTTCCATCATCGCCACAAAATTCAATTTCGTGCGCATTTTCCCCAAGCGCACAGGAGTGATTAATGTTGGCACCAGAGCTTTCTAATATTTGTATGCATGTGTCTGATACGGAGGACGAGATGGTTCCGTTAGTGGTTAGAACCAGTACCCTTGGAGAAGATCTCATGTTGATTAAAGTATCCCAAATACAAATTGTTTAATGAGAAAGAATCTGACTTAAGAACAGCTGTGTACGATCTACCTGCGGATTATCAAAGAAGGCGTCGGGCGTGTTTTGTTCGACGATTTCACCACCATCCATAAAAATCACTCGGTCGGCAACCGATTTGGCAAAACCCATTTCATGGGTGACACAAATCATTGTCATCCCATCGTTGGCTAATTCAGTCATTACATCGAGGACCTCCTTAATCATTTCTGGGTCAAGTGCAGAAGTCGGCTCATCAAACAACATAACGGTTGGAGACATACATAACGACCTCGCTATGGCGGCTCGTTGTTGTTGGCCACCTGAAAGTTGGCCGGGATACTTTCCACTTTGTTCGGCAATATTAACTCGGTCTAAAAAACGCTTGGCCAAGCTGATGGCCTCGTCGCGAGGCATATGACGCGCCCAGATGGGGGCAAAAGTCAGGTTCTCAAGAATGGTCATATGGGGGAATAAGTTGAAATCTTGAAAACACATGCCAACATCTTTTCGCACGATCTCCAGAGCTTTGGTATTGCCATTGAGGGGTTGACCATTAACAACAATGCTGCCTGACTGGTGTTGTTCAAGTTGATTAACACAGCGGATTAGTGTCGATTTACCAGAGCCTGAAGGCCCGCAGACGACGATACGCTCGCCCTTGCTAACATTGAGATTGATGTTTTTCAATACATGGAAATCTCCATACCACTTATTCACCTCCGTAAGTGAGATTACCCATTCAGTTTCAGCCATTGCATCCTCATCAATATTACGTTTAAAGTGAGTCCCTTGAGTGGACATCATCATATTTTAACGGTTCCAGAACACCACAATCGTTACTTAGTGGCTGTTCTGACCTCGCGCTTCCAACGAACGGCCATAACGGCTGAGACTAAAACAAAGCAACCAGTAGATGAATGCACAAAACACAAAAGCTTCGGCATCAAAGCCAAGCCATTCAGCATCTTGTGATGCCGCTTTGGCGATACCCAGGAAGTCCAGTAAGCCAACAACTACGACAAGTGACGTATCTTTAAGAAGCGCTATGCAGCGACCAATAAGCGGAGGTATAACGATCTTAAGCGCTTGTGGAAGTACAATTAAAGCCGTGATCATCCATTGATTTAGCCCCAGAGCCTTCGCTGCTTCTGATTGTCCAGAATCGATGCTTTGTAACCCGCCGCGAACAACCTCCGCAATATAGGCTGAAGAAAATAAGATGATGCCAAATTGAACCCGATAGAGAATTCCAATTTCGACGCCATCGGGTAGAAATAATGGCAGCATAATTGTTGCCATAAATAAGATAGTAACCAGAGGAACACCACGAACAAGCTCAATAATGGAAACGCTAATAACTTTAATGAATGTATTTTTAGCCGTACGCCCAAGCGCAAGCACAATGCCAATCGGAACCGAGGCAAGAATTCCGGCAACAGCAAGCACCAACGTCAGCAGCAGTCCGCCCCAATCAGAAGTATCAACAACCTCAAGACCGAAACCACCCCCAATAAGCCAGTAAATAGGCAAAGGCAGTAACATCCAGCCAATCACCGCCTTTTTCGACGATAAATAATGGCGGGCGGTCGCAAAAAATAATCCGAAGAGAAGTGCAGCGGCGGTAATAGGCCGCCAAACAAGTTCCATTGGGTAGGGACCGATTAAGAAAAGTTTGATTTTGGCATGGACAAATGACCAACATGCTCCTTGCCCCTCACGGCACGTTTCAGCTGTACCAATAAAAACGGCATCGAATAGAAACCAATTTAACAGAGGCGGGGTCAATGTAATGAGAATGGCGATGCCACACAAAGTGAAAAGGCTGTTGATTAAATTATTGAATAATTTAGTTCTTGCCCAATAAAAAATACCTACTTTAGATGCGGGAGGCGTTAAATCAGGCGCTGGTTGAAAAATGATAGTCATAATTAACGCTCCACCAACTTAAACTTCTTATTGGCAATGTTCATCAATACAGAAATGAACAGATTAATACTCAGGTACACTGCCATCCAAATAGCAATAACCTCAATGGCTTGGCCATTTTGACCTATCATCGTGCCACCTATCGAAACCATATCGGGAAAACCAATGGCAATGGCGAGAGAGCTATCCTTAACCAAGCTGGCGTAATCATTCGTTGTGGCAGGAATTATCGCTCTCAACGCTTGGGGCAAAACAATCCCCCTCATGGTGCGGTTTGCCGGGATTCCAAGCGCATTCGCGGCTTCAATTTGCCCCTTTTGTACAGACATAATGCCGCTTCGGACATTTTCGGCGATAAATGCACCCCGATACAGAACAAGCCCAATCACAAGAGCGGCAAATTCTGGTCGAAATACCCAGCCTCCTTTAAAGTTAAAACCTTTAAGTTCAGGCACTTCCCAGATCAATGTGTTGCCAATTAAGCTGTTGATCACAATGGGGGGTAAAACCAGCAGTACTATTGATATCCAAATAGTCGGGTAATTTTTGCCCGTTTCATTTAATGTTTTCTTAGCCCAGTAAAGAAAAATAACGGTAGTGATTACGCCAAAAAGGATCGAAATTATTAAAATACTAAAGTTGTTACCTGCGCTAGGTCGAGGAATATATATGCCTCTTTGGCTTAAAAAACCGCCAGGGAAAAACTCTATGGCGTCACGAACTGAGGGCAGTCCTATGAGGACGACACCATAGACGAACAGCAATATGAGCAAGACAGGTATATTACGCAGCACTTCAACATAGACTTCCGCCATCTTGGACACTAAGGGGTTGCCTGAAACCTGAGCAATTCCGATTACAATGCCAACAAGTGTCGCTAGAATGACGCAGATGATGGCGACATAGACTGTATTGATGATGCCTACAAGGAAGGCCTGACCATAACTATCTGATGGGCTATATGAAATGAGGGAGTCACCAATTGGAAACCCTGCTTCTTGTGAAAGAAAGGAAAAGCCAGATTCAATGTGTCGGGCTTCAAGGTTTTCTTGAGTGCTAATGAATAGAAGATAGGCAACGCCGATCAGCAAACCCACCATTAGCATTTGGTATAGAAAAGGCTTTATTTGTTTAGGGGAGAGTGCCCAGACATGCCTAATGTCGATGAATTTTCTCATGCAATAACCTTGGGTATGAAAACCATGTTGACTGAGTAAAGACTCGGGTCAGTAGGCACTGTATTTATTCAGCTAATTAGCATCAAAAGAAAGTCCCTAAGTCCGACAGGCTCCTAGAGTGATGTGAGAAAACAATAGAGCTTTTTCATTACAAACATCAATTGCTCTGTAATAAGAATTGCATTGCCTAGTAGCACTAGGCAATGCGGTTTTCCTAATTAACGCAAGGGTGCTACATACATTAGTCCACCGTTTGTCCAAAGTGCATTGTTATCGCGCGAGAGATTTAAAGGACTTCCTTTACCGAGGTTTCGATCAAAAATCTCACCGTAGTTGCCTACAGCTGTTATGGCTTTTTTCATCCAGTCATTTTCAAGACCAATGTAACTGCCATATTCACCTGACATGCCCAGCATGCGCTGAACAGTTGGATTTTTTTGCAGGCTCGCATCAAGGTTAGAAACATTACTTTGGTTTACGCCTAACTCTTCAGCGTTGATCAATCCATTAATAACCCACGTTACCAAATCTTTCCACTGGTTATCACCGTGCTTAACCAGAGGGGCTAAAGGTTCTTTAGAAATAATTTCTGGTAAAACTACATGAGCACTAGGGTCTTTCATTGTTGTCCGAAAAGCAGCTAACTGACTGTTATCAGTTGTGAGTGCATCACAACGGCCAGAAGCGTATGCATTGACCGCCTCTTTTTTTCCTTCAAAAACGACAGGTTCAAAACTGAGGTCGTTTGCACGGGCAAAGTCTGTCAGGTTTAACTCAGTGGTTGTTCCTGAAGTGACACAAATCGTTGCGCCATCGAGTTCCTTTGCACTGTTAATGCCCAGACTTTTGCGAGTCATGAAACCTTGGCCGTCATAAAAAACAACAGTGGTGAAATCGACGCCTTCTTTGGTATCTCGTTTCATTGTCCAGGTAGTGGTTCGAGATGTGAGGTCAACTTGACCAGTAACAACGGCTAATATTTTCTGCTTTGAAGACAAAGGAATAAACTTAATTTGGTCACCATCACCAAAAATTGCAGCCGATACGGCACGGCACATGTCAACATCTAAGCCAGTCCATACGCCATCTGAATCTGGATTTGAAAACCCAGGTACGCCCTCACTTACTCCGCAGTTAATATGACCCCGTGCTTTGACGTCATCCAGAGTGCCAGCAAAAGAGGTTTGAGTTGCTAATAGTGCAATACTTGCAACTAACACCCCAGTCATCTTTATTAATTTTAGTTTTTTCATGCTATAAACCTCGAGTTCAAAAAAATATAGTGGACACAGTTCTTTAGTACTGTTTTTTTACAATGAATATGCAACCCAATAATCGCTTATAAAAACAATACTTCGCAATAGGGCTTAGGTGCAAGGTTATCGACTAAAGTCTAATTTGCTGCTCAATTACTAAGATTTAGGTCGTACTTCTGTATAAATTACAGTCAACTTAATATAGGTTGAACTTAGCCGTTAGATTAATAATAAAGGGGTGATTTTGATCAAGTATTTATTGTTGTTGTCTGTTTTTTTATTGGGAAGCTTTGTTACGGTTACCGTCGCCGCCTCTACGCTTACAGAAGTAAGGCAACGAGGCTATCTGTCCTGTGGTGTCGGTGAGCATGACTTTGGTTTTGCACAACGTGATATTCGAGGCAAGTGGCAAGGGTTTGATGTTGATTTTTGTCGGGCAGTCGCAACAGCAACACTGGGAGACCCAGCAGCAGTTCGCTTTGTAACAGTGGATAGTCAAAACCGAATTCCCACCCTTTTGGATAAAGAGATCGACTTACTCACCCGTACCACAACCTGGACATTCAGTCGTGATACGGCCTTGGCAATAAATTTTACCCAAATTACGTTGTACGAAGGACAAGGTATTATTGCGCGAGCCGAACTGGGTATTCGAGAGGTAAATTCGACAGTTGAAGGCACTATTTGTGTGAATTCAGGCACGACCAGCTTGCTCAACCTAAAGGATTACCTGAGCCGCAAAAAGTCGAAGTTGAAGGTGCTGGTATTAGAAACACAGGAAGGACGTTGGAACGCTTTTTTCAATGGACGTTGTGACTTAATGTCCTCAGACACAACTGATCTAAGGGCTGGCATCTTGATGCTGGCGCCGAATATCGATGATTATATTATTTTCCCAAATGTTATCTCCAAAGAGCCATTGGCACCGGCCGTTCGCAATGATGATGATCAATGGTTTGATATCGTCAAGTGGGTTATCAATACCACAATTGCGGCGGAAGAATACGGAGTCAATTCAACAAACATATCAGAAATACCGTTAGATATGCCTTTGCAAGCGGTGCGTTTATTTAACAATGATAACCTCCTTGGGGGGGCACTTGGACTCGATAAAGATTGGGCAATACGAGTGATTAAGGATGTTGGTAATTATGGGGAAATTTTTGAACGAAATTTAGGGCAAGGCTCTCGTTTTAAGTTTGAGCGTGGACTCAATAACCTATGGACTCAAGGAGGGCTTATGTATGCCCTGCCTATGCGTTAGTTTTTAAGTGAACTAAGCGATGGCATATTCTCAGCTCTCACACTTTACTAGTAGTATTTTCACGCGCACTTTAACGAGCTTATTGTGCATGGTTGCGCTGATTGCTACAGCCAGTTTTTTGTCACTTAATTCATTTAACGAGCTGCGAAAAGGTCTGAGCGAAATTACAGAAAATGACTTGCCCATTGTTATTGCAGGATCTAGCCTCAATCAGATATCAGCTAATTTGGCTTCTTTTGGGCACAGTATTTTAGCCAGCGACAGTAAGGGTACAAGGCAAGCTGTATTGTTGCGTTTAAAAGATCAGGTCACCTGGCTTGAAGAAATATTTGAAGAACTCGCAGAGGCTGCTCCACCCTCCGAAGATCTACAACGGCTTGTGCTCTTGAAATCCACCCTAGTCGCTAATCTTCACAATGTTGCAGAACTGGTGAGCGCTCGATCAATTAATACGACTCAAACTCAGTCGGTGGTACGCAAAGCATTAGAACTAAATCAACAATTACTTCAATTTAATGAACGGTTATTAATAGATCAGGAAGGGATTACTCTGGCGATCCATGGCTGGACCGGAAAGTTTGGGGCTGGCTTATTGTTGATACCTACAGCGGCTTCCATCGATCACCCTTTACCTTTAAAGAAAATCAGCAAAACATTTGGACGCTACATTGTGCAATTAAACCACATGAGTTCAAGCTTTCCTCCAAGTCTTAACGAAAAAGCGCGATTGCTATTACAACAGTTAGAAACTTTAGGTTATGGAGCCACTGGAATTTTTGACCTTAGGGCATATGCCTTTTACCTCGACGATAGGGTGCAAGGCACGGTTAGTCAGAACAAGGTGATTGCGGATAGATTTGTAGCATCGGCTTCAAGCCTCACTAGAAAATTGCAGTTAAGAATATCGTTAAGAGGTTCTGAGTTAGATCGCGAATCGCAAGAGCGCAGTACGTTATTTCTGATAATGTCTTTACTCAGCTCCATCGGTGTAATTCTGGTTTTTTTCTATATCAACCGCTCTGTTATTCATCGTTTGGTAATCCTGAGCCAAACAATGGTGTATCACGCTACTGGCATGCGCAAAAAAATTGCCACTACGGGTAACGATGAAATTACCGATATGACAAAGGCGTTTAAGTATTTTGTTGATGTTATTGATAAACGAGAAGACGAGCTTCAGGATGCCAAAAATTTGGCCGAAAAAGCGGATAAGGCAAAATCTCAATTTTTAGCGGCTGCGAGTCATGATCTTAGGCAACCATTGCATGCTATTGGGCTTTTTGCAGCCACTTTAGTAGGTCTTAATCACAATCAAAAAACAAAGCCCGTTGTAGAAAATATTGCACGCTCTATCGACCATATGAATGATCTTTTCGACTCTATCCTAGACTATTCCCAGCTAGAAGCGGGTGAGCTTAGTCCCGATTTAAAGGTATTCAACTTGTCCCCTTTATTGGCTATGTTGGAAACTGACTTTTCAGCACAGGCAAAGGATAAGGGACTTATTCTAGAGATTCACAAAGCAGACTATTGGGTAAGAAGTGAAGCGCTTTTATTGGATCGTATTCTTCGAAATCTACTCACGAATGCCATACGTTATACTGAATCCGGTCGGGTAAGTCTGGGTCTAGAGAGGGTAGGTGAGTCTACTGTGAGTATTATAGTGAGTGATACGGGACGGGGTATTCCAGCCGATAAACAAGATAAAATTTTTCAAGAGTTTTATCGTAGTGGTGCCAAGATGGAAAAGGGTTTGGGGCTAGGCCTTGCGATTGCGCAACAAATGGCAAAATTACTTGAATCACAAATATCAGTTCACTCTGCAGTGGGAAAAGGTTCAGATTTTTCAATTAATGTGACGGAGGGGATGCCAGACGCTAAATCTATTGACGTTACTGTAAAGCCAACGTCTCCTGCAAATGCAACGTTATTAACAGATCAGCTGGTGGTAGTGCTTGACGACGATCCACAAATACTCAAAGCCACTGTTGGTTTACTCAAAAGGTGGGGATGTTTGGTTATTAGCGCAGGTAATAAAAGAGCTATTTCAGCTGACATTAAGGCCCAAATTAGACAGCCTCTAGCCTATATTGTGGACTATCAGTTAGATGATAGTGAAACTGGCATCGATGTTTTGTGTACGCTATTAGAAGGCCGCCTGACTTCTAGAGGAATTATTATTTCAGGCAATACTGATCCCGCTATTGAACAGCAGGCAAAAGAAGCTGGGTTTACCTTTTTTTCGAAGCCGTTACGTCCCGCTAAACTCGCTTCATATCTACGTCACCTTGCAAGAAAGGCATGAACTATAGTTATAAAAAACGGTGCTAGCTCTAATCCCTACAATTTGAGTGTTACTAAAATTAAGTTGTTAAATGAAGCCCTGTTAAAACCAGCCCGATTAATTGTTTAAGTCCCTTCAGAGAAGCCATTGTTATTCTCGTAGACCTATCTATAGATAGGGAGCTGT
>Ga0307489_10001502_pt1 | contig 15349 bp, 11 predicted proteins | sample SB12metaG_FD_202247 | JGI IMG/M metagenome (GOLD analysis project Ga0307489, IMG submission 202247) | Sea-ice brine microbial communities from Beaufort Sea near Barrow, Alaska, United States - SB 1.2 | ecosystem: Environmental > Aquatic > Marine > Coastal | place: USA: Alaska | collected... | reverse complement strand
AGAGGACGGCGAGCGAGATGAAGCCGCTGAACGTCAGCAACACGCTCAACGCGCTGTGCAAGCTCGAGGCGGCGGCGGCGGCGGTGTCGCCGACAGGGTGGGCGGGCCTGGCGCAGGCGGCGGAGAGGACGGCGAGCGAGATGAAGCCGCAGAACGTCAGCAACACGCTCAACGCGCTGTGCAAGCTCGAGGCGGCGGCGGCAGCGGTGTCGCCGGCGGGGTGGGCGGGCCTGGCGCAGGCAGCGGAGAGGACGGCGCGCGAGATGAACCCGCAGGAGGTCGCCAACACGCTCAACGCGCTGTGCAAGCTCGAGGCGGCGGCGGCGGCGATGTCGCCGACAGGGTGGGCGGGCCTGGCAGGGGCGGTGGAAAGGACGGCGAGTATGATGAACGAGCAGGGCATTTCCAACTCGTTGGATGCGCTCGGTTTTCTCCCGGCGGCGTCCGCCGAGTTGTCGCCGTCGGCACGGAAGGAACTCGAAGCCGCCGCAGAGAGGGAGGCTCCCAACATGACCTCGGAAGGACGCAAGATGACACTGCGGGGGTGCGCGCAGGCCAAGGGAAGGTATCAAGTCAAGAAACGTGAATCGATTGATACTTGATACTATGGCGCTTGCGATCGATTGATACTAATAGTAATAGAAAATGTTTTGATCTGATACATGATAGTCATATTTTTTTCTTGATACTATCATGATGATTATCGATACCACACACTGCCCTCGGCCAGTCCTCGCAGTGCCCCCCGATGGCCTGTCACTCTTGTCACTCCCCAACAACCTCACTCCTAGTCCCCCACAACGCCACATGGCCCCGGTCTCCACAAACCCCACTCACAGACCCCCCAAGACCAGAGCCACAACCCGGTAAGTCCCCTCGCTGGTCCCTGTCCCAGCGCGAATCCCCCACACTCCCCCACGACCCCATGACCCCAACGCGCCTCTCGCTACAACCCTCACTCACTCAGGTCAACCGTCTCTAGAAGCTCCGCTCTGGCCTCCGGCGTGCTCAGCTTCGTGTTGACGGCAGCAGGGCCTAACGCCTGGCTTAAGTCCCCGTCTTAGGTACCGCACGGGCAAACAGAAGTTGGGAATGAGTGGGCACGGGCACGGCGGGTGTGTGCGTGTGCGGGTACGAGTGCGCTCTTTAAATAATGTTCCGTACCCCCACTGCAGAAGGCATTTTGGGAGGGGCGTCTACTGACAGCGAGTGCCCGTCTCATAGTGATTTCGACATTCTCAGATCGTCGCTTTTCCGTATGGGCAAAATGGGGGCGGGTCCCGTAACGGGACCCCCCCGGACCGACCACTTCCGTTCCGGCCGGACATTCGGACGAGTTACAACTCCCGGATCAGATCCCCTTTTGACGAGTCACAACTCCCGAACTCATTTCACTATAAAACGACGGGGGGATTTTTTCAGTAGGTACCGAGCTGGGAACTTGACTACCGTACGTTTAGGGTTTGTTGCTTGTTACTGGGTTTAGGGTTGAGGGTTTATGGCTCGTGGCGTGGCGCGATGCGGAAAAGATCTGTTTTCGAACAGAATCATTTTGCTGCTTTCGTGGGCATGTGAAATGTGAAATCAATCGTTCTGGTGACCGAGATCCCCTAGGCAATGCCTGCCTACTACGGGACTCAAGCCCCTGTGTCGTAAAAAAATACCCATACGGCAGTCGAATCGACCTGATTCGTATGGCGCAAGGACAGCACACTGGTATCGACCCTCCATTTCGTCCCATCGCCGACCGGATTCGGCCGCGTGATTGCAGTTTCCACACTTGGGACCGGCCGACCAAAGCGCCATTTTTTTACGACACAGGGGCCTGAGTCCCGTACCTGGTACCTGTAGTAGGTTCGAATCTCGCCGGTGACGTCGGTTTTCAACTTTTTGCCAAACTATCGATACTAGCGTGCATACGATACACCGATTTCGGTAAAGTTTCCGAGTTAATAGACCGTCGATTCGCCATAGATCCCAAGAATCCTTGGGCGGGCGCAGGCACGAAAACGAGGAAAACGCCACTGAGATCCGTAACCTGCATCGCGGCGGGGCGGAGTGCCAAGCCGGCGGCGGTGATACTTCGAGCGTTCCAGAGGCTTGATACCCGTCACGGGACGACGCTCCTCTGGTGGCAGCGGCAGATTCGGCGCGACGGCGTGTGCGGCGCGCATTGTGTTTTCCCACATAAATGACTCAAGAGTTAACTCTTCAAACGCCATGCGCGCTGCACACGCCGTCGCGCCGAACTTGGCGTATCCGTCGCAGTGGCGTCTACCCACAACCGACATTAAGCCCCCGGCACGCTCGAAATGTCGCCGTCGCCGCGGCGGCGCTCCTCCATGCCGCCGTCATGCTCGCGGCGGGGGCCGTTTTCCTGTCCTGTTGCCACGGCGCGCGCGCAACAGGTTATGGTTTGGCCCGCCCACGCATTTCCGAGTGGGTCGATATATGGCGATTCGAAGGTCTATTAACTCAAAAACTTTACCGAAATGGGTGTATTGATACCGAGCTTATGGCGTCTTTGATCGATTGATACATGATACATGCAGTTATGTGGAATTTTTCTTATCGATAATACCTGATGCCGTCAAAAAGTCTGATTATCGATAGTTTCCCCGATTATCAAGTTTTGATCCCTTCCCTTGCGCGAAGCTCAAGCTGAAGATCCCATTCGCGCTCTCTGAATAGTGTATCAGCAATGTCATACACATGTGAAAAGGATGATGTGGCAGGGATCAGGTGGCGATGCATGACGTGTCATGGATAGGGTGTCGGATGTTACGTCTTTCAGCCGTGGGTTGCCACATCATAGATGGTATGACACGCCATAAGCCCATCATATGGGGGTCATGAGGAGAGAGAGAGATGATTCCGCGAGTATACGCAGGCACCATGCTTTCGCCGCGGGGGGGGAAACACTTGCTCGTTCACTGCTGTCGACCAATCACATGGCTAGGATGCACATTGAACCAGCCCGGCCCGCGGCCCGGCGGTTTCGTTGTTCCACTGCTTTCGGTGTTCATGGTTTCATTTCTGTGTAGCCCCCGCCCGCGAGCCGCGAACCGAACACTGCATGGCTGACAGAACACATCACAAGTATGTAGGGAGCTTCTAGCACTGCTGGACAGAAACTATGTCGTCTTTAGTCGGGGCCATGTTGGCCACTCAGCGAAAATAGCCATTGCCAAGGATGTGAATTTTTCATTTCTCTAGCTTACCTTCTCACAAGCTGCCTGCTTGCCCAGCGCCGCATCCAAACGGATCGAACAAGCCGGTGAGGACACAGTTCACGCGCACATGGCGCACGCTATGCAGCGCGGCTCCTCCCTCGCGCTCCCGCCCACCCGTAGGCGTCCGTCCACCCCGCCGTCCATCCGCTCGCCGCTCCCGGCCGACCCGCTCCCGGCCAACCAGCCCCCGCTCCCCCACTCCCGCCTGACCCCATCGCAGCCTACCAGTTTTTGGACGTCAGCTTCTCGTAGAACCGGTCCTCAGGGCCCGGCAAACGATGCTCGCCGCGTCACTGATGGCACAGTTTATACAAAGTTTCTTTCTACTAACGTTGATCGTGCCCTTACTGCACTCACACGGCCAGCATCAAACCCACCCCATCCACCACACCTGGAGTATGTACCAACGTTCAGCGAGCCCCAAGGCGCTCACGGCGCGTCTCCGACCATGTCAGACCAACTGCATCTATCACAACTGGTATGGTGCTGTGATGGCATATCATTATTTACAATCAATGTTCATCGAGGCCTGTCGTGAGGTGTTGGAGCCCTGAGGCGCTCACACGGCTGCCCCCCACCCCGCATTGAAAGCCCCCCCCCCCGTGGCATTGAACTAACCCACCCTCCCCGCATTGAACCAACGCCCCCCTCCCCGCATTGAACCAACCCCCCCCACCGCATTGAACCAACCCCCCCCACTTCATTGAACCCCATCCACCACAACTGGGCTGGTATTGCTTTTAAGGTGTGTGTCGAGGGGGGTTAGTTCAATACACGAGGGTTCGAAATGTGTGGGATGACGGGGTGAGCTGGTCCACGAGGTTTCGAAATGTGTGGATGTGGAATGACGGGGTGAGCTGGTCCCAGGGTTCTAGGGTTTAGAGAGTTCGAAACGTGTTGTATGAGGAGGTGAGCTGGCCCCCGCCAGTCCTTGGCCGCGGGGCTCCACTTGAAGTTGTCGAAGCAGTACTGAGCCGTGTCCCGTGCCCAGGGACCCCGCATTGTACAGCTACCCGTTACTTTCCTTGAATGCGGTGAGAGCGTGATCTAGTCTTCGGTTTGACTACCCCCTGACCCCCCCGAACACAGCCTCTCGATCAACCAGGGACGTGGGCAAACGATGGACTGTCCATTGACCAATCAGGGACCATACACATTTACGAACAAAATTGGCGCGAAACGAGCAAGAAATTCCAGCCAACCAAATCTCAGTAACTCTCTCAACCAATCATATGAGGGCCTTCAGCGTAACATGTTTCGCGCAGACTGAGTTTAAATACGGGGAGTGATTAACGAACTAGAATGCAGTTGGTGTTTTACCCAGCATGGGGACCCTTCAGGACGCGTAACGTGTACCTCCATATGCCCGCGGCCTCAGCTCTAGTATGGCAAATAAATAAGAGAATAATGATCACGCAGAATGAAACGGCTGTAACATGCCAGGCGGCGGACACGTATGCGTGCTGTTTATTGGCTGGACGCGACGTCCGAGTGAATGTGATTGGCGGGACGCAGCGTGTGAGTGGATGTGATTGGCCGGACGCGACGTACGAGTGGATGTGATTGGCTGGACGCGGCGTGTGAGGGCTGTGATGGGCGGCCCTGCCAGCTCAACGTTGGTGACGGTAGTCTTTTGGTCGCTGCCGGGCTGCACGGCGCGCGGGGGGCCGGGCCGCAGGGCCGTGCACTGGTTATTGTGGCGCCTCAAGCGCGCTGTTCGCTCATAATTTACTTCCGTACCGTCACACACTCGCCGCATCATCCTCCCTGGCCTCACACCAATTACCGTGGCCGCTCGATCTGGCTGTTCGTAGAGGGACTCAGGTTGAGCTGGAAAGAGAACTGGTCTTATGCTAGTGCAGTGAATGTGTACGGGTACACTGGTACGCTATGAGCAAACACTCAGACCAAGCTCATGTACAGGTACACCGGTACACCAAGAGCAAATAGTCAGGTTGAGGTGATGCGGTCAGCGGTGAGGCGCCCTGCCGTCCAGGATGTCGGCCATAATGAGCTTTGCCTCCGTCACGTCCGCGCGCAAGGCCCGCCGCCACACATCAACGAACGTGGGTTAGACAGGTGGGGACTGTGGGTCGAACATAGGGGGACAGTGGGACACATAGGGGGACAGTGGGTCCAGCAGAGGGGGACATCGGGTCGAACAGAGGGGGACCGTGGGTCGTACACAAGGGGAATGTGGGTCAAACAGAGGGGCACTGTGGATCAAACACAGGGGGACTGTGGGTCAAACAGAGGGGGATTGTGGGTCAAACACAGGGGGACTGTGGGTTGAACAGAGGGGGACCGTGGGTTGAATAGACGGGGACTGTGGGTCGAACAGAGGGGGATTGTGGGTTGAACAGATGGGGAGAGTGGATCAAACAGAGGGGTACTGTGGGTTGAACACAGGGGGACTGGGTCAAATAGAGGGGGACTATGGGTCAAATAGAGGGGGACTGTGGGTCAAACATCGGGGGACACCACTGTTTTCAATCAGAGGAGCCTGTGGTTCAAGCAGATGGGAACTTTGAGGACGCGCTTAGGTGGCGCCAGCCAAGCTGCCGATTTTGTGCTCGCAAACGCAAATGGCAAGAAGCGGGCCATACCAATCTCGCCGTCGTTCGCCCGGCATCAGGGGCCCCGCGCTCGTTCCCATGCTGGCTTTAAGCTCAGTGTCGGTTTTGGTATCGAATCCGATATTTTCGACCAATCAGAACGAAGCAATCCAATCCCAAAAGAAAGTGCACCCGGTACAGTATGGAAGCTGTCATCCTCTCGACCAATCACAGCACGGTATATTAAAAGGACTAGTCCTTCCGACACTGAGTTTAACGTGAGCGCCGTCCAGGGTGTTCAGGTGGGATACCTACGTTACCTGTGGTCGCTTAACTTCAGCTGCTTCTGGGCATCAAGGTGAGATACACCCGCCAGTGGTTTCAGAGACAAAACGGCTTCGAGCGAAACGTAATTGAGCCGCAAAGGGAACCCGTGTAACGCCCTTGAGTGGTTTCAGGGACCAAACGGGTCAAGTGAGATTCGAGGAGGCCACTCGGTGTAACACCCTCCTGCCTGGTAGCGCGCGCAGTCGTCCAGCACCTTGCGGTCGTACTTCACACCCTCAATCACCTGCGGGGGTGGTTTCAAGTTCATAGGACGTCAGCTTCAACCTCACACAAGGTAACATCAGGGTGTTAGGTCACCGCCCTCGTAAGACGCACACAACGTTTCTAGCCTCCATCTCGTCTGAGGCGTTAGAATATAATAACAAAAACAGACGCTAGATTCAACGACGGGTTGAACACTGCTTGCCATCACGTCATATGACGCCGTTTGACTCAAGAGAGGAACGAGGATCTGTAGTGTGTCGATAATAATACTCGTGAGACGATTGTCCTTTATAAGATCTGTTGTGCCATTCAATTCCACCAACACTCTCCCATCCCACCTTGTAGTAGGAGGATCCGGAGGCGTCGTCCGCGAGGGCGCGGGGAGCACGGCAGCCGGGCTTGGCGGTGACGGGCGCGCGCGGCTTGGCGGCGCGGCCGTCGACGCAGCGGAACACCGGGCGGCACACGGAGTGCTGCGCTGAAGCGAACATCACGTTGTTCTGTCCGACGGCAACGGCCTGGTGACACTCGTCCCCCTTCCTTTTCAGCTTAATATGAACACAAGCGGGTATCAATGACCACAGCACAGCTACGGCGACTGGCATGTGAGCTGCAATGCTGTCACGGCCTCATAGCTCAGCTGTGAAGGGGAACAGTATCAGGCCTGGCCCCGAGTCCGGCTAGATCGTGTCAAGATGCGAATGAGGGGTGCACTGTTCAAAACTGACAAAACGTATTTCATTGGGTTAGAAGCCACGATGCGAGAGGCGCGATCAGCCTGTCAAGCGATCGAGGCATGTCAGTGTGCCCTACCTGGGTCGTCGCTCGCTGTCGAAGGTCGGCGCGTGGTGTTGACGAGTGACGCACCTTGAAACATCCACGAAGCGTCGGCAACTCGGCGCCGGTGCCGACAGCTGCAGCTTCCGAGAAACCCTACCCACACCCACGCCCAAACCCTAATACGAAAACCCGAGCAGACCGCTTTCGTGGCTGCCCCGGTACACTTCGCAGCACCTCCGCCATGGAGCGCGGGGCGGCGCCGGCTCCGGCGACCGCGGAGAGTGAAACGACCGTGGTGAGTGGCGCGCCACTGTCGCATGACAAGCGGGCGTTCTCGTCGCCCAGGCAGGGCACCCCATCCCCCCATCGCACGAAGGGCGCAACAAAAACTAACTTTATATGCTGACCTGGCAATGCCGGCCCGAGTTGGCGAAAGAGGCGAGTGAAGCAGAAAGAGGCGAGTGAGACGAGGAAGGCGAGAGGCGAGCGGCATGTGGGTGAGGCGAGTGAGGCGGGTGACTTGGGTGAGGCGAGAGATGCCAGGGAAGGGGGAAGAGGACAAGGACTGAGGAGTGAGAACAGAATATTCGCGAACGGCACCCTCGGAAGGCCGCGGCCATTGGGCGAGCGAGGCGAATGAGACGAGAGGCGCCATGGGGGAGGTAGGGGAGAGGGGATAGGGGAGTGAGGCAACAGAGGCGTGAGATATGAGAGAGGTGTGAGAGGCCAGGGGGGAAGAGGATATGAAACCGGAGAGAGGAGAGATGGGAGAGGGGAGAGGGGAGAGTGCCTCGCGAGCGATAGTCACCCTTGGAGATGCCCGCGGCCTCCTCTGCGATGAGTATTTCGCAGTTGGAGTGGGCTGAACGGGCGGTCCCGGCGTATCTTTGGAGTATCTAACGTGCGCTGGCCTGGCCTGAGCGGTAAACGGTGCGGCTGCTCACGGCGACACCTGACCGCGTGGCGTGACCCTCGCAGGCGGCTGGCGCGGGTGAAGATACTGACGTGAGTGAGAGGCCAGGGCACGGTTTGAATTGTCGCCTTCGATTGTCACCTGCAGTTTCTCGTTATGGGATACTGTGACGTTCGAGCGTGTTGCTCTCACGACCTCAGCGGCCAGCAGCGAAGCGAAGCGCGGGGCGCCTGTGGGGGGGGGCATCGGCTCACCGCTCCCGCCGCGCCGCGAGCGCACGTCTCCCCCTGTCCCCCGTCTTTCCCGCCGCCCGCCATCGCGCTGTGCTGACAGCCGTGCTGACAGCTGTGCAGACAGCTGTGCTGACACTCCGAACGTGGTTCAGCCACCCGCCGTCCTCACTGTGCTAACACGCACTCGAATGTCTTCCCGCATCCGCAGGGCCCCGGTGCCGATTCAGCCCCCCGACCCCCCCGCCCTGGACGCCGCCGCCCCCACAGCCACGCCGGGCTCAACAGACTCCAATGGGTTCCGCCAAATGCCCCCCTCACCCCCCGACTCCCCGCTCTCGCCAAAGGAGCTTTCGCCCAAGGCAGGGGTTTACACCCGCCCACTTTTCAACTCAACTTGAGCGCTTTGTATGGGATAGGGGGTGCGCGAATGGGTTGTGTAGCCCATGTTAAGAGGGTTGTGAGGGGGTGTTTAGGGTGTGTAAGGTTATTTGTGTGTGTCCGACACGGCTCAAGTTGAGCCGAAAAGTGGACGAGTGTAAGCCCCTGGCCCAAGGAAGTGGTACAGAAGCAGTGGCGCAAAGCGTTCGTGCTCATGAACGCCACGCGGCGGTTCCAAGCCGCGGGCCTGGTAGGGCGGTGCAGGTTGCCCCTATCAAAATAAGTTTTGAAAGCGCCTCTGGTTTCAGCGCTTGAAGCTAGAATATGGTGCACCGCCTTCAAACTTTGCTTTCAATTTCAACGTGCGCTGCTACAGCCTGGGGAGGGTGTCGAACCGCCGCCCCCCGCGCCCGCCCTCTGACCCGGCGCTGGCGTCAAAGGCGGCGGAGGCTGAGAGACAATCGGAGGCGGCGGCCGCAGCGGCGGCGACCGCGGCGGCGGCGGCGGCTGCAGAGGTAACGTCGCCGAGCGCGGGGGCGGCGAGACACTGGCGTAAGGCTGCGCTGATGATGCACGTCTCGCACCAGTTCTCCGCGGCGGGCAAGGAACAGGAGGCCAAGAAAGTGACGACGAAGGAACCTGGTGTGCGCCGCATCTCGAGCAAGGCATTGTTGGCAGCGGCGGCGGCAGCGGCGGCGGCGGAGGCGGCGGCGGAGGTGACGTCGCCAAGGTCGCCGAGCGAGGGGGCGGCGAAACACTGGCGCAAGGCAGGGGCTTACACTCGCTCACTTCAGAGCTCAACTTGAGGACCTTCGGGACACATCGCTCGGTAGAGCTCAAGTTGAGCAGCTTTGGGCCACATCCACAGGTCACTATGGGTTAGTGGGGGACACAGTCAGCTTAAGTTGAGCAGAAAGGGGCAAAGTAAGCTGAAGTTGAGTGGAAATGGGAACGAGTGTAAGCCCCTGACGCATGGCCGCGCTGATGATGCACGTGTCGCACCAGTTCTCCGCGGCGGGGCGGTGCAGGTTGACCCTATCAAACCCAAGTTGAGATTGCCTGAAACTAAGCGCTTGAAACTGGAGTGTGATGAACCACTTTCAAAAATTGCTTTCAAATTCAAGTCGCGCCGCTAAACCGCGGCGGGGCGAGAGCAGGAGGCCAAGAAGGAGAAGCAGGTGAAGGAGGTCGGCAGGGGCTTACACTCGTTCACGTTAAAGCTTAGTTTGAGCAACTCCAGGACACCTTGATGAGTTAAGTTGGGTTATACGGTGGACGGAAGAGCTCAAGTTGAGCTGAAATGGGTAGGAGTGTAAGCCCCTGGAGGTCGGCTTCGCCCGTGTGCCGAGTAAGGAGTCACTCTTACGCCGCGTGCCCAGCAAGGTAGGGCGGTGCAGGTTGACCCTATCAAACCCACGTTCAAAGCGCCTGAAATTAAGCTCTTCAAAGTGAAACATGGTGGACCGCTTTCAATCTTTGCTTTCGATTTCAACTTGCGCCGCTTCAGCAAGGAGAGCCTGAGCTCCACCACCGCGCGCGCCAAGTTCCGCCGAGGCGTCAGCGCCGTCAAGGTAGGCCGGTGCAGGTTGACCCTATCAAACCCACGTTGAAAGCACCTGAAATTAAGCGCTTAAAACTGAAATACGAAAGACAGCTTTGAATTTTGCTTCAATTTTGCTTTCAAATTCAGCTTGCGCCGCTACGTCAAGGCCTCCAATCGCTTCGCACGCATGGTGACGGACCGCGAGAAGAGCGGCGGCGGCCTCACCCTCCCCAGCGGCGCCATCGAAGGGCAGGGCGCCGGGCGTTGCACCAGTTCCCTTCTCACCTCAACTTGGGCACCTTCGAGTTTCTTCGAGTTTCTCAAGGGCGTACACTTGAGCTTAAACTCGGTGTCGGATCTGGTACCGAAGATATGGTATCGAATCCCGTTCAACCAATCAGAACTGTCCATTTCGAGAGTCCCACCGACCGACCCGCCGACAGTCCGACCTGGTCGCAATCCTTGAGTAAGTAGACCCTCGGTTTCGAGGAGACAAGCGTAGCGCGCGACGCCGACATTGAGTTTAACATGGAATGGATGCAAGATACACAAGTTCCCTTTGCATGGCGGTGTCACGGCCCTGGGTTCCGGTCGATGAGCAAGCTGCGGCGGCAGATGGAGCGCGCGATGGAGCAGGCGTACGACCAGGCGCTGTCCTTCCAGCGCGCGTGCGTCTTCGCCGGAGCCGCCACGCTGGGGCAGGGCCGCGCCGTGTCTTAGGATGCCGTGTCACTCATGAAACGAGTGCTCAAAATGCGATGGATGATGTTAGGTCCGGACAAGGGCTGGGAAAGTGACCCAAGAATTTACCAGTTAACAGACTGTAAAATTACTTCTGGGTTGAGGGTTTTAGGTCTTATGGCTTCATGTTCACGAGGCGCCCCCCCTGATACCCCCCAAAACACCCCCTCATCTCAAAATGTGTCCCTTGTAACTGGTAAACTTCTGGGTCACTGTCCCGGCCCTTGCTCGGACCTAGCCTTGCCGCGTCTTATGATGCCGTGTCACTCAGGAAAAGAGTGCTCGAAACTCGATGGATGACGTGGCGGACATTATTGTGGCTGGCCCTACGCTGTGGCCCGTGGTGCTATGCTGGCTGGTGAACTTGGTGCACCTGTGGGCCTCCTTGGTAGGTCGGTGCAGGTTGACCCTATCAAACCCGTGTTGAAAGTGTCTGGAACTGGGTGCTTGAACCTGAAATGAGATAAACTGCTTTCAAGTTTTGCTTTCAGTTTCAACTTACGCCGCTTCACCCTGGTGGCGCTGCACGCCGCGGCTGAGCGGATCCCGGGCAGGGGTTTACACTTGTCCACTTTTCAGCTCAACTTGAGCCGGTTCTGACACAGAATACACCCTGAACACCCCCTGACACTCCTTAATACCCCCTGATACCTCCTAATCACCCCCTAAACAACCCCTACACGCACGTCTATCCCACAGAATGCGCTTAAGTTGAGCTGAAAAGTGGACGAGGGTAAGCCCCTGATCCCGGGGGTCACGTCCATCCACGTGCCGGACCCGGACCAGGCGGCGGCAGGGCGGCCTCATATTGCCCCCACGTCATCAACACGCATTTTGAACTCTCGTCTCTTGAGTCAAACGGCTTCCTATGACGTGGCGAGCAGTATGACAAAGTGCGTGAAACCACTTAGACACTTAGTGAGACTTAGAGCTAAGTCGTCCCGCTCGACCGATCAGAACGCTCCACTTGGACGACTTAGTTCTACTTGTTGCTAAGTGTGTAAGTGGTTTCACGCACTTTGTCACAACTGCGCAGGCCCTAGGCGGCGGCGGCGCGGGACTACGGTCGGACGGACCGCGACATGATGGCGTGGCAGCGGCAGATGAGGCAGCTGCAGGCAGGGGCTTACACTCGTCCACTTTCCGGCTGAACGTAAGCGCTTTCTTTGGGATAGGGGGTGCATTAAGGGGTTGCCTAGGGGGTGTTTAGGAGGTATCACGGAGTATTAGTAGGGGATGCTCGGGGTGTATTTTGAGTCAGGAACGGCTCAATTTGAGCTGCAAAGTGGACGAGTGTAAGCCCCTGGCTGCAGGGTGATATATTCGACGGGGCGCTGGGTAGCTCCCTCACCAACATCGACAGCGCGCACTTCGAGGTCACCCGCTCCAACACTAACACAAACGCGACGGCGGCGGCGGAGGTGGCGGCGGCGGCGGCGGCGGCGGGTGGAGGCGGTGGGTTCCCCAGTGGCGGAACGGGTGGCGGCGGCGGCGGCGGCGGCGTATTCGGCTGGTGCCACGACATGCTGGGTTACATGTTGGGTGACATGCTAGGAGGCGGCAGCGGGGGCGGCAGCGGGGGAGGCGGCGGGGGCGGGGGCGAGCGCGGCGTGAACCTCAGTCTGTTGCTGGTGGGCAGGGGCTCACACTCGTTCCCATTTCCGCCCAACTTGAGCTTACGTTGCCCCTTTCCGCTTAACTTAAGCACCCAATCAACCCGCGGATGTGTCCCGAAGGTGCTCATGTTGAGCTCTAACGGGAGCGATGTGTTCCCGAAGGTCCTCAAGTTGAGCTTTGAAGTGAGCGAGTGTAAGCCCCTGCTGGAGGGGCACGTGGCGCTGACGGTGGCGGCCTACCTGTGGAAGCGCTCCGAGGCGGGGCGCAGAGTGACAAGATACCCCATATTGATATGGGAGATGACCATATCGATACTGTCATCTCCCATATCATTAGCCCATATCCCATGTCGATATCCAGGATGACCATATCGATAAACCATATTCCATACCGATGACCCTATCGATACCGCATTGATGTCCGATCTCCCATATCGATCTCCCATATCGATACTGGATCATATCTTGTCACTCTGGGCGGGGGGCGCAGCGCATCATGCCGTCCCATGTCATCCACCGCGTTTTCTTGTGTTGAATCCTCTTGTGTTGACTCGTGCCTTCCGACGTCATCCACCACACTATCAGATCAGCAGTCGTGAAACTACTCGACTAATGGCAGAAGAAACCTAAGCACCATTCTATGATAGTGAGTTGGACGTCATTGTCGCATGAGGCGGCCTTCGCCGTTTCCCAGGGTACCTCAAATGGAGGTCGCCAATTCTTGAGAAATAGAGGGTCGAATCGCCATATCGTACCATTGTATGACCAATCTGACCGTCTATTTACTCAAGGTCGCAAATTTGCGCACCGTTGACCGCCCTCTAAGGTACCCTGGAAACTGCGAAGCCCGGCCCTGGCCCGAGGTGGCTATCGCCGCGGGGCTGATGAACTTCCCGCTGCTGCGCACTGTGTTCCTGGTAGGGCGGTGCAGGTTGACAGTATCAAAAACTGAGATGAAAGCGCCAATAGTTCCAGCGCTTGAAACTACAATATGGTAAACTGCTCTCAACTGTTGCTTTGAAATTCAAGTTGCGCCGCTACATCCTGGTGAAGCGACTGGACGACTCCATCGCCCACGCCACGCAGCTGGTGCGCGAGGCGCAGATGCGCCTGGTGGAGCTGCCCCTCGACCCCGGTAGGGCGATGCAGATTGCCCCTATCAAACCCAAGTTGAAAGCGCTTGGAACCAAGCCCTTGAAACTAAAATATGATGGACCGCTTTGAAACTTCGCTTTCAAATTCAACTTGCGCCGCTACACCCCGGGCCCCCCGGGGCTCGGGCTCCCGGGGCCGGGGTGCTGCTGCACTCGGCGCTGATGCACAAGGCGGACCGGCTAGCGCAGCACTGGGAGAGCCAGGACCTGGGCATCGCGGTGGACGTGTTGGGTAGTGCGGTGCAGGTTGACCCTATGAAACCCTCTTTGACAGCACCAGGATCTGAGCGCTTGAAAGTGAAGTGTGATGATCTGCTTTCAAGTTCTGGTTTCGAATTCAACTTGCGCCGCTACAGCTGGGGCTTGGGAAGGTGGCACTGAACGTGACACTGGTGATCTCTATCTGCGTGGCCACACTGCCCATGCTGTGGGAGTCCGCGCGCCTCTTCGAGTTCGGCCCGGGCAGGGCTTCGCAGTTTTCCAGGGTACCTCAAATGGCGGTCGCCAATTCTTGAGAAATAGACGGTCGAATCGCCATATTGTACCATTGCATTGCAAATCTGACCGTCTATTTACTCAAGGTCGCAAATCTGCGCTCCGTTGACCGCCATTTGAGGTACCCCGGAAAAGTGCGAAGGGTGGGTGTTCAGAACGAGCACTCGACCGACGTTGAATCGACGAACCGAGTCCGTGCATCTGTATAAGCATTGTGCCTCAAGGTAAGTTACGCGGGCACGTCTGATCTCGGTGTGAGTCTTTGATCTCAATGGCCCTGCTGGCGGGCGGTGCGGTGTACGCCAGGCTGGCCAGGGGTTGGGCGGTGAGCGTGAGGGAGGCGGTGGTTGAGGCGGCGCGGCGCGCGGGCGGTGCGGCGGCGGCGGCGGCGACAGCGGCGGCCGCGGGCAAAAAGTCAGGCGGCGGTGCTGGCGGCGGCGGCGGCCGCGGCGGCAAGAAACTCATGATGTATCTCATAGTGTACCCGTGTACTCTCCTCATAGTGCACCAGTGTACCAAAAAGGTAAAGACGGACTTGTAGACATATGATACAGTAGTAGAATGTAGCACGACGGTTCAAAATGAAACACAGCCCCCTCTAGTAATACCACGGGAGGCGGCCCCGATAGGCGCAGGCGAAAAGTGTGGTCACTTGGGTGCTTGATACCTTACCCTAAAAAGGGCTTACTAGGGCGCTTACCTCCCAAGCCTAGCAATTGTCAAATTGAAAACGACGAAACAAAATACAACCGATGCCGACCGGGAACGGGTGCTAACAGTTTCGAGACGGCCGCATGGATAGCGTGTCGGGTTGACGTGACTTCGTATTCTCATATCATATATGCAGCAATGCTATGCGGTGACATCCCAGCGTCTCGAGTCAAACAGTATCACCCCTCTGCTTTTGCAACCAAAGACGGGCGCCCCCCTCGGTCAGCGTTGACCAGAGACTAGCACAACGTGTTTTTTCATTCTCATCATCGTATACTAATCAAAACGAACACGGCTCGAGACAAACAGGGAGCCCTCTGCTCACACAACCCATGGCGCACGCGGGGCGCCTCCCCTCGGATTCCCGACACGGTCCTCTCTTCCCTTCTACTGTGCTGTCGTGTGTGTCATCGTGTGCTCTCCTAGGGTTTAGGGTTTAGGGTCT
>Ga0307489_10001500_pt1 | contig 15360 bp, 15 predicted proteins | sample SB12metaG_FD_202247 | JGI IMG/M metagenome (GOLD analysis project Ga0307489, IMG submission 202247) | Sea-ice brine microbial communities from Beaufort Sea near Barrow, Alaska, United States - SB 1.2 | ecosystem: Environmental > Aquatic > Marine > Coastal | place: USA: Alaska | collected... | reverse complement strand
CCGTTACTCTTTTGAACGCGCATCGTGGTGAGAAACGTGCGAACAGATGACAAATCACAGAACCGAAAGTCTTGAATCTTGGTTCAAGACTCGGCCTGAGGATGTTCACGAAATCAAAGACAGCCGTTTGTGGTTTACGTACGCCAACTGGTCCCAAAGCTGTGGTATGGTTCTGACATTCGCCCGTATAAGGCGTTTCCGCCAAGTATGGGTGTAGCTGCGCGTGCGACCCAGCGGGCAGCGCTAAACGACCCAATAGGCCTATCTGAACGCGCGTACCTCATCACGACCGTCCCAGGCAAACAACCAGCACTTCGGCCGCCTGCCCGACCCCCTCCGCGCGCGCAATTGGTGTGTTTCCCCGTGCATTTGGAAACGCGCCTCGAGGCGAATACGCCTCCGAGCAATTGCGAAACGTGAGAATACGCACGCGGCGCCTGCGGGCGCCTGCGGGCGCCGGGGACGGCGCGGCTGCCTTCTACAAGGTGGATGTGGACCCCCATGAAAGTGCCGAGTCGAACGCTGGCAAGTGTGGTCGCAACGCATGGCCCGGTCCGCATCCACAACATCCGAGCCTTCAAGATCCTGCCTGAAATTAGGTCTAGGAGGAGGAAACAGTCCTGCGAATTGAGGCGATGGCTCCTTCCGTGAAAAGATAGTACGGCGCCTCGAGGTGTTCGGCGAGGCGCCGGCTGCCTACACACCCCTAACCTTGCCTTTCGGTGAGCCATCCGCGGCTCGGGGCACCCACCGAAGCTGCGCCAGCGTTGCGGCCTCCCACCCGTTCAGGGACGCCCGTTCAGACGAAAGAAATCGTTCTTTCGCCCGACTGGATCTCTAAAGTCTAATTGCCCATGCGAGTGACTTCATTTTCCTTGGAGGGGTTTTCGCCTCGAAAAAAGGGATTGGATATTATGACTCAAGACTTTAGCCCGTCAAATCGGCCAGTGCTAAAGTGACCTTACCAAACTCTCGCAAAGCTGTTGACTGAGGACCTCCCTTCAGATGTATGGGCATTCGTGGTCAGGAAATCTGGACAGGTCCCAAAGAAAAATCCCCCAGAGGACCGTCTTCGCGGCATCTTCACCGACGCTGACGCCATTCGATTGCGCGCCGTAAAGTTCGGTGACGCGCCATGTTATTTAGGCGGTGATTGTTTGCGCAACGACGCTGCGGGCATGTAATTTGCGGACGCGTCGGGTGACCACTTGGTACGAGTACGTGCAGCAGAGCGGCAGAATGCCGGAAACCTGGTCCGGTGCACGACTGTGGGGTAAGCAGGAGGAGGCCAACGCGGAAGACGCGTGTGCTTCTGTCGGGCGCGCGCCGCCGCGTGACGAGACCCTGGAGCTAAATCATAGAGAATACGCCGTCTCCCTCTCTCTCGCAAAACAAGGCGTCAGATACGTCGGCAAGGGGGCTCACAGCACGGATGTCGGTGCCATACAGACGAGTGAGCCAGTGCCATCCAGCTGTGGCACGTACTACTACGAGATGACCATCCTTGACAGCGGTGCATGCGGCTACATCTCCCTCGGGTTTGCTGACGCCGCCTTTAAACTCAACCGGCATTGCGGGTACGTTACTTCCACCGCCGTCTTAACTGCTCGCCGTCTAAGTGTCCCTGTCCTTTTGCGACAAGGTGGGAGAAAAACTCGTACGGGTACCACGGTAGGGCGCGGGCGGTGCAGATCGACAGTAGGTCTGATATCTGCGCACGGCGCCCCAATATGATGAAACAACCGCTTTCAAACTTTGCTTTCATCTGAACTTTCGCCGCTACACCACGGGGACGATGGCAGAAAGTACTCTTGCTCCGGCATGGGTGCGCCCTACGGTCCTGCCTTCGCAGCAGGGGACGTCGTGGGTGCCGGCAGGGCTTACACTCGTCCACTTTTTGGCTCAACATATGCGTTTTTTGTGGGATCGGAAGGGGTTTTGTGGGGTCCGTAGGTGGGGTTTCTGGAGTGTTTACTTTAGGGCGTGGGGTTGTCTGGGGGGTGTTTAGGGTGCATTTTAGGGATGCGTTGGGGTTTCGGTGACCGAAACGGCTCCGTTGAAGCAGAGAAGTAGAAGAATGTAAGCCCCTGGGTGCAGGCTTGCACACTGAGTCCAACACCATCTTCTTCACGAAAAACGGCCAGCGGCTGGGCGTCGCGTTCCAAAATGTGTGCGTCACACCGCTGTATCCTACCATAGGTAGAGCAGTGCAGGTTGACAGTGGAAAATACCGTAGTGAAAGCGCCCACGGTTTCAGCGCTTAAATGTAGAATATGGTGAACCGTCTTCATACTTTGGTTTCATTTTCAACCTGCGCTGCTACACATAGGCCTTCACTCTAAAGATGAGCGAGTCGCCACCAACTTCGGCAAGTCTCCATTCTCCTTTGACATTGAAACGTACACATCCGAGGTGGGGCGGTGCAAGTACAACCGATGAAACCCATGCTCAAAGCGCCTGGAACGAAGCGCTTGAACCTCTAATGATATACACCTGAAACTATCATGAGATGCATCGTTTTCAAACTTTGCTTTCAATTTCAACTTGCGATGTTACACCGAGGAGAATTGCAAGCGGACTGTGGCCGTCGCCGCCGAGGACCTGTCAGCATCCGTCACTCACGAGCTCATAAGGCAGGGCGGTTGCGTTCAAACCACGTTGGAGACACATAGATCTAAGCGCTTTGAAAGTACAACTAGATGAACCGCTTTCAAGCTTTGCTTTCAACTTGCAACTTGCGCTGCTACAACAAGGGACTATCTCAACTACCACGGTAGGGCGGTGCAGGTTGAAATCCGTGTTTGCAAGCACGTAATAAGGTATCCTTCCCTTCGGGTCTCTGACTCAATGCCCGTGTGTGACACCCTGTGAGCTTACCAGGTGCTACGCTATTGACGGCGCCTGCTATCGGCGCTTGAAACTAAAATGTGATCAACTGCTTTGGAGTTTTGCTTTCAATTTCAACTTGCGCCGCTACACCACGGGTATTCGAAGACGCTCATGGTAGGGCGATGCAGCTTGACACTATTAAAACCCGAGTTGAAAGCGCCTACGAGTATCGGACAGAACCCGTTAACACGAAATAGTGACTGTTAACGAATATTTGAGGGTTAAAAAACCCTTGTACACGACGTATTTATGCAATAGCCCAGGTCGCCCAAAATGTCGCCTGCGGCACAACTCTCGTAACCGGGTATTGTCGACGAAAAACCCCTTGTTGACGGAGTATTTACGGAAATAAATAGTTTCTGTTAACGGGTTCTGTCCGATACTCGCATGGTTCCAGCGCTTGAAACTAGAATATCATAAATTAATTTTCAATGTCTATTTTCAATACCAACTTGCGCCGCTACATCAAGGCTCTCGACGACACAGGTGCTGCCGGTGGCATCGGCACAGAGAGCAGGGCTAGGTCGGCGGCGGCGGCGCCGGAGGCAGCTGATGCACACTGTAGCGAAGGATCGTTCCAGGGTCACTCCGTGGGCAGCGGCAGGGCTGCTGATGCTGCTGTGTGTGCGTCCGACCAGCGTGCACAGATTCACGCCCTCATCCTTGCTGGGAACGTGGAGGCGGCGGAGGAGCAACTGCACACCAGCTATCCGCGTGTGTTTGATGAGAGTGACCGCGTGTCCGACGTGTCTGACGTGCGTCTTCACCTGGCGTGCCAGCGATATTTGGAATTCATTCGCGCCGGACAGCTGTCGAGCGCTTTGGAGTATGCTCAAAGTGATCTGGCACCGTGCGTGGGCCTGGACCCAGGGTGGGGCGGTGCAGATTGAGACCCATGTTTGCACGCACGGGATCAGGCATCCTTCGCTTTGGGTTCCTGACACGATACCCTTGCGTGATACGCTGTGATCTCACCACGTGCTACTCTGTTTGCAAGCGCCTGCTTTCAGCGCTTGAAAATGTGATGAACTGCTTTTGACTTTTGCTTTCAAATTCAACTTGCGCATCTAAGCCATGGTGGAATTCTGTGCTACCAGGTGTGATAGCGCTGTCAGCGTATGTCGTTCCTGGGAAGAGCCCTTTAGCACCGTTGCTTGCGCCCGCACACAGGGACCGCGTGGCGGACGCGGTGAACGCGGCCGTTCTGGCAATGGCCCATCGCGACTCGCTTCCCCCCCAGTCGACAGTCGTGAGCTCGGCGCGGCGCAGGCACGGGGAGCGAGCTGTTGACGAGGTAAGGCGGTGCAGGTTGCCTACATATAACTCAGGTTGGAAGCGCCTGGAACTAAGTGCTTGAAACTGAAATATGATAATGTGCTTTCAAGTTTTGCTTTCAATTTCAACTTGCGCTGCTACAACGCGGAGAGATCGCCAATCAGACAGGACGGCAGCAGTTTGATGACTAGCGCTGACGTAGACGAGACGTCGCGGGTTGCAGTGGGCCATGAGCGCATTGAATATGAGGATGATATATATCTTGAGGGTGACATCCCAGTGATTGATGTGCCCACCGCTGCCGCTGTGTTCGGTCTGGGGAGCAGGACCGAGGTAATGTTTCGGCAGCTCACTGTCACAGCACAGGTGCTCCGCGCTGCCAACGGAACCAAGGGGGAAATGTTCAAGCTCACTAGGCGAGGACGCACTCATGACACAAGCGTATGACGTAGCCTCATGACACTTAGATGGCGGCTGACACAGTGGCCTGATGACACTTATCAGTACGTGCACGCGGAACAATGTAGCAAGATGCTGCAGCCATGAGGGCTGGCACATGATCAATGTGTGCCCTTCGTTTCCAGTATCCACGCACCGGCACGCACTCAAGTATATATCGAAACAGGCGCAACCTACTAGCTAGCGCTTCATTATCTTGGCACTGAACCTTTCCAAAATTATACTGTAAATGAGTAAAGGGCCCAATTTATGATGACAACAGAGAAATCGGAATGTAATTGTGGACACAGAGCTAGTCGTACACTCATACAAATCACCGAACCCATACAGGCCTAATTCATCATATAGAAGAGCAGCTATGTGATTCTATAATACCCAAACAAATCACCGCATGCTCACTCGCCGTGCCGAGGCTGAGTACAGTAAAGGTGTACATTTGGAAACGTTAATCGACGAGGCAGCAGCAGGGCGGAGGCATTCTTTACGTCGCGGTACACGTTGGCGTGTGCAGAGGCGCAGAGCCGGGACGATGCCATGAGCCTTCGAGGAGTGGAGCAATCCGGGGGGCGGGGTGTCGAGGCTCATTTCCCCCCCATTTTCCTTATTTTTACTAACGTTCATCGAGCCCCAAGGCGATTCACATGGTGAGCGTCAACCAACCCCCTCCGCCTTTTCAGGAGGACACACCCTAAGAGGCCCCGCGCCAACAGTCAACGCGCTGGTTTCATCAACTCCGTTTTGCGCATCCTCGCAAATTCCTGCATGGCGTGCGAGTGACGGTGAAGGTCTACTGTTCAAACTTCACGCATCCTCACGCGCTTGAGCTCAAACTTCCACCTGTAGTAACCATACAACAGCAGTAAGACAGTGGGCGGATGCAGATCTGAAACACGACTTTGTGTCGAAAGGATGTCCATAATAAAGGATTCGATCACGTCGATGGTTCGGAGTGAGCACTCCCACGATCTGTTGGTCGAGGATGACATCAAAGTAACAGCGAGCAATATCCTGCATCTTTGCAAAGCCTCTCGCTTAATGGAAACACGTTCCCACAGCATCAGTTTGTTTGACCAGGGCTTGTACGATATGAAAACAAGGTGGTCAATGGTGTTGTCCAACGGTTATTAATCGACGACTCGATGGATTGGCCAAGTCGAGAGAATAATTGAAGTCGGGGACAGGAAGTACTTTATTCCGACCAATCCATCCGAAGCGTTGTACTTCCTCCCTGCCTCACACTTCAATTGGTTACTCGCGCAGCATCTGGCGAGACATGGATTTGCGCAAGACATGAATTCCACGAGTCTGGTCTCATCAGAGAGCACCATGCGGGTGTTTGGATGCCAGAACGTTTTGCATAAAATGTGCCGCAAGACCTTGTTACAAAAGTCGTGCTCATCGAGCGCTTCGAGGGTTTCCTGGTGCATCACATGATCGTCAACTACATCAACACTAATATACCTTCGGAGGAGCAGTTTGCACAGCGCGCACAATTATCGTGGGGTTCCAATATACATCAGAAAAGGCTGACACGCGTCATACGGAAAAGCCGCCTGAACGTTGAAGACTATGAATTGCTCATCGATTTGGTCTCGCATGAATTATGGATGATCTTCACCGTGCCCGTAGTCTTCCCCTCAATGGAAGGCATTGCAAGACAATGATGGTGGTTCCGCACAAGAGTCGTTTGACCTACTTATCTACGGGCTCCAAAGGTTCCAAAGTTCAGCTCCGTTTTCATACAAACACACACAGAGAACAAAGCACGCGCTGGGCGTAGATACAGGCTGCTGTGAAGTATGGAATACAAATTGTGAGAAATAAAGTGTGTCTAATGGCTAAAAAGATGTAAACTAAGCCCCAACGCTCGCTCATGCACCGAGCTTCCCGTACGTGTACTTCTGATACGCCGGCGGCAGGCTTTGCAGCGGGGCGGGGTTTGAGTACACCTGCACGTCCACGAGGCCGTCGTCGTCGTCGTCATCCTTCGCCGTCATGTAGCGGCGCAAGTTGCAATCTAAGCAAGGTTTGAAGCGGGCTGTCGTACTTAGTTTCAAGCGCTGAAGCTAGGCGTGTTCAAGAGAGTACACGTGGTAAGATTACAGAGCATTATACACGGACATGGGCAATACGTCATACATGCCAACGTCGTATTCCGTGCGTGTAAACATAGGTTCCAAGCTGCACCGCCCTGCCGTGAAGCACCGCGCGGCACACGCGGTCATGCAGCGGCGCCACAGCAACAGCCACAGCACGAGGACGCCGAAGCCGGTGCTGATGCCCACGATGCTTTCCAGGCTCACGGCGGGCTCGTCCGCCTTGGTCGTGATGACGCCCGTACTCGAGCCTTGCACCTCCGCCGACAGCAACACGAACTCGCTGTTCCACTTGTTGCTCAGCACCTGCTGCTCCAGCCTGGCCTTGGCGTCCCCCACGCGGACGCCACCGTCTCCGGCGGCGCCGTCGTCGAAGATCCGGAACGTGAAGATGATGGAGCCCGCGGTGACGTTCATTATCTCAATGCGGGTCTTGCTGATGTTGAGGTTCGTGGCCACCTCGGCCGTGAAGGTGTCCTCGTACCAGGGGCTTACACTCGTCAACTTTTCAGGTCAACATGAGCAATTTCGTGGGATATGTTAGATGCTTTCAGTGCCATAAATGGCTCAGGTTGAGCTGAGAAGTGGAGGAGTGTAAGCCCCTGCATCGTACTCCGTCTTTCTCGCCACGTAGTCCGAGAACGCCGCCTTGATGTAGCGGCGCAAGTTGAAATTGAAAGCAAAGATTGAAAGCGGTTCATCACATTTTAGTCTCAAGCGCAGGGAGCAAGCGCGGGCAACCCAGGGTGAACTTAGGGTCATGCTGGGGTCAGCCTGCGCCGCCCTGCCTTGATCCGCATGGACACCACCACCGGCGGGTCCTCGCACGTCCCGCTCTCCGCGTTCGCCTCGGGGTTGTAGTTGTAAGCCCCCGGGTTGGTGCACCCCTCGATGTTGCACAAGCCCAAGTCCATGGTGGCGTTGACGTCGTAGTTGGTGGCGGTTTCAGAGATGCACCCCGTCTTGGTGAAGGTGAACTGCGCCGCCCCGGCGGGCGACCCCGCGAGGCTGTTCACGGTGGCCACTGCGGGCAGCGCCTTGCCCTCCGCCGCGGGCACGGTGCACGTCAGCGTGGTGTGCTCCGCCAGCTGCGCGAGGTCCAGGCAGTCGAAGGCGCCGAGCTTCACGGCCACATCCGTGACGGTGACGCCAAAGTTCCTCCCGGTCACCGTCACCACGGCGCCCGGCGCCGCCTGGCTGGGCTGCACTGACTCCACCACAGGCGCGGCGTATGCGTACCGCGTGCTGTCCGAGTTGGTCTGGTTGAACACCACCATTGTCACCGCGTTGTAGCGGCGCAAGTTTAAATTGAAGCATAATTGATAGCAGTTTTTCATATTTTAGTTTCAAGCGCTGTGTTCTAGGCGCTTTCAGCATGGGTTTCATCGGGTCAACCTGCACCGCCTTACCTTGTACCCGAGGCCAGTCCCCGCGCCCAGTTCGCACGTGGCCACCGTATTATTGACCGTGACCTGGGCGTTACGGCAGTGCAGGGTGCGGTCGCCCTCGCCCAGCACCACGGATTTGACCAGCGCGGCGCCCTCGGGCCCAAAGTTCCGCCCCGTGGTGTAGCGCCGCAGGTTCAACTTGTAAGCAAACATTGAAAGCAGTTCAGCACTCTTCACCTTCAAGAGCTGAAACCAGGCGCAGTAGAGGTGGGGTGAGGGTGGGGGTTGTGGTGGCGCGGCGTACCGTGATGGTTGCCACGCCGCCGGCGGTGGGCACCGGGGTGAAGGCGGCGATCACGGGGGCGCTGTACGACAACGTGGTGGAGGATGAGGCGGAGGACGCCGCGCTCGTAGACGTCCGCATTGTACCGCCGCCACTTGAAACTAAAAGCAAGACTTGAAAGCGAATGGATCATACTTAAGTGTCAAGAGACCCGATCCAGGCGCTTTCAACTCGGGTTTCATCGGGTCAACCTGCACCGCCCTACCGCATGAAGGACTCGTCTGCTCCGTACACCGGGAGCGAAGTCAGAAGCGTCAGCTCAGGCCCCGCTCCGAGAGGAAACTTGAACGTGAACTGGGTGTGAGGCGCGATCATCGTGACGCCGGCGGTGTCCGAGACGATGGGGATTGCGTACGTCCCACCACCGCCTGCGATGCTCTTGACCAAGCCGAGGAGAATCTCCGAGGTGTTGACCCCAAAGTTTGAGCCCGTCACCGTGACAACGTCGCCGACGGCGGCGACGGCGGGGCGGATGTCGGTGATGACGGGCGCCGCGTAGGACAACACCGGCTGGTAGCTGGACCTCTGCCCCCCGACGGAGACCTGCACCTCAAGGCCCTTGCTGTAGCGCCGCAACTTGAAATTGAAAGTAAATGTTGAAAGCAGTTTATGATTTCCTAGTTTCAAGCGTGGCACCCACCATAGGCGATTTCAACACGGGATTTGATACTGTCAACGTGCACCGCCAAGGGCGCTGAAATCGTAGGCTCTTTCAACACGGAATTTGATAGTGTGAAGGTGGAACGCCCTGCCTTGCCGCTGCCAGCGGGCAGGTCGCACTCCACGGCCGTGTCATCCTCCACCACGCGGGGGGCCAAGCACGGAACCACCCGCCGTTTGGAATCGCGCACCGTCACGGCGTCGAAAGCCGCGCTGCCCTTGGGACCGAACTCCTTTCCGATGACGCGGAGGACGCCTCTCGCTAGGGACTGATAGATAGTGTTCGCCACGTCATCACACGCATTTTGAACCCTCGTTTCTTGACTTGAATGGCATCCTATGACGCGGCGAGCACTGTCCATGAGTCCCTGCCGCCCGCAGTGGGAACATCCTGCGCACTGATGACCTGGGGTCCCGCGTACGACAGCACGATGCCGGTGGTGGTCTCGCCCATGAGCGACCTGACAGAAAGGCCCTTCAGAACAAGCACTCGAAGCACGATCGGAACACGTCTCACCTCGAGTGTGAATGTGCATACAAACGCGTGGAGGAGGATGAGGAGAATCAACGTCGGTGGCGTGCTTGTTCTGAATGCACCCCCTGCCTGACCTCGACGCGGAGCTTGCGGTTCGAGCCGTATCCCACCGGAACCTTGGTGTAGAGGTGCAAGTTGAAATTGTAAGCAAATTCTGAAAGCGGCTCATCATATGTTAGCTCCAAGCGCATACACCGAGCACGGCCATGCCAGGGTCAACCTGGGGTTACCCTGGCGTCATCCTGGGGTCAACATGTACCGCCCTACCTTGGCATAGAACTTGGTGTGCAGCTTCTGCATCTCGTTGTAGGCGTTGCACCAGTCCACGTCGTCCGGCCCGACCACGCAGAACTTGACTTCGTTCTGGTCATTGCCAAAGTTGAAGCCCGTCACGGTGACATACGCGCCCACCTTGGCGGAGATGGGGTCGATGTTCGTGATGACCGGCGCCTGATACGCGAACTTCTTCAGCCCGGTTGCCTGGCTGCTGGTGTCGTCCGTGGGGGAGATGCGCACGAACACGTCGAGGTCCTGGCCCATGCCCGCGGGCTGCTGGCAGGTGATTTCCTTGTCGCTCACCGACACCTTGGCATCCATGCACTCCATATCCCCGATGATCACCTTGCTGTACAGACGCATGTTGAATTTGAAAGCAAAAGGTGAATGCATTTTATCAGATATAAGCTTCAAGCGCTTAGTTCCAGGCGGTTTCAACATGGGTTTCATCGGTTCAACTTGCACCGCCTTACCTTGGAGACAATTCCCACGGGCCCGAAGTTGTAGCCTTGAATGGTGGCCGGTTGGCCGGACGAGGCGGAGCCCTCGGTGGGCACGGGCGTGGTGGAGGTGATGACCGGGATGTTGTACGAGAAGATGTCCGTGCCCCCCACCACCGGCACCGACGACAGCGCGCCCACCGCGTAGCGCCGCAACTTTGAAAGCAAAACATGAACGCAGCTCATCACATTTTAGATTCAAGCGCCAAGACACAGGCCGCTTGATGGTGTGTTTCACTGGGTCAAGCTGCACCGCCCTACCACGTGCACCTGCACTGGCAGGTTACTGCCGCCGTAGAGGGACTCATGGATAGTGCTCGCCACGTCACAGGATTGCTTGAACTAAGTGCTCGCCACGTCATAGGATTCCATTCAACTCAAGAAACGAGGGATAAATTGCGCGTGATGGCCTGGCGAGCACCATCCACCTTTTCCCTACCGGCGTTGAAGGGGACTGTGACAAAAATCTCGCTCACGCCGGTCACGGAACCTTCATCGTCATCGTTCCGGAAGTTGAACAGGCGAATAGAGGATGAGGGAGAATACTCTCCCCCGACGCTGACTTGGACAGCAGACTGATCGGTTCCAAAGTTGGTTCCCGTGATGGTGATTTTGGTGTCTTCGATCTGCAGTGTAGCTGGCTGAACCGCCGGCACGACGAGTTGCACCACGGGCACGTGGTACGCGAACTTGTTGTCACCGGACACGCCACTGTTTTGGCCGCCCACTTGGATGAGCAGGTCGAACCCCCCGCCGACTCCAGGAGGGAAGTCGAAGGTGATGGTTTCATGATCGACCACGGTGACCGCGGTCGCCTGGCCGAGGCCTTCGACTACTTCGCAGCCACTCGCACCCAGGAAGGACGACGCAGTGATCCCACTGGAGCATGTCTGCTCGGTGTAAACCGTAGCATTCGCGGCGGTATCGGCGGGACCGAAGTTCTCGCCGTATACCGTCACCGCTCCGCCAATCGTGCGAGGGGGTTCGATGCTGGTAATCGTGGGAGGCAAGTAGCTGAACCTGCATGCGTCGCTGTCAACCGGCGTTGAGCACACTTGGGGCTTGGGGCTTCCGGCGTTGTTCATCGTGACGACAACGTCGAGGTTCTGCCCCACGCCTCCAGACGGAGAGCATTCAACGGTGCTGTCGGTGATGGTGACCACGGGCTGGTTGCAAGGCACAGTTCCGAGGAACACGCTGGTGAAGTACTGGCTGTACATGGCGCCGGCAGGGCCGAAGCCGGATCCCGTGATGGTCACCATGCCAGATGCCTCGCCGCCGTTGGTCTTGACCGGCGATGCGGTGTACACAACAGGGTTGCCGTAGGACACCTTGTTGAGCATGTTGGCGTTGATGTTCTCAAGGCCGGCCACGTCCACGATGACGCTGACGTTGACGCCCACCATCAGCGGCGCCTTGCATGTCACCATCTGCTCCGCGCCCTCCTGGGTCAGCTTACCTATCGTCAACGGGCACACCACGCCTTGTCCTGGCTTGTCGAGATCGCCCTTTATCCTCACTGTGATGAAGTCCGGATCATTTCCAAAGTTCCTCCCATAGATGAAGATGGTGTCACCCTTGGCCATGACCTCACCCGCCTGCTCAGTCGTCACGCGGTTCACGATGGGAACGTGGAAGCTGAACGCCGGCGTGACCAGCGACGTCAGACCGTCGACCGTCACCGTCGTGTTGATAGAACCGCCCTGGCCTTTACCGACGGTGCAGGTCAGTTCGACGTCGTCCACGGTGACGTTTGGATTCGTGCACAATCCCACGCCACCTTGAATCAACACCGAGGTGAGGTAAGCGTTTCCCACGGGGCCGAATCCTGACCCCTTCAGGGTCGTCAGGACGCCGCCGAAGGTGGTCGAGGGTGGGATGGTCCCGGCGGGGTCGAGGAATGGGATTTCGTAGTCGAACAAGGGGGCGACACTGCTGTATGTTGTGTTGCGCCCGTTGATCTTCATCACCACCTGGTTGTCCAGCGCCGTGCCAACTGGTACCTTGAAAGTGAACGCATCGTGGGCAGAATTGATAACAATCTTGGTGGAGATGCGGCCGTCGATGTATACCTGGATTGCATCCAAGTTGTCTCCAAGGTCGGAGCCCGTGACCACAATGACGTCACCCATTTTTCCAACGCTCGGCTGAATGTTGGTGACCGTCGGTTGCGTGAACGCAAACTTGTCGACACCAGATGTACCCGAGTTCTGGTCCCCGACCAGGCGGATGAAGATAGTCATGTTGCCACCTGCGGCGTGGTTCCAATCCGCGAGGTTGAATTCACCGCCGTAGTCAATCGCGAGTGCCGCGGGTACATCGCAAGTGATCACCCCATCCTCCACAATAACTTTGGGGGTGGTGCACAGAGCGCTTCCCACGGTGACATTCACAATCTGGGGCGATTGCGTGTCGTTCACTCCCTTCAGGGTGTCGAACGTCCCACCGAAGTTTGCACCGTAGACGGTAAGCAGGGCCCCCTTTGACGGCAAAGTGGCCATGATTTGCGTGATGGTGGGCAGCGGGTAGTTGTAGACGGGTTTGGCGTTGCCGGTGATGCCGTCAACATCGACGCGAACTGGCCTGAGACCACCACTGCTCTTCGGCAAAGGGCAGGAGATCTTGCCGTGATCCTCCACCAGCGTCACAGGTGTGCACACAATGTCGTCCACGTACACCTTTATCAGGCCGACGTTCGTCCCGAAGGAGGTGCCGTCGAAGGTCACCTGGGTGTCCGTCTGCGCAAGCTGCGGATCAGCCGACGTCACTTCGGCAGGCGCGTAGTTGAACAGCCCATGGCCGCTCGTTCCAGTGCTCGCGAGGGCCCCCGAAATGGTGATGTCAACGTCCTTGCCAGTGCCAGATCCAGGCTGGGTAATGCACTCGATTCGTGTGTTCTCGATGACGACCGCAGCGTCTGTGCAGCTCTCTGGACCATTGTTGTCACTGCTGATGACAAGTTCTTGCACGGTTGAATCTCCTGCTTCTCCGACGGGCCCAAAGTTCCGTCCATAGATTGTGGTGGTGCCACCCGAGGTGGGACCGCCGAACACGGCGGTGATGAAAGGGCCTCGGTAGTTCAACTTCTGGTGACCTGTTGTGCCCGTATCCTTTCCAAGAATTGTGATGGTCAAGTTGTATGTCGCTTCAGCCGCAGTCGCGTTCAGGCTGGGAGCATAAAACCTCATTTCTGTCCCAGCAACGGTGACATTGGCTTTAACCTTGGTCAAGTCTTGAGACCCGCCGCTGAAGTACACACGCTCTATGGTGCAATCCGCCGCGCCTCCAGACTCTGGGCTACCAGTGCAGTCAGCGGGGGTGACCGGGCCGAAGCTAGTGCCAGTAATAGTGACCCAGCCGCCAAACACGGACGCCTCTGAGACGGCCGTAATGATCGGGCCATCATACGTGTATAGTGATGACACGCTCTGCGCCTCCACCGTCACCTCGAGCGTCGCGTCTATGTACGTGATCCCATTTCCAGTCATGGGGGGCGTGACGCAAGTGATTTGAGTGTGAGCCAAGGAGACGTTGGGCGATGTGCAAGCCTTTCCACCGATGAGCACAGACACCACCTGGTTGTCCCCAACCGGCAGCTCGCAGGCGTTGCTGGCGTAGCTGGAGGGGCTGCACCCGAAGTTGGTGCCAGTGATGGTGGTTGTCGCGCCGCCGTGGTAGGTTGTAGGCGTAGTGCCGGTCACGGTCGGGCCGACGTACGAAAACTTGTCCACGTACGTGTTGGATCCAGGAGAGGGACCGTTGTTGGGGCCGTCCGGCATCTTCATAAGCACGTCGTAGTTCTTCCCTGATCCAGATCCCAGGATTGAGCTGCCGAGCAGGCACTGGATCTCAGTGTCAGCGACGGAGACGTGGATCTTAGAGCAGTTGGCGTAGTTGGTATCGGTGTTGACGTGCGTCCCAGAAAGGTCGTATCCCAGTCTGATGTATTCATACACGCTCCCCAGGGGCCCGAAGTGCGTCCCTGTCAGAACCAGCCATGGAGCGTTACCAACGTCAGAGTAGTCAACGTTGGCGACAGCGCTCGGTGAGAACTTCTGATTGGTGTTCATGGGCTTGACGCTGGTGAGCGACGGCGGGATGTACGAGAACTGCCCGCTGCCTCCGGTTGCAGCCTGCCCGCCAATCTTGAAGTTGACGTTTTGGGTCATGCCGGTTCCCGGCGGCATCGTGCAGGTAATTTGCTTGTGAGCGACGCTGACCGTGGCCGACTCGCATGTGGTAGCTCCGACAGTTAGACCTGTGATGGACGTAGACCCCACCACACCAAAGCTGGTTCCATTGATTGTCAGCGTGCCTCCTCCAGCAGCAACGTCTGAAACGGCAGTAATGGTCGGAGCCGTGTAGGTGAATGTGGCCGTTGCGGACGAAATGTCGCCAATGCCGTTGTTCATCACCACGTAGAACGTAATGGTGCCGACTCCCTCAGGCACGTCGAACGTCATCGCGGAATCCAGGACCGTCACCGCGGCGTTGGGGCTGGGAAGTTCCTTTCCGTCCCAGTTCATGAATCGGATCTGCTGGGTGCAATTTGTGGTGCACCCTGTGGCATACTGTGCGTTGCCCGTCGGTCCAAAGCGTTTGCCGGTGACCAGCGCCTGCGTCTCGACAGTCATCCCTTTGGTTCCGTCCGACAGGATGCCGTGCCCGTCTGGAATATTGTTGAGCTCAGGACCGATGAAATCGAGAAGTTTACTGCCAACCGCCGTCGTCGTGCCAAGTACGAATCCAGTGTCCTCCGCGTCGTCGCTGGTCACGCCGGCAATCTGCACCAGCACGCTGAAGTCATCGCCGTAACGAACACTGATGTTCGTCGCGATTTCGGTGTTTAAGACGTTCTTCAAGAACGGAGTCGCTGGAGTACCGAAGTCTCCGTAGTTGTCTTCCGTGATGACAAACGGATACGGAGTGCACAGGGATA
>Ga0307489_10001499_pt1 | contig 15370 bp, 23 predicted proteins | sample SB12metaG_FD_202247 | JGI IMG/M metagenome (GOLD analysis project Ga0307489, IMG submission 202247) | Sea-ice brine microbial communities from Beaufort Sea near Barrow, Alaska, United States - SB 1.2 | ecosystem: Environmental > Aquatic > Marine > Coastal | place: USA: Alaska | collected... | reverse complement strand
GGTCGAGGGTCGAGGGTCGAGGGTCGAGGGTCGAGGGTCGAGGGTCGAGGGTCGAGGGTCGAGGGTCGAGGGTCGAGGGTCGAGGGTCGAGGGTCGAGAATCGAGGAGGAGGGAGGAGGGAGGGGGGTCAAGCATGAATAGATGCAGTTCTCTCTGTGTTCCCGGTTTGTACATGGGTAGGACGATCATCATCCGGGTATCAAACCGGAATCAGTCCGCCCGTCACAGATGTGTCATCAGCGAGAATACAGCAAAATAACAAAAGCAAAAACCAAAAGCACCGTCGAATGGAATGTCGTCCAGTGTTTTAAACGAACGGGGGTTAGAACCGAACGCCTTGACAACTGGGATTACAGAGCCGTGCATAACATACAAACGCGCACGGCCCGAGGGCGGTTTGGTGTGGGCCATATGTGAAAGAACTGCTGCCGTATTGAGCACCGCGGTAGCTGAGTGTCCGGCCCCTCCCCCGAGCTCAAGTTAAGCATAACATAAAGCGCATAACGTGGAGAGATTCGGTCCCCTTGCCAGGCCCAATTGAGTCACAAGGTGCTTCACGTGAAGAGACCATATCCCCTTGTGCCTCGTCTGTGAACTTGTTCTAACTTGCATTTGGTCAAAATCACCAAACGTCAACTTACTACAGATAGCATCAAATACTACGGGTAGTAACATTCACAGGCAAGGCACTGGTAGGCCCTACCTTGATGAGGAAGCTCTGATCGCTCTGTTCCACCAGGTCGAACCCGCCCTCCGGTGATGTCAGAGCCGCATGCCAGGGGCTTACACTCGTCCACTGTTCAGCTCAACCTGAGCCGTTATGGTCACACCTCTCCGCATCCCCCTGTTCAATAGACTGGGGGAGAAACATGCACCCAACGTGTCCAACAAAATGTGCTTACGTTGAGCCGAAAAGTAGACGAGTGTAAGCCCCTGCCGCATGCAGCGCATCGAACGATCGCACCGCCGCCAGACCCCCACCCGACACCCCCTCCTTCGGGCTCCTCGGGATCGCCCCCTCCTTACCCCCCGACGCCTCATCCTTACCGCTAACACGATCAGGGCTACCACCCCCGGCCAGGGGCTTACACTCGTCGACTTTTCAGCTCAACTTGAGCACTTTTGTATGGGATAGGGGGTGCGCGTAGGGGTTCTGTAGCCCGTGTTAAGGGGGTGTGAGGGGGTGTTAAGGGTGTGTATGGTGATTTCTTGAGTCAGACATGGCTCAAGTTCAGCTGAACAGTGGACGAGTGTAAGCCCCTGCCCCCCGCCCCCGCCGCCGCCCCCGCCCCCGCCGCCGCCGCTGTACCCCCTACGACCACCCCCGCCTTCTCATAATAACCCCCCAGCCATTTGTCGCGGGGCGTCCACGCCTCCAGCCAACTGTAGGGGGATACCAGCACGAGCACGCCCCCGGGGCGGACCAGGCGGGGTACGGCGCGGAGGAACGCGGCGGGGTTGGGCAGGCGGCACAGCAAGTTGGACGCCAATACAGCGTCGTATCGCCCAAACTCCGCGAATGACTCGCCAGTGCCGCCGCCGCCGAGCAGCGAGGGGGGGATGTTGCAGGCGTCGCCCTGGCGGAAGGTGACGCGGCCGCGGTCGATGCGGTCCGGTACCGCACCCTCGTACCAGGGGCTCACGCTCGTCCACTTTTTGGCTCAACGTGAGCGCTTTCTGACACAAAGTACACCCTGACCACCCCCCACAGCACCAAAACCTCCCAAACACCCCCTATACAACCCCTGAATGCACCCCCTATCGCTCAGAAAGCGCTCACGTTGAGCCGAAGAGTGGAGGAGTGTAAGCCCTTGCCTCGTACCGAGCCGTGATGTCGCTCTCGCGCACCGCGGTGTACTGCAGCTTGCCGCGGTCCTTCATCAGCTTGGCGGCTTGTATAAACGCCTTCGAGTAGTCGATGCCCGCCACCTCGCGGAAGTGCCGCAAGTTGAATTTTAAAGCAGAATTGTACAGCAGTGTATCACACTTCAGTTTCAAGCGCTTAGTTCCAGGCGGTTTCAACTGGAGTTTCACTTTATGGTTCCAGACAGTTCCAACTTGGGTTTCACTTAGTTCCAGGAGGTTTCAACTTGGGTCTCATAGGGTCATCCTGCACCGCCCTACCTCGCGGAAGTGTCGCGCGAGCTCGAAGGATGCGCCGCCCACCGCGCACCCGATGTCCAGCGCCGTGCTGCAGGGGCGCAAGTTTAAAATCTTGAACGCAAAGTTAGTTTGGGCGGTTCCCATGTTTTAGATTCAAGCACTGGAACCGAAGGGCGGTCAACCCGGGGTCGGCCTGCACCGCCCTACCATGCCCTGCGGCGTGTGATTACCCGGGCCGCCATTCTTGCCCCCGATCTTGATGCTCTTGGTGTGCCGCGCGCAGAGCTCCGCGCAGCGCGCTGTGAAGCGCAGCGCACTCGTCGGGCCGTCCTTGTAGGGCATGATGTCCTCCGGCTTGCCGAAGTGGAACTGGATGTATTCGTCCACGACGCGACGCTGCTCGTATACCTGCACGCCGCTGCGTAGGGCCTGGCGGATGTTGCTCACCACGTCGTCGAAACGCCCGTTGAGCTTCGTCTCGTCCCAAGGATTGAATGGCAACTAATGACGTGGGAGCGACATCGTCAGGCCTTGCCGCCGCCGCTGCTCATTCCTGGGGAGGTGCCTGCGGTGCTGACCAAGCCGCCGCCGCCGCCGGATCCGCCGCCCCCACCGCCGCCGCTGCTAGCGCCGCCGCCGCCGCCGCCGCCGCCTCCGATTCCCCCGCCGCCGCTGGCGCTCGCGCTCTTTTTGCGCGTTTTACCAGACTTGGTCGAACGCTTGAATCCACCGCCGCCTGCAGCGACGAAGCTGCGGAAATGTAAGTTCCAGTAGACCGTGCTGGCGGCGGCGGCGGCAGCGGCGGCGGCGGCGGCCACAGCGAGCATCCGCGCAGTGTCGCGCATCGTCTCACTATCGACCATCGCGCGGGCGCGGGTGGATCGGGTCGGTGCTCCAGGCGGCGACTGTGCGTGCCGCGCTTTATGCCGCGCTTTATGACGATCCAGTTGACAGAGGTCGTTCACCGGTTGGTCAGCGTCGACACTTTTGCGATTCGGCAGAACCAACAAACACAACTGCTTTTTGGAGGGCCGAATTGTCAATTTGCTGCAAGAAGATGAGAGTGCGAGGTTAGATCGCGCAAACCGGTAGCTTCACTCCCATGACGCGCAGCTCCGACCTCCTTGCTCAAGTCATGACGGACACCGACGGCGGCAAGCGCAAGCTGGTCGACAACCTGGAGGAGGAGGGCGACGGAACCAAGATGCAGCGGGTGGGCGACGCGGAGGACGAGGAACTGGTTTACGACGACGATGACGACGACGCCGCCGCGGCCGAGGATGAGAACCCCAAGCGCAAGACCGCGGCGGCTGCGAAGGCGATCGCCGGCAGGGGCTTACACTCGTCCACTTTTCAGCTCAACTTGAGCGCTTTGTATGGGATGGGGGGGGCGCGTAGAGGTTGTGTAGCCCGTGTTAAGGGGGTGGGGGGTGTTTAGGGTGTGTGTGTAGGGTGATGTCCTGCGTCAGACACGGCTGAAGTTGAGCTGAGAATCGGACGAGTGTAAGCCCCTGATCGCCGGGGTCGTCGACGAGGGCAAGCCGAACGACAACGTCGGCGCCGACCTGTGCGTGCGCTCCCTCGCGTGGTCCACCACCGCGGATGAGCTTCGGACACACTTCGAAAAGTTCGGAAAGGCAGGGGGGTTCTTCAGAACACGCACTCGAGACTCGACCGACGTTGAATCGTGTAATGGAGTCGTCCGCACACGCGTCCACTTCTCAGGTCGACCTGAGCCGCTCACGCCAACAATCGCGTTCCACATTATCCCAAATAAAGTGCTCACGTCAAGCCGAATATGGACGGCGGTGGACGCTTATGCGGGGTGGTCCGCTCTCGGTTCGAGTGCTTGTTCTCACTGACCCTCACACTCTCACCGACCCTCCTTTGAGGTGACGACGTGCACAGTGAAGATGGGCCCGGACGGGCGCTCGCGCGGCTTCGGCTTCATCAACTTCCAGGAGCACGGCGCGGTGCGCTGGGTGCTGCAGGAGACGCACGTCATGGACGGCCGCAAGCTGGCAGGGTACCGCCACAAAACACGGCATTGCGCAGAAGCCTCTCTCGCTGCCTCGAAAGGATCAGAAAAACATTTAGGTTATCACCAAATCCACGAACACGGACATTGTTTTGACAGGTGGGCGTAGTGAGGGGAACACATGGGGCCGGAGGGGGACGGCGGAGGGGCACTGGCACTGCGCTTGCCTGTTGTGGCTCTTGCCCCAAGTGATTTTGATCAGGCTATTACAGCGAACGATTGAATGCACTGCTAACCAGGCAACTGCCAACGCCACAGTCCCACGTCACAACGCTGCCGCCCTTCTCTCCCAGTCTTGAGTGAGAGAATGGCACCAGAGCCCTTGGTTTAATTTACGATATACCCATTACCTCCAATCATTAGACCCCTGCACCACCTTTGTTCATAATATCCCCACCTATAACCAAACGATGAGTGTGGCCGCGGACCCTTGACGGAAGGAGATCCTGCCGCCGCGGCTGACGGACCTGACGGCCACCACCAAGATCTTCGTGGGGCGCCTGGCGCCAGAGGTGCCCATGGTAGGGGCTTAAACTCGCCCACTTCTCACCTTAACCTGAGACGTTTCTGTCCCTCACGCCGCCCAGCGTATCATTTAACTCAATAAAAGAAGGTTGAAACATATCGGTGGATAAAGAAGTGCTCACGTTGAGCCGAAAAGTGGACGAGTGTAAGCCCCTGGCCCATGGACGCCATCAAGGCGCACTTCTCGCAGTTCGGCGGAGTGCAGGACATCTATATGCCGCAGCCGCACAAGGGGTTCTGCTTTGTGACGTACTCGGACAACGCGTCGGCGCTCAAGGCGCTGCGCCACGGCAGGGGCAAACACACTTTTTGGCTCAACATAAGAACATTTTGTGGGATACGTTGGGTGCATTATTTTCCCACAGTCCATTAGACAGGGGAACACGTGGAGGTGTGACCAAAACGGCTTAGGTTGAGCTGAAAAGTGTGAGAGTGTGTGTGTATTCATAATAGCTAGGTTGACCGGCCAACCAGACTACAGAACAATCATTTGAAAAGTGGACGAGTGTAAGCCCCTGCGCCACGGCGAGCCTGTCGGGGAGGACGGCAGCGGCGGCGCCGAGGGAGGATCCAGCTTGCACGAGTTCGCGGGAATCACCGTGCAGGTGAAGCCTCCGACTGATCGGAGGCCGCCGATGGGCTTCGCCGACGGGGGCCGGGGCGGCGGCGGGGACTTTGGGGGCCGCGGGGCAGGGGCTTACACTCGTCCACTTTTCAGCTCAACCTGAGCCGTTTCTGACACACAATGGCCCCTGCATACGCTCTAATAGCCCCTCACACCCCCTAAACACCCCCTAAACAACCTCTAAATGCACCCCCTATCCCACACACAGCGCTTAAGTTGAGCTGAAATGTGAACGAGTGTAAGCCCCTGCCGCGGGGGCCGCGGCGGGCGCGGTGGCGGGGACTTCGGGGGCCGCGGCCCGGTCGGCGGGCGCGGCGAGGGCGGCAAGTGCTACGCGTTTCAGAAGGGCGAGTGCTCCCGCGGTGACTCCTGCCGCTTCGTTCACGACGGCGCCGGCGGTGGCGGCGGCGGCGGCGGCTTCGGTAGGCCCCTACTCGTCCCGACCCCCTCTACTTTAAGAAACTTGAGGTTTGAGTGGTCAGTCCCGGATTCTGGGACTCGCCAACAACCGAGCCGATCAGCCGGTAATTCTACCCGCTTGAGTTGACAACCCCCCAAATCGACCGCCTATGAAAAGAATGAGGATGTGGCGACTTGACCACTCAATTTCTTAAAGTAGAGGGGGTCGGACCGCTTAGCCTGCCACATGTTGCCCACTACATCATATGAACTGCTCGCCACATCATCAAACGCACTTTGAATCCTCGTTTCTTGAGTCAAGTGGCACCCCATGACGTGGCGAGCAGTATCTGTGTAAGTTTCCCCTGAGCTACGGTGGCGGGCGGGGCGGCGGCGGCGGGTATGGCGGCGGCGGCGGCGGCGGCAACCCCGGCAGGGGCTTACACTCGTCCACTTCTCAGCTCAACTTGAGCCGTGCATGTCACAATAAAACACCCTTCACACCCTTCACACCCCCTACCACCCCCTTTACACGGGCTATACAACCCCAAAGCGCACCCCCTAGCCCATACAAAGCGCTCAAGTTGAGCTGAGAAGTGAACGAGTGTAAGCCCCTGAACCCGGGCTTTGGCGGCGGCGGCGGGATGATGCCGCATCAGGGCGGGGGCATGAACGGCGGCATGGGCGGCATGGCCGACATGTCCGGTATGGGCGGGATGCCTGGCATGGGCGGGGGAATGCCCGATGGGCAGGCAATGCAGAACATGCAGGCGATGATGGCTATGAATGGATGGGGCTGGGCGGATATGATGGGGATGATGATGGGAGGTGGCATGCCGGGTATGGGTGGAGGCATGCCGGGGATGGGAGGCAGGGGCTTACACTCGTTCACTTTCCGGCTCAAGGTTAGCGGTTTCTGTGGGATAGTAGGTTCGTTTAGGGGTTGCTCAGGTGGTGTTTAGGAGGTTTTAAAGGGTATTAGGGGGTGTGCAGGGTGTAGTTTGTGTCAGAAACGGCTCAAGTTGAGCTAAAAGTGGACGAGTGTAAGCCTCTAATGGGAGGCGGCATGGGCGGCGGCGGGCAGATGGGCGGAGGCGGCGGCCAGTTCGGCGGCGGCGGCGGCGGCATGCCCGGCGGTTGGGCTGGTACGAGTCATAAACGTTCGCCACGTCATCCACCACAATTTCAACCCTCGTGTGTTGAGCTATGACAAAGCGCGTCAAAGTGTTACGAGCGAAGCATGGCATGGACCAATCACGATCCGAGCCTGTGATTGGTCAATGCTTTGCTTTGCTCGTAACACTTTGACGCACTTTGTCACAATTGGCATATAATACTATGACGCGGTGGACAGTGTTTAGCTGGCCTTGCACTCCGTTCGCCATGTCATACACCGCATTCGGAGACCCTCGTTTGTTGAGTTCACTAGCATCTTATGACAGACCCTCGTTTGTTGAGTTTACTAGCATTTTATGACGTGGCGGGCGGTGTTTGGTGTTCACCTGGCCTTGCACGTCGGCGGCGGCGGACAACCCCACGGGGGGGGAGGGCGCGGCGGCGGGGGCGGGCGCGGCGGGGGCGGGGGCGGGGGCGGGCACCCAAGCGATGTGCCCGGCGCCAACCTGTACGTAAGCAACGTGGCGTGGGAGGCCGGCTGGCAGGACCTCAAGGACCACTTCAAGCAGTTCGGGCAGGTCACGTTCTGTGACATCGTGCGGGATAAGGAAACCGGTGGGGCGCGGCACGTCCCTATACCCTAAACCTTAGAACCTAATACCTTAAACCCCATACATCGCCCGCCACGTCATTCATCGCATTGTGACCCGTCGTTTCCTGAGTTGAATGGCGTTCAACGACAGGCAAAGGGAGCGATCACTTAGGGTGTGGACCTACTAACACGTGTAGAAGTAGACCTCCAATATCCGATGACGAGGCGAGTAACATCTGGCCGGCCCTGGACACCGGCAAGAGCCTGGGCCGCGGGGTGGTCAAGTACGACAACGTGGCGAGCGCACAGGCAGCGGTAACGCGTGCAAACGCCTCGGTGTTCATGGGGCGCGAGATCAATGTGCGGGAGGACCGGATGCAGGCAGGGGCTTACACTTGTCCACGTTTCAGCTCAACGTGAGCACAATTTGTGGGATTTTTGGTGCATGGTTTTCCCCAAGTCTATGAGACAGGGGGCTCCCCCATTCTAGTAGACCGGGGTTCACGAGTAGGGGACCAAAACGGCTTAGGTTGAGCTGAAAAGTGGAAGGTGTAAGCCCCTGTATGCAGGGAGGTGGTGACATGGGTGGCGGCGGCGGCGGCCGCGGCGACGGCGGCGGCGGCCGTGGTGGTGGTGGCGGCATGGCTAACACTCGTCCCCTTTTGAGTTCAACCTGGGCCGTTTCTGACCCAAAAATATACCCTAACTACCCCCTGTACTCCCTGACTCCTCCTAAACACCCCCTAAACAACCCTTAATTGCACCCCTATCCCATAGGAAGCGCTTACGTTGAGCCGAAACGTGGACGCGTGTAAGCCCCTGGGTGGTGGTCGTGGTGGTGGTGGTGGCTATGGGGGTGGGTTCGGAGGTGGTGGCGGAGGCGGTTTTCAAGGTGGAGGCGGCGGTTTCCAGGGTGGAGGCGGTTTCCAGGGTGGTGGGTTCCAGGGTGGAGGCGGCTTCCAAGGTGGTGGTGGAGGCATGATGATGTTTTAAAATCAAGCGCTGATTTCAAACAAATGCTCACCCGAATCCATGAACCTGCGACTGCGCGCATACACATACGGCTGCGAAGAGAGATGAGCGAGGAGAGATGAGACAGGAGGACACAGGAGAGGTATGAGCGAGCGGAGACTGGGAGAGCAGCGAGGAGATGAGAGCTGAGAGCTGAGAGACAAGAACCGAGAGCGGGGAGACGAAGGGCATGAGACAAGACACGAGAGAGGGGAGAAGTGCGAGGAGACATCATGGAGGAGAGACGAGAGCGAGGAGGGATATGAGCGAGCAGAGACCGGGAGAGCAGCATGCAGAGCTGAGAGCTGAGAGACAAGAAACGAGAGCGGAGAGACGACCGACAAGGGACGAGACACGAGAGAGAGGTTACACGAGAGAGGAGATGTGCGAGGAGAGCGCAGCGAGGAGAGGTGCGGGAGGAGTGCCGAAGGAAGAGAGCGAGGAGATGAGCGAGGAGAGAGGAGAGCATAGATATGTGGGGTGTATGAGGGGTGTATGAGGGGTGCATGAGGGTCGTGTGATGGGTATATGAGGGGTGCGTGAGGGGTGTATGAGGGATGTATGTGAGATGTATGAGGGGTGAATGAGAGAGAAGTGGGGGGAGGAACGGAGAGAGAAAAGTAACGCCGCGTACCGCCGGATCACTGGCCCCCCCGCCCGCTCTCTTTCACCAAGAAAAACCACACCACCTTTCATCCTGGAACAACACTCATTTAGGCCGAAGCCTACCTAATTTGGCCGGGGGTTCTCCCACTCCCCCCCCACCCGGGGTTGCCCCGTCTTTCTGCACACGCTACTCTGAGCTTGCGCTCGCGCTCGAGCTCGAGCGCCCGCATAAGCTCGGATAGTGAAGCAGCCTCACACCATATGCGGCGTCAAGCCGTTTTATCGGTGCGGATCCGATTGGCGGGATTCCGTACATGGTTGCCAATAAACTTCAAAACTGCTATTCTGCGACCGCGCCTCCGCGTGCGTCCACTTTCACAGGGCGGAGCGAGGTGCATATCGCTGGGTGTTCCCCATACGCGCTTCACCGTTTGTCCGCACGGACTGGTCTCTCAACGCTCAAGCGCTCGGAGTTCAGCAGCTGCCAGCCAATAAGGAAAGCGCGCAATGGGAATGGGGTTCTGCGGCGTGATTCGTCCGGGTGTCAACTACACCCCCAAGAGCCAGGAGCCCGCCCCCGCGCCCGATGCCAAGCGCCCCGACGACGGCGACGGCGACGGCGCGCCACCCAGGGGCCCGAAGGCGCCGCCGAGCAAGCAGCAGGCAGCGGCGGCGGATAAGAAGTTTGGACGGAAGAAGGCCGTTGAACCTGCTGAAACCGCAACCGCAACCCCCGCCTACGCCGATGATGACGCCGAGATTGCTGAAACCGCCGCCGCATTTCCGGCCGCAGACGACGACGACGGCGCGTCTCCGGCGCTCAACTTCGAGCAGCTGTTGACCGCCGAGGGAACCGCCAGCGCCGCCACGCTCCGCAAGAAGAAGCAGAAGGAGGCGAGGAAGGCGAAGCAGGCCGCCTACGCCGACGCCACCGCCGACGCCGCCGCCGCCGACGGCAGGGGCTTACACTCGTTCTCGTCAGAGAGCTCAACTTGAGCAACTCCAGGACACATTCATGAGTTAAGTTAGGTTACACGGGACAGAGGAGATAAAGTTGAGCTGAAATTGGAACGAGTGTCGGCCCCTGGCCGACGGCGGCGCCGAGGAGGGCGGCACGAACAACGCGATTCCCAAGGGCGAATCCGATGGCTCGGATGGAGGAATCAAGAAGGAGAAGGTGACCTCAAAGAACAAGAAGGAGCGGCAGAAGAACCTGATGGCGCACCTGTCGCTGCGCGCGGAGGCCACCACCCCGCAGGTGTCGCGCGACCATCCGTTCGAGGTGGACGCCGCCGACCACTGCGAGACCCCATTCCAGGCAGGGGCTTACACTCGTCCACTTTTCAGCCCAACCTGAGCCAGTTTCTGACACAAAAGACTGCCTACCCACCCCCGTTATACCCCCTAACACCCACGAAACACCCCCTCAAGAACCCCTGAATGCACCCCCTGTCCCACACAAAGCGCTTACGTCGAGCCGACAAATGGACGAGTGTAAGCCCTGATTCCAGGCGTACCAGGACATCGAGCCTTTCCTATTCCGGTAAGGGCCTGGCAGATGCTGCTCGCCATGTCAATGAACGCGTTTTGAACCCTCGTTTCTTGAGTGAAGAGTCATTGGCATCCTATGACGTGGCTATAAATATCTTTGGTTAAGCTCACCATGTGAAGCGCCTTGGGGCTCGATGAACGTATAAAATAAAATAACATAAAACCTATCTGCCAGGCTCTGTGTGCCGAGCAGCGCTGGCGCTAAAGAAGCCGAAAGAGAAGCTGATCATTTACGACCCGTACTTCTGCGAAGGGTCCGTGGCCAAGCACCTGGCAGGGGTGGTATTGAGAATGAGAACAAGCACTCCACCGACGACGACTCCTCCGAGCCTCTGTATGAGCATTCTCCCTGAAGGTATAAAGTCATGCTTCGATTGGGGGGGGGTATTGAGAACAAGCACTCCACCTCCTCCTCCTCCTCTTTCGAGCGTCTGTATGAGCAATCTCCCTGAAGATAAGTCATGTCCCGATCGGTTCGAGTGGTTGTTGTCAATGACCCTCCCACTAGGCTCGGCTCGGGTTTACCAACGTGATCAACCTGAACGAGGACTTTTACGCCGCCATCGCCGAAAAGCGCATCCCGGAGTACGATGTGCTTCTGACCAACCCGCCCTACAGCGTGGTATGCCCTGCCAGATATTGCTCACCACGTCATAGGGTGTTATGTGACTCAAGAGACGAGGGTTCGATGTGCGTTGGATGACAGGGCCTGCCAGACGTTGTTTGCCACGTCATCAACGCAACTCCAACCCTCGATTCTCAGGTTATTCGCCATCCTATGACGTGAAGTACTGCTACTCGAGAAATTTCTGCCTGGCCGGCCCACTGCACGCCGCGTCATCGACATTTTCGACACGCGTTTCGACCCCTCGCTTGTTGAATGAAACAGCACCCTATGACGTGGCGACCTACACTTCCCAGGCCCTATCGCATGGACCACTTCCAGCGCATTCTCTCATTCTGCGGCAAGAGTCAGAAACCCTGGTTGGGCCTGCCAGATTTTACTCTCCGCGGCATCCAACGCATTTTGAACCCTCGTTTCGTGATTCAAATGGCATTCTGTGACGTGGAGTGCTCGAGCAATATGTGCCAGGCCATAAACCCAGGATGCTGCTGCTGCCCAACTTTGTGTGCCGCAAGCAGTACTTCCTTCCCTCCATCGGCAGGGGATTACACTCGTCCACTTCTCAGCTCAACTTGAGCCGTGTCTAAGACAAGAAAACACCATACACACCCTAGGTACCCCCTAACACACCCTTAACACGGGCTACACAAACCCTGCGCGCACCCCCTATCCCTTACACAGCGCTCAATTGAGCTGAAAAGTGGACGAGTGTAAGCCCCTGTCCGTCGGCTCCAATGTGAACCCCCTGTTCCTCATCCCGGATCCGCTTAAGCCCTACCGCTACTGGGCACCCGGTCGCAAGGGCTTCGAGGTAGGGCGGTGCAGGTTGACCCTATGAAACCCAAGTTGAAAGCGCCTGGAACGAAGCGCTTGAAACTACATTGTCATGTACTCCTTTCAACTTTTGCTTTCAGATTCAACTTGCGCCGCTACATCGAGGATCGCAATGGAGCAAAGGGCACGACGCCGTTCGAGACGTTCTGGTACGTGGACATGGTGGGCCTGGCCGACCACCACGAAATCCGGGGCAGGGTCGGTCGGTCTCACACTTTTTTGTTGTACTAGCCGATGTAACCGTACGTACACACTCGCCGTATCCTCCTCCCTGGCCTGGCCACTCGTTCCGTGTACACTATGAGCAAACAGTCAGATGAAGGTGCAAAGGGAACGGGTGATGAGACCCTGCTGTTGGGGTGGTGGCTCAAGAAGTTCGCGCCGCACAGCAGCTGCACGGCAGGGGCTTACACTCGTCCACTTCTCAGCTCAAGCTGAGCCGTTTCTGACACCAAAATGCACCCTGAACACCCCCCAATACCCCACAACACACCCCAGACACACCTCAAGCGACCCAAAAATGCACCCTCTGTCCCCCAGAAAGTGGTTATCTTGAGCTGAAAAGTGAACGAGTGTAAGACCCTGCTGCACGGTGCCGGCGCCAGAGGAGGCTCTGCCGCAGCAGCAGCGCTTGCAGAAGCGCGCCAACCCACGGTAGGGCTGTGCAGGTTGAACCTTTCAAACCCACGTTGAAAGCGCCTGAATCTCAGCGCTTGAAACTAGAATATGAGAAACCGCTTCCAAACTTTGGTTTCAAATGCAACTTGCGCCGCTACACCACGGGCTAGGAAAATGGCGTTCATCAAGGATAAAGAGATGGGTGGTGACGGCACTGGCACCGCCAGTGGCGGGGGCGGGGCTGGGGGTGGGGGTGGGGGCGGGATTTACTATGATGCGGAGAAGGCCAAACGGAGCAGGGAGGAGTTTGAGGGTGGCGACGACGGCGGCGGCGGCGACGGCGGCGGCGGCGGCAGGGCAGGCGAGAGAGGCGGCGAGGGAGGCGGGAGGGGGGGTGACGGCGGGCGGGGAGGTGGAGGCGGGAGGGGCGGGAGAGACGGTGGCAGGGAACGGAGCAGAGACAGACAACGGAACGGTGACACGAGAGGCAGAGGCAGGGGCTTACACTCGTCCACTTCTCAGCTCAACCTGAGCCGTTTCTGACACAAAATACACCCTCAACACCCCCTAATACCCCACAATACACCCTAAACACCCCCAAAGCAACCCCTAAATGTACCCCCTGTCCCCTAGAAAGCGCTTGCGTTGAGCCGAAAAGGGGACCAGTGTAAGCCCCTGGGCAGAGGCGGCGGCGACGGAGGTGGCAGAGGAGGCGGCGGCGGCGGCAGTAGCGGCGACTACAAACTCCTCAGCGGGAGGGAGAAACGGGATGCCAGGCGAAGCTCAAAGAAGCTCAAGATCCACGGCAGTGGGGAGGCGTAAGCGGCATGCGCGTAAGCGGTCGGGTTGCCCTCGCCATATCGAGAATAGCTCGGCAATCGTCGTTGTCTAATATTACACTTTCTGTGGGACTCTGTCGTCCATTTGCTAAAAATCATTTGCTAAAATTCGTTTGCTAAAGTTCATTTGCTGAAATTCATTTGCTAAAATTCGACACGTTTACTCGGGTCGACCAGGTCGAATAGTCAGCTCGAAGCATGACGTCGTTTGTTCTAGTACCCTCCACCTACATATTTTTAGTACAATTTAACGAACGTTGTTCATTGAGGCCAAAGGCCCCCAGTAAGCCCCGCCGTAGCTATAACACAGCTCCTCCATGGTGTAGGGGCGCAAGTTGAAATTGAAAGCAAAATTTGAAAGCGGTTTGTCGAATCAGCTTTAAGAGCTTGTTTCCAGGCGCTTTCAACGTGGGTTTGATAGGGTCAATTTGCACCGTCCTACCATGGGCGCAATGTCGCGCGCCGCGAAGAGCGCGATGCGGTACAGGCGCTGGTTGTCCGCGCGGCACCCCGCCGCGCGCCAGGGGCTTACACTCGTCCACTTCTCAGCTCAACATGAGCCGTTGCTGAAACGGAAACACACCCTAAACACCCCCTAGTATACCCTAAACACCCACTAAACACACCCTACACATCCTCTCAAGACAACCCCCATCCCACAGAAAGCGCTTACGTTGAGCTGAGAATTGGACGAGTGTAAGCCCCTGCCGCGCGACCGCCCGGCGTGAACACCGCCTGGACGAGTAGGTTGTTTGGCCCCGACTTGTTCTCGTTGATGAAGCGCGCGACGGAGCCCACCATGCTGCAGCGGCTCAAGTTGAAATTGAAAGCACAATGGAAGCAAAACTCAAAGCATTTCATCATAATTGAGTTGCCAGCGCTTAGTTCCAGGCGCTTTGAATATTGGTATTGGTTTCGTCGGTTCATCCTGCACCGGCCTACCATGCGTGCGTCGACGCACAGCGCGCGCTCGGCGGGTAGCTCCGCTTCGCCCGCCGCCTTAGCCTTAGCCTCGTACCAGGGGCTTACACTCGTTCACTTTTCAGCTCAACTTGAGCGCTTTGTGTGGGATCGGGGGTGCGCGTATGGGTTGTGTAGCCCGTGTTTAAGGGGTGTTAGGGGGTTTTTAGGGTGTGTAGGGTGTGTAGGGTGTGTAGGGTGTGTAGGGTGTTTTCTGGTGACAGACACGGCTGAAGTTGAGCTGAGAAGTGGACGAGTGTAAGCCCCTGCCTCGTACACAATCTCGAAGTGGTCGAGGCTGAAGCGGTACGCGTCGTCGCCGTCGGCGGCGCGGCGCTCCGGCGCGTCACCCTCCGCCAAGGGGCTTACACTCGTTCCGATTTCAGCTCAACTTGAGCTCTTCTGTCCACCGTGTAACCCAATGTAAATCATGAATGTGTCCTATAGTTGCTCAAGTTGAACTCTAACGTGAACGAGTGTAAGCCCCTGCCTCCGCCTCTGTCAGCACCTCGCCAGCGTACTCGCACACGAAGGCGCCCACGGGGATCGCCACGGCGCAGCGCAGGCCCCAGCCCTTGGTGTAGCGGCGCAAGTTGGATTTGAAAGCAAAAATTTAAAGCAGTTTATGATATTTCAGTTTCAAGCGCTCAGTTCCAGGCGCTGTCGAGGTGGGTTTGATAGGGTCAACCTGCACCGGCCTACCTTGGCCCCGCCGCAGCGGAACACCTGTAGCGGCAGCCGCAGCCCTAGCCGCACGCACGCGCCGCTCGGGGTGGGGGGCTCTACCACCCCCGCCCCTGCCGCACCACCCGCACATCCACCGTCGGGCGAGTTGGTGGCTCTCTTGCTCCGGCCCGGCCCCCTCGCCCTCCCAGTCCCTCCCGCCCCCCCCGCTGCCCCCGCCGCCCCCGCCCCCGCCGCCCCACCC
>Ga0307489_10001498_pt1 | contig 15372 bp, 17 predicted proteins | sample SB12metaG_FD_202247 | JGI IMG/M metagenome (GOLD analysis project Ga0307489, IMG submission 202247) | Sea-ice brine microbial communities from Beaufort Sea near Barrow, Alaska, United States - SB 1.2 | ecosystem: Environmental > Aquatic > Marine > Coastal | place: USA: Alaska | collected... | reverse complement strand
GTCGTCACAAAGGTCTTGAACGTCTGCGCGTACCGTAATGTGTGAGAGGGAAGCCCACAAAGACGTCATCTCGGAAAGGGTTTTCCACATACACAGCGCACCTCAACAACCCTGGAATCCATATTTATACGGCAACCATTTGCGCCATCACGTAGGGAAACTGTTATGCTCGCTTTCTTCGGGCGGCGCGGCACAGGCTCGGCTGACGAGATCGGAAAACCTGTGCACCTGGCTCGCACGTCGCGACACCCGGATTTAGTGGCACAGCACGCAGCACGGCCAGAACGCAATGACAGCCGATGGATAAAAGTTGCAATATATGCACACAGGCCGGCGACACCCGAGCCGCGAGCGGTCCATCTCTCCAAGCTCGCTTTCTCTTATCAACGTCCATCTGGGGGTCAAAAACGGACTCCGTCTTACTTGCTTTATTTAGTGATTCCCTGACCTACCGTTCCCCGATCAACCCGTCCCTGACCGACCCTTCCCTGACCCCGGTTCCCCGATCAACCGCTCCCTAGGCCAGTCTCCCCAAGGGCCTTAGACTCGCGAATACGGGTAACAGTATTTAACGAGTATATTCGCGAATACGGGTAACGAATACGGCAAATATTCGTTACCCACTCGCCCTGACTCCCCCGCGTACTGACCATATTCGTACCCACTCGCCAAGACTCCCGAAAACCGCCGAAAAATCCCCAAAAAAACCTCAAAAACACCCAAAATATTCGTTACCACTCGCCCTGACCAAATAACGAATGCGAACCGTACTCGTTATTACCCACTCGCCTTGACTCCCCCGAGTACAGACCATACACTAGGTTCAGAGGGGTCTCTTCGTGGACGCTTCAATTGGGTTCCCTCTGGGGGTCTAAATGGGGGGTCTATTGTAGGGTTTTGATCGTTAGACTTGAAATATAAGACGGACACATTTTAATTTTACACTGTCCTCAGCTCCTCCTCCAAAATCAGCCCTCAATCTGTGTATACGAGGCAGGTTTCGCTAAGAACTCCCCGAGAGCTGGTTCAGCGGGCGCGTGTGCGGAAAGTCGCGCCTGCGGAGCCGGCGGGGTCTATGGCACCTCAAAGGGGTCGTGCGAGAGTGTCGCCGCTCGCCGGCGGCAGCGACGGCGCGCTCGTCGCGGCGGCGCCGCTGTGCGCTAGATCCCGTGCATTTGTGCTATATTGCGCCAAGCGCTAATTATCGGCTTTTTCGTTTCTTGAGTTATTAGACCACCAACAAAAGTGTCCAGCCGACACCCCAAGGCACCCCAAGCACGCCGACCCACGACAAACCGAGCACGGTTTCGGACTCAGTGCGCCACGGGGACAAATGCATGACGATGCATGGTGCGATATCGGCGCGCTAACGAAACAGTTATGCCGATGCGATGCTCATGAGATGAGGCACGGGGCTCCAAGATGCTCCAAGATGACGCGCGCGACGCGAACGGCGCACGCGGGACGGTCGGAAACGCTTCTCGCGTGGGTTTTCTGGGGAACTGCGTCGAAAGCTTGCCCGAAAACCCTCGGTCGGCGCCGCTGAACGCGTTCTCGCGCGAGAGCCACCTCTCGGGAAATTCTTGGCGAAACCTGCCTCGTAGGACGCAAATTCCTCTTTGACATTAGCGTGTCGCAAGCTAACTCGTAGATAAACCGTGACAAACTGGACACTTTTTTGTTTATGTTCTTCGGGTGAGAACTTCGAGGTTGCGCGCGCAGATGCACAACCGCGCCGACCGGTTCTTCACCTCAAGGCACGTGGGGCGTTGAACTCTTTCTGCGGGCGCGCGCGCATCATCACACGGAAATGCGACGTAAATAGCGATGCCGCTGGCGCAGATGAGCGTGACAGAGGTGACTAGGACTGTCACGCTTTGGCTGCGCCAGCGGCATCGTGAGTCACGCCGCCTTCCCGTGCGCTGCTGCCAGCGCGCCCCGCGAGAGAGTTGCTCTCCCGATATGCCTTGAGACGTTTCTCCGAACGACACCGGCTGGGACCGCGCGGAAGACGACGCAGTCGGCGACAAGTTAGAATGGGTGAGCGAAATGCCCCATCGCGCATATCTTCGCCGTCCCTTCGCCGTTTTGGACGCGGTTCGTGCCCCAGGCCCGTGCTCGACGGTCCGGAGCGCCCTACGCGCTCGCCGAGTGTCGGAGCCGCGGTTCCGTGCGCGCAATAACCACAATTCGATAGATTGCGGCAAAAACAGGTCGGTCGGTCGTGTCCAATAAATCTTCGGGTTAGCTTGCGACACGCTATTGAAGTTCGTATATTTGCTCTTTCTCGTTGACTCGTTTCACCGCCACCCCTCCCCTACTACCCCGCCGACGTTGAGCCAAACTCGTCCCAGGCCGGGCACGCTCGCGCCGATATTTTTGGTGCGCGTGTCGAGGGACCCTACCGGACAGGATAGTAACTATCTAACTCGCGCGGTTCGGCGCGGCGGCGACAGCGGCGCGTGCTCTCAAGCACCCGGCAGCTCCCCATTTGCTCGTTTTGTTTTCGGGTTACACACGCAATTCCGCGTCTGCCCCCGCCGACGTTGAGCCAAACTCGTCCCAGACCGGGCACGATCGCGCCGAATTTTTTGGTGCGCGTGTCGAGGGATCATACCTCACAGGATAGTCACTATCTAACTCGCGCGGTTCGGCGGGCGGGTGGCGCTTCGTCCGGCTCGCCGGCTGAATGGCGAAGGCCCGGGGCCCGAGCCCTTCCCGAACGTTCATGTTTTCGCGCGAACCCTCCTTCCAGCCAATCGCACCTCGTCTGACCGCCACCTGGCATGGCCCGGGGGAGTAAAAATAAAGTGGCCAAAAAGGTGTCAAAAAAGGGCCTCGAGATTAGGGCTGATTTTGGAGGAGGAGCTGAGGACAGAGTGCATACTCGTTACTCACTCGCCTGAATTGCCGCGAATCTAAGGCCTTGGTCTCCCCTAAGCCAGTCTCCTTCAGCCAGTTTTCCCAGTGACTCGACGTACAAATGGTTGTGAATGGCGACCACGGCCGCCCACCGCCCCCCTCGCCCCGCGTCGCTGACGGTGCCTCGTCTGGTGGGCGGGCCTTGTTCGGGACGACATCCCGCCATCCTGCGCGCGCCTCGCTTCGAGCGCCGTGCCGTTGTGAAGGGCGCCGGGCGGTACGCCGTGCGCGTCCCTTTCCCGTCGAGTGTTTGAAAACTGACTCACCGCGATCGTCGCGCGAGCGCCATTGCGCGGTCGCAGCCGTTTTTCGTGACTGGTGGGCGCGAGCACACGTACATACTGTGTTGCGTCGACGCGCGGCGGGCCCGCGAATGTCATTGCCGCCTGTTTCGCGCGGTGGCGAAGCGCACCCAGCATCAACGGCACTGACATTCGGGATTCGGGAAGACCGGCGAGGGGAACCTGGTTGGGAAAGCCTGGTTTGGGGAAGCGGGGTCAGGGAAGGGTTGATCGGGAAGCCCGCTCCCTTACCCAGTGTCCCCAAATTGGCGATCCCCGAAGTTCATAAATCAACTTCGGGAACCACTAAAAGCAAGAGGAGGACTCCACTGTTATAAGGATCAGGTTTTGCCCATACGAATGAGTCCCAATTTCGGTACAATCGGGGCGCGCAAATGACGCAGCACCGGTCCCGGTTTCTCGACAAAAGAGACCGCGTTTGTGCCATCGCCGCGAGACATCGTCCCACAGCACGGCCCACGCGCAGACGCCTCGCCACCGGGATCGTCCCGTCGAGTGCACACCACACGTGCGGTCGTATCCCGCGCACGCATACCCAACTCAGAACGTCGCGACCGCCCTCCAGAGCGCGCATTCGGGCCGGCGGGTCGTTTGCGGACTTTTTGGGGCCTGGCGCGTGTACCGATACACAAATAGTGACTGTTTTCACAGGCAAACAGTCTGATGTACCGAAATTGGGTACTCCAATGTCGATTACGATCGAACTGAATCCTAATCCGGAGGGGTGATTGGTCGTGATAGCAAACAGGAGTACTGGTATCCGAACACGACGGCTCAACAAATTCAAGAAGCCAAAACAAAGCAGGATCATCGGAAGAACCAACCAAACACCCACTTTCCTAAAGCCCTTTCCTGTCGTTTTGTACAATGGTCAGACAACCAAATGGATTATCGTGTCTCCGCACTTTCGGACCTGGACAGGCAGAAGCCGTCAGAACTCTCCGTGTGAGATGACGCCGTAAACGCCGCCTGGCGGCGGCGCGACGACGAGTATCACGCGCTTCCAAGCGGCGACACCTTCCGTCGAGAGCTTTCAAGTTTTGCTTTGAATTGCAACTTGCGCCACCACATCATGGGGAGCGTGGGTCATGCGATGAATTCAGAGGTTCCTGATGACGAGCTAATGGACGTGGGTACCAGCGTAAAGGTGAAGGCGCGAAACGTGCGCGATTTCACGGCGATCCTCGGCGCTGAACAGTTACATTACACGGGCGTGCCGATCCGCGTCGAGGGGAAGACCGTAGTACGGCGGTGCAGGTTGACAGTATCAAAACCCAAGTTGAAAACGCGCCTGGTGTCTGCAATCAGCGCTTGAAACGTAAATGTGATGAACCGCCTTCAAATGTCGCTTGCGTTTTCAAATTGCGCCGCTACACCGTGGCGACGTTTTGTCTTCTGGACCGCAGCCGACACCGCAACGACATCGGTAGGGCGGTGCAGGTTGACAGTATCAAAACCCGGGTGGAAAGCGCCTATGGTATCAGCGCTTGATACTACAATTTTATGGACCGCTTTCAAACTTTGCTTTCAATTCCAACTTGCGCCACTACAGCTCGATGGCTCGAAGGTTCAAATTCTGGCGGATAGAGCAGCGGAGATTTTCAAAAGAAGGTAGGGCCTGGATAATATTGCTTGCCACGTCATCATACATATTTTAGACCCTCGTTTCTTGAATAGTTGGCATCCTTTGACGTGCTGAGCATTATTCGCCAGGCCCTGAAAGAAGGGCAGCCGCCAAGAAAGGTGCCGCAGCCGCCACCTCGGAGGCCAAGCCGTCGCCGTCGCCAATGAGCAACCAGTGTGTTGTGCAACCGGCGCCGAAGGTTCCATCCGTGGCTCCGACGGCGGCTGCGGCGGCCAACGCGGCGGCTGCTCGCGGTAGGGCGGTGCAGGTTGACAGTATCAAACCCCGAATTGACAGCGCGCCTGGTGTCTGTAATCAGCGCTTGAAACTAAAATATGGTGAACCGCTTTCAAACGTTTCTTTCAAATTCAACCCTCGCCGCTACATCATGGAGAAGTGTTGAGCTTGAACGCGGATGACTTCCAGGTAGGGTGGTGCAGGTTGACAGATTCAAAACCCGAGTTGAAAGCACCTGTGTTTTCAGCGCTTGATACTAAAATATGGTAAATGTGTAAGTCGAGACTGGCGGCCGCCGCTTCCGCTGCCGCCGCCATCTGTGCCGCCGCCGCCATCCCCCGCCAGGCTCGTTTGGTCCAGCGTGGTCGGCAAACGCGTCTTTGAAGCCGGAGTGGCCGTCGTTGATCGGTCGGACAGCCGCTGATTGAAGCCAAGTTTTGCCTGTCAAGACGCGATGTACAAGCGCGGGGGAAATGCGTCGACGCTCCAAATGATGGGGGATGTTCGCGTGAATTTGGTAACTTCGAAGTGCGAAGTTGCCATCCAGAGCGGTCCGCCGTTGCCAGCGGCCATATATCCTCGCGCAGCTGCCGTACCCGGTGGAGCCCTCGCGCTCAGTCGACGGCAATGCACATTTACCCAGAAAAGCCCCGAGCTGGGCAAAAAGTGAATAGCGTTAGTTTCGTCTTTCTCACTTTTTGACTCGTTTTTTGCACGTCGGGCTCAAAACAGTTTGGTGCGGTCTTTTCAGGTCGGTTTCCGTCGGCATGCTTGGTTTTTTTCGTAATGTTTCATTTTTTTCGAAAACTCTTATAGCTTGTGGGTGAGATCGATTTAGACCAAGATCGACGAGTTCACAAAGCGATTTGTCCCGAAAATGCGTGGAGATGAGGGCTCCAAGCGCACGCACTTGGCAGGCCGCGATGGCGGCGTCGTCGGGAGGTACACAAAAATGTGGCACGGTAGATCGCCGCGAATACACATGAAGTTTCATGTCCCGAGAAATCCCGGACGCCATTCGCGCATCTAGACGGTTTCCACAAGGTGGCCGTGAATTTGTGCCGTTTCTTCGTTCGGCCTGAATAAACACCGCACGAAGACTTTGTCGAATCACCCGCGCGGTGCCGCGGACCAGCACGCGCGCCGACGTCCGCGAGCACGGGGCACGGCTGAAACACGTACCTTGCAGCATCTATAAGCAGTATAGCTCGTTGGCGGCGGCGAACGATGGCGCGTCGCCGGATGGTGGCGCGCGTCAGCCGAGGGTCATTCACCACTGTAAACAACACCGGTACGAAGCGCGCGTCTGACCGTTTTTAGACGGAAAACACAGGCTCCATTTTGGTGAGCTTACCAATTCAAGGTACTCAGGTCTGGTACTGGGCCGATCATGGGCCTTTCTCGAAACGTGAGGTGAAAGCGGAGGATCCGTGCAGAATCGATTCGCACGGGACGCGCTCCATTGCGCACACCGTATCTTAATGCGGTTCTGCGAAACGCCGCTGCGTTTGGTCCACTGACGCCGCACATCTTGCGCCGATCGTGTGCCGTCAGCCTCCAAACACGAAGCTGAAAGACCGCTCCAACCTGTTTTGAGCCCGACGTGTGAGGTCCGTTGGAATAAACAAAATGGCAGGCTGTGTATGGGTTTTGTGGTCGATTTTCGGTTGTTTGATCGTCTCAACAGGTTATGGGTCTTCGCTCATTTTGAACAATATCGACGTATTAACAAAAGTAGTTGTCACGCAATTGCGTGAGTCCGCGGGCGTCACGTACGCTAGCTTGGCTGGCCGCGAAGGCGGCGTCGCCGGGAGGTACACAAAAATGTGACTCGGTGGGATGCCAGATAAGTTATCGATTTTTCGGTATTTCCGAAAGCATGCACGCGGTTCGCGCATCTAGGGCATTCGCACGGGTGCGCCAGTAAGTGCTTCGCGTTTCTTCGTTATGCATGACTGGACATCATACGCAACTGCGACGTGCAAATGACCACGCGCTTGGCAGGCCGCAATGGCGGCGTCGCCACGGGGTGGTAAACAGCAAAGCGGCACGGTAGGATGCCGCGAATACTCTTTAATAACATTCGTTTCATCGAATCGGCGCCGTTCTCGCGGCTCCAGCGCACGTGCTGGTCCGCGGCGCCACGCGGATCTCCGCGCTAAGGAAAGGTCGGGAAACGCTGGCTCGTGGCGCGCGTCAGAGCGCCTGACACCAAAAGATACCGACGTCAGTTTGGTGATGTGACCAACTCCAGGCACTCCGTTCGGGCACTTGGCCGATTTCCAACTTTATTTCGAAACGCGGGAGAAAGCGACGATTTGCACCAAATCAATTTGCACGGGACGCGCGACGACGACGCGACGCCGTCGCCAGTTCTGGGTCCAACCAGTTCTGGGTCCGAGGTGCCCACAGACGAAACCCCAGAAGTCCGTCTTCGCGGCATCTTCGCCGAGGCCGACGCCATTGCGTTCCGTTAACTTCGGCGACGCGCTATGTTATTAGTAGGCGGCGTTTGTTTGCGCAGGGACGTTGGAGGCATATCAAGTGCGGACGCGTTGATGCAAGGCCGCCTGGCTGTCAGCGTATTGCTGCGTCTCTGAACTTCCATTCGGTCAAACCCCTAGAATACACAGAATACACAATCTTCGCGGCATCATGGCTGACGCCGACGCCATTGCGTGTCGTATAGTTCGGTGACGCGCCATGTTACTAGGCAGTGGATGCATGCACAATGACGTTGCGGGCATATAATTTGCGGACGCATTGCCCAAGAAGCGCAGTGACACAGAATGCGCCGACACCACCTATGTCAGCGCCAGGCGCCCTTGCACGGCGCTTCTGGGGCAACGCATCCGCAAACTACATTCCCGCACCGTCATAGCGCAAGGATTCACCACCTGATAAAATGGCGCGTCACCGAAGCTTACGGCGCGCAATGGCGTCGGCGTCGGCAAAGATGCTGCGATGATTGTGTATTCTATGGATTCTGGGGCTTTGACAGAACGGAAGTTCAGAGACGCAGAAATACTATGACCGCCAGGCGGCCTTGCAAGGCGCTTCCAAGGCAACGCGTCCGCACGTGATATGCCCGCAACGTCGTGGCGCAAACAATCGCCGGCCACTGGCATGGCGCGTCGCCGAACTTTACGGAGCGCAATGGCGTCGGTGTCGGCGAAGAGGCCGCGAAGACGGTCTTCTGGGGTTTCTGTCGCTATTCAAAGCGCCTCCGCGCTCGGTAAAGTCGCAAGCATGGTAACGTCTATGCCTACATGTTGCCCAGCATGCACCTTTTCAGCTCCCCGCTGAATCGTTACCCGGCGTTACTCTCGTCTAACGTGTTGACGGTCAACCGCCCTGGTCCTGACAGGCGCTACAGCGCTAAGGCTTCGAATGACCAAAATCAAGGAAAGAAGGTAAAAGTCAACTGTAAATCAGCTGACTAGTTCATACCTGATATTACAACAGCCTCTCTCGACTTTTCCTGCTTTCATTTCCTTTCAGCAGAAGTAATAGAACAAATTTGTTCGACACAAGCGTCGTAGAGGGCAAAAACGCCATAGATATTTTATTTCTGCATCATTGATGTGAAATTGGAATTTCTGCCTCTCTGGCTACCAGCTTCATTAAGGTATCTCCATGGACTTCAAAGAGTCCTCTGTCAAGTGGTTTGGTGAAGATTTCACTGGTGTTTGCCTTTTTGACAACGTATTCCATCTCAAAAAAATAGAGCTCTGTTATCAACTCCCTCACAAAGTGATATCGCAGGTTGATATGTTTGGTTCGTTTGTCGGTAATAGACTGTTCATCCATGTATCCAGCACCGATATCATCGACTCTACTGCGAATTGGAGTGGCTCGAAGTTTCATTTCCACTTGTACCAGGTTAATGAAGTATTTGGGTTCCTTTTACCCTGAAGTGATAGTAAATTATTCTCCTTCACTTGTAGAGAGAGCAACATTTGTTTACTTCTCTGTAGACCATGCAACATTATTGCCATACAGCAGTAGTAGTACACCAGAAGTTGACCTACCATGAATTTGATCCCTACCCCAGTCTGAGTCTGTAGAAAGTTCCAGAACGGGTGCTTCCATGTTTCGAGTGTAGAGCAGCTCTCTGTCTGTTGAGCTTGCTGTGTAGCACGCATTCCGGTTTGCTGCCTTCCTATGCACTTCGGTGTAATTTGTAAGAAACCTACAAAGTAGAGTAACAGCAAATAAACTGTCAGGTAATGTATACCTTGCAATGCTTGGCAGCGAACACACTAACTCACAGTATGGAACATCGGGTAGATTGTTTACATCTCCCTTGGTAAGCTTTATCTTCGTTTCCATAGATGTTGTGAAAACTCGTTCAGAGTCATAAACATCCAACTTTTCCTTCATGCATTTAATTTGTCTATTTTGGGACAAAGAGACAGCATTTTCAGTCCATTCCAGCTTTATCTGGAGTATAAAGACGATTTGCTTTTTGACAGTCATTTTGATTGTCTTGTGGAAATGAGCAATAAAAGCATCGGACTGTGTTTCAGCTTCGTAACCCATGACAGTCATCAACTTGTACTGAGGTGATAAACTTGCAACCATTGGTGAATTTTAATACAATGTTCGGTTTCACTTCTCTTCAGTTCTGGATCGAATGAGCGAAACATTCGATCGGACGATTCGTACCAGTCACGTGCAGCTTGTTTCCGTCCATGATGGCTCTTAACGAGCTTGACTGTTGTGGACCCTTGTAATTTAAACCCATCTGGTAACTGAAGGTGTACTGTTCAAACATGCACCACTGACATCTCCTTGAGCTTGTTTAAGCTTGTGTTGCAGTATGTATATGAGGACGTAACGTACGCCACCAACCATTGGTGTGGGCGAGAAATTATCAGTGAAGTCCAAGCCATACACTCGAGTAATGCCTTTTGCGACAATGCGTGCTTTGTATTTGTCCAGGTTGCCATCAGAAATAATCTTTAGCTTATACAATAACTTTGATTGTGTAATATTTTTACCATTCGACTCTAGTAACGTCATCTTCCTTTGGTATAATAGCTTTTAGGTCAATGTACTTCTTATATTATTTATCTGTTGCTTCTTGCTATTCAGCGGCATCAGGTAGCATTAAGGCTTGCCGATGGGTTAGTGGTTCTTTGCAGTCAACGTACTCATAATTAGCACAGCGTTTAACTGTGAACAGGTATTCTGAACTTTGGTATTTTTTCCAAACAAATCAGCCTGGTAGAGCTTACCATGAAGCGTCTCAGGTGCTTCATAACAGTGTTTGGATGCATACGCACTGAAGATGTAGTTTTATTCGGGAACTTTGCTGAGTTGCCAGATGACATTCTCCTACCTTACGTCCTCAGAACAACCATTAGAGACATGCACTACATACCATTGACTGTAATGCTTGGGGTCATTACCTACTCTGTAAGTGTGATTGTTTTCAGGATTATACTGCTCGAAAATGTGCTGATACCATACCTCCTTGAGAGTAAGCTACATAGTTCCAGCTTTCTATTGTTGTTGTTGAATCATTGGCTAGACAAGTCAGCATTGTGAATACGCACATCAGCTTCACCCTTACTGTTATTTTTAAACACAGAGGATGCTCTAATCCAAATTCCCGTTTGATGATCATTGTTGTGTGTCATGATACGAGGTACAATATGCGTGTCGTTATCTGTAACATCGTAATACACATCAGCATGAAAAATGGACTGCGCCTGTAATTCATACTGCTCACTGTCAAGGTAAGGTTCAGGCCTTCTTGACTTCACTTCAAGGTTGTGAATATAAGTCGAGTCAAAGGTACTCTGGAGTTTTCAACATTCGTCGATACTTTCATCAAATTTGGATATCCCTCTTTCAGTGAATTTTCCTCTTCTCCTCTTAGATAGACAAGGAAAGTGCTCACTATTTCTTCACATAGTGACCTACACAGAGGCACTGTTCGGAACTTTTGGCAAGTTTGTCAACTCTTCTGTCTTTGGATTGAAACTTGTAGCATTTGGCACCGAAAATTCTGACTTGTGTCAGGTCTGGTTTGAGTCCTGTGACAAACTCAAATGAACTTATTTTGTTGCCATGATGATTGTGTTGTATACGATTGTATAACCAAACTGCATGCTGAAAGCCCAACGTCCATTCTTTTTTCAGGAACTGGGCTGTACACATTATTGCTCTCAAGGAGTCCTGTAACGTCTGCCAAATTCTCTCAGCTATATCAGCTTCTTCATGTACACCAGCATTAGTGTATTGGTAATTGGTAATTGATAAAATTATGTCGGCAAATGGGCTGCCATTCTTTCCCAGCATATGCATTAGCTCTGTCAGAGAGTATTCTTCTCACACAGTTTCTGATGTCTGGACGCTGTACATGGACTTAGGGTAAATCCAGTCTAGGAAAGATTGTAAGCAAACACATACTTCATCGCGTGTCTTAATCAGATATGGTTTACAATACCTGGAAGCACAATCAACAAAGTGAACGACATATAGTTGACCCTGGACCGATGGTATATTCATATAGAGCATATCAGTAATCAGATGTCCAAATGTTTTAGCTGCGGAACGCATTTCTGATACCCCCCTTTGCTTCGATGACTGTACAATTCTAGCCCTTTTCTCGTTTCCAGAAACGTGTGATACCCTTTTTGCCTTTGTTAATTAACAATGTGAGCAGTTCAAGATCGTATTTCGAATTCTGACTACACTGCCTGTCTGGGTTCCAGTTTGTGGAATACAGTGAAGTTTGTCAAGGCTGATGTGGCCAAAGCGTAAATGTGCTCGCATTGCGCTGTGTATACTAGTAATGTCAAACTTGTGCGTGTAAATAACTATCACATTCCAGGGTAAGGCCCCGAACAAAGCACTTCCACCAGCTGACGTCTCAGTCTGATCTGGTGTGAAGTGTGGTCTTTTGGGTATAGGAAAAACCTTTGTTGACCCCTTTGGATACTCTTCGACTATCTCAAAATAGTCTATGCAGGTTCCAAGGTGAAGTTTCCCATTTGGGAAGGACAAAACACAATTCAGTAAGGTCTGGCGCCAGTCTAAAATCAGACACCGTCTTCATCAAAGTTTTGGAGATAATTTCATTCAACACTTTTGGGTTTCCATAATAGAACCTCTTAGTCCATTCAGTCAAGAAATGATTTTGTCTTGCTATAATGTACTGGTCTAGGAAATGATTGGTATCAGATGCAAAAAGGTCCATTTCAAATGGACCGCATTTCTGACTCAGGGCTTTGAATAGGTCAGGATTCAGTTTAATATCAAATTGATATTCATCATTACTAACGTGTTGAGCAGAGTTAGTATGGTTAAGCCTACGGGTATGTCGCGGGAAATTTCAGTATTGGAAATGTGAAGCTCCTGGTTACTTATGAGGTGAGGTGATCAGTCTCAACGTAACTAGGGCCACCTATAAATCCTGTGATACAGGGTAAGACCGTCAGGTCATCATCTGAAATTTCATATTGTACTTGTGCATATTGCCTTTTATATGAGACAACTCGTCATCAACGGCGTTCACATTTAAGTCATGTTTGTTTAGCTTCCCCGTGGAGATTAAATTGGGTGCGTTGAACAAATGCGAGACACCCTTTAATACAATCACATCGTACATGTTTGTCACTCTATTGATCTTTATTTTATTTTATCGTGCCAACACCGCGACTACGAGAGTTATTGCCAGGAACTGAAAACTATTTCCTTGGTGCAGAATATGCAGAGAACAAATTGATGTCATTATAAATATGCAAATATGACTAGTTGTTCCACAACCCACCTTTTGGGATTTTCCCGAGACTCCTCCACCAACACGCGTATATTCGCCTAGATCAAGCACATGGCGGCCGCGGCGGCCGCCCCCGCCGCCGCGGCATAGGAGTCCGCCGACGGGGAAGGGGCGGGATGACTGTTCCGCCGCGCCTGTGTCGCCCTGGCCCGCCGTCTCTGGCTGGGGGAGCTCAATGCACGCGCTCGACTTTTCTCGCCCGGGCAACCTTTTTAGGAGGCCTATCGGCCGGTCGGCAACAACGAAAGTAGCCGGTCGCAAGGCTCAGAAATGAGCCTCCACCCGTTATCGATTAATGGGGCCCGAGGGTTCATGACCCGTCAAATGAGGTGTAGACTCCGGAATCGCGCGTTCCGACCCCACTTTTTTATTTGACGCGGGCTATTTTTCCCAAGAGTTACTGCACGAGCTATTTCTCTTGTTATTTGTACTGTACACCAAAGCCTCAAGAATCGCGGTCTCCAAGGTCAGACAAATTTTCCATCCAGGCCTCGTCGTCTGCACCAAGTTCCTCATTGCTGCTCTGTTTGGTAGAGATGGGGGCATCGTCAGTCTCTGCTGAAAACTGCTAGAGAAAGTGCTGAGAAACGATTCATCACACCAACAGAGACAGACATGACGACATTCTCAGCCAAAGGCTTTTCGGGCTTTCTGAGAATGGAAGCGTAGGTAAGTTGGTCATCTTCTCCCTGATTGTCCTCACCAGTCTCAGCGTTGTGGCACAGGAAAAATGATTTGGGAGTCCATCGCACCTCTTGCTGTCGTGCTGAAAGAGGGAGTTGCACTCCGGGCACGCCTTGATCCAGCAGCTTTCCGAGTTGTGACCATAGCGCTGGCACGTGGTGCAGCTCTCGACAATATGCTTGGGCCTATAATTAGCTGCTGTCTTTTTTAGGTACAGCTGCAGCAGCATGTGCTGATGCACCACGACGGCATTAGTGCATACGTTGGCCTTGTGACCTTCCTGGCCACACTTGCAACAAGCAAGGCCGTCATGTTTTGTTCTGCAGCCACGAGCAGAATGGCCAGGTTTGCCACAAAAGACATAAGAGCCCATGGCTTTCGGAGGTACTGTCACCAGTACCTGACTACACAGTTCAGTCCCCGTCCCAAATGGTGGCATTTGCTCCTCGCTAAAATGGTTCAGATTGAACCATGTTTGTACGTGCGACTTGTTTTTCATTTATTGATTTTCTCGATATCGACGGTCTAATCAACCTTGAGGTGGGAAATAAAAACGTGCAGCGTTTTGAAACAGAGAGGTTGCGCCACACGAGAGCTGTTCGGGAATCGACGAGTTGACTCAAGGAAAAGGGACAAGGAGCAAATGCCACCATTTGGGACGGGGACTGAACTGTGTAGGAGGGATATGAGATGAACGGACCCTCAGGACACCCGCCAGCAGGATCCGCACACAGACCCTTCCCATCGGCCCGCCAGCAGGATCCGCACACAGACCCTTCCCATCGGCCCTCCAGGCCACGACGCGCAGCCCGGTCCGTCACACTCCGTCACGCGCCGCACCACACGAGCTGCACCTCGACCAGCGCCGCGCCACACAAGGCCACCAGCCGCACCTCAGCGACCAGGAAGACCTCCGACGCCGCTCGATCCTCATTTTCTTCGCCGCGCCACACAAGACCACCGCCATGCCACCGGTACGTCCCGCTCCGCACCCGGCGCCTAAGTTCACCCGACGGCGTCTTACTTTCCCCGACCACGACCAGTTCTTTTATACGGGACATCGGCGCCGCGCACGCGCGAGACCGGCGCGCGCGCGCGGGCGGATGCCTCGTGACGCGCAGGCGCGTGCGATGCTTCTTTCGCCACGGCGACCGCGCTCTCAGCGCCGCGCCATACCGCTCATCTTGTTCTCCGTCGGTTTGGCTTCGCACCAAATAAAAGCTACGAGGGGTGCCGTCGGCCCCTTTTTGTTTCTGAACGGAAGCCAACATCTGGGCGCGACCATCCACGTCCACGCGTATCGGCGCGCGCGGTACCGTCCGCGTCTGCGTCCCGGGCGTGCGCGATACATCATTCCGCGATTTGTTTGGAACCGCGACTTGTTTATGATACTTCAGACCCGAAAAGTGGACGAGTGTAGGCCCCTGCCTGCCTGTTGAACACGAGTCCCACAAATTCGCTCGCCTTCCCCTTCGTGCTCGCCCGGCTCAAGCGAGCTCAGCAGCCGCAGCTCAAGTGCTTAAGTGCTTAAGTGCTTGAGTGCTTCTTAAGTGCATCGCACCCATTTGCACCGCACGCGCAAGCACAGCCCACGCTCAGCAGCCCGACTACCCCGCTCCAACGCTACAACACGCACGCACCTGCACCCCAGCTTAAGTGCTTAAGTGCTTAAGTGCTTGAGTGCTTCTTAAGTGCATCGCACCCATTTGCACCGCACGCGCAAGCACAGCCCAAGCTCAGCAGCCCGACTACCCCGCTCCAACGCTACAACACGCACGCACCTGCACCCCAGCCTCGCCACCCACAGCTAT
>Ga0307489_10001495_pt1 | contig 15396 bp, 19 predicted proteins | sample SB12metaG_FD_202247 | JGI IMG/M metagenome (GOLD analysis project Ga0307489, IMG submission 202247) | Sea-ice brine microbial communities from Beaufort Sea near Barrow, Alaska, United States - SB 1.2 | ecosystem: Environmental > Aquatic > Marine > Coastal | place: USA: Alaska | collected... | reverse complement strand
AGCAGGCCCTAGCCAGGGGGCAGCTGACACACGCGGGGTTTTGCAGCATCTTCGGCCTCGTAGAGGACGAGTACACCAGCAAACTGGTCAAGATCTTCGACCTAAACAACGGCAGGGGCTGGCCACTCGCTAGGGGCTCACACTCGTTCACCTTAGAGCTCAACTTGGGCAACTCAAGGACACAATTAGTAATTAGATTGGATTATACAGTGGACACAAGAGCTCAAGTTGAGCTGCAATGGGAACGAGTGTAAGCCCCCGCCACTCGCCCATGTTTCAGCTCAACCTGAACCGTTTTTGTCATTGACAGATTTGAAGTTGTGTTGTCGGCACAATGCGCATCCCACAAAAGGAGCGTAACGTTGAGCCGGAAAGTGGACGAGTGTGGGCCCCTGTACGCTCGTATACTGTTTAGCCTAACCTGAGCCGCTTTTGGGTACCCCACAGGCACCCGCACTCAGCGTATCCCACACATAAAATCATAACGTTGAGTCGGGAAGCGTGTGAGTGTGTGTGTGTATTCAAAATTAGACTAGGCTGACAGGTCAACCGAATCACCCAGACTACAGAACAACATTTCCATAGAGGGTATAAGGTAAAGCTGTCTGGTATAAGGTAAAGCTGTCTGGTAGCACTCCAGAGCGACCATCCTGTAAGTATCCGTTTGGCTCCTAAGGAGACGGGCTGTGCGCCGCTTGGTTGACAGCTCAGAAAGTGGACGAGTGGCCAGCCCCTGGAAACCGGCGGCACCGTCGGCTTCCGCGAGTTCATGTACGGTAGGGCGGTGCAAGATCGAGCACTATCAAAACCCGAGCTGAACGCGCCCCTGGTTTCAGCGCTTGAAACTAAACTGTGATGAATCGCTTTCAATTTCAACGTGCGCCGCTACATCACGGCCTGTCCAAGTTCAAGGTGGACACGTTCGAGGTAGGGCGGTGCAGGTTGACCCTATGAAACCCAAGTTGAAACCTTCTGAACGAAGCGTCTTGAAACTAAAGTGTGATGTACTGCTTTCAACTTCTGCTTTAAACTCAGTGTCGGAAGGACATGTCCTTTTTATCTCCTCGAGATCGAGGGTCTATTGACTCAAGGATCGCGACCCGGTCGGACTTTCGACGAGTCGGTCGGTGGGATTCTCGAAATGGACTCCTCTGATTGGTCGAGTGGGATTCGACACCATGTCTTCGATACCAGATCCGACACTGAGTTTAGATTCAACGTGCGCCGCTACATCGAGCGGCGCCTGCAGTTCGCGTACCGCCTGGTAGATCTGGACGGTGACGGGCTCCTGGTGGGGCGGTGCATGTTGACAGAATGAAAGCCTTGGATTAAAGCGCGCCTGGTGCTTGAAGGTAAAATGTGATGAGCCGCTTTCAAAATTTGCTTTCAAATTCAACTTGCGCCGCTACAGCCTGGACAAGTCCGAGCTGATGGCCGCCGCCACGGCGGCGCTTGCGGCCGACCAGAGCCAGTACGACACGGCGCGGCCGGTCGGCATGAAACCCGGTAGGCAGGTGCAGGTCGAGCCTATCAAATCCACGTTGAAAAATCCTGGATCTAAGCTCTTGAAAGTACAATATGGAGAACCGCTCTCAAAATTCGCTTTCAACTTCAACTTGCGCCGCTACAACTCGGGAACCCCAACGACCTCAAGACCGAGATCGAGCGCATCTACCGCAACATGGGCGAAAACAATAAGCGTATGGGCTTCGAGGAGTTCCAGATGATGGTCAGCCGGTTCCCGCAGCTGTTGACTCCGGCGGCAGGGCCAAGTGCATGGTCTGTGAGCCGTAAGTAACTACTTGGCTAGTAAGTACTCGGACGAGTTAGTAACTCGTCAGATCACTCACAGTTTTACTGAACTTACCAAGCTAACAGACCAGGCACTAGCAGGAAATGCTCAAAACATCACGAGATGATTAACTCCAGAAACGAGGGCTAAAACAGCGTTGAATTACATTTTGAGCATTTCCCGCCGAGCCCTACGCGGCGGAAATCCTGTACCGCCTCATGAACACCAACTGCGCCGACGCCAGCACGGTGGGGCGGTGCAGGTTGACAGAATCAAAACCCGCGTTGAAAGCGCGCCTGGTGTCTGTAATCAACGCTTGAGACCAAAATGTGACGAACCACTTTCACGCTTTGCTTTTTCAATTTCGACTTGCGCCGCTACAGGACGGTCATTGCCGCGCTGTCTCCTGACGCCATGAAGGGCCTCATGAAGGGCTTGGGGCGCTTCAATTTCGGGGCAGGGCAAGGCGGAATATGCTTTCAATTTTGCCCAAATTCCCAAATTCCCCATGCTTAATTCCACAAACTCAGTTTATTATGCTCGGATTATGCCCAATCATGCCCATCTGTGCCGACTACTTTCCCAAAGACGCGCAGGTAAAATGCCGAAAACGCCAACGAAGGACCGCGTGTACCCAGAAAACTGCCAAAATTTACAGAAAACACCCAAAATCCCGAGAAAATGCCTAGAATTCCCGGCATTATGCAGGAATTCTCGATTTGCCTATTATGCCGAAAGCAATGCCGGCACATTCCGCTTGGCCCTATTTCGCGGCGCGCACGGGCTTCATGGACCGCTCGCTGGATGGGCCCAAGTACCGCCACCAGCTGTCGCCGCCGCCGTCGTCGTCGTCGTCCGAGAATGGATCGCCGGTGCGGGGTAGGGCGCTGCAGCTTGCCAGTATCAAATCCCATGTTGCAACTAGTGCGCGCCTATGGCATCAGCGCTTGAAGCTATAATATGATGAAGTGCTTTGAAACTTCGCTTTCAATTTCAGCTTGCGCCACTAGAACGGGGGGCCGGGAACAAGTACGTTCTGGAGAAGAGGAGTGGGGGGCAGGGGCTTACACTCGTCCACCACTCAGCTCAACCTGAGCCACTTTTGTCACAGAAACTCCAAGAAACCACCCAGCGCATCGCACAAAAGGTGCTTACGTTGAGCCGGAAAGTGGACGAGTGTAAGCCCCTGGTGGGAGGCAGGCGGGCGCGGGTAACGGGCATAATACCGTAGAATGGTTGTACAAGAGCGGGGGGCAGAGCGGGGGTGCGCCGCCGCCGCCGCCGCCGCCGCCCGCCACGGGGCGGAGGAGCATCGTCGAGTCTTTGCGCGACATCTTCTGGGACGGTGATGCGCCGCCGCCGCCGCCGGCAGCCACGGGGCGGAGGAGCATTGTCGAGTCATTGCGAGCGCGTTTGAGCAGTAGGTACGGCGGTGCAGGTTGACAGTATCAAAACCCGTGTTGAAAGCGCCCACGATTTCTGCGCTTGAAGCTGAAATGTGATGAACCGCTTTCAAACGTTGGTTTCAAAATCAACTTGCGCCGCTACATCCAGGGGGCGGCGCAACATCCGGGAGGCGCCGTCGCCATCGCCGCCGCCGCCCACCTCGGCAGGGCGGTGCAGGTTGACAGTATCAACACCCGAGTTGAAATCGCGCCAGGTGTCTGTAATTAGCGCTTGAAACCAAAATGTGAATACCCGCTCTCAGACGTTGCTATCAAATTCGACGTGCGCTGCTATCCCCCGGGGCGTAGGAGCGTCATCGGGTCATTGCGAGCGCGTTTGAGCGGAGTGGGGCGGCGCGACATCCGGGTGGACGATACTAGGTAGGGCAATGCAAGTTGACCCAATGAAACCCACGTTGAAAGCCCCTGGAACTAAGCGCTTGAAACTAATACATGACAGTCTGCTTTCAGACTTTGATTACAATTTAAACATGCGCCGCTACAACTAGGCCGCCGTCGCCGCCACCGCCAAGGTAGGGCGGTGCGGGTCTACAGCATCGAAAACCGAGTTGAAACCGCGCCTAACTTCAGCACTTGAAACCAAAATGTGATGAACCGCTTGACAGTATGAAAGCCCGAGTTGACAGCGCGCCTGGCTTCAGCTCTCGAAGCTAAAATGTGATGATCCTCTTTCAAAACATTGGTTTCAAATTCAACTTGCGTTACTACACCCAGGCTTCGCGACATCTTCTGGGAGGGTGATGCGCCGCCACCGCCGCCGTCCGCCACGGGGCGGAGGAGTATCGTCGATTCATTGCGAGCGCGTTTGAGCAAGGGTGGGCGGCGCGACACCCGTGCGGCGCCATTGCCGCCGCCACCCGCCCCGGGGCGGAGCAGCATAATCATGTCACTGCGAGCGCGTATGAGCGCGTTGGAGCGCGACCTACGGGGGGCGCCGTCGTCACCGCCCCCCGCCACGGGGAGGAGAAGCCACATGGTGTCATTGCGAGCGCGTTTGAGCGGGGGCGGGCGGCGCGCGCGGCGAACCCGTTCCCTTAATTGATTCACCCAAGTTCTCTCCATGTCTCCATTTTCAAACAGTTCATTCATGATTTAATTACTTCATTAACATTGATAGAGCTACAAGTAGCTCTACTGTAGCTCTAGCTCTAGCTCTACTGTAGATTTTGTGGGAGACAATTATTGTAAAATTCCAGTCTCTAGAGCTAAACTTTATTCATACACGGGCATAACGCATCAAGGAGGACCCCATTATCGATATCATCTTGTTTACAAGCGTACCATCTCTCCAGCTGTGATGCGGCGCAAGTCTAACACATTTCAATTTCGTGTTAGTGTGTGCGTGGGCATGTTAGTGCCTCCGCGTCGTCGTCGTCCCGGATGCGGCAACCATCTCGCCATCTGTTGGTGGGTTGTGTTGTTGTGTTGACCCGGCACCGCGACCCTCACGGCGCCCCGGCGGCGGCCTGATACGCGTGCCGACGTTGTGCGGCGTCAGAGCTCACTCACCTAAAAACTCCTCCTTGCCGTCGTCTTGACGTCTTTGCTCGTTGGAAGGAAGTTGCCAAGTTCGATTTCCTCGTTGCCGGAGCCAAGATGTTTCCTGCTTGTAACGTTGGAGAGCGGGTGAGAAAAATAATCCTCGTACGAGTATTTACTGCCAAGGCAACCTAACCCGGCGCGCCTGCCTCACTCCCCCCGCGCGCCGCCGCCGCCCCAGCCGAGGCGCTACGCCCCCCGCGATACGAGACAAGCGAGGGATCATGCCGCACATCCCTGCCAAGACGCTGATCAGCGCGTGCTGGGACGGCGACGCTGCGACGGTGAGCAGGCTGCTGCCCGCGGGTGGCACTCACAACTCACGGCGGGGCTGTTGATCTAACTCACCTGCTCATACTCATCCCTTTCCCCCGCAGCTCCCGACCCCGTCGACGGCGATGGCATGACTCCGCTGTGCGGCGCCTGCGAGTTCGACCTCGTCGAGGTCGCCCTCGCCCTCCTGGCCAGCCGCGCGAACATCGACTTCGCCACGCCGCCCGGCCACCCATCCGCCGGCTTCACGCCGCTCATATACGCCGCGATTGCGGGCCGCTCTGGCGTCGCCAAGTTGCTCCTCAAGCGCGGCGCCGACGGCATCAAGACAGCCACCCGCAGGGTTGGGCAGTGCACCGCACTGGACATCGCGCGCCTCCGCGCCGACTGCGGCCCTGGCTCTGCTGAGACGTTCGCGTTGCTTCGCCGGCGGTGCTGCAGCACGTGTGGCATGACGTCCCCCGGCCTGGCCACGAAGACGGCAGGCGAGCAGAAGCACCTCAAGCGCTGCGTTGAGTGCCCCGCCCGCGGCTGCCGCGCGAGGTACTGTGATGAGGTGTGCCAGCGCGCGGACTGGCTGTCGCGGCACCGCGGGGAGTGCGCCGAGGCGCGGCGGGCGCGGCAGGCTGCCGGGATCTAGGTCTGAGCGTGCCGGGGACAAGGAGCTGAAGTGAGCGAATGACGACGGCGTCTAGATCCGCATCTACGATGAGGACTGTCAGCTGCTAGAGCACTGGGGGAGTATGACGGACTCGCACAAGGCGTTCTCCCACAAGACGCATAAGAGCTGAACACAACTCGTTTCCGTTAGATACCTCCTATATGTACAAAACGATATTATGCACCTGCTACTTGGATCCCGCTATTGTGAAGCCGCATCACGATTCACTCAATTTCATCACGGCGCCATCCTAACGACGCGGCGCGCGGCGCGGTCGTCCGAAGCGGCCACCGCGGTCATCTTCGTGTCGGGGCTCACGTACAGCTAAACACCAGCCTCGTACACATGGCAGACCACATGCGGACATGCTAAAGTCCGACCGACATTAATTGAAGCTCAAATCGGTCTAATGCGCACCACCTTAGGGCTCAGTCAAAAGAGATGTTAAAACAAGCGGGGTTTTCATCGAAGCGTTTGGTTATATATTTCCCCCTTTCGTCATAAGGTGATATTTCGTCCTACGGCTGGCGGCGCACCCACGTCAGGGTCTCGGGGTAGTGACGGGACCAGTACTCGCTCTCGCGCTTGTCCCACGGGCACCCGTTCGCGCGCGCCCACTGCAGCACCTCCAGGGGGGAGGGTCGTTCAGAATAAACACTCGAATCGAGATCGGACGCGCCCGCATGACCTACCAGGTACCTTCAGGGTGGATGGATGCTCATACTCACAGACAATGCGCGGGCTCAGGTCATTGGAACGCAACGTCGGTTGAGTGTTCATGCGCAATAACCCCTCTGACAGGGCTGAAGGGCTATTGAGAACACGCACTCGAATCGGGATCAGCGCAGCACGACTTACCTTCACGGTGAATGCGCATACAGATGCGCGGGCTCAACTTTTCGGGACACGGCGTCGCTCGAGAGTGCTTGCTGTCAACACCCCCCTTGCCAGGTGCCCGAACATGGCGGCGCGGTTGCACGTGTACGTGTCCGATGGGCAGTGCTGCTCCCGCGCCCATTTGAGCACCTCCAGAAAGGGGCTTCCATAAGAAATTACACTCAGCTTCACTGTCACCGGTTGTTCCTGAAACCACGTGAAAGAGAGACAGGGACGCTTCTGATTGTATAAGGAGGCACTAGGCGTTTGCACTGCCCGACTTGTTCCTCAGACCACATTATTATCCCACTTGGTGTCCCTGAAACCACACGAGTGATCCCACTTAACAACTCAAAGATCTGAGATTGGTGAAAATAATTCTTGATGTGCAAGTAAGGCCTACCTCCAGGTGTCCGCCGCGAGCCGCCTCTGCGCACGTCCTCTCGTTCCAGGGGCAACCGCTCAGCCGCGCCCACTGCAGCACGTCCATGTGTCCGCCGAGGGCAGCGTTGGCACACGTCTGCCCGTCCCACGGGCAGCCGCGCTCCCGCGCCCACTGAAGCACCTCCAGGCACCCTTCCCCGGCGATGAGTGCGCAGGTCCTCTCGACCCACGGACAGCCGTTGTCCTTCGCCCAGGCCAGGCGCTCGACGGACGTGCAAAACGCCTTGAGCGTGAGCGGCTCAGCCCCCACAGGCAAGCGTTTCCCCGCGCGCGTCAGTCCGGAAGCCAGCACCGCCGCCAGCCACGGCCGCCCCACCTGCGCGACCATGGTGCGGTCCGTGGGGTCCAGCCGCTTGAGCACCTCCTCCTCGAATAGGTCGAGCGTGGCCTGGCATAGGTCGAGCAGCGGGCACGGCTTGCGGGCCGCCACGAACGCCCGCCACCGCGCGACGACGCGCCGCGCGACGTCCTCGTCCGCGGGGGGTGGCGCCGCGAGGGGGCGGGCCGCCGCCGCCGTCGCCGCGGCGTCAGCTGCCTCCGCCTCCTCGCATCCCCCCGCCTGGGGCAGCGTATTGAGATCCGACGCCCCCTGCAGGAGCGCGAGGTTCAGCCTCTCAAGCAGCGGGCGCGGGTTGCGCGCCACCACGAACGCGCGCCACCGCGCGACGACGCGCCGCGCCACGTCCATGCACGGCGAGGGCCGCGCTGCCTGGGAAAGCCCGCGGCGGGGGAAGTTGCGGACTGGGCAGGCGCGTGTCGGCATGTGCCACTCGCACATCCAGTTGATAAACGTGTTGCTCTCACAGCTCGAAAGGGGATACTCTTCCACGTGGCCTGGGCACCCCAACCCGCGTCCGCGTCAGCTGTGTTGGACTTATTTGGCGGCGGCGGAGGCAGGGCTCTTCACTTCTGTACGCGCCGCCGCCGCCACCGCAACCCCCGCCTCCGCCGCCTCCCCCCCAGCCCCCGCCGCCGCCTCCCCCGCTGAATATCGGAACCTCATCATGGCGACGACCGTAGATGACCAGGCGGCGCCGCTGCTCGACCTGGTCGATCTCATCGAGAAGTTCCCCGACCTCTTCGATAGAGAGGTGCTCGAGCGAGTGGACCCCACGGACCGCGCCTTCTTCGCGCAGGTGTCGCACGGCTGCCAGGCGGTGGTGCTGGCCTCTAAGCTCCCGTGCGCGGGGACGAGGGTGGGTATGCGGGAGTCGAACCCCGAGGACCGCGCCCAGCTCGCTGGGGAGGTGCGGGCGTATTGGCCCCGATCGGATCTCTTCGAACATCCGGAACTCGGGGCACTCGGGTCACTCGCGTACGTGGCGTGCTCCAACGTACCGCGTGCGGGCAGGGTTGTGCGGCTCGAGTTGAGGGAGTTTTGCACGTCCGCCGAGAGGCTGGCTTGGGCCAAGGCGAGCGGTTGCCGGTGGAATCAGCGGACGTGCGAACTCGCAGCTCAGGGCGGGCACCTGGAGGCGCTGAGGTGGGCGCGGGAGCACGGGTGCCCGTGGAGCACGAGGGTCTGCAGCTACGCCGTAGCGCCTGGAAGTGCTGCTGTGGGCGCGGGCGCATGGGTGCCCGTGGATGGATTCGAGCTTGTGTTTCTACGCCGCTGATGGCGGGTATCTGGAGGTGTTAAAGTGGTTGCGGGAGGTCGACTGCCCGTGGAATCAGGCGACGTGTCAGGCCGCCGCACGGGGCGAGCACCTGGCGGTGTTGCGGTGGGCGCGGGAGCATGGGTGCCCTTGGGAAGTCTTCTTCTTGTGTAGCTGCGCCGCTGTGGGCGGGCACCTGGAGGTGCTGAATTGGTTGCGGGAGCACGATTGCCCGTGGGATGCTGTAACATGTGACTGCGCCGCTCGGGGCGGGCACCTGGCGCTGTTGCGGTGGGCGCGGGAGCAAGGCTGCGAGTGGAAACAGGCTTCGGTTCGTGATCTGGCCGCTGCGGGCGGGCACGCGGCTATGCTGCTGTGGCTGGATGAGCAGGGCAAGTGAAGTATCGAGCGTCACGGGCATACATCGTTCCAGCACAACAGTCTTTTACCAGACTCGCATCATATACGATCGAATGACAAAGAACGAAACGCAACACGTCAAAGCAGCTTTCCAGTTATCATACTAGCTAGTACAATCATATCGGTGATGCACGGAACGAAAATGTACAAAGCCATCCCAGTCAAGCACCTCGCAGACGTCGCCGCCGCCGCCGTCCCTCGCTGGTCCGCGCGCCGCAGGTCTCCGGCCACTGCTGCCGCGTTGTGTATGTCTGCGGGCGGAACCGCATCGATTGCGCGTCACCTGTGCATCCGCCGCTGCACCATCGGGTCAAATCCTACTCGCCTCACGCGAGGTAACATCCTTCGCACCGATGCGCGTGATGCTTGCAGGTAAGGGTGCCTTTCGGGGAATGTCATTTGTATCTCGTTACCAGCGCGAGCGGAGGCGCGTGCGTCGAGCCGGGCCTGAGGCAGAGCCCAGGCCCCTAGGGTCGTGGCGGCGACGGCCGCGGCGGGCCCTGACCCCGGCCCCGGACCTGCCGCCCGTGGCACCCGCGGCACCTGCGGCGCCCTGGGCAGTGCCACGGACAGCGGCACCGATGCCGATGGCGGCATGGACGGCATCACACTCTCATTCACAACCGAGCTACAGTAATGAGTATGTGGCGAACGGTCTGCCGCCACCGAAGCCTTCAGCCTGTTCTCCCAAGTACGAGCACTGGCGAGCCAGAGCACGGAGTTGGTGCTTCGTGACTGGAGGTACTAGCAGACTAGTACAGGAGGGGAGGTATATTTCTTTGGGGTATCCAAATTGGAGCTAGCGGTCGGTTGTTATAAATAAAGCTCTAGAACCATTCTCTTTCTAAAACTGAGAGACATGTCCTAGTCATGTTTCAGATATGGCGTGATATTATTATTGTTATGCACACGACGACATGAGCGCGCGAGTGATAGCGAGTGCCCACACAACATCACAGATGAGAGCTCTACCTTCGTATTACAATGTGCGATTCGATGGTGTGTTAGTGTGTTAGCGTGTTCGTCGTGTCTAGTGGTAATGTGTTAGAGCTATCCATAATATCTGTTAGCATTCTAAGTCAGTCATTTGTGGTGTTTCCCTTCAGTCGTATCATCCCCGCGCACGGGGGCTAGGGCGACAGCATGGTGCCTCCTCATACACGCGGAAGCGTCGCTCGCTCTCCCTCTCTCTCTCGTTCCCGCGCGGGCTAGCGAGCATCACCACACCTCGACAGTCGACACGACGTGCGGAACTTCAACGCTCCTCTGCATAGTGTACCTATACTGCCCCATCCCCCGACCCCGCCTACCCCCGGATCCTCCGCCCCGCTCCCCTCCCGGCTCCCGGCTCCCGCGCGCCCCGCTGCCGCCTTCAGTTGTACCCGGGGTGGCGAGTGGCATGACGTGGTGCGCCCTGCGCGCCAAGTGACATGAGCACACGACCTCCCGCACCCGCACCCACACCCCCGCACCCCCGCCCCCGCCCCCGCATCCCCGCAACCCCGCGCCCGCACCCGCACCCCCCCGCCCGCACCCGCACGTGCACCCCCGCACCCGCAACCCTGCACCCACTGGCCCGCACCCCCACCCGCACCCGCTGCCCCCCGACTGCGTGCTCAAGGTGCACCGGTCCTAGTCGTAGCCCGGGCTGGCGAGCAGCATGACGTGCTAAACCATAATGTTTCCCTTCACTGCTCCCCCGCACCCGTCGCCGCGCCCCGCCGCCGTCCCCTACTTGTGCCCCGGGGTGGCGAGCAGCATGACGTGCTGCGCGCCCAAGCTCACCTCCCGCACCTTCTGCCCCTTCCAGCAGGGCCCGCCGAGAGTTTAGGGTTTATAGGGTTCAATGGTAAGGGTTAAGGGTTTAGGGTTCAGGGTTTAGGGTTTGGGTTTAGGGTCTAGAGTTTAGGGTTTAAGACGCGGCGATGACACACAACAGCACACGTACGCCACCTGGAGGGGGTGGATGTGTGCGGGTGCGCTATGAGCAAACAGTGAGAGGCTGAGCCTTAGGTGGAGGAGATAGAGGCGGATGGAGGAGGAGAAGGAGGAGGAGGAGGAGGAGGATGCGGAGGAGGAGGAGGAGGAGGAGGAGGAGGAGGAGTAGGAGGAGGAGGAGGAGGAGGAGGAGGAGCAGAAGGCGGAGGAGGGGGAGGTGAATGTGCACGGGTGCGCTATGAGCAAACAGTCAGAGGCGTGGCCCCCACCTTCCAGTGCACGTAGGCCTCCTTCTCGGGAATGGCCGACGGAGCGAAGATGTCCTCCTCGTCGTCGCCGCGGCCCTGCATGTTCCCGCCGCCGCTGCCCCACGTGAAGCACACGCCGTTGGAGTCCACCGCCGCCGACCAGGGGCTTACAATCGTCCAGTTTTCAGCTCAATCTGGGCCGTTTCTGACACAAAATACATCCTAAACACCCTGTAATACCCCCTGCACATCCCCCAAACAACCCCTAAATGCACCCCCCTGTCCCACAGACAGCGCTTAAGTTGGGCCGAAAAGTGGACGAGTGCGAGCCCCTGCCGCGGACTCCTTCATGCCGGCGGCCACCGACACGATGCGCCCGGCGCCCGCCGGGAACGCCACAGCGGCGGGCTCGGCGCACACGGCGTCCTCGTGCACCAGCGGCTGGTCCGTGCCGCAGGGCCGTCACATAACTTCTGCTGCATCAAACGCAGTACACACCTCCGACCAGTACACAATTGTGTTTTGGTTGTGCACCTCCATCACACCAGCGCTGCCGCCGCCGCCCTGCTTGTTGCCACCCATGCTGGGCGTCACAGGCAGTGCTGAGTGTTTGCTCATGATGCAACAGTGCGAGTACTAGTACACCACTGCCGCCCCAGCGCCTTGTATGCGTATGCGAGGCCCAACCGTGGTGCGACCGAGGCGGCCGTACGCGTAGCGCCCGCAGGACAGCACCTTCCCGCCCGCCGCCAGCGCCACCGTGTGGTGCTCCCCGCACGCCATCGCCGTCACCCCCTTGCCCGACAGCGCCGTGATGTAGGGCTGCAAATTGAAATCGAAAGCAAAAATTAGAGCAGTTTATAATATTTTAGTTTCATGCGTTGAGAGAGAGAGTGGGAGAGGCGCGCTTCCGCGTGTATGAGGAGGCACCAGGCTTTCGCCTTGGCCCCTGTAGTTGCATGCGCTCAAAGCAGGCTATTTCAACACGGGTTCGAGTTGCACCAGCCCACCTTGATGACCGTGGGGGTGAAGAGGAACGCCCCCGACGCCCCGGGAACGCCCCCGGTCACACCCAGCTGGCCCCAGTTGTTCAACCCCCAGCCAGAGACTGGCCACTCGTCCACTCTTCAGCTTAACCTGAGCAGTTTGGGGGTACTTCACTTCGCTGACAGACTGACTTCACAGACTGCGCCACACAGCGTATTCCGCGAAAAGTGTGTAACGGTGAGTGGGACAGTGGACCCCGTGTGGCGCCCCTGCCCCCAGCCCACGACGTTGCCGGTGTCGGTGATGACCAAGGTGTGCCACCCGCCGGCGAACACCTTGCAGGAGGGTCAATAAGAACACTACGCAGTTCTGGTGGGGGGGTCAAATGGGAATGGCACGTGGCGCAGTCTAGTCACGATCGTTGAGTCAATGGACCCTCGCCCACACATTCTTCAGGTTACCGTGTATTGTAACTGATCTACACAATAATTCGTATGAGCGACATTCTATTAACTCAAGCAATCCAAATCCCAGTTTGCACCCGCCACCCAATCTGCGTATCAAGCACGGGAACGTCGACCCGAGATCGAAGCATGAGTTACCTTCAGGGTGCGCCGAGGAACAGAAGGAGGAGCAGATGGAGAAGGAGGAGGAGGAGGAGGAGGAGGAGAAGGAGGAGAAGGAGGAGGAGGAGGAGGAGGAGGAGGAGGAGGAGAAGGAGGAGGGGAAGAAGGAGGGGGAGGAGGAGTTTCAACGTCCGTCGAGTGATTGTTCTCATAATACAATACCCCCCATGCCTTGATGGGGTTCCCGGCGCCGCGGGGCATCTTCACCTTTGCCGGCGTGAGCAGCACCTCCCGGCCGTGGCGGAGGGAGATGCGCTGCCCGACCCGGCCCAGCTGGCCCTGCGTCCCCGCGCCCGCCGTCATCACCACCGCCCCCGGCGCCCCCTTGTAGGGGCTTACAATCGTCCACTTTTCGGCTCAACGTAAGCACATTTTGTGGGATACGTTGGGTGCATGATTTCCCCCCCAGTCTATCAGACAGGGGAACACGGAGAGGTGTGACCAAAACGGCTGAGGTTGGGCTGGAAAGTGGACGAGTGTAAGGCCCTGCCCCCTTGTCCCCGCCCGCCGTGAGCGCCACGACGTGCGTGTTGCCCGCCGCCACTGCCGCGATCCTTGCCCCCCCGACAGCAAGGCCTCACCTAAGTATTTTCTCCAGCTCAACTTGAGCACAGCTTCAGTATCTCATGTATGAAATGGGATGACTCAGGTGTGTTCAGGCACATGGGGTGAAAGTCAGGCTGGAAAGAGTGATCACGTGAAGGCCCTGCCCGACCACGGTCCCGGCGATGGCCACCATGGAGTGCTGGCGCCCCGGGTTGGCCGCCGAGAACCCGATCTCGCCGTCATCCTTGAAGGTGCCGGTGCCCCACAGCGTGCCGTCGTCCGACACCCAGGGCCTTAAACTCGTCGACTTTTCAGCTCAACATGAGCCGTTTCTGACACGAAATGCACCCTACACACCCACCAATACCCCCTAATACCCCCTAACACCTTCTAAACACCCCCTAAACGACCCCTCATTGCACCCCCTATCCCACAGAAAGCGCTCACGTTGAGCCGAAAAGTGGACAAGTGTAAGCCCCTGCCGTCACTGCGAACGTGGCGGCGTCCGTCGCCGCCGCGTCCGTGACCTTGGCGCGCGGCGCGCCGGGGAAGTGGACCGCCCCGGGCACGGCGGGCGCCTCCTCGTTTGCGGCGTCGATCGCCCGCCCCAGCTGCAGGGGCTTACACTCGTCCACTTCTGAGCTCAACCTGAGCCGTTTCTGACACAATTTGTACCCTGAACACCCCCCTGCTACCTGTAAACACCCCCCAGACACCTCCTAAACACCCCCGAGACACCTCCTAAACACCCCCTACACAACCTCTAAATGCACCCCAATCTAGCAGAAGGCGCTTACGTTGAGCTGAGAAGTGGACGAGTCTAAGCCCTTGCCCAGCTGCCCCTCCTCGTGGCACCCCCACGTGTGCAGCTTCCCGTCCGCCGCGATGGCCAGCGAGTGCACGCCGCTGGCCACCACCTTGCGGACCTTGGGAAGCAGGCGGGTGTAAGCAGCGGGGTTCGCCCCCTTGACAATCCGCGCGATGGGGAACGGGCGCTTGCGGCCCAACAACAGGGCCTCACAAATGTACAAGCTCACTTTTGAAAACGACATTCTTTTACATTCTGATGTTGGGGAGGAGGAGGACGTGTGAGCGCGCGTCAATGCCGGGGGGGAATGGGGGGTCGCAGCCTCAGGGTTGAACGCAGGCACACACTCAGGGACAAGCGGGGTAAAGGTCAAGCTCGACAGCATCTTCCGTGGGCATGGATGGGAGGGCCCTGCTCTCCACGCCCGTCCCCAGCCCCAGCCCCTGGCACGTATTGTCCCCGAATACGAACGCATCGCCAATGACGGCCCCTCCGCTTCCGGATGCCATCGCCGCACGACACGACACGGATACAATCTAGGTACGATCGCCTGCGCTGCCTGCTGTGCGTGGTACTCTGAGCGATGCGCGCACCCGATTGTAATCTTGTTGCGCTCGATCTTCGTCCCCCTCTCGTGGCTGTCGGCACCCTCTTGGCGCGAAGCGCGTTGTCGACTTCTGTGCACCTCTGCACCCTCTCCCCGGGCCGGCCCACCGTCCGCACTCCCCGGCGGTGCCCGCGGCGACGACGGCTCTCCACTCTCGCTCGCGGAGAGATGCAGCCGACTCAGCGGGAGGGCGGTGGGGGCCGGGCGGTGGGCGGCGAGGCGCGGGGGGGGCGAGGGGGGCGAGGAGGCCGGGGCTACGACCGGAGCCCTCCGCGTATAAATGAGCAGTCTCGGGACTCCAGCGGAGGAGGTGGGGGCGCGCCAGCACAGGACCGGGGGTGGGGCGCCGGCGACGACGACGGATACTCGTACGACCAACGCGGGCCGCCCGCGGAGGGCTGGGCGCGCGCACGGGATCGGGGCGGCGGCGGCGGCGGATCCGACCAACGCAGCCCGCCTGCGCAGGACCGGGGGCGCGGCGGCGGCGGCCCGCCCGTCGCCAGAGAAGGGTATCATGTTCGCGGCCAGGGGTATGAGGGGGCCCGCGGCGGCAGCGGCGGCGGCGGCGGC
>Ga0307489_10001494_pt1 | contig 15399 bp, 23 predicted proteins | sample SB12metaG_FD_202247 | JGI IMG/M metagenome (GOLD analysis project Ga0307489, IMG submission 202247) | Sea-ice brine microbial communities from Beaufort Sea near Barrow, Alaska, United States - SB 1.2 | ecosystem: Environmental > Aquatic > Marine > Coastal | place: USA: Alaska | collected... | reverse complement strand
CTCCCGGGTCTTACAACACTCGTCCACGTATGTGAGATTGTGTTTCACTCCACGAGCAAACACTCGTCCACTTGTCACGACGTGAGCTCTTGTTCTTTATGGCGTGATAAGTTGGGTGGTCTTCGTTGGGACGGTGGTCTCAGTGACAAAAAAAATAGCTCAGTGGTTGAGCTGCAAAGGTTGAGCTGTATAGGTTGAGCTGCAACGGTTGAGGGAGTGGATGACGGAGTGACAAGATATGATCCGATATTGATATGGGAGATCGATATGGGATATCCCATAGTGATATGGTCATCCTGGATATCGATATGGGATATGGGGTAATGATATGGGAGATGACAGTATCGATACAGTCATCTCCCATATCGATATGAAATATCTTGTCACTCTGGTGGACGAATGTTGGTGCTGAAGGTAAGGGTTCAGGGTTTAGGGTTTAGGGTTTAGGGTTTAAGGTTTAGGGTTAAGGGTTCAGAGCTTAGGGTTTAAACCCCTGCCACACGCACTGCACCAGCGGGGTGGAGTGCTGCAGGTCCACCATGGTGTAGCGGCGTAAGTTGAATTTGAAAGCAATATCTGAAAGCGGTTTGTCATGTCTCAGGTCTAAGAGCTTAATCCCAGGCGGTTTCAACGTGGCTTTGATAGGGTCAACCTGCACCACCCTGCCATGGTGCCGACGCCGCACAGCGACAGCACCGCCACCGCCAGTATGCCCCAAACCAGGGTCACAACCCAGAGCTCATAATTCCCTTGCCATGTCATTCAACGATTGGATGACTGATCAACCAGCAATGTTCGCCGCGTCGTGCTGAGACCTCAATAAACGCTGGGAGTGTCGGTCTACGACGAGAGTGATGATGTAGCAATTAACATATATAATTGACCTTCATCATGCAATCCCCTAGTGCCTAGTATGTGGGTTAGTAACTTCTAGTGAGCTGGAGTTTGGTGATCTGGCCAAAAGTCAAATGACATTTGCTCCAAATCACCAAACGCCTATGTACTACAGGTAGTACGAGATACTACAGGTAGTACGCTTTACAGACCAGGCACTGGCTAATGTGCGCACCCTGCCCCAGCCGATCCACGGCACCGCCTTGGTGACGGTGACGGCCGCCCGCAGATCCTTGAGGGCCATGGCGGGAGCAGGATGCAGGTCGCATCCGGGGTGAAGGTTGCCGTCACTGTCGCGCACCGCGGCCGTCAGGTCCCCGCGCATCTCGAGCGTCACGTTGGTCACCTCGGAGGGCAGGCTCATGGGCGTGATGGTGCCGCCGTACTGTAGTGCCGCATGTTGAAGGTATTGTTTTGAATAACGTTCGTCGAGCCCCAAGGCGCTTCACATGGTGAGCTTAACCCACCCTCTCCGCAATTTCAAGCGGACAGACCTCAGTCTGTCAAGGTTTATGGCCGTATCGAGGGGCTTTACTGGCGCATGTCGAAGTTGAAAGCAGCGTTTGAGAGCAGCTTTTCATGATTAAGTTTCAAGTGTTGAAAGCGACCGTGGCGTGGGGTCGACTGTAAAAATCCGGGGTGAACCAGCACCGCCCTACCGTAATCGAGACTGCGGCGCTCCGGGCGTTGGGCGGAGGAGTCCCTAGCTGGAGAGGCGCAGGTTGAAGTTGAAAGCAAGCAGGGTCAGCCTGGGGCCCTGGGGTCATAATTTATGTATAAGCATTGAAAGCAAGCCAGGTCAGGCTGGGGCCAACCTGCGTCGCCAGGTTTGGGGTCTAGGATTCAGGGTTTAGGGTGTAGGGTTTAGGCTTTAGGGATTGGGCGTTGAAAGCAAGCCGGGTCAATCTGGGGTCAAGCTGCGGTGCCCCACCCAGCAAAAACGGGGAGGTCGAAGCCGCCGCCGCTGGGCACCGCGAATATGACGCGCCGCACCAGCACATCGCCCTCGCCGCCTTCGCCGCTTTCATCGTCGCCGTCATCGCCGCCGCCGCCCTCAACTCAGGGCCTTCCTTGTTCAAGATCACACATTAGCCTCAAGGTGCTTAAGTTGAGATCTCAAGAAATTACCGCTCAAAGGTGCTGCTGAAAACGGGGAGACGAGTGTAAGGTGTTCAAGCTAAGCTGTGGAAGTGGTCAAGTGGTCACGTGGTGAAGCCCTGCACTCCCATCGCTGACCCGACGGCTGACTCCACCGCTAGTAAAACGGCCGAACCGGTAGCTTCCGCCGCTTTCACTGAGCCCGACGCTGCCAACCCGGACACCGTCCCCGCTGTGTGGTGGCGCAGGCTGAATTTGAAACCAAAATTTGAAAGCAGCTTATCATATTCTAGTCTCAGGCGTTGAGGCCAAGCAGGGTCAACTCGGAGACGGTCAACCTGTGCAGCCCCAACCGCTGATAAAGGAAGCTTCGGCGAGGGACGCGGCGTGAGCGGCGACGGAGGCGTCGGCGGCGGCGGCGGCGGCGGCAGCACCGGCGGCTGCAGCCTCCTCTTCTCTGGTCAGTTCTCCCACGCTGTAGCGGCGCAGGTTGCAGTTGAAACCAAAGGTTTAAAGCGGACAATTGTATTTCAGGTTCAGGTGTTGGAACCAAGCGGGTCAGTCCAGGGACAAAGCGGGGTCAACCTGCACCGCCCCACCACGCTGCCGTTGCTGGCAGCCGACAGGGCGCGGGCGAGCATGCCGGCGGTGGGGGTGCCGGGGTGGAGGGGCGCAGGTTGCAGCCGGGGTTTAGGGTTAGGGTTTACGGTTAAGGGTTTAAGGTTTATGGTTTAGGGTCTAGGCTTTAGGCTTTAGGTTAAGCAAGGTATGAAAGCAGCTTCTCACATTGTTATGTCAAGAGCTGAAAGCAAGCGCAGTGCCGAGTGCGAGAACCCGGGGTCAACCTGCACCGCCTCACCAGGGGAGGGGACTCGAGGTATAGAGGACCTGGCTGGGATTCCAACCAGATACCCGAGAGCTGGGGCGCCTTGGTGTAGTGGCGCCAGTTGCAGCTAAAAGCAAAGTGTAAAGGCAATGTATCATGTTTTAGTTTCCAGAGTTGAATGCAAGCGTGAGGTCAACTGTTGAAAACCAGAGTCCTGACGGGGTCAGCCTGCCTCGCCCCACCTTGGCTCAACCGCTGTGGTGCAGGGCCCGGCGACCAGGGGCTTACACTCGTTCACGTTACAGCTCACCTTGAGCAACTCCAGGACACATTCATGAGTTCAGTTGGCTTACACGGTGGACAGAAGAGCTCAAGTTGAGCTGAACTGGGAACGAGTGTAAGCCCCTGCCGGCGACGCAGAAGGGGAGGAAGAGATGAGGCCCGCTGCTTTAGCCGCCGCCGTGAGGCTTTGGCGGTAAGACGAGGAGCCACCAGCAGCCAGCAGGGCCTAACGCTCGTCAAGCACTTTATCAGCTCGAGTTGACGCCTTAGGGGGTTAACACGAGTAGTATCAAGAGTAAGTTAGCAGACAGGAGCGTAGCTCCTATCTAGATACAGGCTGTACTATTACTGCCGATATTACAGCCTAAGAGTCGCGGGGTCAACAACGGCTTACGCTGAGCTAGGAAAGCTGAGAAAGTGCCAACTTAAGTGGTGGGTGTGGAAGAAGCCCCCATGCCGCTGCCACCGCTGTACGTGAGAAGAGGCGCCTCCTCGTCATCACCACCTTCATCGCCCCCACCCAGGGGCTTACACTCGTTCACTTCTCAGCTCAACTTGAGCGCTTTGTATGGGATAGGGGGTGCGCGTAGGGGTTGTGTAGCGCGTGTTAAGGGGGTGCTAGGGGGTGTTTAGGGTGTGTAGGGTATTTTTCTGTGTCAGATACTGCTCAAGTTGAGCTGAAAAGTGAACGAGTGTAAGCCCCTGCCGCCACCCTTCCCCCGACCGCCGGCGGCGGCGGAGGCGTCGGCGATGGTGGCGTCTGCGACTCGCGACCGTAGCAGAGAGGTCGTGCGATCGTCATCGTCTTCACCTCCTCCGCCGCCGCCGCCCCCTTCCCCGCCTCCCCTGCTCACTCCGCTTTCAGTGCTCAAGTCCACAAACACCTCCTCCGCGTGATCTTCCCGCACCGTTGCAAGAAGAGGTGGGGGTTGGGGCGCGGGCGGCGTCACGCTTCCGCTGCCACCCTCCCCGCCGCCGCCTCCGTCTTCAGTAAACGACGAGTCTTGAACAAACGGCACCTCCAGCGTCAGCCCTCCTCCTCCTCCTCCTCCTCCTCCTTCTCCTCCTCCTCCGATGCTGCAACCCTCGACACTCTCACTGTCTTTGAGGAGGAGGCTGAACAAGCCCTGGGGAGTTAACCCAAAGGAGTCCGCGAGGGCGGGCAGGTCGAGTGCGCACACGGCCAACGGGGGGGGGGCGTCCAGATCGTCCGCGCCGCCTTCGAGCGTGAACAGAGACGTTGCCGACGTAGGTGTACGCGGCGTGCCTACCTCCAGGTTGTAGTGGCGCCGGTTGCAGTTGAAAAGCAACGTTTGAAAGGAGGTTAACATACTTTTAGTTTCACGCGCTGAGACCAAGGGCACTTTCAACACGGGTTGTATGCCGTCATCCTGCGCCGCCCTACCACGTCCACCACATCGACCTCCTCCTCACCTCCTTGCTCTGTGCGTGCCGGCATGCTTGCTGCGCGCTTTGCGCGTGCGGACGATCTGGCCTATCTCTACGCGTTTATTGGACTTTGCCCTGCTTTCCCTCCTGTCAAACACAAGTGGTGCAATTTCCGATGTTAGCCCTGGCTGGCAAAGAGCCAGTTGTCTAATTTTGGGGAGTGTCTGAAGTTTGAGAAGAGGGAAGAAAGCTAGCTCTAGAAGGGCCAAACCAAAACACCGAACCCTAAAGACAACTTTGTGTTAGCGGTCCTGGAAGAGGGCAACGTCTTTCATATCTCACTGCGCTCGTGCCTGCTCGCAGCACCGGCACCGCTTCCAAACGCTTGCCACGCGCGCGAGATGCACTTTGCAGTATAAGCTATGTCGCACGTCCGAAACTACAATTGCCGACTCATCTAAGGGAATGCTATTTTCCGGCGCTATCCCGTGCGGCTCTGCCCCACCCCCGGCCCCCGCGGGTGAACGGCGGGCGGCGGCCGGGCGAACAGCAAGCAGCCCCGCGGTGGTGGCCGTCTGCTATCCTATTGTACATCTACTTGCCGCCTCCCTCCCGCTCCAGCCGACCGGATCCCGCTGGGGTTCTGCAGCCCGGCGGGTGGCCGGCAACCCCGCGGCCGTCAGTGGTTGCTCGAGTACCTAACTGACTAGCGCTAGCGTACCTGTGCCTCTATGCTATTGATTTGTTTCCCGGCGCTCTCCCGCGCGGCTCTCTCCCGTTCCCGCTGGAGCGCGGCAGCCCGGTGGATGGCCAGCAGCCCCGCGGTGGCGGCGGTGCGCACCGCCCCGCGCGCGCCGTGGTCCTGCCAGAACAGGCCGCCGGACTCGTACAACGCTGCAAAGTCCACCACACCCGCGTCCAGGTCCGCTGCCGCCGCTGCCGCCGCCGCCGCCGCCGCCGCCCTCGCCGTGGTTGCTTTCTCCTTCGCTGTCTCTGTATCGCCCACCTTCGCTGCCGCTTCCGCCTTCGCTTGCGCCTTTGCTTCCTTCCCCATCCCCGCCATCCCTGCCGCCGCCCCCCCTGCCGCCGTCGCTGCTGCTGCCGGGGGGCGGCGCCCGAACCAACCCTTTGTCGTCCGCGGCTGCGGCAACGCCGCATCCCCACTACCCCTGTCCGCACCCCCACCATCCTCCCAAACCTTGACCGAGCCCGTATCCCCAGGCCCCGCCGCCGCTCCCGCCACCGACCCCTCCGCCGCCCGCCACCCCGGCCCCGCTGCCCCCGCCGCCGCCCCCGCCGCCGCCGCCGCCGCCGCCGCCGCTGCCTTGCTCTGGACCGCCTGGCCGGCCTCTCCCACCATCGCGACCAGCGAAGCCAGTCCGGAAAAGCGCCCACCCGACCCAAATGTGTTGGTGCTCAGTACGACCCCCCGCTCCTCGCGGTCCTCCGCCGCCGCCCTGACGTACGCCGCGCGCCACCTGGGGTTGGGCAGCAGCACGCGCGCCGGGCAGGAGGGTCGGTGAGAATAAGCACTCGACCGACATCGAGCATGACTTACCTTCAGGGTGAATGCCCCCACATACGCGTAGAAGAGGAGGAGGAGGAGGAGGAGGAGGAGGAGGAGGAGGAGGAAGAGGAGGAGGAGGAGGAAGAGGAAGAAGAGGAGGAGGAGGAGGAGGAGGAGGAGAAGAGGAGGAGGAGAGAAGGGAGAGGAGTAAGAGGAATAGGAGGAGGAGAAGGAGGAGGAGGAGGAGGAGGGGGAGGACTAAGAGATTCAACGTCGGTTGAGGGCTTCTGCTCAAGACCCGCCCTGCCTGGTTCTCGGGGAACTCGTTGGGGACCATCTTGCGGCTGGCCAGGCTGCGGTTCAGGCTGCGCATGTAATCCTCGCACTGGGTGCACGCCATCTGCTCCAACGCGCCGGACATCTGCTCGTGCATCGCCGCCATGCGGTCCGCGTTCAGCGGGTGCGTTCTCAGATATCGCGACACGGTTTCTTCCAGCTTCGCGGCGTCCGCATCGATGCGCCGCGCGTCCCGCTCCCGCCACGCCAGGAACTCGCGCTGTCGCTTGCCGCTAGCGCCGGGCAGTGCCTCGGCAGCCTGGCGCTCGCGCGCGGCCTGAGATTGCTTGGCGTCTGCCGCCAGCTGCTTCATGCGCTCCTCCGAGCAGTGCCGTACCCATACACTCACTATACACCGTTCCAACTCAAGGTGTGCCGAGCACCCATACACACTCGCCGCTTCCTTCTTCTTAGCCTACACTATTGACCTCGTCATCTGTACACCACTGTTGGTTCTGGCATGTAAGGAAGGCATTGGAGCGCGGGCGCCCCGCCGCCCTGCCTCGTAGTGCTGCAGCAGGCGCATGAAGCGCGGCCCGCCGGCCGGACGCAGGGCCAGTCAGATACCGCCCGCCACGTCATCCATTGCCCGCCACGTCATAGAATGCGGTTTAACTGATGAAGCGGGGGTGTCGATGACGTAGCGGGTGAGATGTGTGTGGCCCAACCCGGGTCGAAGCACGCGCGCGCCGTGACCTGCAGCGCGATGGTGTCCGCCTCGTACTCCATCGTGCGGCTGTACGGCAGCGTCACCGCCGGAATGTCGGGCCGGCCAGATATTGTGCTCGCCACGTCGCAGGACGCCATTTGTCTCATTACACGGGAGTTCAAAACGCTCGTCGATGACGTGGTGGGCAATGTATGCCCGGCCCCACCAGCGCGGCGGCGGCCTCCGCACCCTCCAGCGCGCTAGCCATCGCGATGCCGCCCAAAAGCTCCACGCCCAGAGTTAGGGCCCGGCATATACTACTCGCCACGTCATCGGCACGAATTCGTTCGTGAGTGAGATGGATGACGCCTGGTACTTGAGTGACGCCTCGTTCTTGAGAGAGATAGAATTCTATGAGGTGGCGAGCAACATCTGCTAGGGCCCTACCCGCCGTGGCGGCGAGCAGCCAGGCGGCGCCGAGGTAGACGCCCTTGAGCACCTCCACTGTGGCCTTCTCGCCGCTGTGCCGCGCCAGCTGGTGCCCTGCACCCACGGCCGGGAGATACAGATTTTCGTGTGTGAGACTGGCTTCAGAGCTCCACTTCAATTATTACGACCGATTGCAAGCTCCTGTTTGAATCACTGGACCAACGTGTGATGACACATGCGAGCCTGACCCATCTCGTGCGCGAGGACGAAGGCCAGCATGTTGTCGTCCCGCCCCACGGCCTTGAGGAGCCCGGCGTACACGAAGATGTGGCCGCCCGGCGCGATGAAGGCGTTCACCTGGCAGGAGGGTCATTGAGAACCAGCTCAAGAACCGAGATTGGAGCATGCCTTACCTTCAGGGTTCATGGGTTATTGAGACCAAACACAAGGATCGACATTGGAGCATGACTTAGCTTCAGGGCGAATGAGCATACAGACGCGCGGAGGAGGGGGAGGAGATTCAGCGTCGGAGCTAGTCCGCAACGCCCCCCCTGCCTCGGGCGAGTCGATGACGTGCACGGTCCACTCGGCGCCGGCCCGCAGCATCTGGTGCTCGGGGTCGCCCCCGACCAGCGCGGGGTCCAGGCGGTTCACAAGCTTCCACAACACCGCCGCCACGCGCTGCACCCGGTAGTCGCGCACCGGCAGGAAAACCCTCTACTCATGGCCGACCTGATATGCTCGCCTCGTCATGGGATGCCGCTTAACTCAATAAACGAGGGCTCAAATGCGTTGGACGATGTGGTGAGCAACATCTTCCAGGCCCTACTCCCAGTGCGCCTGGAACTGTTGCGCCGCCGCCGGCTTGAAGATCTCAGTCTCATTGTCGTGGTCGAAGAGCATGAACCTCCACCGCCCGGTCGCTGGCACGGGCTCCACCACCGCGTAGACACACGCCCCCGCCGCCAGGGAAACCAAACACTGCTCGCCACGTCACCCAAAGTATTTGAACGCAAGTTGTTTCTTGAGTTGGACGGCGTCTTATGACGTGGCGAGCAATATCTGCCAGACCTACCCACTGTGCCCGTTACGCCCGCGGCGCGCGTTGCTGAGCCTGCGGTAGAGCGCCTAAGGACAGAGTCTCGCACATAGTGCTCGCCACGGCATAGAATGGCACTGAACTCAAGCAACGAGGGTTGAAAAAACGTTGGACGTCACGAGCAATATCTGACAAGGCCCTACCCGAGGACAAAGTGCCGCGCGCCGGTGCGGAACCGTTCGGACGTGGCGCCGTACGCGGCTCGGTACACCCTGTTGAATATGCGCAGCTTGATAGTGTTGCCCACCAGCGCGGCGGCGGCGCGGCCGATGACGAAGGCCGCGGCGGGCGGCACGGCGTGTAGCGGCGTGGCGGAGGCGTGGAATGGGCGCCCGACTTGGGAGCTGAACATGCTTCCGCTTTTCTGCGCCGCGGCTGCCGCCCATGGGCGAGCAGCGGAAGCCGCGTTGGAGGCAAAGGTTGCGGCGCGGGACGGCATGGTGTACGCCGCGGCCCCGGGGGCGGGCGCGCCCCTGCACGCGCCGCGCCAAGTGAAGCCCTCAACGATTCCCCGGGTCGCTTCGTTGCCTCGGGTTGGATGGGAGATGACCTGGGCCGCGGCACGGCAGGCGGCGGAGCGCGCCGCCGACCCGCCGCGCACCATCCACGCAGTCATCTCGGAGCGCCGCCACGCGGGGTCTCTACCAAGTACGCGCTGTGGTTTATGACGGCCGTCGACGAAGGCCGCACCCGCCTGGGCTGCCTCCCTACTCGGCACCCCTCGCCCTAGCCGTAAAACCCTAAGAGCCCTGAACCCTGTGGGATAATAAACCTAACCTCGGTTGCCTTTTCTCCTTTCAACGAGCGACAAACGACTCCAATCGGTGCGCGCGGGGCGAGACGCGGGTCCTGCCATGGCGGCGGGCGACGCGCCCGCCCCGGCTGGATATCTCGGCCGCACTTGCGGGCAGGGCGATCCACCCACGCACGCGGCGGCACACCGAGCCGGAGCCGCGCAAAGCTTTGAGAATGTGAAAGAGGTGGGCACCGGGGAAAGGAAGGGGCGGGGTGCCGAGCGGCGGGGCGGGCGCCACGTGACGGGTTGTGCAGACGCCGCGCCACCGCGAAGAGGGCGGCCGGGGTCGTCGTCGGCGGGCGCGGTGGCGGGCGCAGGGGCGGCGGCGCGGGCGTGGCGCTCCGGGGCGTGGCGGTCACGGGCGTGGCGGGTGCTGGGCCTCCTCGTCGCCCTCCTCGGTTTCGCGGCGACTCGCGCGCTCGCCGCGAAGCCTCCCTCGGTGGTCATCGACGCGGCGGCGGCGGCGGGCACCGTGCTGCGCTTCACGTTCACGGAGGGCGACGCCACGCTGCCCATCTCCTCCGGTGCCCTCGTAGCGGGCACGGCCCGAACTGATATTGCTCGACGCGTCATAGGATGCCATGTAACTCAGGAGACGAGGGTACAGAGTGCGTGTCGATGACGTGGCGGACAATGTTTGCCAGACCCTATCCGCGGGGGTCCTTGGCGGCGCACCCTTGGTACGCGCCGTGGTCCGGATAACCAACCCGCTGGACGCGCCCGCGGAGCGCCTGGGGATGTCGCCTGCGTTCCAGGCGTGGGTGCACGCGTACCAGCCGTGCATGGCCGGCGCTGAGTGTCTCCCGCTGGAGGGCAGCCTTGTGCACGGCAGGGTCTCCAATCTTTCCCTCTCATCCAAACTTACCCACCCTCGAGCGATACCTACGAAAGGTTTCACGGACAGAACAGCTGGCAGTTGAGCTGAAACGGGAACGGTTGTGAGGCCCTGGAGCGCGGCGACGTGGGCGGGGCGGGCATCGACACCGCGGCCGTGAGCGCCACCGCCGCGGACCCGGCGGTGTGGATCGGCCGCCTCGTCGTCACGGTGGACGAGGCGGCGGGGACCCTGACGATCGAGGCGCCGCTGCGCCGCGGCGAGGAGTACCTCGATGCCATGTCGGCAGGGGCCCTGGCCACGCCGTTCCATGACTTGAAGTCTGCTTGCTGTGCCGGTGGCACTCGCACATTGTGAGACGAAGGCGGTGAAGCGGCAGCGACTGTGCGTCAACGTTCATGATGTGGCGAGGCCCTGAAAGTCGGCGCCGACGACGTACGCCCTCCGCGACGCGCTGCGGAACGTGACGTACTCACACGGCGGTGAGCAGCCCGACACCACCACGCGCGCGATCACGTTCCAGGTGCTGGACTGCGACGGCGTGGGTAGGGAGACGCAGATATCTGCTATACACTTGCCTCTCTCTCCTGTCTCCTCTCCTCTCTCCTGTCTTCTCGCTCCTCGCTGCTTTTCCCTCTCTGCCACGTCGTCCAACGCGGTTTCAATCCTCGTGAATGAAAGCCTGTGACGTGGCGAGCACTATCTAACCGGCCCTCGGCGTGGGGTCGGCGCCCGGCGCCGCGCTGCTGGACATGGTGGCCATCAACAACCCCGCCACGCTGGACCTCAACGGACTGCACCGCCCCGGCGTGGACTACGCCGCTGCCATGGGCGAAAACGAGCGCTACCTCGGCGTCTCGCTCACCGACGCGGACGTGTTCCTGGCAGGGTTTAGCCAATCGTTCCGTCACCTAGCTTAGTTTCAACGCCGAAGCCACTCACGTCATCCCTTGTTTACATTATGACAAAGTGCGTGAAACCACTTAGACACTTAGAGAGACTTAGAGCTAAGTCGTCCGGCTCGATCAATCAGAACGCTCCATTTGGACGACTTAGAACTACTTGTTACTAAGTGTCTAAGTGGTTTCACGCACTTTGTCATACCGTGGGAAGCAATGTAAGGCCCTGGTTACTGGGTGACGTGGACGGCGCGCTGATCGTCCGCGCGCGCATCTTCGCCGAGGACATGTTCCCGGACGGCGCGGCGGAGAGCGTGGAGTGCGCCCTCAAGGGCTCCTCCGTGAGCGGGTTCTGGGACCAGGCGTCTCAGTCGTTCGAGATGTCGGGGTCGGACACTCTGGAGTCCTACCGGGACATCCTGGCCTCGGCGCGCTACCTCAACACGGGTAGAGCCGAGCATATGATGCCCGCCACGTCATCGACTCGCACTTCAGCGCCTCGTTTCTTGACGTAAATGGCGTCCTATGACGTGGAGAGCCTGGCATATGTAGATATTAAGGAACGCATTTTGGAACCTCATTATTTAGTCAAATGGCATCCAGTAACGTGTCGACAAGCAAACATTGCCCGCCACGTCATTGACTCGTATTTGGAACCCTCGTTGGCATCCTATACGTGGCGAGCAGTATGTGGCAGGCCGTGAACGCGGGGAGCGTGAAGGCCATCACGGGGCAGACACCGGCGACACAGGAGCTGGTGTTCACGGCGGGGGCTTACACTCGTCCACTTTCCAGCTCAACCTCAGCCGTTTTGGTCGAACCTCCCTGTGTCCCCCTGTCTCATAGACTGGGGGAAAATCATGCATTCAACGTAACCCATACAATGTGCTTACGTTGAGCTGAAGAAGTGGACGAGTTTAAGCCCCTGGTTCACGGCGGGCGACCGCGTGTTCCGCTTCCAGGTGGAGGACAGCGGAGGGGGCGTCACCGCGGCGCGCACCACGGTCACCGTCACCGAGGTCACCCGCACGGGCATCGCGAACCGGGACGCCAACCTGCGCTCGCCGGAGGAGTGCACCGGCGCGGGGCGCCGGGATGAGTTCGACTTCCTGGGGACGGTAGGACCTGTCTCATATTGCTCGCCACACCATCGGATGCTGTTTAATTACAGGGGGGGATATTTGTTAAAAGGTGGTATTGGGGTCTAATGAATGTAAAAAACGAGGGTGCAAATGCGTCGGATGACGTGGCGAGTATGTAATGTCTGCCAGGCCTTAGCGCACGGGCGACCCGGAGATATGCATCTGCGACCCGGGGTTCCTGGGGGACGAGTGCGAGATACACCCGTGCAACTACCGCGGGGCGCTGACCATGATCTACGGCGACGGGTCCGTGCTCTGCACGTGCGAGATGGAGTTCACGGCAGGGCGGCGCAGGTTGACCCTATGAACCCCACGTTGAAAGCGCCTGGAACTAAGCGCTTGAAACTAAACATGATAAAATGCTTTCAATTTTGCTGAAATGTAGCTTTCAATTTGAACTTGCGCCGCTACATCATGGGCGCGGCGTGTGACGTGTCGTGCCGCGCCCACGGTGACTACAACACGGTAGGGCGCTGCAGATGGACCCAGCTGACCCCATTGACCCCGGGTTGACCCCAGGTTGACCCCAGGTTGACCCCATATTGACCCCAGGTTGACCCCATGTTGACCCCAGGTTGACCCCAGGTGGACCCCAGGTTGACCCCAGGTTGACCCCAGGTTGACCCCAGAAGGACCCCAGGTTGACCGAATTCGGTTTCAGCGAGTGAAGCTTACATATGATGAACTGCTTTCAAACTTGGCTTTCAATTTCATATTGAGCCCCTGCAACGCGGCGAGTGGGGAGTGCGAGTGCTACCCCGGGTGGTCCGGGCGGCTGTGCGACATCCCGTGCCCCGGGTGCGGGCCGGACTCGCACGGGGCCTGCACGCTGTCGGCGACCAGCGAGAGGAGCTGGCTCCCGACGGGGAGTAACAGCGGCGAGTACACGTACATCGAGACGGTGTGCGTGTGCGAGGAGTTCTGGCTCGGCGGCAACTGCACGGCAGTGGCTTACACACGTCCACTTTCTGGCTCAACGTAAGCGCTTTCTATGGGACAGGGGTGCATGTAGGGGTTCTTTGAGGGATGTTGAGGAGGTGTCAAGGGTCATTAGCGGGGTGTTGAGGGTGTGTTTTGTGTCAGAAACGGCTCAAGGTTGAGTTGAAAAGTGGACGAGTGTAAGCCCCTGCTGCACGGTGCCGTGCCCGTGCGCCCGCGGGGGGTTCGCGCGCGGGGCATGCGGCATCGACCCCGTGGCACTCGCCGCCGGTGCGCCGGACGAGCAGCTCGGGACGTGCACCTGCGAGGAGGGTTTCACCGCGGACGACTGCACCATTCCGTGTCCGGTGTGCGTTTACTCCAACGGAGACTGCGTGCCACCCGCCGGTACGGCCTGGCAGATATTGCCCGCCCCGTCATTAGATGCCAGTTGACTCCCAGGTTTAGGGTTTAGGGTTTAGGGTTTAACCCTAAACCCTAAACCCTAAACCCTAAACCCTAAACCCTAAACCCTAAACCCTAAACCCTAAACCTGGGATTGCCCGCCACATGAAGTGCCACTTGACTCAACATATTTCACAATTCGGTGCATGACGTGGCAGGCAATATCTGGCAGGCCCTTCCCGCGGGGACAGAGGCCGGCATCGGGGAGCAGCTCAACTTCATTCAGATAGACCCCACGCTGGTAGGGTCTGCCAGAAATTGCCCCGCCACATCTATGGACCGCCTCATTCATGGCCCGCAACATCTAACAGATTGTGAACCCTCGTGTCTTAGACTCGGTGTCGGATCTGGTATCGAAGACATGGTACGGAATCCTGTTCGACCAATCAGAACTGTCCATTTAGAGAATCCACCGACCGACTCGCCGACTGTGCGACCTTTTCGCGATCCTTGAGTAAACAGACCCTCGATTTCGAGGTGATAAACGTTCCCGGGAACGCCTACACTGAGTTTAAGTTACATGGCATATCCTATGACGTGGCGAGCGATGTCTTGAAGACCCTAGACAGTGGGCGGGGACGAGGCGCGTGCGGCGGCGGTGGAGGCGGCGTACGTGACGGGGAGCTGCCAGTGCAAGATGACTCAGGGCAACTTCCTGGGTGGCCTGGGGTACACCACGGCAGGGGCTCACACTCGTCCACTTTCCAGCTCAACCTGGGCCGTTCCTGACATAAGATACCCCATAAATACTCCCTGATGCTGCCTATTACCCCCTCAACACCCCCTAATCAACCCCTAGATGCAACCCCTATCCCACAGAAATCGCTTACTTTGAGCTGAAAAGTGAACGAGTGTAAGCCCCTGCACCACGGCCGACTGCTCGGTGGGGCGCCGCCAGGGGCTTACACTCGTTCACTTTCCAGCTCAACTTCAGCCGTGTCTGACACACAAAAACACCCTACACACCCTAAACGCATTAGAACACCCCCTTAACACGGGCTACACTACCCCTACGCGCACTTCCTATCCCATAAAAATCGCTCAAGTTGAGCTGAGCAGTGAATGAGTGTAATCCCCTGGGCGCCGCCGCTTCAAACCCGTGTTCAAACCGCTTGCTTCCACTCGGAACTTGAATACGATAGACTTATTTCAAATTTGCTTTCAGTGTCAGCGTGTGTCCCTACAGCTGGGTAGCGTGCGCCTCCTGCGACCGCGGCACGTGTCTGGCCGACGGGTCCTGCCTGTGCCTCGCGGGGTTCGGAGGCAGGGACTGGCCACTTGTCACCTGACTGTTTGCTCGTAATGAACCGGTTTACTAGTACACGCTCGTCGCATGATCCTGACTAGCTAGCCTCGTACTCTTTCCTCAGGGTAAGCTGCAAAGGGAAAGAGTGGCCCAGCCCTGTTCGGAGGCAGCAAGTGCGACGCGGAGTGCAGCGGCCGCGGCGTGTTCATCTTCCCCATGTTCAACGAAACCTACAACGCCTCCAACTTCGACCGCCTGCCGCTGGTGGCAGGCAGGGCCGTACCCTTCAACCTCACTGTTCGCTCGCAGTCTCCGAGTTTGCTCTCAGTGTACCAGTGTACCCTGACTTACTTACACACTCGCCGTATCGACACAGGGCCTTCCAGGTTGCATCTTTCTCAGCTGGCACTTGAAGCAGTGCAGTGTGTCCCTGAAATTGCTCGAGTTGTCCCACTTTGTAAAGACTCAGGCCCCTGTGTCGTAAGAAAATGGCGTTTTGGTCGGCCGGTCCCAAGTGTGGAAACTACTTTCACGCGGCCGAATCCGGTCGGCGATGTGACCAAATGACGCTGTCGATACCAGATCTCTG
>Ga0307489_10001493_pt1 | contig 15403 bp, 27 predicted proteins | sample SB12metaG_FD_202247 | JGI IMG/M metagenome (GOLD analysis project Ga0307489, IMG submission 202247) | Sea-ice brine microbial communities from Beaufort Sea near Barrow, Alaska, United States - SB 1.2 | ecosystem: Environmental > Aquatic > Marine > Coastal | place: USA: Alaska | collected... | reverse complement strand
CACTGGTTCCAGCTACGAGTGCAATGTGATGAAGCGCTTTCAAACATTGCTTACAAACTCAACACACACCGCTCCGGCCTTACGCCAAGGCCGCGGGCTTGGTGCGTATCGCGCAGGCCCCGACGCCGCACGCGCTGAAGGCCGCCGCCGCCGCTGAGGCCGCGGGCATGGCGCCTCCCAAGAAGACTTTCGGCTTCGGTTCCACCTACAACCCCAACAAGTACACCCGGCGCTCCACAGACCCAGCTGGCACAGCTGGCGGCGAGGCCTGACACACGTCACTAGTCCCTGTTTCAGCTCAAATGCCAGCCGTCACAGCTGTGGGTCAGCCTAGAGTACTTGTGAGTACACACACACACACACACACTGACACAACTGGGGTGCTGCCCCTGACTGCCTGAGACCACTCGAGCCTTCCCCGCTCAATACCTCGAAGATTCTCGAGTCAAGCTGCCGCAATAACTATCGCTACGGTGAGGAGCAAGACCCTGGAGGCAAGCTGCCACGATAACTAATGATACTGAAAGGAGTAAGACCCTGGATGGCGGCGGAATCAACGACACAGCTGCTGCCAACGCGGGCAAGCCCCCGCGGCGGCGGCGCGGCGCGGACCAGACCAGCGCCGCCGCAGCGGGCGGCAGCGTGATGCCCTCCTACACCAATTCCGTGTTCAAGCCGCAGGCCCCGATGGCTCCCTCGGGGGGAGGAGGCAGGGGTTTACACTCATCCACTTCTCAGCTCCACGTCATCGCATTTGTCAGTAAATGAGGCTTACACTCGTCCACTTATATGCTCAAGTTGAGCCGTGGCCACTAAAACCACCCACGTATGCCACAAAATGCGTTTACGTTGAGCTGAAAAGGCAGACCAGTGTAAGCCCCTGGGAAGAGGGTTTGCGCCACCCAAGTCGCCCTCTAAATCTCCAGTCAAAACGCGGCAGCAACACCAAGAGCAGCGGCACCACAGTGCACCGGGCCACCAACACGAGCACCAGCAGTTGTCGCAAGCGGAGAACGCTCGGCGGACGGGTGCCGCGGCGTCGGCGCACGCCACGGGGCGCGACCCCAATCTGCCATGGTTCGCGCAGCGCCCCAGCGCGTACGTCACCCCGGGCACCGCTGACCAACTCATGGTAGGGCGGTGCAGGTTGACCCCAGGTTGACCCCAGGTTGACCTCAGGTTGACCCCAGGTTGACCCCGGGTTGACCCCAGGTTGACCCCAGGTTGACCCCGGGTTGACCCCAGGTTGACCCCAGGTTGACCCCGGGTTGACCCCAGCTTCACCCCAGCTTCACCCCAGTTTGACCCCAGCTTGACCCCAGCTTGACCTCAGCTTGACCCCAGCTGTACCCAGGGTTGACCGCGCTTGGTGTCAGCGCTTTAAAGCTAAATTGTTATGGACTGCTTTCAAACTTTGCTTTCAATTTCGACTTGCGCCGCTACACCACGGTGATGGGGTATGGGTCTCCGAGCCACGGCGCCCAGCGCGCGGTGGCGTGGGACGACGGCGGCCTCGGCGGGCCCAACCCGGGCTCCGACGTGCGGTACGCGCCCGCGGCCGACGCGGACGCAGCGCCGCAGCGCGTTCCTGAGGCAGCGCCTTGGCACATATTGCCCTCCACGTAATCTACATCGACGCACATCTCGCACCCTCACTTATTGATTAAAGTGGCATCAACTGTCGTGGCGAGGCGAGCAATCAGCCATCGACACTCGTTTTGAACGTTCCTTTCTTAAGCTGATGGCATCCTATGGTGTGACGAGCAATAGCATTATAAAGGCAACTATGACGTGACGAGCAATAGCAATATAATGGCATCCTATGATGTGACGAGCAAGTGCACTATCTGCCAGGCCGTATTCCAAGGGATTGCCCCAGACGGTGCAGGGCGTGGGCGACCGCGTGCGGCGCATGGCGCAGGCAGTGGCTCTGGCGCAGGAAGACATGGTACGCGGGTCGCAAGACAGCAACAGCGGCGCCAGGGGCGCAGGTTCCAGCAGTGGCCCCGGCGGATACGGTGGCGGTGGCGGCAACGGCAGTGGAGGCGGAGGCGGCAAAGGCAGCGGCGGCGGCGGGGGTGGCACGGGTGGAAACCACCGAGAGTTCCAGGCGTTGAGGAAGCAGCAGGCGGCGCTGGAGGCGAAGAACAAAGAGCTGGAGGAAACACTCAAGACGCAGGCGCGGCGGGCAGCGGAGCAAGAGCGTAAATATGCGCAGAGTCAGAAGGCGGCGGCCGCGGCCAAGACGGAGATGATGGCGGCGGTGGAGCGGCGAGAGCACAATACCGCTGCGGAGCGTGGGCGTCAGCAGACGACGACACGGTCGAAGACGACTACGACGGCGGCGGCGAGGCAGACGTCGGCGGCGACGAAAGGGGGCGAAGCGGTCCGCGCGTCGTTCCCGGGCGGTGTCTCCCCGGCTAAGCCGAAGCCGTCGGTGACCGATGAGAAGTTGACGTTCGCGCCGCCGCCGCCGCGGCCAGTGACAGCACCGCCGCCGCCGCCGCCGGAGGGGGTGCCCGGCGCGCCACGGACGCTGAGCGAGGCGGCCGCGGAGCTCCTGGGTGACACCATCATTGATCAAAAGCTCGCGGCTGCCGAGGAAAAAGGGTTGAGGTATGGCTTGGTCGAAATCTCAACAATGCTTTCCAAGTTTCCTCGGGTCAAATGACGTCCATGACATACAAATGACACACTCGAATGCCTGCCCATGACATTTGAATGACATCCTATAACACACACACTCACACACAGTATCCTCTGACGTTCTATGACATGGCTCGCATGGATTCTAGTCGACCCTGAGTCGAGGGTGCGGCGGGCGGCACTGATCGATGAGCAGAAGCGGGGGGCCGTGCCCTCGACGGCTGGCACCGCTCCGAGTTTCATGGGGCGGCTCACGGCGCGCGCCCAGCGGGCGGCGGCAGCGGTAGGGCCTCAGACTAGTCCCCTTTATCGTCCCCCATGGTGTACCGGTCCATGGTGCACAGTGCTCGCCTCGTCATCCACCACATAGTCCACCGGTGCTCGTCACGTCATTCACCACATAGTGCACCCATCTGGTCCTCGCCGAGTCATCCTTCACACAGTGTACCGGTGCTCGTGGCGTAATCCACCACATAGTGCACCGGTGCTCGCCAAGTTATACATCACAACTGACATGCACAGGAGCCCATCGGTGTGTCCCTGAAACCAATCAAATCGTCTTACATAACACGGACGCTCAAGGGAAGCGAAACATAGACCTAGTGCACGGCTCTGGGCGGAGGCTGCGGCGGCGGCGGCAAAACGCGCGGATGACGCGGCGGAGGAGAAAGGGAAAAGGGGGCGGGGTGCCCGGATGGGTTGGAACGACACGCCGGATATGGTGGTCACGTTCGCGGATTCTGCGCCGCCGCCGCCGCGCCGCCGCACGTTCATCGCGCCGCCGCCGGTAGGGCACACCATATGTTGCCCGCCACGTCGTCGACCCTGGACGCGCATTTGAACCCTTGTTTATTGAGTTAAACGTTATCGTGTGACGCGGGGGGTAATGTCTGCAAGGGCCTGTCGCAATATTGCCTGCCGCGTCATCGACACGCATTTTGAACCGTCGTTTTTTGAGTTGAACAGCATCATTATGACGTGGCGAACAGTATCTGCCCGGCCCTAGCCGCCGCCACCCGCCATGGTGCGCCGCCATCCGTTTCTGAAGAACGGCCCGGTCCCGGCCGGCGGCGTGGCCGGCGTGAGGCGCCGACAGGTGGCAGCGAAGGCGGCGGCGGCGGAGGTGGCGGGTAGGAAGCGAGTCGCCGCCGCCGCAGACGAGGTAAGGCGGTGCAAGATGCAACCCATTATAGCCCGCGTTGCAGGCGCCTGGTTTCAGCGCTTGACACTAACATATGATCAACTGCTTTCAAAGCGTGATTTCAACATCAACATGCGCCGCTACAACGTGGAACGCGACCATGCGCTGCGCTCCGCCGCGCTCAAACTCCTGTCGTCGGAGGCGGGCCGAGTCGTGCCAGCTTCGGCCGCCGCTTACATCCCCCGCGCCTCCCACCTAGCTCCTCACATCTCCGCCGCCGCCACCGCCGCCGCCGCTGCCTCCACCGCCGCAGCCGCCGCAGCCGCCGCCACTGCCTCCGCCGACGACGCCGATGCCGTCGACGCCGCCATCGCCGACGCCGTGGACGCGGCTGACGCATCCTCGGACGCGTCCGACGTTCACGCTCCCCCCGCCAAGGCAGGGACCTACGCAATTTTCCTGGGGGGCATCAATGGCGGTCGAATGGGAAGACTCTAGCTCATAGACGGTCAGATCCGCCGCATAAAACCCAATATGGCGTATCGACCGTCTATCATTCGAGAATTGGCCACCGCCATTTGTGCCCCCTTGCAAACTTACGTAGACATGAAGATATAGTAGGAAGCGGCGTCTGAGTACAAATGCACTGGGTGCACTGGGGCACTATGAGCAAACAGTATGCATAACCTGGCCAGCCTGGTTACTTGACCCTGGGCCTTGGCTAAGAAGACACCCCCCGCCGCGTGCAAGGAGGCGCTCACAGGGGTGGCGGCGGCGGCACGCAATCCTCTGCAGGGCCCCGCCACCGGACTCATGACGCTGTCGCCTCGCCTCGCCGGCGGCGGCGGCGGTGGGGACGCATACCCGAATGATGAGATCGCTGCCATGCGTTCCATCCTCGATGAGGTTGTCGCACACCTGCGCATGCTGCGCCTCGCATCTGGTGGGGCCCGGTTGACACTCAGTGACGGCGTGACATGTCACGCTTATCATGTGGTCAGTGACGTGGTGGGCGTTTCTTAATGGCCGCGGCCGCTTATGATGTGGAGAGGATTATTTACGGTGACCCTCGCTTCAGGCGTGACCGCCGCTGGAGCCGACATGCCGTCAGCCGGTGCCGCCACGTCGGCGTCTGCCCACCAATCACACAGCCGCAGGAGCGCCAAGTCACCACACAAGTCTCCCAGGTAGGGCGGTGCAGTTTGACCCCCGGATTGAACCCAGGTGGACCGCGCTTGGTTTCTGCGCTTAAATGTGGTCTATGATGAACCGCTTTCGAGCTTTGCTTTCATTTTCAAGTTGCGCCGCTACATCCAGGAAGGGGAAGTCGCGGACGCAAACGCCGGGGAGCGGCGGCGGCGCAGGTAGCTCGCGCAAGCTCACGCTGGACTTTGAAACATTCAGCGGCGGCGGCGGTGGCAGCGGCTATGACGGCGGCGACGGCGGAGGCGGTGACGGCGAGACGACGCCACGTTCTCGCGACAAGAGGGGGCCCGACGGCCCGGCGTCCTCGTCCTCTCCATCCAGCGGCGGAGAGGCTCGACCGAACCGCGGAGTGTCGGCGTCGTTTGCTTCATCCATGCGCCTGTCTGGCGTGCTGGTGTTGTCGTCGCTGGAGAATTCGCGCGCACTGGAGGCGCTCCGACAGGTGGGGAAATACTGCTCGAAAGGATAACACATTTTGGTAACTAACGTTCGTCGAGCGCAAAAGCATACACAGGGCGAGCAGGCATAACGGCAACTCCATCCACCACCTTAAGCGGACAGACCGAACGGCCTGTCGGGATCAAGTACGCATGCTTGACAGCCATCCAAGACAGATGACACTCTCATTTCTTGAGGAGAGTGACATCGTATGACGCGGTGAGTAGAGCGACATCATGTAACGTGGTATAGTGACATCACTTGGCCTTAGCAGAAGGTGGAGGAGAGCGACGCGGCGATGCGCGCGCGCTGGCAGATCTACTCGCCAAAGCACCCGCCGCCCAACGCACAGGAGAAGGGCGCGGCGGCGGCGGCGGCGGCGGTGGTGGAGACTGCGGCGGGTGAGCGCTACCCGGGTGCCAACGTGCAGGGTGCGCCGGCGGGGGCGGGGGCGGAGACGGCGGTGACGTCGGCGGCATGGGAACGGTACCCTGGAGCTAACGCCGCCGGCAAAGCCGGCATCGCGGCAGTGGAGGCGGAGTTCCTCAAAACGGAGGCCGGCGTCGCTAAGAGCGTCAAGGCGGTAGGGCCTGCCAGAAAATGCTCACCACGTCATTTGAAATGCTCGCTACGTCATATGACGCACTTCGAGATCTCGTTCCTCTCCATAGCAAAATGCTCCTAGCCCACCCAAAACGCCAAACTCGGACCACATGCTAATGGGGAGGTCCGCTTGAGATCCGGCTCGCCCCAGACTCAGACCACATGCCCATAGGGAGTGATGGCAGCCTATGACGTGGCGGGCGATATCTAGCAGGCCCTACAAGGCGGCGGCGGAGGACGCGCGCCACGCGCTGGTCGACGAGGACATGGTGGTAGGGACTGATGGATAGTGCTCGCCACGTCATCAAACGCATTTCCAACCCTCGTTTCTTGAGTTGTATGGCCTCCTGTGATGTGGCGAGCAGTATCCATCAGTCCCTGCATGGTGGCGCGCGTGTGGGAGGCGCGCAACCAGTACATATACTGGCAGTCGCAGGTAGGGCCTGGCGGATAATGCTCGCCATATCATTCGGATGTTACTTAACTCAAGGTACGAGGGTTCAAAATGCGTGTCGATGACGTGGCGGGCATTCTAGGCCTGAGGAGATTGCTCGTCGCGTCATAGGATGTCATCTGAACTGTAGAAACGAGGGTTCACAATTTGTGTGATGAAGTGGCAAGCACTATCCATCAGTCCTTAGTTGCAGGTGGACGACGCGGTGGTGAGCGAGGGCGGGGCGGACGGGGACTTCAGCCCCGTGGAGGTCAACGAGGAGGTGGCGGAGAGGCTGTTGGACTCGCTGCTCACGGATGTGGCCACGGTGAGGCGGTGCAGGTTGAACCGATGAGATTCAAGTTGAAAGCGCCTGGAACTAACGCTTGAAAGTAAAATACAATCATCTGCTTTCTAATTCTGCTTTCAATTTCAACTTGAGCCGTTACACCAAGGAGCTCAGCGGAGCTTGTGACGAGGCTACGGACATCGTGCTACAACACGAGTTCACCGGAGGCGGCGGCGGCGGCGGCAGCGGGTTTGGGGGGCGGTATGAAGTCGGCGGGAGCTTGTTGGACGACGACGTTGTCGGCGCCGCTATCGAACGGGCGTACCTGTAGCTGATACCTTATTGGGGTGCCATCGAACGGGCGTACCTGTAGCTCTAACCTGTCGATATTCATTTTAGCAGCACATAGCTAGCCGCGCATCTTTCCATCACAAGTACAAAAGCATAATCATATTTCATCGTCGTCGTCGACACGGGCTGCGCCGGTGCCTCGCGTCTAGATGGCAAACGGCGAGCTCGTGTGCTAGGCCGGCTCAGGCGTGTGGGCATGTTTCCTCATCTCTCTGGCAATATGTTGCGAGCCTAGCCGCTCAAGCACCGTGCTCGTCCATCCACCTCAATATTTCGACGTGCCCACCCTCAGTAGCGCGTGCACGAACTACGGCCTCGTTCCACGGGCAGCCGTGCTCCCGCGCCCACCTCAAGACCTCGATGTGACCACCCGTAGCGGCGTGTGTGCATGTCCACTCATCCCACGTGCAGTCGTTTACCCGCGCCCACTGCAGCACCGCCAGGTGCCCGCCCCCAGCGGCGTGGTGACACACGCTCGCCTCATCCCACGGGCAGCCGTGATCCCGCGCCCACTGCAACACCGCCAGCTGCCCGCCCTCAGCGGCGCTTGCAGGCGTCCTCCAATCCCACGGACACCCGTGCTCCCGCGCCCATTTCAGCACCTCCAGGTGCCCGCCACCAGCGGCGTAGCCACACGTGTCCCCATCCCACGGGAAGCTGTGCTCCCGCGCCCACATCAGAACCTCCAGGTGCCCGCCCCGAGCGGCGCATGCGCACGTATGCTCGTTCACCTCGATACCGTGCAGCCACGCCCACTGCAACGCCTCAAGGCACCCACCCTCAGCGATCCACGTACTAACCAGCCAGTCCCACTCACATCCCCTCGCCGAGGGCTTACGCTCGTCCACTTTTCGGCTCAAGGTAAGCGCTTTGTGTAAAATAGGGGGTGCAGTTAGGGGTTGTTTTCGGGGTGTTCAAGAGGTGTTGGGGGTTGCCATGGGTGTACAGGGTTTAATTTGTGACAAGAATGGCTCAGGTTGAGCTGAAAAGTGGACTAGTGTAAGCCCCTGCCCCTCGCCTTGGCAAACGCCAGCCGGTCGACGGACGTGCAAAACTCTTCGAGCTGGAGCCGCACCACAGGGGCTTGCATTCGATCAACTTTCAGCTCAACGTAAGCGCTTTTTGTGGGACAAGGGGTGTTTAGAAGGTGTTTAGAGGATATTTATGGCGGAGACGGAGGGGGTGTTTAGGCGTTTAGGGGATATTTTGAGTGTGAGAAACGGCTCAGGTTGAGCTGAGAAGTGGACGAGTGTAAGCCCCTGCCGCACAACTCCGAGCACGCGCGGCAAGCCGGAGGCCAGCACCGCCGCGTGCCATGGCCCAGGGGCCTACACTCGTTCCCATTTCAGCTCAACTTGAGCTCCTGTGTCCACCGTATAACCCAACTTAACTCATGACTGTGTCCAGGAGTTGCTCAAGTTGAGCTCTGACGTGAGCGAGCGTAAGCCCTTGCCACGGCCGCCCCACCGCCGCGAGCATGGTGCGGTCCACGGGGTCCAGCCGCCCCAGCACCTCCGCCGCGAGGACCTCGGGTAGCTCCCCGAGCAGCGGCTCGAGCAGCGGCGACGGGTAGGTTATCAGCCCCGCCTCCCTCAGCCGGCCTAGCAACACCGCGTCCTCAGAAACGGTGCCTCGTCCGCCGCCGCCGCCGGGGCGAAGTAGCGCGGCGAGCACGGAAGCCGCCGCCGATGCCGCCCCCCCCACCCCTGTCACCGTCGAAAGAGCCCGGGTTGCGGCCCTCAACTTACCCAACAGTTCATCTTCTTCGTAGTATTCAAGCTCCTCCACGTCTTGGCCGAACTGACCACACAACTGGGCGAGGGCACCCGACAGTCGCAGGACGTGGCGATCGCCACAACGAGGGAGGTGCGCGGCGGCGGGGAAGGCGGCGGGGGCGGCGGCGAGGGGGGCCGGGGTCTGCATGTTAGAAGGGGTGTCGGTGAACGGGCGCGGACGTTATGCGTGGCGCTGTGGCGGGGGCGGCGGGTGCGCACGGGGGGGAGCGAGGCAAGGCGTGGAGAAGATAAGCCTCATAATGGTTCCCTCCACTTTTGCGGGGCACCCTTCCTTCATTGCTGCCTCGCGCACTTTCTTCTTTTTCTTTGATTATTTGTATAGCTCTAGAGCTCTATTTTACAGAGCTAGCTCCAACGTTTACCTTTCGACTTTTTTGATTCCCTTTCAAATCGAAAGTGGTAACTTACCAAGTAGTTGCTTTTATTAACCCCTTAATTAGCCCAACAGCGTTCATATGTTGAGCAGTAACCAACCCCTTTCGCCATTTTAAGCGGAGGTTAATCAGTTTTCGCTTCAAAGATGTGGACTGTCGACCTGGTGTGGGTGACAACATCCGATGACTCGGATGCCGAAGCGTGCGGCGTGGCAGCCCCCTACTCCTCGATACATGCCCCGGCGTGACAAGGTGCTAAACCCTAAACCCTAAACCCTAAGGCCGCCGCCGCTACAGTCGATGGTTTCAAGCCCTCTCCACCGCCTGCGCCCGAACTCGCGCAGGCAGACTCCCGGATGCCCTCAGGCAATTGCCAGCGCCACAGTCCCGCGTCACAACGCTGCTGTCCTCCTGTTCCAGGTTTAGAGGAATAATGATTCCAATGATCCTAATTTAATTACAACCGCTAGCTCCAAGTTGACTAATTTGACTACCCTAACTTGAATAAAATATGCCCCCCTATACAAGGTGCTAGACCCTAAGTGCCTACATGTGTTGCAGCTACACTTGCGTCACACGGATTCCTTCGTCCGGCCCCGAGATGACGGGGCCGACTCAGCATCCCCGCCTTCCCCGCCTCCGCCCCCGCCGCCGCCCCGGTTGCGGCCCTCGCCACGTTGCCCCTCCAGCGTCGCGTTTTCGTCCACCCTCGGCAGGCGCCCCGGGGGTCCCCCCCGCATCCCCGCGCCCCCGAGACCCAGCGTCGACGTACGCCTCCCGGACCACATCCGATCCGGCGGCGCCGGCGCCCCCCCGACATTTGTCCCAAAGTCAAACTCGTCCTCCAGGCCTCCCCCGTTCCCGCCCCCGCCCCCGCCGCCGCCGCCACACGGTAGAGTCATGACACCCCCTCGATCGCAGTTGAGTTGTGTGTTGGCACCTGACCTCAACGGTGCAGACCTGGTTGTAACAAGACAAGTACATATAGAGAGGGGGTTGTGTGAGAATGTGAAAATCCCATTCTACCCCCGCCTCCGTATCCGACCGAGCCCCCGTTGTCGTCCTCTGCGGCAAACCCGTCGTCGTCCTCCTCGTCCCCGAACCCCCCCCCTGCAACGGCGCGCCGCACGAACGCGGCGAGCTCCGGCACCTTGCGCCCCTTGAGCTAGGGACTGATGGATAGTGCTCGCCCCATCATAGGAGGTCATCGAACTCAAGGGACTGATGATATTGCTCCCATCGTCATGTTATGCCATCAAGCAACGAGGATTAAAACGGTGTTTGATGACGTGGCGCGATCACTATATATTAGGGACCGATGGATGTTGCTCGCCATGTGCTAGTATGCCAGTTAATTCGAGAGACGAGAGTTCAACCTGTCTTGGATGACGCGGCAAGCACTATCTATCAGTTGCTACCTTGAGCGGCGCCGGCCCGACGAAGAGCTCCGCCAGGACGGCACCCAGCGGGGCCAGGTCCGTGAGGAATGGGGCGACAGCTCCCGCGAGGAGCGAGGGGAACTCCGTGACCTCGCGCACCACGTCGCCGAAGATGCCCTTGACGGAGGGACTGAAACATAGTGCTCACCACGTCATCAAACGCATGTTTACCCTCGTTTCTTATGTTAAACGGCATGCTATGACGGGGCGAGCACTAACCAACAGTCTGATAGACCCTACCTTGGCGTCGAGCGCGGTGGCCTGCGCGGCGAACCGCCGCGCCGCCGCACTGACGCCCGCCGCGAGCGCCGCAGGGTACGCCGCGAGCTCGCTGGTGGCGACGGAGACGGCGACGTGTATCCACCCGCCGGGTACCAGCGCTTTGCCGAGGGATTCCGCGAGAGTAGCCGGGAACACCGCAGCGTCCGTCGCCACCCGGGCAACCGCTGCCCACGCCTTCGCGGGGTTGACGCTCATCGCACGGCGCGCCGCCGCGCGTACGATCGCGCGCGTCTCGGGCCCGTTCTGCGCGACGAGGAACGTGGCGACGGCGAGCACCGGTACCCCGAGCATCAGAGACTTACACGCGTCAACTTGAGCACCTTCAGCACACATCCATGAATGAAACTGGGGCATGTGGCCGACAAAACAGCTCAAGTCAAGCGGAAATGAGAACGAGTGTAAGCCCCTGCCGACTATCCAGAACGTGGAGGTGAGAATGAACACGCGGAAGTACGGCCACAGGTTGAACACAAACGGGACGGCCCAGCGGAACCACCGCAGGATACCGAAGAGTAGGGTCTGGCGCATGTTGCTCGCCACGTCGTCCAACGCACTTTGAACACACGTTGCTCAGGTTGAATGGCACCCTATGACGTGGCGAGCTGGCGGATATTGCTCGCCACACGTCGTTCAACGCACTTTGAACTCTCGTTTCTTGGTTTAAGTGGCATCCTATGACGTGGTGAGCAATAACCGCCAGACCCAACCGAAGAGGCCGTCGCCGACGACCGCGAATGGCACCCACCCCGCGGCTAGGGCCTGGCGGATACTGCCCACCACGTCACTCCAACGCACTTGGAACCCTCGTCTCGTGAGTCACATGGCATCCTACGACGTGAGTAACATGGCACCCTATGACGTGGCGACGCACTTTGTGCCCTCGACTCTTGAGTGAACGGGCACCCTATGACGTGGCGACGCGCTCTGAGCCCTCGACTCTCGAGTGATTTGGCTTGGCACCCTATGGCGCGGCGAGCAATATCCGCCATCCCCTACCGAGGTAGAGCATGAAGGGCATCCACGCGATAGGGCCAGGCAGAAGATGCCCGCCACGTCTTGTGTGGCCGTTTAATCTATAAACTCGAACGACGAGGGTGCCCTAAATGCCGATGTGGCGGGCAATGTCTACCAGGCCCTACCACGCGAGGTAGAGCAGCAGCGGCGCGAACCCGGCGTGCTCCGAGAGAAACTCGGCGGTCGCAACGAGCGCGCGCTTTACCCCCTGAAGCGTCACGCCGACGGCGCTTTTCGCGCCACGCAGGAGGGCCAGTGAGTGAGAATAACGAATCGACCGACGTTTAATGGACGGAACACCGAGACCGGGCCGCCACGGGGTTCCGTAGCCACCACGAGCCGCGTCCGCGCATTGTAAGAGCATCGCCCCTGAAGGTAAGCCGTGCTCCGTTGTGTGTTCGAACGTTGTTCTCAACAGCCCCCCTGCCCTTGACGCCCGCCTCCCCCAATGCCTCCGTAGCCGAACCCCGCCCCCGCGGCCCGTCCTGGCCTCCCCGCCGCCTGGCCCCAGCCGGCGGTTGTCCCCGCCGGTCGCGGTCGGCGTCGCCGCCGACGCGGTCATGGCCTTCACTGCCGGCAATCCGACGCCGCACGACGCGCGACGCCATCGCCCGCGCCCGCGCCCGCGCCCTCGGCTTGTGCCAAGCTTGCGCTCATTGTTGGTTTTCAAACCGTGGGTGTGGGCGTGCTGGCCGGACAGACCCTCGTTCAAGACTCGATGACTCAAGGAATCCAATGTTGTTGTGACCGACCGACCGATCGACGTTCACTTTCCAAAGGCTACGTGAGGGGAGGGAACCGCGGGATGGTTCGAACGCGTCGTATGTTGGACCACTCCGCGCGCGCGACTCGCCGGACGCCGATCTGGCCCCCAATAGACACCGCGTAGTTGTTTGGGACGAGCAAGATGTCGGTGTCGTTCACACAGGCGATGGAGACCCTCCAGTCCATGTTTCCGGAGCTGGACGTAGTGACCATACGCGATGTTCTAGACACGAAAGGCGGGCACATGGAGAGCAGCGTCGAGGAGCTGCTCAAGATGAGCCGGGCGAAGCGGGGCATGGGCCAGGGCATTAGCAGCGGAGGGGGGGCTGGGGATGCTCCGGGGCAGAACCAAATGGGCGGGCGAGGGTGAGTCCTGCCCCGTCCCTGCGCCCTGCCCCGCCCTGCCCCACTCCCCCGCGCCCCGTGTCATTCCCGATCCTCCCTCAGTCCCGGCCCCGCCCGCTCCCGGCCGCATCGAACCCGACAGTCGATCACCAACACGCGCACACGATCAACATGCTCGTCATCTAGCTAACGCAACTCCTCCCAGCTCCCCGTGCACGCCGCGTCGCCGCGTTTCCGGCACTCCCCGTCACCTGACTCCCTAACCCTACCCGCTATTTTTCGCTGACTCAGTCTGCACGGGTGCCCTCTCACAGAGTACCTGCGTGTGATCCATCGGAGACTTACGCGATCGATCGACCCATCGCGCTAGCCCCCCCGTCACCGCCAAAATCATCCATCGCTCACTCCTCCGGCCCTGGCGCCGGCCCCAACCCCGGTCACCCTCCGCACACGCGTCATCCGTCCGCTTTGTGTATAAACGTGACCGATCCAACATCCAGTTGTTCCCCCTCCGAACGTGCTCCATCCACCCTGACTGACGTTGTTGCCCCCCACCCCGTTGCCGCGGCAGGCCCGGCGACTATTACAACAACGTGCCGCCCCCGACGGAGGACGGCAGCATCTGGGTGGGGTGGTGCAGGTCGACCCCCCCTTGACCCCGGGGCAGCCTCCTCCCTGGCTCGGCCAGTCGTTCCCTGACTGTTTCCTCACCTTCTGATAGTGCACCAGTACACCTGTACATGCTCACCACAACCTCCTGCCTCCTGGCCACAGGTTGAGCACCCTTGCTTCCAGCGCGTGAACCTAACATGTGGAGAACCGCTATCACAGTTTGCTTTCAATGTCAACTTGCGTCGCTACGTCTAGGGCTGGCTGACCGGCACGGAGGACGAGCAGAGTACGGGGAGTGGTTCCAGGGGCAACGGCGGGGGCGGGGGGGCGAGCGGCAGCAACGGCGGTGGTGGTCCGGATGACGACGACGACACCTTCACGTGGATGGCAGGGGCTTACACACTCGTCCACTTTCCGGCTTGACGTGAGCACTGTTTGTCGGCTACACTCGTCGACATTTCAGCTTGATGATAACACTTTTTGTGGGCTGAGTTGGGTGATAAAAGTAACCAAACCGGCTCAGGTTGAGCTGAGAAATGGACGAAGGCTGTAGCTTCAGTGACCAGAAATGGCTCGTGTTGAGCTGAAATGTGGAGGATTGTAAGCCCCTGTAGGATGGCGAACAGCGCCAACTTCTACGCGGGTGAGCTGACGCGCAACGTGAAGTCCATGACAGACGCCATTGCGGAGGTAGAGCGGTGCAGGTTGACCCCTGCTTGACCCCCGTTTGACAGAGCTCCGGGTCAACGCTTTAAGCCGCCATATGATGAACCGGTTTCAATCTTTGCTTTCAATCTCAACTTGTGACACTATACGGAGGAGCTGCTGGGGCCCGCGGAGGATGAGGAGGGCGAGGAGGTGGAGGAGGAAGCAGGGCACTCCACACCCACTGTCACGCTCCCCTCCCTATGAACTGCTACGCTTCCCTGTCTGCGACCTGCCCCTCACCCCTGCTCCCCTGTTACGCTGCCCCCCTGCCTCACACTGATTTCTCACCTGGTGCACGGGGGCCACACGAGTTCCAGAGCACAACGGCGTGGGGTAGATGGGCGGTAGGAGGTGGCGCGGCGTGGCATCGGAGACGCGATTCCAAGACGCACGTTGCTTAAGTTGATCAACTAGCGCCACACACCTCTAAGACGCACGACGCTTGCGCTGAGCTATGACGTCAACTGGCGCGAGACCCTGTACGGAGGATGAGGAGACGCGGGGCACAGGCGAGGTGGTGGCAGGGGGTGCCACCGTCAAGGCAAGGCGGTGCTGGTTAAACGGTGTTGCCAGCGCCTGGATGTATGCTCTTCAAAGTAAGATATGACGGACCACTTTCAAACTCTGCTTTCGATTTTATCTTGTGCCGCTACGTGAAGGCGTCCCGGCGGCAGAAGAAGAAGGATGACGCCAAGCCAAAAGCGAAAGCCAAGGCGAAGAAGCCGGATGAGGTGGGGCGGTGCAGGTCGACCCCAGCTTCACCCCAGCTTGACCCCAGCCCTAACCCCTAAACCCTAAACCCTCAACCCTAAATTCCTGGCTTAACCCCAGCTTGACCCCAGCTTGACCCCAGCTTGACCCCAGCTTGACCCCAGCTTGACCCCAGCTTGACCCCAGCTTGACCCCAGCTTGACCCCAACTTGACCCCAGCTTGACCCCAGCTTGACCCCAGCTTGACCCC
>Ga0307489_10001492_pt1 | contig 15406 bp, 12 predicted proteins | sample SB12metaG_FD_202247 | JGI IMG/M metagenome (GOLD analysis project Ga0307489, IMG submission 202247) | Sea-ice brine microbial communities from Beaufort Sea near Barrow, Alaska, United States - SB 1.2 | ecosystem: Environmental > Aquatic > Marine > Coastal | place: USA: Alaska | collected... | reverse complement strand
CCCCACACACCCTAAACACCCCCTAACACCCCCCGAACACGGGCTACACAACCCCTACGCGCACCCCCTATCCTATTAAAAACGCTCAAGTTGAGCTGAGAAGTGGACGAGTGTAAGCCCCTGCCGCCGCCCCCTCCGAGGAGGCGTGCTTTGGCGAGCATGCTCTGAATGTGTGGTGCGGTGTAGCGTTCCGTGTTGTAGCGGCGCAATTTGAATTTGAAACCACAGTTTGAAAGCAGTCCCATCGTATTACAGTTTCAAGCGCTTAGATCCAGACGGTTTCAACTTGGGTCTCATCGGTCCAATCTGCACCACCCTACCGTGTTTGCATCAAAACCGTCACCATAACCGCGCGCGGCGGCGGCGGCGGCGGCGGCGGCGGGCAGCGCCAACAGCTCCTCGTCCTCTGGCTAGTGCCTAGTCTGTAAAGCGTACTATCTGTAGTATCTCGTACTACCTGCAGTAAGCAGGCGTTTGGTGATTTCCACCAAAAGTCATTTGACTTTTGGCCAAATTACCAAACTCCAGCTTACTAGAAGTTACTAGCCCACAGACTAGGCACTAGGACCGTACCTTCATCCCCCGTTCAGCTCAACCACAGTATTTGACCAAGTGACAGCATGGTCTGACCTTCATCCGCCTTTCAGCGCAAGCTGAATGTGTGATTGTGTGAGACCCTTGGGGACCATGAACGTGCGCCTGACCCACAACCCCAGTCCAGCTCAACCTGGACCCTAAACCCTGATTCTAAAACCTAACCCTTGATCCTGTGACTGTGTGTGCGCCTTGGGGACCTGACCCTCACAACGATTATACGGCCCTGCCTGGAAGACGGAGGGGGGCGGCTTGAGGGAGACTGATGTGATTGGCCGACTAACCCTTTCGTGGCAGGATGGACTGACGTGATTGGCTGACTGATACTGACGTGGCGGGAGGGACTGATGTGATTGGCCCTGCCTCGAGCGACAGGCGCTCCCGCATATGGCTCTTGATGAAGACGGAGGGGGGCGGCTTGAGGAAGACTGATGTGATTGGCCGACTGACGCATTCGTGGCGGGATGGACTGACGTGATTGGCTAAATGACACTGACGTGGCGGGAGGGACTGATGTGATTGGCCCTGCCTCCAGCAACAGGCGCTCCCGCGGGTGGCTCTTGATGAAGACGGAGGGGGATGGCTGGAGGGAGACTGATGTGATTGGCCGACTGACGCTTTCGTGGCAGGATGGACTGGCGTATTTGGCTTACTAACATTGACGTGGCGGGAGGGACTGATGTGATTGGCCCTGCCTCCAGCGTCAGGCGCTCGCGCTGATAGCTCTTTATGAATACGGAGGCCGGCGGCCTGAGGAGGCAGAATTTTGGCGCGACGTCGGTGCCGCACAGCAGGGACTGATGGATAGTGCTCGCCACGTCATCATACGCATTTCGAACCCTCGTTTCTTGAATTAACTGATGGACAATGCTCGCCACGTCATCATATGCATCACCAAACCTCGTTTCTTGAGTCGACTGATGGACAGTGCTCGGCACGTCATTCAACGCATGTTGAAAGCCCATTTCTTGATTAATTGATGGACAGCGCTCGCCTTGTCATCCAACGCATGTTGACACCTTGTTTCTTGAGTGAACTGATGGACAGTGCTCGCCGCCGTCACCCAACGCATTTCGAACCTTCGTTTATTGAGTGAAGTGTTGAACAGTTCTCGCCACGTCATGAAACGTGTTTCGGGCCCTCGCGTCTAGAATTAATTAGCATCCTATGACGTGGCAAGCACTATCCGTCAGCCCCCACCGCAGATTTGCTTCCGACTGTGGGACGCGAAGCACGCGTTGCACCGTCCAGGAGGGACCACACCACCAGCGGGAGCATGTGTTACGAACACGCTTGTCGAACTAAGTCAGTGCTGGCGATGGGGGGGGTCAAACCAAGCTAGTATAAGCTAGTTTAGGGGGTAGTGTTTAGTGTTTAGTGGGTTAGTGGGTTAGTAATGGGGACTGCAATGAGTTAGTCAGCAGGGGGGTTCAAACTAGGCTAATTTGAGCTAGTTTAGGGGCTGATGCTTAGTATGCTGGTTGAGGGGCGACAAGTTTAGTCACGAAAGGGAGAAGGAAAGGGGAGACACCACGTGCGTGAGACCGCTACCTCGTTTTAATGCCGACGAGGTTGTGATAACTATCGCAGGACCCTCTCATGCGACGGTATCGAGTATCTCCCTGGAAATTTACAAACAAAAATTACGCTGCACATCAGACACAGGCATATTAGTCACGTTTGAGAAGTGAGAAGGCTACCGCGTATCGCGCACAGACATCGAAGGGTTTAGAGTTCAGGCTTTAGGCTTTAGGGTTTAGGGTGCGAACAGACATTTAGTTAGGCAAGCACGCCTACGAACTCTTATTCCATGTGACCAGCCCCACCACTTATCCGCGTTGATGTTGTCCTTTCTGTTAGCGTGGTATTGCACCCCGGGGAGACCCTCCTTTCAGGGCCCAACTAGAACATTCTTCTCATATTGTCACAGGCTACCCCTTTCACGCAGTCTCAAGATGGTTTCAGCGCCGAGAAGGCTCACGTGTGATGGGTCGAGATATTGGTTCACTGAGAGCTCGTTCTAACCTATGTAGTGTTGCCCCCGGTAGTTAGTTCGATTAGAGTCCCCCTGGGTTTCACTGTGAAAATACACAAAATTAAAACACATGTGGAGATATGTTTTCAGATTCGTGATCACACCTGGGATAAGCGTGACCACACGTGCTGTTTCGTCATCCAGAAAATTTCACGCGCTGCGAAAAGGTCCACGTGAACCACTGGGGCCAAAAGTGCGTAGCCACGTGGTGGACGACGTGGCAGGCACACTCCGGCTCGCCCCGCCTTCGACACCTCCCTCCACCTCCGATCATTCGTCTGCGTATGGATTCGATTCCTGAGTACTGTCTGCTGCTTTTGCCACTCCACCAGAGCAGTGAACTTCTGATGGTACCTCGACCACTCCCCGTCGTAGGGGCACGCATATAAAAACATGTCAAAACAACAGGTGGGCAACATTCAGGTCGAAAATCGAGGTTTGGACAGTCTGTTTAACCCCAGCGTCGTCGTGAGATGTTGCATGTATATCCTCGAAACCGAGGGTCTGTTACTCAAGGATCGTGGTCAAATCGGCGAGTCGGTCGGTAGCATTTTCGAAACGGACCGCTGTGACGGTCGAACGGTGTTGAATACCATATCTTCGATACAAATGTGTTGATGATTTATCCCAGGCCCGACCCTGTCGCCGACTGAAATGCCAACGTTTTTCTTCAAAAGCTTGAGCACAGCGAGCTGACGCGTGAAGATCTCGTTCCGCCGCGCCAGCAGTCTGCCCGCCCTGCCGAAAATCCCATGCTTAGGGCCTGGCGGATGTAGCCGGCCATATCATGGAGTGCTATCGCACGCCAGAAACGAGGGTTCATAACGCGTTGGATGACGGGCCCGGCAGATGTTGCTCGCCACGTCATATGATGCTATCGAACCGATTATAATGAGTGTGAAACATACGTTGGATGACGTGGCGGTTGGCACACACCGCTTGCCACATACTAGGATGACATCTGACTCAATATACGAGGGTTCAAGGTGCGTTGGAGCTAGAGCCTGGCAGACATTGCTCGTCACGTCATGGGATGGCATCTTACTCAATGAGGTTGCAAAATGCGTCGGATGACGTTCAGGGCAATAGCTGCCAGGACTGAGAGAGAGGCTACCGCTTGCATAAGGAGGCACCAGGCTTTCGTCCTGGCTCACATATCAATATCTGCCAGGCCCTACCCCGGCTTTGAGGCTGCTGCTGCGGCGGCAGCGGCGGCTTTGGCGGCCTCGATGGCGGTGGCAGTGGCGGCGGTGGAGGCCTCGGCGGCGGCGGCGGCAGCCACGCAGGAGGATCATTGAGAACACACACTCGACCGAAATTAAAGCACGAATTACCTCCAGGGTGAATGCTCATACAGACGCGCAGAGGAGGAGGAGGAGATTCAATGTCGATCGAGATGACAAACACTCGACTAAAATCGGAGCACGAATAACCTTCAGGGTGAATGCTCATACAGACACGCAGAGGAGGAGGAAGCGAAGGAGATTCAATGTCGATCGAGTGCTTGTTCTCAATCACCCCCCCTGCCACGGTCTGTTTCGCCCCCTGGTTCAGGTAGTAACCGACGTCCAGGGGCTTACACTCGTCCACTTCTCAGCTCAACCTGAGCCGTTTCTGACACAAAATACACCCTGAACACCCCCTGATGCTCCTTAATACCCCCTGACACCTACTAAACACCCCCTGCACAATCCCTGCATGCACCTCTATCCGACAGAAGGCGTTTAAGTTGAGCCGAAAAGTGAACGAGTGTAAGCCCCTGGGTGAGGGCGACACCCAGGGTTTAGGGTTTAGGGCGCCTGTGAACCCTAAACCCTAAACTCTAAACCCTAAACCCTTGATGAGCCGAAAAGTGGATTAGAGCAAGCCCCTGCTGTCATCGTCATCATCGTCGTAGGCGACGACGGCGGCGGCGTCAGCGGCGTTGGCGGCGTCGGTGGCTGCAGCGGCAGCGGCCGCGGCGCAGGGACTCATGAATAGTTGCTTGCCACGTCATAGCATGCAGTTTGATAGGCCGGTTTCGGTATATCGCTTCCCGCGCCGAGCGCTGACGCTTTGCCCGCAACTCTGTGCGGGCAATCAACCTGGCGCCCGCTTTCCCGCGCGGAGCGCTGACGCTTTGCCCGCAACTCTGTATGGAAATTTCAGCCAGTCCATATACCGAAATCGGCCAATTCGATGCCACGTCATCGAGCGCACTTAGGACCCTCGTTCATTGAGTTAATTTGCATCCCATGACGTGGCGAGCACTCTTTACCAATCCCTACCGCGGCATTGGCAGCGACGGCAGCCATGCAGGCGGCAGCTTTTGCGGTTGTCTCCCTCGATACAGTGGCGCAAGTTGAATTTGAAAGCAGATTTTAAAAGCAGTTCATCATGCTGTAGCTTCAAGCGCTGGAGGCTAAGGCGTTTCCAAAGACGGGTTTGACACTGTCAACCTGCACCAAGAGGTTAGGGTGTAGAGTTTTGGGTTCAGGGCTTCGATTTTTAGGGTTTAGGGTTTAGGGTTTAGGGTTTAGGGTTTAGTGTTTAGAGTTCAGGGTTTAGGTTCGACGCTGTCAACCTGCACCGCCCTACCTCGCCGCTTTCACGCGCATCTCCGCCTTCATGTAGCGGCACAGGTTGAAATTGAAAGTAACTTTTGAAAGCTGTTCTTCACATTCCAGCTTCAAGAGCTGAGACCAAGGGCGGTCAACCTGGGGTAAACCTAGGATCATCCTGGGGTCGTCCAGGGACCATCCTGGGGTCATCCTAGGCTGAACCTGGGGTCAACATGGGGTCAACATGGGGCCAACCTAGGGTCAAACTAGGGTCTCCCTGGGGTCAACCTGGGGTCGACCTGGGGACCACCTGGGGTCAACCTGCGATGCCCTACCTTGAGCGCCTGCTCGATCTCCCGCCTCGATGTAGCGGCGCAAGTTCAATTTGAAAGCAAGACTTGAAAGCGGTTTACCATACTTTGGTGTCAAGCGCTTAGATCCAGGCAAATTCAACGTGGGTTTGATGGGGTCAATCTGCACCGCCCTACCTGGACGGCGCGATTTCTTTCAAGCACTCCTTCTTCTGTCCGATCAAGGATGCGTCCGACAGATGCAAACCTCTTCCAAACCTCTTCCTCTTTTGATATTTATCTTTGGTCGCGGCCATGCTTATGTCTGAGTTTATGCGGCGCTGTTGGTATATGCGAAGCTCGGCCGCTTCGCAGGGGCTTACACTCGTCCACTTTTCAGCTCAACATAAACGTTTATTGCGGGATACGTAGGATGTCGACAGTGCATAATTGACAGAAACGGCATAGGTTGAGCTGGAAAGTGGACGAGTGTAAGCCCCTGCCGCCTCGGTCCTAGTGAGGTGCCGGACCTGGCCCTCGATGTGGCGGCGCAAGTTGAAATTTAAGCAAAACTTGAGTGCAATTTAGGGTTTAGGTCTAAGGGTTTAGGGTTCAGGGTCTAGGGTTTAGGGTTTAGAGTTCAGGGTTAGGGTTTAGGGTTTAGGGTTTAGGGTTTAGGGTTTAGAGTTTAGGTTTAAGCGCACGGTTAAGGGTTAAGCGTGGGGTACCCTCCTCAACCTTAAATGGTCACGTGAACCATTTGTCAAGTTTCGAACCTTAAGCGCTTAGTTCCAGGCGCTTTCAATGTGGGTTTCATAGGGTAAACCTGCACCACCCTACCTCCCTGATGAGTTGCTTTCGGCGCATATCCCACCCGTGGGCCTTTTTGTACGCCACCAGTGGGTGGGATACGAACGCGACCTTGGTGTAGCGTCGCAAGTTGAAGTTGAAAGCAAAAGCTTCAAATGGTTCATCACATTTTATGACAAAGTGCGTCAAAGTGTTGCGATCATAAGCAAAAGCGGAAAGCAAGGACCAATCACAGGGTCGGATGTGAGTCGAAACAGTGTGATCAGAGCTTGTGATTGGTCCACGCTGTCTGCGTTTGCTTTTTCTCTGTAACACTTTGACGCACTTTGTCATTGGTTTCTGGCGGTTTCAACTCAGGTTTTATCGGGTAAACCTGAACCTGTATCGTCCCAACATAGGAGCCCAGTTGGGAGGCGGGGGCTGCACTCTTGCAGGTTTAGGGTTCACAGGGTCTTGGGTTTAGGCTGACAAGGTACGGGAGCGCAAACTTAAGGGTCTAGGGTTCAAGTTATAGGGTTTAGGGTTTACGGTTGAGGGCTTAGGGTCCCACCTTGGGAACCCAGTCAGCAGGCGGGGGCTGCTTTCTGATAAGGGGCGGGAGTGCGAACTTGAGACAGGCCCCGAGTGTAGAGATGCAAGTTGAATCTGAAGGCAAAGTTTCATACCGGCTCATCATAATTTAGCTTCAAGCGCTGAAACCAAGCGCGGTCAACCAAGGGCCCACGCGGGGTTAAACTGGGGTGAACTTGGAATGAACCTGGGGTGAACCTGGGGTGAACTTGGGGTGAACCCGGGGTCGATCCGGGGTCAACTTGGGGTCATCCTGGGTTCAATCAGGGGACAACCAGATTTCACCCTTGGGTCAACCTTGGGTCAACATGGGGTCAAGCTGGGGTCAACCTAGGGTCAACCCGGGTACAGCCTGGGGTCGACCTGGGGTCAACCTGCACCAGCCTACCCGGGTGGCGCATCCACGAGCCGCTGCTGCTGCGGCATCCCCAATGGATGAAGCTGTGGCTGTGGCGGCTCTGTCTGCTTCCGCTCCGTAGGGGGCAAGTATAATATTCAAAGACAAGCCGACGCTTGGAACTTAATTCAGGACCTCTAAACTCCAGATATCTTGAGTTAAAATATATTGGGCATGTCTTTCAATGTCATAAATAAAGGTCACGGCGTCACGGGTCCATCGATTAAACACGATGAAGTGTGACAAAAGAAGTGAAACTATGAACGGTTTCCATGAGAGCAGTTGCGGATCGCCAGGTGATAAGCATCGAGTTGGTGCCTAGTATGTGGGCTAGTGACTTCTAGTAAGCAGGAGTTTGGTGATTTGGCAAAAAAGTGAAATATTTTTCGGTGACCAAAAGTCGAATGACTTTTGGTGATACTCACCACACGCCTACTTACTACGGGTAGTACCAGATACTGTATATAGTACGCTTTACAGACTAGGAACTAGAAAGTGCAAGATTCACGTGACCCTGCCGCTGCTGCTCCAGCTTATGTAAGCGCTGCATCCACTGCCCTTGGTGCTCGCCCGCCTTAGGATCGCTGTTCACCCCTGCTTGCAGCGCCGCAAGTTGAAATCGAATGCAACAGTTGAAAGCAGTTCATCATGTTATAGTTTCAAGCGCTCAGGTCCAGGCGCTTTGAACACAAGATTGTCGGCAGTACAAATAGTACAGCCTGTATCTAGACTAGAAACTAACGCTCCAGTCTGCTCCTCACCCTTCGCAACTCAGGTGGGTTTCGGGGTCTGAGCAACATTTTGGGTGGATTCGCGGCGGGGCGGGGGGCGAGTCGGATCGGCGAGTCGGTCTGAATCGTATGTGCAAAATGACCCCCTGCATAAACCCCAAACTGACCTGCAACCCTAAACCCAGAACAGACCGCGTCGCATGGGCACAATGACCCCAAAACCGATCCGACTCATCCGAAGACACCCAAGATTGGTGCGGGGGGTCGCTCGGATCCCGAAATCCAATTGGGACAGCCCTACGTGGTGCAATGTTACTCCCCGGCTCCGGCTGGTCCTCATGCTGTGGTGGGTCAAACTTCCGCCACTGCTGCTCCTCCACCTAGGGACTGATGGAAACTGCTCGCCACGTCACAGGATGCTAATCAACTCAAGAAACGAGGGTTCAAGATGCGGTTGATGACGTGGCGAGCACTTTTCATCGGTGCTCGGCACGTCATAGGACACCAATCAACTCAAGAAACGAGGGTTCGAAGCGCGTTTGATCAAGTGGCGAGCACTATTCGTCAGTGCTCGCAACGTCATACGACGTCGATTAGCTCTGGAAACGAGGGTTCAAAACGCGGTTGATGACGTGGTAAGCACTATTCCTCAGTGCTCGCCTTGTCATAGGGCGCCAATCAACTCAAGAAACCAGGGTTCGAAATGCGTTTCATTACGTGGCAAGCACTGTTCAACACTGCTCGCCACGTCATAGGACGCCAATTAATTCAAGAATCGCGTTTGCTGACGTGGCGAGCACCGTCCAATCAGTTCCTGCCTGCATGTGCTCCAGTTGCCGCCACTTAGAGACGAGGAGATACTGCCCGCCACATCATCGCCACAGGTTTAGGGTTTAGGGTTAAGAGTGTAGGGTTTAGGGTTTTTTTTAAGGATTTAGGGTTTAGGGTTAAGGTTGTGCAAGCCCAAGAAGTGGAAGTGGGTCTTATTGCACTTCAGCTTCTTGTGTCAGCGAGACGTCTCGTACCGGACACTGTCTCACAGTCTGTTTTTTATTAGGAATCGTGGGGGGTGCCCTCAGCAACCCCCACTAAAGTATAGTAAGACCCCCTTTGCGGAGCTGCGAAAAACTATAGGGGGGTTATATTTGGTTGAAATTTGGGGAATTCAAATTGGAGCTAGTGGTCGGTTGACCGGTGCTGCTGACGTATGGCATCCAATGAGGTGACGAGCGACATCCTCCGTATTGTCACCGAGGTGATTTATTGCCGGTTATGGATTTGCCAATTTTCTTGACTCAACTCGTCGGCCGAAGCTTAGACATTCAGCTTCCAACACGAGTTGACTCAAGAAAAGGGACAAATCCCTAAACAGCAATCAACAATCTCGTGAATATGCGTAGTCTGACAGGCCCCACCGCCACTCATGAAGCATCAGCGGCGTCGCCAACTTCTCCAACGGGTGGTTCGGGAATGGCATGCTGCACCTGGCGGCAGGGGCCTACACTCGTTCACTTTTCAGCTCAACTTGAGCGCTTTGTATGAGATAGGGGGTGCGCGCAGGGGTTGTGTAGCCCGTGTTAAGGGGTGTTAGGGGGTGTTTAGGGTGTGTAGGGTGTTTTCTTGTGACAGACACGGCTCAAGTTGAGCTGAGAGGTGAACGAGTGTAAGCCCCTGCCTGGCGGCAGCGCCGGCGGGGGCGGAGGCGACGGACGGCTGAGAGCAGGGGCTTACATTCGTCCACTTCTACGGGTTTAGGGTTAAGAGTTTAGGGCTTGATGTGTAGGCTTTAGGCTTTAGGGTCTAGGGTTTAGGGTTGGTGATGGTGTTGGCGGCAGCGTCGGCCGGGGCGGAAGCAAGAGAGCAGGGGCTTACATTCGTCCACTTTTACGATCAACGTGTGCACCTTCTGAGGTACAGGCTGGGTGGTTTCATTGTGGCTTACATTCGTCCACTTCTACAATCAACGTGCGCACCTTCTGAGGTGCACGCTGGGTGTTTTCAGTGGTTCAGTGACCAAAAAAGGCGCAGGTTGAGCTGAGAAGTGGATGAGTGGACGCCCCTGCCTGATAGGTAAATGCCACCGGGTCCATCGGAGGATGCGCCAGCGGCCAGGGACGGGCAGATATCGCTCACCACATGATGCGATGCCATTGAATTCGACAGATGAGGGATCAAAATGCGTGGACATGAAGTAGCGAGCAAAATCAGGCGGCAAAAACGGCAGCAGCGGCCACACGGCACCAGGTTCAGAGAAGTCTCTTCACGGACGCTTCAATTGGGCTCCCTCTGAAGTCCTAAATGGGGGGTTTACTGTAGGGTTTTGATCGTTAGATTTCAAATATGAGATAGACAAATGTCAATGAGGCCGTCCCCAGTGGATGAATGGTGTGGCAGATAGTGCTCGACATGTCATACGGTGCCATTTGACATGAGAAACGAGTCTTACAAACGTGTATTGATCACGTGTCGGGCAATGTCTGCCAAACCCTACCGAACGCTGCATCTCTGGCCTGACCGCTTGCCCTCTCCTTGGCCCTGTCCACGATTCCACGTTGCCGTGCCTCCTCGCGTTGCCCTTCGTGAGGCAGGGGCTTAAACTCGTTCACGTTATAGCTCAACTTGAGCAACTCCAGGCCAAATTCATGAGTTAAGTCGGGTTATACGGTGGACGGAAGGGCCAAGTTCAGCTGGAATGGAAACGAGTGTAAGCCCCTGCCGTGTAGCCGGCCTCGCGGCAACACTCCTCGCACCAGGGGCTGACACTCGTTCACTTTTCGGCTCAACGTAAGCGCTTTCTGTGGGACAGAGGTTGCATGCAGGGGTTGTTTCGGGGGATGTTTTTTTGCAGGTTTGGTGGTATTAGGGTGATGTTGAGGGTGTATTTTGCGTCAGAAACGGCTCAGGTTGAGCTGAAGAGTGGACGAGTGTACTGCGCATATTCACGGAGGTGATCAATTGCCGTTTACGGATTTGTCCCTTTTCTTGAGTCAACTCGTCGGCCGAAGCTTAATGATTAAGCTCCCCAAACGAGTTGACTCAAGGAAAGGGACAAATCCCTAAACGGCGATGGATCAACTCCGTGAGTATGCGAAGGATGTCGTGCTTCACGTCACTGGATGCCATACTCGAGCAGCAACGGTCAACCGACCGCTGCCTCCAATCCGAATTCCCCAACTTTTAACAAACCGACCCCCATAGGTGGACGAGGGTAAGCCCGTGCCTCCAGCTCCCGCTGCAGTCCCTCAAGAACATTCCGGTCGTGGTCCGGTGTCCGCTTCATACCTTCGATCTTGTAGCGCAGCCGCGACCACAACGCAGGGGCTTACACTCGTCCACTATCCAGCTCAATTTGAGCCGTTCCTGACACCAAAAGCACACCCTAAACACCCCTATTACCCCTTACCACTCCCAAAAGTCCCCAGAAACAACCCTAAACTGCACACCCTGTAACACAGAAGGCGCTTAGGCGAGAGAGAATGGCATCAGAGCCCTGATTTAAATTATTAGTACCGATTAGCTTCAATCATTAGACCCCTATTCCACCTTTTAATAAATACCCCCCCCCCCACGTTAAGGCGCTTAGGTTGAGCTGATGAGTTGACAAGTGTCAGCCCCTGCCGCAGCGCCGCCTCGCGGTTATTATTCCTCCGCTGTGTAGCGGCGCAAGTTGAATTTGAAAGCAAAGTTTGAAAGCGGTTCATCATATTATAGTATCAAGCGCTGAACCATAGGCGCTTTCAACACGGGTTTTGATACTGTCAACCTGCACCGCCCTACCGCTGCTGTATCTTCCGCGATTCCTCGTCCTGCCGCCAGGGGCTTACACTTGTCCGAATTTCAGCTCAACTTGAGCCGTTTCCGACACAAAACACACCCTACACACCCCCTGATATCCCCTAACACCTCCTGACCACCCCTAAACAACCGGTTCATGCACCCCTTGTCTCAGAGAAAGCGCTTACGTTGAGCTGAAAAGTGGACGAGTGTAAGCCCCTGCCTGCTGCGGGAACGCGTGCGTCCCGCGCCCAGGGGCTTACACTCGTCCAACTGTCAGCTCAACGTAAGCGCTATTGGTCTACACGGTACGACCCCCTGGACTCTAAAGAAACTGGAAGGTGCAGTGGTGTGTACCGTGAGGAGGGGACAAACGACCGACACACGGCCGACCAGTCTCGAGTTATCAAACCCTGAAGTGTAAATCAGTGTGATCTACCACTCACTTTCTTAGGGTAGAGGTGATCGTACCGCGTAGGTGGGACCAGGGGTGTCTGGTGCCTGGTCTGTGAGCCGTAATTAATTACTTGGCTAGTAGTACTCGTCCGAGTTATTGATTCGTCAGATCACTTACTTACTTACTCGACTTACTTAGCTAACAGACCAGGCACTTGGGGGTGTTTAGGGAGTGTTGAAGGCGGTGGTGGAGGGGGTGTTTGGGCGTTCAGGGGATGTGTTGAGTGTCAGAAGGGGTTATTTAGGGGTATTTAGGGGGTGTTTAGGTGGTGTTTGAGGCGGTGGTGGAGGGGGTGATTAGGCGTTCAGGGGATGTGTTGAGTGTCAGAAACGGCTCAGGAGGCGAATGAGGAATGGACGAGTGTAAGCCCCTGCCCTTGCCCCTGGCTCGCCCAGAGGGTTTCGCCGGGGGTTTGCGAAGTGATGCGAACGGCCGGGACGACAGAACCCGAGAGGGAGAACCCGGGGAAGAACGGTAGGTGCGGCGGCGGCCGCGGCGCAGGGACTGATGGATAGTGCTCAACGCGTCATCTAGCACATCTTGAACCCTCGTTTCTTGAGTCAACTGACATCCTATGACGTGGCGTGCACTGTCCATCAGTGACGCAGGAAATGAGGGTTCATAATGCACTATCCATCAGTGATGCAGGAAATGAGGGTTCAAATTGCGTTTGATGACGTGGTGAGCACTATCCGTCAGTTCCTACTGCGGCAGAGGATCGGGACTGGTGTCATGCGGTGGCTTGTTGGCGCCCTGGTAGAAGGGTCGTTGAGAACAAGCTCTCGACCGGGGTTGGATCATGACTTCATACCGGGTACCTTCAGGGTGAATGCTCATACAGACAGACGTGCGGAGGAAGAGGTCGAAATTCGACGTCGGTCGAGTGGTTGTTCTCAATAACCCCCCCGAGGAGGAGCAGGAGGAGGAGAAGGAGGCGGAAGAGGAGGAGGAGGAGGAGGAGGAGGAGGGGACGGAGGAGGAAGAAGAGGACGAGAGACGACCAGGGGGAGATTAAAAGTCGGTTGAGGACGAGGGCTTGTTCTCAATGCCCCCCCCGCCGTTTTAGTGTACAGGATGAGCGTCGGGGCGTTGGCCCGGCGCTGTTCCAGGATGGTGCGGGCGGCGGCGGCGGCGGACGCGGTGGTGGCGGCGGCGCGGCGGACGCTAGCTGTAGCGGCGCAAGTTGAATGCAAATGCAGAAGTTGAAAGCGGTATGTCGCACTTTAGTTTCAAGCGCTACGTTCCAGACGGTTTCAACTTGGGATTCATAGGGTCAGCCTGCACGGCCCTACCCAGCGCGAGCGGCGGTTCTCGCGGCGATCCCTGCGCCCGGCTCCTTGACGTAGCAGCGCAAGTTGAAATAGAAAGCAGAAATTGAAAGCGGTGCACCATAGCTTAGCTTCATTCGCTGGAACCAAGCGTCGGCTACCTGGGGTCAAACTGAACCGCCCCACCTTAACGCCGGCGTCGGCGCATAGCGGGCAGAACCAGTCGTTAGAGCCTGATAGATAATGATTGCCACGTCATGTTATTGCGTTTAACTCAAGAAACGAGCGTGTAAAATGTAGAGGATGACGTGGCAGGCATTATGTGTCAGGCCCTACCAGTCATTATCAGGCTTCTCACCGTCGTTGAACCCCAGGCAGGTGGCGTGAAAGAGCGCGTTGCATCCGGGGCACATAACGCCGTCGTCTACGGTCAGACAGATAATGCTCGCCACGTCATGTGTTACATAAGGCAGCCTCTCGACCGATCGCATCAGGGTCAATCTGATACTCACCAGACCGATTTGTTTTCGAACGTGGGCTTGTATCTTAATAGTTTAACTCATTAAACGAGGGTTTGAAACTGTGAAGGATGACGGGGCAGGCATGATCTGTCAGGACCTACCGTCGTCGGCGTCAATGTCGCACGTGACGCACGCGTCCTCTTTCGCCGCCGCCGCCATGGCGATGGCAGCCGCATTCTCCGCTGCTGCTGCCACCGCCCGCTGCGCCGCCGCTGTTGCTGCCTCCAGGCAGGGGCTTACACTCCTCCACTTTAGAGCTCAACGTAAGCACTTGTTGTGAGATGAGGGTGACAAAATAGCTCAGGTTGAGGGTGACAAAACACTTCAGGTTGAGGGTGACACAATAGCTCAGGTTAAGCTGAAAAGTAGACGAGTGGAAAACCCTGCCGCCTGCTCTTCCGGGCCAAGTGCGTTGGCCCCATGCATCAGATGATCTGCCCCCCAGCCGCCGCCGTCCCGGCCGACGCTGCCGCCAATACCACCGCCAGGAAGGACGGATTGTTGCGCCAACTGAGCGTGGAATCTCTGCATCACGTCCTTCTCATCGCCCTCCTCTGCCTCCTCCTCCTCCTCCTCCTCCTCCTCCTCCTCCTCCACATCCGACTCCTGATGCTCCTCCTCCTCCTCGTCATCGGACGATAGACCCAGACCGTCCTCGCTGCCAGCGTCGAGCTGCCGCCGCCGTTTCTTCGCCGCGACAGCGGCGGCCCGAGCTGCCTGAGTCGCCTGAGCCGCCCGAGCCGCCTGCGCGGCCTGTGCCGCCTGAGCTGTCTGAGCTCGAGCCAGCTCAACCGCCTCATTACCCCCCCCCTCCTCCCCCTCTACCTCCTCCTCCCCCTCCTCCTCCTCCTCCTCCTCCCCCTCACGCTCCTCAGGCAGCGCCACAGGCACGTTCGGCTGCGTCCTCCTCGAATTCGCGGAGGCGGGAAAGGCCGGGAGCGGGCTCAGAGCCGGAGCAGCGGTAGCAGCAGCAGCAGCAGCAGCATCCTCCTCCTCCTCCCCATCCTTCCTCTCATCCACCACCTGCCCCAACCGGCCTCTGCGATACTTCTTATCCACCGCCTCCCCCAACTTGCCCTGGCGGTAGCGCATGCCGCACGCATTGCACAGCGTATTGGGGCCCGCGGGCCCCTCGCGCCATTGCGGGGTCGTCTCCGCCTGGCAGTTGAGACATGGGCCTCGCTTCTTGACCCTCTCCTCCTCCTCCCCCTCCCCCTCCTCTAACTCCACACCTGCGATCGCTGCCGTCAGCTTCGCTGTTGCCGCCGCCTTTGCTCAGGGGCTTAGACTCGTTCACTTTTCGGCTCAACGTAAACGCTTTACGTGGGACAAGGGGTGCATTTAAGGGTTGTTTAGGGGGTGTTCAGGAGGTGTTGTGGGGTGTTGGGAGGTATGTAGGTTGTATTTTGTGTGAGAAAC